>JAABUS010005610.1_pt1 | contig 16249 bp, 18 predicted proteins | sample 5560161 | NCBI WGS metagenome assembly JAABUS01 (sample SAMN10711885, study PRJNA513376) | rock metagenome | isolation source: Antarctica rocks | place: Antarctica: Victoria Land, Trio Nunatak nord | collected 2016-01-04
TGTCGGTCTGGGAGACCAACTCGGGAATGACGTGCGGTGCGGTCGCCTGTGTGTGTTTTCGGTCATGACCTCGAGGCGCTCGACGGACTGGGTCGTCAGTCTGACCTGTTCGACGAGGGCCAGGACGCGGTTGTGTCCTCGCCCGGTCGTTTCTCGAGCTCGAGACTCGTGCCACTGGATCAGCAGTGCTCCCCGCCATCCTTTGGGCGGTGGCCACGTGACACCCCAACCATGCAAGGTGTTCGGGACCAGCCACCTGCCGGGGTTTGAGCTGCGAGGATCTCGTTCGGGCTGGGGCCCCTCCTGGCCGGCGCCTCCCTGCGCTGACTCTCGGCGCTGGCGCTGGCGCCGGCAGACGGGCCTGAGTTGCACAGACCCCCGAGCCGGTAGGCGATGCATATCCAAATTATCCATCATGTTGCGAGCCGGTCCCCCGAGGTTCAGGGCTAATCCGGCGGCCGGTGTTGTCGACAGATCCCGCGGGGATGCTGTCGGGATGCCACCTCTGCCCCCCGGATCCCCGCCCCTGGACTACGACGAGCTGGTGGCGGCGGCGTTGGCCGCGCCGGTCCACGGCTGGGACTTCGGGTGGCTGGCCGGTCGGGCGCTCGGATCGGATCCGACCTGGTCCTACTCCCAGCTGGCCCGGGTCGCCCTGGACCGGTCCAGCCGGGTCCTGGACGTCGACACCGGTGGCGGTGAGCTGCTGGCGTCCCTGACCCCGCTACCCCCGCACACAGTGGCCACCGAAAGCTGGCCGCCGAACCTCCCGGTCGCGCGCGCACGGCTCGCCCCCCTCGGCGTGGACGTTCTCCTGGCACCGCCCGACGCGCCCCTGCCTGTCCCGGACGGGGCCTTCGACCTGGTCCTGAGCCGCACGGGCGTCTCACCCCCGCCGAGGTCCACCGGGTCCTCCTCCCGGGCGGGACCCTGCTGACCCAGCAGGTCGGCAGCGAGGACTGCGCCGGGCTGAACACCGCACTCGGCGCCGCCCCGGCTCACCGCCCCGGCAGCTGGACCCTCCGAAATGTTGATGGAGCGTTGGCTGCGGTCGGCTTCGAGATCGGCACCGCCCGCGAGGAATGGCCGCTGTACACGTTCACCGATGTCGGCGCGGTGATCTACCAGCTGCGCATGGTTCCCTGGCAGATCCCCGACTTCACCGCGGCCCGCTACCACACCGCCCTGCGCCGCCTGGACGCCCGCATCCGCACCGACGGCCCGCTCCGTGTGCACTCCCACCGCTTCCTGCTCAGGGCGACACGTACTTTCTAACGGACCAGCCCCCCCTCCCCGGCCGAGAGGAGCCGACCGATGGTGCTTCGCACCCGCGCCCATTGGTGGGGCGTCACATTGGACGCCCCGGGGGATGTACGCGAACTGGCTCGGTTCTACAGCCGCTTGCTCGCCTGGCAACTGTTCGAGGACGGCACCGGAGACAGCGCCTCGGTCGCGCCCTCGCAGGATGCGGGCTACAACCTCGGCTTCCAGACCGAGGGCCCCTACGTCCGACCGATCTGGCCCGCCGAATCCGGGCATCCGCAGATGTCGATGCACCTCGAGATCCAAATCGACGATCTGGACGAGGCAGTTGCCCACGCGGACAGCCTCGGGGCCGAGTTGGCGGCCTATCAGCCTCAGCCCACCGTGCGAGTCCTACTCGAGCCCGCGGGGCACCCTTTCTGCCTGCACCTCGACGGATAGAGCGCGGTTCGCGTCTGGTGGCTTGCCAGTACGGGCCGGGTTCAGCCTGGATCCACCGTCGTGGTTGTTGCTGAACGCGGGTCGTAACGCACGAATGCCCTTCTGGCCTGGGAGGATGTGTCTTGCTAAGGGACAGATCCGACCGAGCTGAAGGGCATCCGCGGGATGCGAGTCTGCCATATCGAGGACGCTGCGTTCGATGACCCGAATCTGGTGTCGTGCGCGGGGCTGGCGCCGGTGCTGGCGCTGGCCGAGCGGTGCGCTCTGCCCGAGCTGGTCGGCGAGCATCTGACGCTGACCGGCAAGGGCGGCGTGAACGCGCAGCTGAAGGTCCCGGCGCTGGTCGGCGCGATGGTCGCCGGGGTGGACTCGATCGACGGGACCGATCTGCTGCGGCACGGCGCGATGGCCCGGCTGTTTCAAGGCGTCCGGGCGCCGTCCACGCTGGGAACGTTTCTGCGCTCGTTCACCTTCGGTCATGTCCGCCAGCTCGACGCGGTCGCCTCCCGGTTGCTGGCCGAGCTCGCGGCGCGCGCCCCGCTGCTGCCCGGCGCCGACCAGGTCGCCTACGTCGATATCGACGACACCGTCAAGGCGACGTACGGCTACGCCAAGCAGGGCGCCGGCTACGGCTACTCCGGCGTGAAGGGCCTGAACGCGCTGATCGCGACGGTCAGCACCCCGCTCGCCGCCCCGGTGATCGTCGCAACCCGGTTGCGCAAGGGCGGGGCGAACTCGGCTCGCGGCGCGGCCCGGCTGGTCGCCGACGCGCTCGTCACCGCCAAGGCCGCCGGCGCCGGCGGGCCGGCCGGGACCGGCCTGGTGGTGCTGCGCGCGGACTCGGCGTTCTACGGCTACGACGTGGTCGCCGCGGCCCGCCGGGCCGGGGTCCGATTCTCGATCACCGCCCGGAGCAACCCGCAGATCAGCAAGGCCATCGCCAGCATCGACGAGAACGCCTGGACCGCGATCTCCTACCCGAACGCAGTGTGGGACCACGACGAGCAACGCCTTATCAGCGACGCCGAAGTTGCCGAGGTCCCGTTCACGCGTTCACCAGCCGCCGCCAGGCCCAGCACGTTCACGGCCGGCTGATCGTGCGCCGCGTCAAGCGCCTCAACCCGACCAGCCCGACCGGTGGCACCAGTCATGCCGACGCCGAGCAGGGCGAGTTGTTCGCGGCCTACCGCTACCACTGCGTGTTCACCGACAGCCCGCTCACCCTGCTCCAAGCCGAGAAGGCGCACCGCGGCCACGCGGTCATCGAGCAGGTCCACGCCGACCTGAAAGCCGGGCCGCTGGCTCATCTGCCCTCCGGCTCGTTCTCGGCCAACAGTGCCTGGCTGGTGCTGGCCGCGATCGCGTTCAACCTCACCCGCGCCGCCGGCACCCTGGCCTCGGCGTTCCACGCCCGCGCGACCACCGCAACGATCCGGGCCCAACTGATCAACGTCCCTGCGCGGCTGGCCCGCTCCGCCCGGCGGATCCGTCTGCACCTGCCGCGCGACTGGCCCTGGGAGCCCGCCTGGACCCAGCTGTTCGTGGCCACCCACGGCCCACCCACCCGCAGCTGACCCCCCACCCCACGCACCACCGACACGAGGCCGAAGTGGAAACGCCGGGCAGACCGGCGGACCGCCGCTGCCCGGACACCATCAGAGATCCGAAAGCCTCAAGCCCGAAGATCAACTACCGGGACGGTGGATCCAGGCTCAGGGTCCAGGCAGAGGTCGCCGTCGGGAACATTGCGAGCCGCGCCGTTCTCCAACGCGCCGGATTCCAGCCAGAGGTCACCCTGCGCTCCGGGCAACTGCTCACCGGACAGCCGCACGACTCACAGGTCTGGAGTCGGCTTCACGGCAACCCCGCGATCCCGTGAACGTCCGAGCGCGGGTCCACCGCCGACACCGGACCGCTCCCCGCGGACGCCAAGCAAGTCGGGCGGGACGGCATGCTGCCCGACGTAGCGTGCCGACCGTGTACGAACGGGCCACGGCCGAGCAGACGCGCCGTGCTTTCGGGTTACCCGAGGACTACCGGGTCGACGCGGTGCTCGCTTCCGGCGCCTGGGATCTGTTCAGCGACTCCCAGCACCGCCCGCACCTGGTCCAGTCCCTCACCGACCTCGGACTGGGCGACCTCGCCACCGGCGACGGCCCCGGATCGCTGCGGAGGCTGACCCACGCACAGGTCGGACACACCAGCGAGTTCGTCCACGAGGGCCGCCGCGTCTGGTTCGTCCCCGTGATGGGCACCGCCGTCATGTCCTGGTACCTGCACGCCGCATGCCTGCTCGGCGCCCGCCGCATCGTCCTGGTCGGAACTGTCGGGGGGCTCTCCCCCTCGCTGCACACCGCCGACCTGATCGTGCCCAACCGGTCCGACGGCACCCACTCCGCGTGGATGTACCACCGCAGCAACGACCCCGCGACACGTCCAGACCCCACGATGGCGGCCTCCCTGGCCCGGCGGCTCCGCGCGGCACTGCCCTCGGGGGCCACGATTGCCGAAGGCCCCACCACCACCTGCGAAACGATCCTCGCCGAAACCGCCCAGGACGTCGCGGAGTGGTCCGCCGCCGGCTACCTCGGCGTCGAGATGGAAGCGGCGGTTACCTTCGCGATCGGCCGGCACTTCGACATCCCCGCCGCAGCCGCCCTCTACGTCGCCGACACCCTCCTCGACGAGGTCGGCTTCCTCGACCCCGCCTACGCCGACTCCGCGGCCGCGCGGTCCCACGCCCGACAGGTCCAGTACGACGTAGGCCTCGCCGAACTGCTCCAGCTCCCCTGACCGGCGACGGGGGCGACGAGAAAGTCGGCGCGATAGTCCCCGCCGACCTGCCCCAACTGACCTGACCAACGAACGCGTCCCCACCCCATCGCCGCTTACAGCACGACACACTCCACGGCTGACGCACTGCCCCGACCCGCGCGACCCGAACCCCCATCCGAGCAGCTCAAGCTGGTTTCGGTACGACGTCGAGATCCTCGCTCCGGGCGTACCGAAACCGATCCAACTCGGACCGCCGGACCGAGGTGGATGGGTATACGGCAATACCGTCCGGTGCAGCTGAGGAGTCGGGGCGACGTGCGATGGCCGTGGTGGCGTGGCTCGTCGCGCCAACGCCTCTCCGTCAACGTCCATTGCTCGAGCGTTCCTGGCCCACCGTTCGAGCTACTCATCCTCGGACTGAACACAGTCGTACTCGCTGCCACCGGCAGAACACCGCAGGAGTCCGGACGCAAGGGGGCCAGGTCTCGGTAGTGACGATCGGGCGCCACGGTCAGCTCAGCTCGGTCCTGGTGACCAAACCCGCGCCGCACCCCCTGACTCGGCCAGCGGCCCTGGACGCCGTCCTCCTGAAATTCGCGACGGTCAGGCTTGTTCCAGGTTCAGTCGGGCAGACCGAACTGCTTCGGAGCACGCGGTGTGTGCGGTGTCAACAGCTTCGCGGAGCGCCGCGGGGTCCGGGCTGAGGTGGGACAAGACCCGGTCGATATCGCTGAGCCCGGCACGGATGAGCAATTGCTTTTCATTCGTTACCCACACACCCCTCGCGGCGAGCACCGCGTGCGCGGCGCATGAGGTGGCCCTTGCCAGGAGCCCGACGCACTGGGTTAGCCGGCCGGCGGCAGCGTGAAACTTCCGCGCGTAGTCGAACTCGGTCTCGGCCTGCTCCCACCACACCCCGGGAGCCATCTTTCGCAACGCCTCGGGATACGACACCTCAGGGACCTCCCCGACGAGGGTCTTGCTTACTGCGAGTTCAGCCAGCACCAGATAAGAAGGAAGACCCGCCAAGTGAGACCACAGCGGTTCAACCTCGAAGTGGCCCTCGCGCGTGGATGCAATCACCCGATCGACAACGTCTAAGTCGCGGTAGTGCACATCACTGCGACGGCCGTCGATCTCCAGCCACGCTCCACCGTTGAAAACTCCCCCATCGACCGCCGACCACCCACCGATCTCACTGGCGACACCGGGCCAGCCGATCTCACGGAGTCGCTGGGGTTGAAATTGGCCGCGGTAATACAGTGCGAAGTCCCAGTCACTATCCGGGCGGTTCGTGCCTTCCGCCCGCGACCCACCGAGGGTGACGGCCTCCACCCCGGGCAACGTTAACAACACGCGTCCCACATAGTCGATGAACGCAACGTCATCCATGACCGACACTACCCGCGGCATTCCACGAACTTTGCAGTCGCTCCGCTGGGCGACCATCAGGTAGCGGTGTTCGTTGGTGATGAAACCGCGGTCGTCGACGTTGCCGCGCAGGATCTCGTTGAAGACCTCCACGGAGGCAACGGCCGTCCCGCCCGCCAGGTCGGCGTGGCGCAGATCCAGCGATGACAACCAGAAGACGAGGGACTCGACGTCGTGGACGACATACTCGACGTGGTACTTCGGCAAACGCCAGCACCACCAGCCCAAGCGGCGTCCCGGGACAGCGGCGGCCCAGCCGCCTGCTGGCCGAGCGCGTCCCGGACGTTGGCTATGTTGCGTCCACCGACCTGCTGGGTGAAGGGATACCCACGGCTGAGGAGGTGGTTCCACACTGCCCCGAACCCGACCGGGGCGTGTTGGGACAGGACCACATCGAACCTGTCGTCGACCGCCTCCAGCTGCTCGGTCGACACCTGGAACCGTACATTCATGACCCCGCCGGCGTGGTCGGTCGCCGCGGCCACCATCACCGGATCGATGTTAACACCGACACCCTCCCGGAACGACGAGGCCAGGGCCGTCAGCTGCTCACCCCCGCCGGTTCCCAGGTCCAGGACCCGGGCATCTCCGGTCAGGTAGCCGCGCACAACGTCCGGGTACTGCGACGGGACCGGCTGACGACTGACCGACATCCGGGAGAAGTCCCACCCACGGCGCGGACTGACAGCCGCGGCGAGCTACGCCAGTTCATCGGCGCTATACCTGACCTTCACCGCCACGCCACACCTCCGCAGACCACGTCCCCCGGCTGATTGTCACCCGACCCGTGCCGGCCATCACTCCGTTTCCGACGCCAACGACCCCAAATGGCGCGAGGGGTGTTCTGGTCGAAGTCGGTGGGCTCGCCAGTGACGGCCGCCACCGGGCCGGGTGAGCAGGGGCGTGGGCGATCACCACGCGTGTTCGGGTCACCCACACGTCCCCCGTCCACCCCCCGGGCGGACGCCCACCGGACCCGACCGAAACCCGTACCGATCACTTGCTGCCCGAAGCGGCTTGTCACCGGCGGCACGACTTTCGACACGCCCGGCGACGTACCGCCGCGGCGAGTACCGATAACGATCGGATTCGAGACGATGTAGCGGTGTCCAATCGGGGTGGCGGACGGGGGGACAGCGGGTCGCAGCAGCTGCTCCCGCTTTCGTCGGGCTAGCTTTGCGGCGCGTGGGCCGCGCCGGGATCGAGATCGACGAACACCTCGTCCGCGCCCTGTTGCGCGCCCAGCACCCCGACCTCGCCGATCGCGCCCTGCGACGGGGCCCGGAGGGCTGGGACAACCAGCTGTGGCGTCTCGGGGACGACCTCGCTGTCCGGTTGCCGTGGGCGACCGAGACCGCAGACGCGCTCCTCCTGAAGGAGTGGGCGTGGCTGCCCTCCCTCGCCGCGTCCCTTCCACTGCCGGTCCCCGTCCCGCAGCGACTCGGCCGACCGTCCGAGGTGTTCCCCAGGCCGTGGATCGTCACGACCTGGGTGCCGGGGACCCCGGCTGACCTCGAGCCCGCGGCCCACGCGACGGCTGCGGCCGATGCCCTCGCCGGCTTCCTGACGGCACTGCACCGACCTGCTCCCGCCTCGGCACCAGCCGGGCGGGGCCGCGGAGGGTCCCTGGCGGACTGCGAAGAACAGGTCGCCTCGGGTCTCGCGGCCGCCACCGAGGCCGGCCTCCTCCCCGACGCCGACATCGTTCGCGAGGTCTGGCGCGACGCGGTCGGCGCGCCCGGGTGGACGGGACCACGAGTGTGGCTCCACGCCGACCTGCACCCGGCCAACATCCTCACCGCCGACGGAACCTTCTGCGGCGTGATCGACTTCGGTGACCTCTGCGCGGGCGACCCGGCCTGCGACCTCGCGGCCTCGTGGGTCCTGCTACCGGACGGCGCAGCGGAGCGCTTCCACAACGCCTACGGGCCACCGCTGGACGATTCGACCCTGCGCCGCGCCCGCGGCTGGGCCGTATGGCGTGCTCTCGGCGGCATCCTCATCGCAGACGCCGGTCGTCGCGGCCGCCCCGGCGGCAAGGCCAGTTGGGGCCCGCCCGCCCAGCTCGCGTTGCGACGGCTCACAGCGACAGCCCGCTGAGCGATCCCTCGGTCAGCTCCTCCGACCACCCGACGTCCCACCCGGAACACCACTCCCGGGACAGACCCGCAGACGGGTCTACTGGAACACTCAGACCAGCAACAACGTCGCCGGCGACTCGGCGGCCCGGTTGTCCCGGTGCGGGAACCCCTGATGCGACACGGTCTAGGTCACTCATTAACGCTCAGGGCGTTCAGCACTGCCGCCGCCCGGTCCTCGGAATGGTCGAAAACCAACCTTAACCTCCCTCTTGACATCCGCGCCGTTGCCTCTCACAATTATCCGATGAAGATTCTCCGAGTTGTAGCAGTCATTGCATTAGCCGGTGCAGCAACGGCCTTGTCCTCGCTACCTTCGTCGGCAGTCACTCCTGTAATTCGGTCGAGCCCGACTGGCGCGGTCCTGAAGGCGGACCCGAGAGTCACCTCAGAACTACTCAAATCCCTGCGAGGATCGCCGAGTTTTGCCGGCTATTACAGCGCAGCAGACGGTCACCTTGTTATTAAGATGACTGGTTCGCCGATGGGCGCCCATACTTTTAACCTTCCCGCGAATACAACCCTCGATTACGGGGCGAGGTACTCGCAGGTGGACCTTCTGCGACTCCAGGCCGACATAACTATGAATCCCGAGTCTTTTTTATCTGACGCCAAGAGTCTAGTGAGTTCAACTGTCGACGATCGCACCGGCAAACTTGTATTGACATTCAACGTGAAGACTCCCCCTAAGACGCCTAGATTGGCGGATTCGATCGCCCAAGGGGAAATCGCCATCTCCGCCCCCGATACCAGCCCACTTCCCAAACGATATGGTAGAACAAACGACACGGCACCCTTCGGGGGCGGCATCCCACTGTCTTCAGGTGGTTATGACTGCAGTGGTGGAATGACTCTGAAGAGTACGATCCATCCTTACCACTGGATCGCTACAGCCGGCCACTGCTACAATGTGGGCGCCAAGCCGACCACGCACGGAGTAGCGGTCGGAAACGTTTCTTACCGTGCCTTTGCAAACGGTGGAAATGACTTTGAGTTGATCGATACGGCAACAACGGGCGCCTCGCCGTACATTTGGCGCAACGCGTCGACAGTTGAAAGACAATATAGCGAGTACGGCAATGCGGCGGGGTCTCAAATTTGCTTTGATGGGGCTAGGACTGGGTTCGAGGTTTGCGGCGGCGTAATTAATAAGCGTAACACCTGCCAAAACTTCGATAATGGAAATGGTACTGTTTCTACGACGTGTGGTTTAGATCAAGCCTCGAAGGCGAACACCATTCTCTGTCAAGAAGGGGACAGCGGTGGTCCGACTTACATCGTCGACAATGGATACGGGTTGGTGGTTGGTGGGGCAATCGTGGGCGGAAACTACACAGCTGTGAGTACGAGTGGGAGCTGCTGGTACCAGGATATTGCTATTATGGAGTCCGCGACAAATAGCACACTGGTCAAGTGAACGGGGAGGCCGCTCGACGGCCGGACTCCGATTCGGGCGATGTACTCTATGGGGAGAGATTTATCGAGTGCCCAGGGTTTTATTCGATCGCGAATGGAGCCGACGGTGTTATTATTCGTGCGACGAGCGAGTTTGATCCTGCCTGGGCCGAGCAGATCCTCCCGGGCGTCTGCGTGACGGTTATTCCGGTAAAGATATCAATTAAGGAGCTCGAGACTCGGCTGGTGACCGCCGTCGGGTTTGTCACTCGCCATCTGTTCCCCGGAGTTGCGATAGCTAATACCTATATGTCTCCGGTGGAAGACTCAGCAACAATTTTCATTAGTGGGGCGAACGGCTTCCAAATTAGAACGCTTAACTCTGTCGCAGCGGACCCGCTTATTACCTGCCTCGATATCGACGAGCTGCCTCGGAGGTACTGACTAGACGCCCTGGACAGGCGTTGACTACGGTCGTCCCTGTGGTCGTGGTGTCGACCGCCTCCGTCACCGACCGGAACCCCACCCCCCGCTCCGCCAGCGCGGTCACGGTGTCGATCAGATGCGGCAGGGACCGGTCCAACCGCCGCACCACGAACGTGTCCCCCGGCGACAAACTGTCCAACGCCGGGTCCTGCTCCGCCGTCGACACCCGCGCATACCCCACCAGATGGCCAGCAGGCTTGGACTTCCGCATGGCCAGCAGGCTTGGACTTCCGCGTTGCCGACCGTTTCGTCACGGCCGGCTGTGCAGCAGCTGTTTCCAAGGCGCCAACACCTGCGGAGCGGACGGCCGCTCTGCGTGGTGCGAGCGCGGGGGCGCGCTGGGTCCCCGTTAGCGGCTCCGTCGAACCACCGTACCGAAACCCGTGTCTAGCCATCGGATCTGGGACGGCGATCGTGTCACGGAGGAAGGTCTGTGCGACTGCTCAACGTCCCGACGACCTTGAGTAGCGGTGGATTCCGTCGACAACGTCACTGCACAAGCGGTCCCACCGGCAGGCTCGGCGGCGGTTCCGAGTACTCGCCGGCGGTGTAGCGCAGACGGTGGTTGAGATCGTTACTTGGAAGTTCCATCCGGGAAGCGAGCCGTGAGGGTCCCGCATTTAGCAAGGCCCTCACGGGCCTCCCATTAGAGAGTAGCTAGTCAGGCCGGTTGACGTCCTGACTTCAATAACAGTCGGCGGTAATGAACCGGTCGGGCCGAAGACTTCTGCGCCACTCGAGTTACGTTGAAGTAGAACGGATCGTTCAGCGAGTGAGGAAACCCGTCCGGCCCGCTGATAGTCGCGTCCGTTCACCGACAGCCTCGGCGGAGTTGCAGAGGGAGACAGTGAGGGTTATTCACGGGCGTTTCGATAGAATTCGACCCCGAGGACAGCGGTAATTGTGGTGGCAAACGTTTCGATCGGTCGGCGGTAGTCGGTGTGGAGCACGCGCCAGGTCTTGAGATTGGCGATCGCCCGCTCGATCTTGTAGCGGATCCGGTTGACCGCGGTGTTGAACTTCTTCTCCCAGTCGAGAAGGTCCCGGAACACTGGTTTGCGGATCGGCCGGATGGTGTCTGAGCCCAGGTAGCCTTTGTCGGCGATCCATGGGTCGGGGTGATCGGCGTCGAGAACTCCGGACAGGCGGACTGCGGCAATGTCGTGGCGGGCTCCGTCGACCGGATCGGAGACCCAGACCAGCCGCCCGGACAGGTCGCACACGACCTGCACGTTCAGCCCGGTGGTCTTGTGCTTGCCGGAGTACAGCTCCGGGTGGCCGGCCCAGGACCAGCAGGGCAGCATCGTCCCGTCGATGATGTGCTGCTGGCGCAGATCCAGGTCCTCGGCCACCGGGACCCGTTCGGCCAACACCTTGGCCAGCACGGGTGTCAGCCCGGTGATCGCCCGCGAGACCGTCGACTGGGACACCCCGAAGTATTCACCGATCTCCGCCTGAACCCGGTTGCGCCGTAGATAGGTCAGGCCACCCGGATCGAGTTGTAGAGGCCAAGGATCGGCGGCCACACCGACCCCGGCTGGCCCGCGCTCTCCTGCCAGACGAGCACGCTCAACTGTACGATCTCGTCGTCGCTCAGCCCTGTCGTATGATACGTCGGCGGTCCGCTTCTTCTGATTGAGAGTGGTATCCCAATCATGTCAAGAAGCGGACCGTCTTCACGCTCCGACACACCGACCCGCTAACTCGTCTCAGACATAACGAACGGGGGCGTGAATAACCCTCCTGATCTCGGCTTTCTCGTCATCCGCCTGAGCTCTGGCGCTAGACCCCGCTGCACCGCACCGTCCCCGACCTCGTGCTCGTCCACGGGCAGCTCGCCAGAGGGGCGTGTTGGCCGTCGAGGTCGCGGGTGGCCGCCAGATGGGCGACAACCTCTTCCGGATGGAGATCGTCGGTGCGGACGGAACCCTCACCCTGACCGGAGGCGCCCCGCAGGGCTTCCAGGCCGGTGTCCTGAGCCTCTGCGTCAACGGTGACCTGGTCCGCGGCGAGGACACCCTGCCCGCGTTGTCCGACTCGGCGACCAACGTCGCCCACGTCTACGCCGCGCTACGCGCCGACATCGTCCACGGCACCGCGCCGACCTTCTCCCACGCGGTCCAGCTGTCCCACCTGATCGACGACCTTCTGACCGCCGACCGGGAGCAGCGCACCGTCACCCCAGGGCTTCCTAGCCGAGCTGACAGCCACCGATTCCACCGCCACCCCCGGGAGAACCACCGGGGTGGCGGGGTGGTCGGGCGCCGGTTGGCCGGTGACGGCAGCGAGTAAAGCACCCGGCCAGGACGTCCGTCTCGGGCTGAGCGGGCCCGCCTCCCTGGGGGCGTGCAACCCGGCCGTCGTCCTGGCCGCGTTCCGGTCCGTGCGCGCCGACCCGACCGAAGCTGGCATGACCAGGCTGCGCCGAGGGCTCGCCCCGCAAGCCGCCGCCCAGCCCGATGACTCTCGCGTCGCCGCGGCCCGCGCCGACGCGAGAGGAGTGCCGCCGATGCCGCCGCTCGAGTCGTCAGTCCGGCAGCTCGTCGGTGTCATCGCCGTGCGGCAGAACTTCGAGCGAGGCAAAGCCACGCATCAGAAAATGCCCCGCGCGCCGGGGAAGGGCGGCGAGGGTCATGTTCGGCCAGCGGTCGAACATGACCTGCAGGACCGTCGTGACTTCTACGTGAGCCAGTGAGGAACCTATGCAGAAGTGGGGACCCCGGCCGAAGGCCAGCTGCTTGTTCAGGTTCGCCCGGCTGGGGTCGAAGCTCGCCGGTTTGTCATACGAAGACTCGTCACGGTTCGCCGATCCGAGGTGGACTGAGACCCGCTCTCCCGCAGGGAGATCGACCTGGCCCAGACGCACCGGACAGGTCGTGGTGCGCGCAGTCGCTGCGAACGGGGACTCCAGTCGTGCAGCCTCGTCGACCGCGGCACCGATCTCCTCGACGTCACTTTCATGGACGAGCATCAGCCACAACGTGTTTGCGACGAGGTTGGCGGCGGTCTCGTGCCCGGCGAATACGAGGCCGGGAAATAGGGAGAGCAGCTCCACGTCGCTCAGGGGCTCCGCCGAGGTCGCCTGCTCGGCCAGCACGGCGCTGAGAAGATCGTCCTGCGGTGCCTCTCGGCGGGCGTCGAGCAGGCCGCTCATTGTCTGGTGCAGGTTCACCGCCGACCGGGCGAGCTCCACCTGGGCCGACGGCTCCAGTCCCTCGAGCGCAGCACCGTGGAGACGTCCCCACTCGGTGGACCATCGGAAACACTCTGCGCGCTGCGCTTCCGGGACCCCGATGAGGTCGAAGACGGTGTCGAGCGCGATCGGCAGCGCGATCTCGTTCAGGACGTCGACGCTACGGTTGGTGGACAGGCCGTCCAGAATCCGCTCCGTCCTTCTTCGAATGACTGGCTGTAGCAAACGGGAACGTGCGGGGGTGAATGCTGCGGCCAACATTGTTCGCATTCGACCGTGCTCAGGCTCGTCCCAGCCGATCAGCGTGGCACCGTCGGTCACTCGGCCGGCGTCCAGGACATCGGCCACCTCCGGGATGGGCGGGGCGCCCAGAGCGCCGGACGAGCTGAAGGTGGTTGCGTCCCGCAGCACCGTGTTCGCGTCGTCGTAGCGCGTCACCACCCACGAGCCCAGCTCAGGGCTAAAGAAGACCGGCGTTGTCTGACGCAGATGAGCGAGAACTTCGCTCGCAGCGTCCTGACCCTCAGGGGTGAACGGCATGTAACCGGCTCGGAGATGTTCGTCTCTTGGGTTCACGAATTCGATGCTGCTCCGTGGGAGCGCGCCGGTCGACGTCGTGTCCGCCCAGCGGACAGACCGTGCCCGACGGACGGCCCTCGGTATGTTGATCGCGTGAGCAAGGACGCTAGAGGTCGCACCGTCGTCGACGGCGCGATGCGTGTCCTCCGTGCGCTGCCCGAGTCCGATGGGCCGCACCAGGTGCGGGAGCTGGCAACGATCACCGGCCTCCCTCGCCCGACGGTGCACCGACTCCTCAACCAGCTCGTCGAGGCGGGCGTCGCCGAGCTCGTCCCCGACCGCGGCTATCGCTTGACCTCGGACTTGGTCAGTCTCGCCCGCCGCGTCGAGCCCTCGCCCGGACTACGAGCAACCGCACTTCCGCTGCTTGCCGATCTACGCGAACGCACCGGCGCGACGGTGGCACTCGTTGCGCGAATCTCGGGAAAGGCGGTCGTCCTCGAGGCGGTGCCCGGGCGTAATGCACTCCCGGTCGCCGTGTTCAGCGGTCGGATCCTCCCGCCGTCGGCTGCGGGGGCTATCGTGCTCACCGCCGGTGAATCCCGACACGGGTTTGCCGCAACCGACAACGAGGCGCTCGTCGCCGGGCTCACCTGTTGGGCTGTTCGTCTCGACGTCGGAACCGGGCCTGCAGTGAGCTTGCAGCTGGCGTCACCACCCGAGCGTCCCGCAGATATCTTCGCCGGCGCCACCCGCGAGGCCGCCGCGCTGATCGGCTCCCGCTTGCGGAGAGCTCCGGACTTGCGACTCTGAGCCTGGATCCACCGTTTGGATTCCTGGTCGTTCCTTTCGGCCATTTGTGGGGGTGGTAGTCCGGTTTCGGGGTGTGGAGGCGGCTGGGAGCTGCCGGTCTGCCCGGCTTTTCCACTGTGGTCCTCTGTTCGCGCCCGGGGGGCTGGGTGGTCAGGCTGCTGCTGGTAAGGGTGGTCCCGAACTGCTGCGCCTCGCCGCCCGCTGGCGGTCCGGCGCCGAGCCCGGCACCCACCTAGCGGTCTGCAAGCACGCGCTGCGCAGCCTGGCCCGACGTCACCAGCAGCTGACCGAGGAGATCACCGACCTCGACCACCACCTCACCCGCCTGGTGACCGACATGGCCCCGAATCTCATCGCGGTCAAGGGACTCGGGCCGCTGACCAGCGCCGCGCTGCTCCCGGCCGTCGGCGACAACCCCGACCGCCTGCGCAGTGAGTCGGCCTTCGCGCACCCCTGCGGCGTGGCACCGGCGCCGGCGTCATCGAGCAAGACCAGCCGATACCGCCTCAACCGCGGCGGTGACCGCCAGGCCAACTACGCGCTCTGCATCCTGGCCGTCACCCGCATGGCCTGGGACCCCCGAACCCGGGCCTACACCGCCAAACGCCGCTCCGAGGGCAAGACCACCCCAAGGAGATCATCCGCTGCCTCAAACGGCACATCGTCCGCGAGATCACTGGGGTGCCCCGCGTTTCTCGGACAGTGGATATAATCTTTCCACTTAGATGAGAGGCCAGGTCGTAAGTCGAGCAAAGAGGGTGTTCAGTCCAGAGTTCCGTGAGGACGCTGTCCGGTTGGTCATCGAATCGTCGCGGCCGATCGCTTCAGTGGCGCGGGAGCTGCAGATTGGTGAGGGCACATTGGGGAATTGGGTGAGTGTCTACCGCCGTGACCATGCCGGGGAGGAACCGGGTCTGGACGTGGGCGAACGGGCCCGACTGCGTGAGCTCGAACGCAGATACCGGGAGGTGAAGCTGGAGAACGAGTTCCTGAAAAAAGCCGCAGCGTACTTCGCCCAGGATCCCCGGTGAGCGAGAAGTACGAGTTCGTCGACACCACGCTCACCGAACCGCAGTGCCCGTTCCCGGTCAGGTCGATGTGCCGCTGGCTGGACGTGTCCACGTCCGGGTTCTATTCGTGGCGGGCACGTCCGGAGTCCGCGACCGCCCGGCGCCGCGACGTCGTCAAAGCGCTGATGAGTGAGGAGTTCACCCGTTCGGATGAGACCTACGGCTACCGCCGGCTGCACGCCGCGCTCGCCCGCCGCGGGGTCACCGCGGGCCGGGAGCTGGTCCGTCACCTGGCCCGTGAGCTGGGACTTGTGCCCTGCCAGCCCCGTCCCGGCCGCGTCGGGTTGACCCGCGCGGACGCCGCGGCCGGGCCCATCCCGGACCTGGTCGGCCGTGACTTCACCGCCGACGCGCCCGGCCGGAAACTGGTCGGGGACATCACCTACATCCCCACCTGGGAGGGCTGGGTGTTCCTGGCGACGGTGATCGACTGCTACTCCAAGAAGGTCATCGCGCACGCCATGGACGACCACTACCGGACCTCACTGATCACCACCGCGATCCGACGCGCCGCCGCGACCGGACTGGCTGATCAGGCGATCTTCCACACCGACCGCGGCAGCAACTACACCTCGCACGAGTTCCACACAGCCCTGGTCGACCTCGGACTGCGCCATTCGACCGGCAGGACCGCGGTCTGCTACGATAACGCGATGGCCGAGTCATTCTTCGCGGCCCTCAAGAATGAGCGTGTCCACCGCACCGTCTACCCGTCGCGTGCGCAC
>JAABUS010005612.1_pt1 | contig 16239 bp, 20 predicted proteins | sample 5560161 | NCBI WGS metagenome assembly JAABUS01 (sample SAMN10711885, study PRJNA513376) | rock metagenome | isolation source: Antarctica rocks | place: Antarctica: Victoria Land, Trio Nunatak nord | collected 2016-01-04
AGGGGGAAGGGGAGGATGGGGGGGAGGGGGAAGTGGGTGGAGGGCCAAGGTTGGCGAGCTGTTCGGATGATTTGACGATTAGGGTGTGGAGGCGGGTGCCAAAGGAAAGGGCGCCCCAGCAGAACAGGCTGAGTATAATTCGGAGTGGGAGTATCGAGGAGGAATGGGTGGAGGAGACGAGGCTGCCGCACGAGCATGTGAGGCCGATCTATTCGATTTCGTGGAGTAAGAAGACGGGGCTTATGGTTAGTGCTGGGGGAGACGGGAAGATCGTTGTCTATCAAGAAGGGAAGGAGAATGGTGCTTGGACAGTGATCGCGCAGATCGATGGCGCACATGATGTTGCGGAAGTCAACCACGTTTGTTGGGCGAAGAAGAGCGAAGATCAGGAGGTGATTATTAGTACTGGGGAAGATGGAGCTGTCAAGATGTGGACGGTTTGAACATTTTCACGCGACAACAAGACACGGTACTGTCACGCAGGTCCACGTAACTGATTTCGATGCCTCGAAACCCTGGTCCTTTCTAGGACTATGTGGAAAGCGCTGATGAGGATCTATCGACTGCCAATCAGCCGCCAATTGATAGAGTGGGAAAGCATCCAAAAAACTGATTGACGTCTTCACTCACTCTCTTTCTGGGGTGTTCCTGGCACAGAATATCACAAGCCCAAGGATCGTTCCCAACTCGCACTCAGGTGTTGAAAGCAGAAGGCGCGCCTCTGTGACGCGTTATCTCTTGCATTCACCCTCCCAGGTGACTTGCACCTCGAAAACATGAAACCGAGCTCATCATCCCATTTCATAACCGTTTCGATCGGTCAATATCAACAGCCTCGCCACCGCAACCACGCATTCAAGCTCTCAGAATGGGGAAGAAATACACAAAGAAGCTACAGGACGCGCTCATCACAAATGAGTTCTTTGGGCAGAGCGCTGAGAACAGCTGTCCCTTTGGTTGTTGCAAAGTACATGGCCATGGCCATCGTGCCCCAGCAGGGAAACCCAATCCGTTCCCAACACTGGACCATGACATTGTTAGTGCTGCAGCATTGGTATGTTCAGTCTCAAAGCTCGGCGCTCGCTTGATAGTCCCCGGGCATGGTGATGTAAGAGCAATCTTAGAGGTCGAAGCCAGCAAGCGGATGAAAACCATTCGCAGGAAAAAGGACGCTTTTCAGAAAGAGAGCCATGCTGACTGCCGGGGTGTGAATAGGAATTCGATAAGATCAGCCTGAACTTAGATAAGCTGATCAAGCAAGAGGATGAGCGACCTAAGAATGAATTGGCAGCTGTGCTAGCACGTCCGAACTCTTGGGGTCTGCATCATTCGGAGGCTTGGGATCATCTCGTCCAAGATGAGGCTGTTCACATCATCAATATGCTCGAGAGCTTCGAGGGGACCAAGCGAGCATGCAAGCAAGCAATGCAGAAGAAATCGCAACAACTTTCAATAACGTCGCAATCCACAGGAGACCAAGACTTGGATGGAGCGAAGAACTATATAAGGGACAGGATGAACCTCGTCGAGGTAGACCTTTTGTGGCTCCGAGGGCTGTTGACCGCCTGCGCACAGAGCGTGAGCTTTTCGAACGTCGATAAGATCTTCGGCTTTCCGGTAGAAGCTTTTAACAAGGTTCTTGCAAAGGAAGACGATGGCACGTACCACTACACGGCAGTAGTTCAAAACATAGAGCCTAGCCTCCTTGAGAGATTCAATGCGCCTTACAAGCTTGTAAAGGCGAGACCTCCCCAGAAGAAGAAAGCTCAACCTCGAAAGAGGCTCTCTGCCGTTGCCGCTATCGAGGAGATGAAACGCCACTGCCAGGAATTCAGCACAGATGCCCGAGAGATCTCTAAGCACATCTCGGACGATTACTCCCAAGCACTACCTGAATACGCCCGTGGACAAGACATACCTGACAGTTTTTCGGAGCCTATCCGTCGCAGCCTCTGTGATCTGCTGTTTACGAGGCGTGAGCTGCACGCTCTGAAACCATCCCTGATCGAGCAGAGGGATCTAGTAATCTGCACAATAACGCTTTGGTTTGAAAGCAGCAAGGAGACTTGGGACTGGGGTAAACAGCACATTTATGAGATGCCGGAATTCCAGAAGTACGAATACATGAAAAGGGACATATACGCGATGTTACTCAACTGCAGCCATCAGGAAGAGAAGTTGGGCGACTTTTTCCTCAAGCACCCAGAAAGCGCAACGACCGGCTGGATGGCAGAAGTGAAAGGAAGCTGCACATCGGGTGGTGGGACCAAAGCTGAACGTATGGTAGCTGCCGAGGAGCGTTATCGCAAATTCCGAACGAAGGTGTGTGAGCTTGATGTCATGGTCGACCAGTTTGACCGCATTTGCAAACAGATCGAGGAGGGAGCCGACGACGCAGAAATCATGAAGGGACTTGACGAGCTTCCTTCTTTTCGACGCTGAGAACCCAATTAGGCAAGGTGTTGACAAGTCAGAGACACAGCGCCAAGCGCGCTTCTCCTTGATTCATTTTCCAAACATCGAGTTTAGCCAGGTTGCTATCATTGGTATCTTTTCACGACCTGAGCCATCAGATGCTGGGCTCAATACCTCGTGAAAATCGCGGATCTCGTGAAGGACCCTGTACTTCAGCAATCCTTTGAAGTGTTGTTCCTGCGCAAGAGTGATCTGCGGGTCGGGCGATGTGGAGATCTTCAGTTGAGTGATTATCCCTTTCTTCGATGTGACCAAGACACGAGCCTGCATTGATACAACATTAGTCGGCACGAGGCACATCCATGTTGTACTTACTGACGGGGGCCACCATTCGGGTAGTGGTGGAGCGTTTCCTTCGTTGTCTTGTGAAGGGTGACTTGATAGCGTGAACTCCGGCGTTTCGCCATACGTCCACTCAGGAGACTACAGAATGATCATGAGTCAACAATGGGAAGACCACCGTAACAAGCCTTTGGCTACCAACCTTGATTTTCTCAACTTCGGCTTCTACTTCACCCATGACCCCATGGTCCAAATGCCCGTAGCACGCATCACTAGATGCTCCGACAGTCGTTGCATCGGGCCCTCTGAATGAGGCAATAGTATCTCTACCGAAATTATAGACATTCGCGAATTCTTTCACGATCTCGGCCTCGAGCGATTCTCGCTGATTGTGCACCGGACTACTGAAGATGTTACCCACTGGAGATCGTACACTGTCTACGCCTTTGGCTTTCATGTATGTCCTCGCCGGCGAATGCAGATAATTCGAGATGCGCCCTAGATGTGGGGATGCAAGCAAGCAAGTACCATGATGCAAGGACCTAGTTGCGGTTAACTTGAAAGCTGACCCCGATACTTTCAGCGGTGGCTTTGAATCGCTGGTATATAATGTTCTATGTGTATCGGCTGATCCGGTTCCCAAGCTCCCTTCTCGCAGTTCGCCTTGATCGAGCACAATGTCATGTCTCTCATTCACCCTTGCTCGGGGATTGAATCGACGCAATGCTCGCACCACCATCTCTGCATGCTTGTCTCTTGTGAAGGCTTTTGGGGGGCATATAACGCAATAGTTGAGGTTACCCTCATCGTGAAACACGGTCCCTCCACCAGACCTCCGCCTGACGAGCTGTACGTTTGGTCCTGGCACAACCCCCCCCAGAATATGTGAGTCGTTGGATCCCGTATGCTGCTTGAGCAAGCGTAAGTTCACTTCCAGCCAGGGATTCTGATTCCTCCCAATGACCACACAAGGACTGTTGGTATAAAGAAAGAGCACGGTTGAGTCTTTGTGGGATTTTTGGAGAAGCTGATACTCTATCGAAAGATTCAAATAAGGGTCATGGCTGCGGGAAAAGTAGACATGGTATCTGTAGGCGGGATTGCTAACCAAGTCAGTAAGCCCACCGGAGGGCCAGCTGCTACGGGTGAGGGATGAAGCTGCTCGACGCCATAGAGGCATGAAAACGATCGTAGGGAAGAGCGTGGAAGCTGGACGGAGCTCTGAGAAGAGGTTGGTTTCCGAGGCTGGATTGCAGCACGGCCAGCGGCACCAATTCCGCCCGGAGCTATAGGTCTGGACCCTCACGCATGATGAGCAACCAGAGAATTTTGGTTCCGCATTGGTGGTGAGAATAATGACTGATTGATATAAAGATTGAACTCTACAAAGCCTCTACTAACGCGTGAACATCGACTACTGTCAAACATCTCAGACACGGAAACACAATATCGGTCCATTGCTGTGCAAAGCTGCACATTATGCGTCAAGGCTATTGATGGAGGCGAAGCCATCCAGCTCCAGCAAAGAATTGTTTTGCGCTTGATCTCATACCTCAGATCTTCACTGTTAGGATAAAGGGACGGTTGGAAAACCTGCCTGAGAAAGCACCAACCCATCCACCATGTCGACATTCGGAAAATATTATAGGGTCACCACCTACGGAGAATCACACTGCCGGTCTGTAGGCTGCATAATCGATGGCTGCCCTCCAGGCCTCAAACTCACAGCAGAAGAGGACATTCAACCCCAGATGACCCGGCGGCGACCGGGTCAAAGCGCCCTCTCCACCCCTCGAGACGAAAAAGACAGAGTCGAAATCCAGTCCGGCACAGAATTCGGCGTCACATTAGGCACCCCCATAGCCCTCGTCGTCCGCAATGAAGACCAAAGACCCAAAGACTACGGCGGCAGCACCATGGACCTCTACCCCCGCCCCAGCCACGCAGACTACACCTACCTCCACAAATACGGCGTCAAAGCTAGCAGCGGCGGTGGCCGCAGCTCCGCTCGCGAAACAATTGGCCGTGTCGCCGCCGGCGCCATCGCCGAGAAATATCTCTCCCAAGCACTCGGCGTCGAGATCATCGCGTGGGTTTCCTCCGTCGGCAACGAGCACCTCTTCCACCCCACCCCAGAGCACCCCAGCTCCTCCTCCAACCCCGCCTTCCTCTCCCTCATCTCCACCATCACCCGCACCCGCGTCGACGACTTCCTCCCCGTCCGCTGCCCCGACGCCGAAGCCTCGCAGCGCATGGCCGTCAAGATCGCCGAGTTCCGCGACCGCCACGACAGCATCGGCGGCACCGTCACCTGCGTGATCCGCCACTGCCCCGTCGGCCTCGGCGAGCCCTGCTTCGACAAGCTGTCCGCCGAGCTCGCACACGCCATGCTCAGCATCCCCGCGACCAAGGCCTTTGAATTCGGCTCCGGCTTCGAGGGGTGCGAGATGGCGGGGTCGGCGCACAACGACGCTTTCGTCGCGTGGCCGCAAGACCTGCCGCCGTCACGAAGACCAGGGGGCACGCAGCAGCTGAAGATGAAGACGAACCACTCTGGCGGCGTGCAGGGCGGGATCTCGAACGGGGAGCCGATATATTTTCGGGTGGGGTTTAAGAGCCCCGCGACGATTGGGCAGGCCCAGGAGACGGTTAGGTATGATGGGACGACGGGCACGCTGGAGGCGAAAGGCAGGCATGACCCGTGCGTGGTGCCGAGAGCGGTGCCGATTGTGGAGGCGATGGCGGCGTTGGTGGTGATGGATGCTTGGTGTGCGCAGGCGGCGAGGGAGGGGTGCATTGCTGCGTTGAAGGAGAGGGGGGCGATGGCGAATGGTACGTAGTGCATGATATGGAGGGAATCATCTCAATTGCGGATCTGGAAAAGCGATGGATTATTTGGGACGGATTTGTCATGTAGAGTTTTGGGAGAGATGATAGCATGACTGGACGAATAGCCCTCTTTGACTCTTCGTCCAAGTCCTCAACAGCATGGAGAGAGTGGTCAGAATAGCAGGGTACAGAATTAGAAAGACAGAAAATGACATCCTAGCTTCAATTGTGAATACTTACTCCATGTTTCTTTGATGCGTGCTAGCGCAGGGAATAATATCAAGCGCCCATGTCCTCCAGTATCTCTCATTGTTTGTCTCGAACACGCTTCGCTCCTCATCTTCCCTCTCCTGTCCATGTTCCTTCCAGGCTTGCCTCCCTCCCTCGAACGAAAACCGTGTACATCATCCCATTCCCGCATTCTCGTCTCCCCTTTTCTACCGCCAGCCTCCTCTTCTCACGGCCGATTCTTTCGCCCTATCAATACCCTTATAGACTTCGCCGTCAACCCGCTCCAAGGTGTGTGTGTGTAGAAGCACCCACGCATACCTTGACCCTGAACCTCTTTCAACAGAAGCCGTCTTGAACTGTGTCCGTCGGTCCCATTTCTGGGTGTACAAGCACCCACACATAGCTTGTCCCCGAACCCCTTTCGACAGAAGCCGTCTCTGAATATCTTCATCGCCGCTGGCAGCTCGTCGTTCCGTACCGCCTCCGCACAACTGACATTCTTTGAGAGGATCTGAAATGGGTTTTGGCAGTTGGTGAACAGCTTGGTGGTGTTGCCATCTGAACGTTCAGTCAGTACTGCTATCGTGGGATTGTTTCGGGGCTGGACGTTCATTGCTTCAAGGCTCCTGTCTGAGTAGGCTGACGGCGATGGTGACGCGAAGTGAGATTGAGGGTGGAGGCGGGAGGGTTGGAGCTGGAGACGGTGTAGATGCCTGGCTTGGGATGAGGTGCGGTATGAGTACTCTGGTTACATAGCCAGGCGACCGGTGCGAAGCTGCCATGATCGAGGAGTGTCTAAGGGGGCTTTAAAGTACGGGAGATCCAAGTTGTGAAGCTGTTGTGAAAATAAGTCGTGAAGATAAGCGAGCTGCAAGTCATCGACCAAGGGGGCCTCATGCAGCCATGCTGCAGGCCGTTGAATCTGCAAGCCTCGACCCGGAAGTGACGAACTGCAGCCGCGAGGTCCATCTAACGACCTGAGATATGATGGGTCGTTGGCGGGTCGGGTAGAGAAGCCGAAGTTGTTTGCGAAGAGCAATTTGTTGAGATGTCGTCTAGGGGGCACATTCCACTCTGCTTCCACGCATTTGCTTTCTTCAGTGAATGAGGTAGACAATGAACAGACCAATGATGAGACCGGTTGAGCATCCACTGTGAAGCAGAGATCGTTCCGAGAGGAAGGATCCGAAGGCCGAGATGACAACACTCCACATATTAATCCGAGACAACAGCTCGTTTAGGGCATATCCTGGCCTCGATGCGGACCACGGTTGACGGACCGTTACCGAGACACTGTCCCATGGCTTGCAACTGCCGCCATTGCGTCGAACCCAAGCAAACCCGAGCCACGAACTGATCTGTTCACACATCTCTCGATCTAGAATCTTAGAGATGTGCCATCAACCATGCCGCTTTGTGAAAGCCTGCATAATGAGCCCTCAGATATTCAACTGAACCGATGAGGCATCTGCAGAGTCGTGCCTTCCCCTTTTAGCATGGTTATTGGGACCCACGCTTAGAGGGCCCCTCTGGCCATCCTAATTTCAAGAGCCTTCAGAATGATAAAGATACAACTCGCACTCCGGTTAACGTCTCGTTTGCTATGCAATCGAAAGCTGGCTGTGGCTGAGAGCTGTTACCTCAGAGACAATACTGTCTCTTAAGATAAGCATAATAACCCCCATGTAGTAGAAGGGAAGGAAAAGATGATGAACGCTCGAGTGCATATCATGTCGAGATTCGGGCCTGGATGGTATGACCCATCAATGGCTTTTTGTAGTCAAGTATCCGAGACCAGCGTCGAGTAAGCGGGTCCACTTCTGCTACCACCCATCACTTGATTCGGACTTTCTTTCAACCTCACTTCTACCTACCGGTCTGCCCAAGCTGCGTCCTCTATAGTCAGCCCTTGAGAATTCTTAGAGCCATCCAAGCACTAGGGCTGGCTAGTCTCATTAGTGTCTTTCGGAAGTCCACAGAAGTATTCCACCAAACTTTCTGTGCCATGCTTCGACATCCAGCGGCAAATTCTTTACGACTTACCACAACTCGGTAAGACGCAGGTAACTCCAACGACCGGACTGTCCCTTAAGACGCTTCAAGCTCAATCGCGTTTCTATACGATTGAGGCTATCCTCAGACCGGATGGCATTTCTACCAATGGAGGCAGCGACTCCGGCCCTTGGCCAGGCGGTCGACGTGACATACCACGCGCTCTATATCGTATTGTCCTACTTTGTGAGCATAGTAGGTTCCTTGACCACGCTCGAGCTGCTCCATAGGCGGACCTCGAGCCATGGATGCTATAACTGGTTAGTAGCCCTTCCATCCAAGCTTGGCCTGGTTCTTGGTGACAGTAGCCACTTACATGTTCAAGGTATCTGCTCATTGCGGCCGCTACGGCAATGGGAGCTGTCTCCATATGGTCGATGCACTACATCGGAAACCGCGCTCTTATCATGACCAACGGACCTGAAATCGTGTATCGCCCTGGATATACCGCCGGTTCGTTCTTTCTTCCTATCAGCCTTGTAGGCTCCGCATTCTACGCCTTCGGAATCTCTGAAACGGTAAGTATCCTATGGACCATAATTGGAGGAGTCCTAGTCGGTGCCAGCGTATGCGGCATGCACTACATCAGCCAGCAAGGCATTGCGAACTATACTCTACAGTACTCTGTAGCCTATGTCGTAGGTGCAGCAGTCATTGCGGTAGCAGCAAGCACAATAGCCATGGGGATTTTCTTCTATTTGACGGTAATGTGGACGAACAGTGGCCCCCGAAGGCTAGCTTGTGCAGCTTTGCTGGCAGCAGCAGTCTCTGGCATGCACTGGTCTGCCACCGTGGGCACATCATATCGAGTGAAGATAGAAGCGAAAACAGGCGGAGCAGGTCTCTCAGGAGAAACAACTGCATTGATGGTGCTCTTTCTGGTCAAGTCACCTATTACACTGTGGCGATCAGGTCCACTGCTAACTATTTGCAGTCGCTTGGATGTTGTATCGCCCTCATGGCTTTTGCAATCTTTGGCCGACGTTCCAAGGCTCAGTCTGCCACCAGAGCCCAGCAGGTGGTCCTGGCTAGTGCAACCTTCGACGGAGATGGTAGAATACTGGTCACCTCTGAAGGTTTACTGCCATGCCGCAAGATTACCGACAGCTATCGCGAGCGTGTGAGTTGCTCGAGTTTTACAGCAAAGGGCCACCGCTGATAATCCGAGCAACAGACATTCGATGATACCTTCGACACCGGCCATCTGATATTCTGCTGGATCCTTAGACTTTCCCACTGTTGGCCAGCTGTAGTGGACCTTGTTCCGGGCATGCGTAGGAACGTTCGATCCGGTCGCGAAGGTAAAACATCTCGCCCAGGGACCGCCGCCACCAACTCGGACTTTGGCATCGGAGACGAGATCGAGGACTACGACACGTACTTCAAGCAGCTCTTCTGCGTCGCAGCGAATGAACTCGCCGATACCATTTCCGCTTCCCTCGAGAACATCGGTATCTTGTTCGGCGAGATCCTGAGCACCGGGACGACCAGCAAGAGCACTGGACTGAAAGTTTTTCCCAACTGGAAGAGGCGTGAATCATCCAGTCTTAGCACAGCCGAACGAGGGAATTCGCTCTTTTCATTCGGACGGGGGCAGCTCCTTGTACTTGTCCGACGAATCTCGGACGAAGACGCAGGAAAGCTTCTGGCAAATGGGTATCGTTTCGCTGCCATCCCACACATCGTTGACTACCTAGCCCGAAGCATGGAGGTCACTCGTCAGGAACTTCTTCCAAAGCTCAACCAGATGCGCGACAGTGCTGGCACGGAGATGCTTCTCGAAGCAGGTGTTCATCTGGCCTGTTTCGCTGTGCGCCCAGTATTCCGAAAAGGCTTTGATATACTTGTACGGAAGGATGCGAAAGGTCTACTACCGACTGTCCAATTGCCTGGATGGAAGCTCAATCAATGCCAGTTCAACTTCCTTCAACGCCTGGATGGTGTGACGGTCGCCACCTGCTTGAAGAAGCTCCGCCGCAAGTCTATCTCTACCAGCAAAGAAGAGGAGCAGTTCTGTCGCCAATTCTTTGACGCCCTTTCCCAATTGACTGTGCAGCTTGGAGATTCTTTCTTCCAGGAAGCGAAATTGACTGCCCGCGTTCTGGTTGCTCCATGCCCTCAAATAGGGAGCGGTCCCCGCTTAGAATATGCATCAGTAATTGCTTTCCGGGTCATTACTGATGTCCACTCCGTTGGCAATATCGACCCTCACTTCGAATATGTCCCGGCAAATCTCTTCTTGAGCCAGCAGCGTGTGTATCAAGGATCATCATACAATGAGAGCTTCGCACGTAGTGTTCTCGCAGACTTCGGAGAGAAAGTGCTTCGTGCTGATTCAGAAGCCCGATCTTTGATCAGCCGTCAAGGCTCGTTCTATCGTCCAAGCTCATCAGGACAAAGCATTCGTCCCAACAACACCCCACCCTTCACATCAACACGCCACTGGCCATTCCCCATCCGCGGGAGCAACGGGGTCCTCGATAACGTCTCCTCTCAGAAGAGTCTTGTCAATCCCGACTCCAATGCGGCTTCTGCAGACTTGTCCACAGATGCCATTCATTTCACTCAAGAAATCAATGTTGAGGTTAACGAGATCCATAAAGCCAACATTCCGGATATCGAGATGACGGACTTGCATGGCTACGGAGAACCAATGTCCAAACGTATCGAGAAGCAGACATTTGCTGAGGAGCTTCTCGCGCTGACAATCGGAGAACGCAAGAAGTCACGCCAGGTTGCCCAACATGTGTGGACCCAACTATGATAGGCTTTATCGGAGAACAACTTGTTCTTCGCCGTTTCGCGGTCTGTCCTGATTGTCTTGAAGATCAAGCAGAGCGCAAGTTCAACACTAGTGAGCCCGTTTGCTGCAGCGGGAACTGCCTGTACGTGTTCTCTGTTCGACTTTCATGATCTTATCTTCTGTTTGATTGTTGTTTGCGAGATACCCAGCTGTGTTCCCTGTACTTTGTCTGTCTTCAGATGTACGGGGTGTACGTTCACATGATGTTGCAGAAAGGACGCTGTCGTCAATCGGTGTGTGGTCTGGACGTGTTCAAACGATGAAGAATAGCATGGCTGTGCTTGAAAGACTGGCATGAATTCTATGAGGAGTGTGGCAATACAAAGGCTGAGGCAGCAGCAGCCGGAAAGCTGTCTTCAGTCTTATGGAGATCGATTCTCGACTAGCAAAGCTTTTGACATTTGTCGTGTAGATGTGCTTGAGGAAGATTCAGATAGCTAAATGGAAAGCTTTTCAACCCAAATCGACGACTAAGCGCCAAGCATGGCTAGTCCTTTCAAGCTCAGACATCGCACAATTGAAAACAGCTAATCTTTGGGTCCTGAACAGTGATTTCTCGTGATACAAGTATCAGTATCAGACTTTTTACTACAATGCCCCTGACTATACACACCACTCAATACAGTTAGCGTGGGCGCTTAGCTGCGGCATATCAGACGCGGGACTGCCTGTGCCTGCCAAGCTGCCAAGTCAGGGGTAGCTCCTACCACTACCAGTCACTTTCAGTCTCCAAAAAGATATTGGGTATGAGTCTTGTATGAATATATTTCTTGTGTCTCATGTGCTGAAAACCGAAGCAATTACCATAAGCTGGTCGCAACTATGGCATCCGCTGCCCAGAGAATCGATCTGGCTTTTGTCAGCCAGCCCCAGCTCAAGAAGAGAGCTCATGATGCGCTTGGTAAGTAATTGATCTTCTACCTTTTCTCGAGATCCGGGATACTTCGGCCACAGACACAGGAAGAACAGCATCCTATGGTCTCGCTTCATGAACCCCAGTAATTGCGACAATGGTCCAATACTGAGCTAAAGCTAACGAACCCTCGTAAGATCAGTACCCAAAACTTGGACCACTATTTGGCGATGTAGCCCTGTACATACTCAACATGAAAACTTTTAACAAAACAATCGACAGCGATAACCCCTCGAAGAAAAGGAAGCTTGAGAATGGCCATAATGGCATGGCTCAGACGACCAGCAACTGGGATACCGCCTCTTACAGCACTATCAAAGAGCTCTCATTCACGATTCCTCAGCGGAAGAAGCTAAATCTAGAGATTGGGGACGCCTCAGCAGGCCTACGCTGTCGGAACCCTACAACAAAAGAGGTGGAATGTACAGTTAGGTGGGCAGACATTCAACATGTGGTATGTCTGCCAGTGCCGGAAAAAGCGCAAGTCCAATACAATGTTTGTGTCTTTCCCACCGACGGGGATGGCATTACGACCCCTTCTGGAGCCTCGTTACCCGAACAAATACTCTGGACCATACCGAATGGAGCACCTAAATCGGGCACATGTAGTGACGACATACGATTTGCGTCCGAGGAGTCGTTCAAAGCCGTAGTGGTTGAGCTTCTCAATGATCGTCTCAAACAACAGAAAGGGAGCAGGTGCCGAGTAATCGAGCCTGATGAGAAGGAATTTGTAAGCGAAGTGGCTCAGCCATCAAGAACAGGCCAAAAAGCAGTCCACGTGAAAGCTTTTCGGGGCAGTAAGGATGGTTTCCTCTTCTTCCTACCTACGGGCATAGTCTGGGGCTTCAAGAAACCCCTTGTTTTCTTTTCGTTCGACGCCATTGATTCTATCTCTTACACTTCCGTATTACAGCGAACGTTCAACCTCAATATCAGCGCTAGAGGGAGTAGGCCAAGTGACGAGCCACAAGACTTTGAGTTCTCTATGGTCGACCAGGCTGACTTTGCCGGCATTGACGCTTACATAAAGCGACATCGTCTCCAAGATGCGAGCATGGCTGAGCAGCGCCGGGCGAAGAATTACAACATCAACGGTGTCAAAAGTGAGGCAGATCAGGATGACGAAGCAGAGCCTGGAGAGCTACAGAAAGCCGCACTGGAGGCCGGGAATGCTGCTCAGGGTGATGACGATGGTGATGAGGAAGACGATGAAAACTTTGATCCGGGCAGTGAGGGAGAGAGCGAGGGGAGTGGTACGAGCGGCGAAGAGGAAGAGGGCAACGACGCTGCTGCAGCCGTCTGTGACGGGCAGGATGAGGAAATGTGACGACAATGACATCGATGAAGGCTGGGTACTATCACGTTGGCACAATTAGCACGTGGAGCTGGCTTCCTGACAGAGAATGGTGAAGACCCGAACTGTCTTTCGGCATCGTTGTGCCGGACTGGCGTCCCTTCGAGTTACTACTCCAAGTCTTAGGCTGACCAGGACCTCCACCATGGGCTACCGTTACACTTGGGATTCATTAATCTTCGCTACGCACCGACCTATATAGGGGTATGTGAACATGTAGTACGACTTCAGTGGTGGAGAGAAGAGGACCGATCGTTCTGTACGGCCAAACGTCTTCATTGATTTTCGAGATGAGGTCGTTGCTTAGTGGCATCCCATCTCAACTCTATCGAGAACCCTTCGTACGTCTGCATGAGCGAAACCCTCTGCCAGGGAACTACTCTCGTACTTCGCCCCTTGGTACCGGTGGTATATTCCATGCTGGCTAGCCAAACTATAGAAAAGGATGACTTCGGCCACAGACAGAAGACATTGTGATGGATCCCATGCTTCGATCATGTGCTAGGATAGCCTATGTATTAATGCCGCTCAGGGTGAGTCCTAGCTTCAAGGGTCTGACGTGGTATGTTTCTATTGATGTTCTTTCTTGTGTGATCTTCTGTATCTCTGATATATTGCGGTTGTATACTTTTTTGCTCTTCGCAATGCCACAAAGCGCGCCTATTTTATCTGATATTCGGCTGGCCGCTTACCCCCACGAACACGGAGAATATCCAGCGAGTTTTCTTGTGATCCCGCCCACAATCTGACATCGGTCGCACGAAGCCTGAGGGTCTACTTACCTCATCTGGGATGTCGTTGCCGGCTATGCAAATCTTACTGGATGCCGCCTCTACGGTTCGAGGATTGTGAGCTAGCTGGACAACGACGACTGACCTATGATATATCCTCCTTCTCGATATCCGCAGCGTTGGACATCATTTGCATCCTTACACTACTTGCCCCTTTGCTTGCGGCTCCGATGCTGATGAGAACTTACAGCTCGTCTTGTTCCATCTATTGTCTGCTGCGCTCATCAAGAATTTTCGTCGATAGGCCAGGGCCGCGTGAATCACTTAGCATGTCGAATGCCGAGCCTATCCCACTCAAAACAATCGTTCCGTCCTCCACTGGCTCGTTACTGTGGCTCATGGCTAGTCGCTGCACCCAGATTCGAGGAACAGTGGTTGCATAGTCACCACTCTAAAACAGCTTCTTGACCGAGCATGTTTGGATGTCTCATCTAATCTTGGCTGGTCCACGAATCTTCTCTGATAAGAGCTACCTCTGATCCAGCCCCAGCTAACGTCTATCAACCTGCGAAACTAATGTGGGTGTCCAGGCTCCGTAGGAGCGATGGGATGCGCCTCAGTGTGCACCTGTACTAAACGCACTCAAGAAAGTGAGAAATCTGGACAATTCATAAAAGGCTCACAGCTGCATTTCTTGTATCGATGAAGATGGCTGCTCTCAATGGCAATCGCACTCGCTCTTCTTCGTGGCTCAGGCCAACAAGCTTTTCTCTGCTCTCCGTGAGGCTCTTTTCGTACCACATCCACTTTCCTCCTTCTCTTTCTCTTTCAGGGACGTTCTCCACACCATTTCTTACCGATGCTGCGGCGACCCTGATCCTAATACCTGACTGTATTGCTGTCGTGGTACCTACCGACAAGCTCTTCTCTGTTGCCCCAGAGTAACTGAACTTTCACCGCTAATGTCGTTTTCCTCAATGGCTTTTGCACCAATCTGATGCAAGACCCAACACAGCCCTGCTGGGACAATCCTTATATGTCGCAGCATCTTGACCAGTGGCGACAGGACCACGGTTTACTAGGGACCGCTGACGGCGCCGACTCCTTTTCATGCTATCAGCATTCGTCGAAATGGAGCAACAACATTACGGCCACACCAGGCATTCCATGAGCAGCTTCCCAACATCATCCAATGGCTTCACACTTCAACAAGCCTACCCATGATGTTTCGCTGAATAGCAATAATTCAAGTCTGTCCACGAAGGCATCGAGAGCGCCAACACAAGCGCGCAGGGCCCCATAGACCAAATCGAAACCGCCAACCACCCCTTGCGCCCAAGTGCTCGGCGCTTTTCTGCAAACCCTCTCTGCCATCACACCTGAACTCACCGGCCTCAACGACCTCTACGCCGGTCTCGGCAAGCTCAAGACCTTCTACAAACGCCGCCTTCCCCCTCTTTAACCTCCAATCGCCCTATAAATCGCTTTATGACTTACTCGTGTAGATTTGCTCCCAGGGGTGGACTACCAATGGCGATCTCTTCCTCGGTGCTAACGCGTGCGTGGACTACCAGGGCGGGACATTACCGCCGGCGTTGGACACGGCGACTCTTGAGGCGAGGTGTGTTGACAACACACGAATATATGCATGGGATCAGACTTGTGGGTTGGGGGGTGGGACCTGCTGTTTTACGGGGAGCATGGCTCAGGTGATGGGGGCTCGTCGTTTCAGTCAGCTGCTGCCGAAGTAAGCTGGGGGTTGCTTCCCTTTCTGTCTCTGGTGCTTGATGGGAAAGGGATGATGGGGTATAATGCTGGGGGTTTTGAGGGGATAGGAGCATGTGGGAGGAGTATGGTGTTGTGGGAATATGTCGAGCACGCTGCTGCCGAAGATAAATATTCGGGATCGGTTGGGCGGAGTCGGAACTCGCGGCTGATATTGTGTAACGTAGCAGGCGGGGAAGATGGGGAAAAGGGGTCGATCCTTGAGATCGGAAGGGACAGTCGAAAAAGGGCGTGGGGCAGAAGGAGGAGAAGAAGAAAGAATACGGAAAACAAACCCAAACACAAAATCAAAATCAAAACACTGAAGAAGAACCATGTAGCGGTCGAGCTCGAGGAGGCCGAGCGGGAGGGAGTGAGTGAAAAGGGGGATACGTGTTGTTGATGATCAAACCGGAAAACATTTCGGAAGTCTACAAAAACCCAAAATGACCGAAGGGGGATCGATCGAACCCCTGCAACGTCCGTTCACCCATACCAAGGAGTAAGGGGTCTTCATACGGTTCGGATTTGGCCCTTTGGGTCCTGACACCCAGCGCCGCAAGGGCTTCCGATATCCCCTCAACATGGCGGACCCGTTGCACCATGCGTTTATCGGTAGCAGGAGAGGTTGTGGAAGTTGGTTATACAGGGGGGGTTGGGGTTGATGATATGATGTGGGTGGAGATGTTTGGAGTGGTGGTGGTGGTGGTTTGTTGGTTTTTGGAGTAGGGGTGACTATGAGGGAAAGGAGGCCTTTGGGGTTATTGCTCTTTGTGTTTGTAGTACGATTGAATGTGGTTTA
>JAABUS010005613.1_pt1 | contig 16238 bp, 19 predicted proteins | sample 5560161 | NCBI WGS metagenome assembly JAABUS01 (sample SAMN10711885, study PRJNA513376) | rock metagenome | isolation source: Antarctica rocks | place: Antarctica: Victoria Land, Trio Nunatak nord | collected 2016-01-04
TGCTGAGCCTGGCGACCACACTCACGTCGACCTGGGACCAGAGCGCCCTCGTGTACCTCAGCGCCGTCGTACTGCTCGCCGCCGGCATCGCCGGCTTCTGGTACCTGAAGGGCCAGGCCTTCGTACCGGTCGCTGTTCTCGGCGGTCTCTTGCTGGTGGCGCAGCTGTTGTCCGACCTCCTCGGTGACGACGAGCTTGGCACGGGCACGGTCATGACCGTCGGGATGCTGGTGCTTGTCTACGGGCTCGTCGTCGTAGCGGCCGGCTGGGCGTTCGGTTGCCGCACCCTGACCACCATGCTCGGCGGAGGCATCGCCCTGGCCGCGATGTGGTTCACGATTCTCACGCTCGGATTTGTCGGCTTCTTGTCAAGCTTTGCGGTGGGTCCGGCTCCTGGGACAGACAACCAAGCACCACAGCTGAACCCGGACGATATCCGCACTGACATCCGAATCGCCATGTTCCTGGGTGTCGTCGTCGGCCTTGGTCTCGTCGCAGCCTTTGTCTACACCTCCTACCGCGGACTCCTCGTGCTGTCGCTGATCGGCGTCACTACCGTCGTAGCGTCCGGTGTGGGCTTCACGGCGACTGACCACCCGATGCGCTGGGCGATCGGCTTCGCGGTCGTTGGCACGCTGATGGCAGCGGGCAGCCTGGGAGCGCAGCTGGCTCGCTCGTCGCGTGGTGGCTCCGGACCGGCGTACCACGCAGGTCCACCGGAGCCGGGACACGGCCCGTCACCTGGTGCAGCGCAGCCGCAACCCGACCCAGGCACCCGGCCGTTCCAGCGTCGTCGGCAGGAGCCCGACGACGGGCCACGCGGCCTCCACCTGGAGGGTTGACGCCCGATGGCTGGCGCCGACCAGGCCGCGCCGGTCCCGGTCCAACGCCTCGCAGCCAGGGCGCTGCTGCGGCGCGGAGACGAGATCTTGCTGGCCCGAATCGCCGGGACGGGGTACGGCACCGCAGGCACCTGGACTTTGCCCGGAGGGGGTGTTGACCACGGGGAGCACCCGGAGGACTCCCTGCGTCGTGAGGTGCTGGAGGAAACCGGTCTCGACGTCGACCTCGGGCCAGTGATCGGAGTCTTCTCCCGTCGCTTCACCGGGCGGTCACCCCGCGGCGTGCTCGAAGACTTTCACGGCGTCCATCTGATCTATGCGGCCACCGTGATCTCGACTCATGAGCCGCGGGTGGTCGAAATTGACGGGACCACTGACATGGTGGCCTGGCTACCCATCGAGACCGTGCTCAGTCGCGACTTCGCCGCCGCCGAGGTCGTGCGGTACGCCGTGAGGCTGCCTGGCTGAGCCCTTGCATTGAAACGGTAATCCGGTAATCTTGATTACATGATTACTCCACACACTGAGCAGAGCATCCAGGCCTGGTTCACCGGCCGGCTCCCGGCCGGCTGGACGGGCACGGCAGCCAGAATCGACGTCGACCGTGAGGAGATCACGGTGGTCATCACGCTCGAACCGGTCGACCTCGGCGACAGCGCGACCCCGGACGAGCAAGCCGAGGCTGCTGCCGGCCGGCTTTCCGCCTGGCGCGAGGAGACGCGCAGGGAGCGGATGGCCATCGCGCGCGAAGCCGAGAGCCGCTTCGAGCGCAAGGTGGCCTGGGGTGCGACGATCGGCGACCACACCGCATTGTTTACGCACCTGGCAGTGCCGGTGATGACGCGCCTGCGTCAGCCGCAGCGCCGCGTCCTCGACACGCTCGTCGAAGCAGGAGTCGCGCGCTCTCGAGCCGACGCCTTGAAGTGGTGCGTGCGCCTCGTCGGCGAGCACAGCGAGGAATGGTTGGACGAACTGCGTACGGCGATGGAAAACGTCAAGGTCGTGCGCGAACAGGGACCGGCCGCCTGAGCCGTCACACTGCCGCTCTGACCATCGCCCCCCAGGCTGAGCAGTGCTGGGCGAGGGCGCCCATGCCCAACGCGCCGTTTTGACCCTGCTCGGTGCACCCGGTAATCTGGAACACTGTGCCTGGAGGTTTCCAGGCCTTCTCGTGTGCGACTACGGCCGCGAGGTCTGTGTATGACCCACCCAGGCGAGAACGATGTTCGCACTGGGTGACCCTCAGCAACGGCGACATGCCCGAGCGCGGGGCCACCACGCGGACGGCACACTTTCAGCATCACTCAGATGACAGCCGACAGGAAAGAGAACCACGCGGTGCCCACCATCCAGCAGCTGGTCCGCAAGGGCCGCCAGGACAAGGTGTCAAAGACCAAGACGCCGGCCCTGAAGGGATCTCCTCAGCGGCGCGGCGTATGCACGCGTGTCTACACGACCACGCCGAAGAAGCCGAACTCCGCCCTCCGCAAGGTCGCCCGGGTGCGGTTGACCAGCGGCATCGAGGTGACGGCGTACATCCCTGGCGTGGGTCACAACTTGCAGGAGCACTCGATCGTGCTGGTGCGCGGTGGTCGGGTGAAGGACCTGCCGGGTGTGCGCTACAAGATCATCCGCGGATCGCTCGACACGCAAGGTGTGAAGAACCGCAAGCAGGCCCGCAGCCGCTACGGCGCGAAGAAGGAGAAGAGCTAATGCCCCGCAAGGGCCCGGCCCCGAAGCGTCCGATCGAGAACGACCCTGTCTACGGCAGCCAGGTGGTGACGCAGCTCATCAACAAGGTGCTCGTCGCAGGCAAGAAGCAGGTCGCCGAGCGCATCGTGCACACCGCCCTCGAGGGTTGCCGCGACAAGAGTGGCACCGACCCGGTGGTCACGCTGAAGCGCGCGATGGACAACGTGAAGCCGACGCTCGAGGTTCGAAGCCGCCGCGTCGGCGGTGCCACTTATCAGGTGCCCGTCGAAGTACGCCCGAGCCGCTCCACGGCGCTTGCACTGCGCTGGCTCGTCCAGTATTCGCAAGCGCGTCGCGAGAAGACGATGTCGGAGCGACTGATGAACGAGCTCCTCGACGCGTCCAACGGCCTCGGCGCCGCCGTGAAGCGCCGCGAAGACGTCCACAAGATGGCCGACTCCAACAAGGCCTTCGCGCACTACCGCTGGTGAGGAGGTCGCGCGGCGAGGTCGTCACTAACCGAGCCCCGCTATCGTTTCCCGCTGCCTTGCAGCCCATTGACTTTGCCAACAGCTTTACCGTGAGAGGAAGCGTTCTCCGTGGCAACCACCATCACGACCGACCTCGGTCGCGTCCGCAACATCGGCATCATGGCGCACATCGATGCAGGCAAGACCACGACCACCGAGCGCATCTTGTTCTACACCGGCATCAACTACAAGATCGGTGAGGTTCACGAAGGCGCCGCCACCATGGACTGGATGGAGCAGGAGCAGGAGCGTGGCATCACGATCACGTCCGCTGCGACCACGTGCACGTGGAAAGACCACACCATCAACATCATCGACACCCCCGGACATGTGGACTTCACCGTTGAGGTCGAGCGTTCCCTGCGGGTCCTCGATGGCGCCGTAGCCGTCTTCGACGGCGTTGCCGGCGTGGAGCCCCAGTCGGAGACGGTGTGGCGTCAGGCCAACAAGTACCGCGTACCGCGGATGTGCTTCGTCAACAAGCTCGACCGCACCGGTGCGGAGTTCCACCGCTGCGTCGAGATGATCCAGTCCCGCCTCGGGGCCATGCCGCTCGTGCTGCAGATCCCGATCGGGACGGAAGGCGACTTCATCGGTGTCGTCGACCTGGTTCAGATGCGCGCGTTGACCTGGCGCGGTGAGACCACCAAGGGCGACGACTACGACATCGAAGACATCCCGGCGTCGCACACCGAGGCCGCACGCGAGTGGCGCGACCGGTTGCTCGAGACCATCGCCGAAGCCGACGACGAGATGATGGAGCTCTACCTCGAAGGGGAGGAGCCCACGTTCAAGGCTCTCCAGGCCGCGATCCGTCGCGCGACCATCGCCGACAAGCTGACCCCGGTCCTCACAGGTACGGCGTTCAAGAACAAGGGCGTCCAGCCGCTGCTCGACGCCGTGGTGGCGTATCTGCCGTCGCCCCTCGACATCGATGGTGTCGAAGGCCACGACGTCAAGGACGAAAGCATCTCCGTCCAGCGTCAGCCGAGCGAGTCCGAGCCGTTCGCGGCTTTGGCGTTCAAGATCATGGCCGACCCGCACTTGGGCAAGCTGACGTACCTCCGTGTGTACTCCGGCCGGCTCGACACCGGCACAACCGTGCTCAACCCGACCAAGGGACGCAAGGAACGGATCGGCAAGATCTACCAGATGCACGCCAACAAGCGTGAGGAGATCGCGTCGGTCGGCGCCGGACACATCGTGGCCGTGATGGGTCTCAAGGACACCACGACCGGTGAGACCTTGTGCGACCAGGCGAAGCCGGTCGTGCTCGAGTCGATGACGTTCCCCGCTCCGGTGATCTCCGTGGCCATCGAGCCGAAGTCGAAAGGCGACCAGGAGAAGCTGGGAACGGCGATCCAGCGGCTCTCCGAGGAGGACCCGACCTTCCAGGTGCGCTCTGACGAAGAGACCGGCCAGACGATCATCGCCGGCATGGGCGAGCTTCACCTCGAGGTGCTAGTCGACCGGATGCGACGCGAGTTCCGCGTCGAGGCGAACGTCGGCAAGCCGCAGGTGGCGTACCGCGAGACCATCCGCAGGGCCGTGCAGAAGGTCGACTACGTCCACAAGAAGCAGACCGGTGGTTCCGGGCAGTTCGCCAAGGTCATCATCGACATGGAGCCGACCGGTGGCGAGGGCGACGGCGGTTACGAGTTCGTCAACGCCGTCACCGGTGGCCGCATCCCGCGCGAGTACATCCCGCCGGTCGACGAGGGCATCCAGGAGGCCATGGAGTTCGGCATTCTCGCCGGCTACCCGATGGTCGACATCAAGGTGACCTTGCGCGACGGCGCCTACCACGACGTCGACTCCTCCGAGATGGCCTTCAAGATGGCCGGTCGGATGGTGTTCAAGGAGGCGGCTCGGATGGCGAGCCCCGCTTTGCTCGAGCCGATGATGGCCGTCGAGGTCATCACGCCCGAGGACTACATGGGCGACGTGATCGGCGACCTCAACGCCCGCCGTGGCCAGATCCAGGCCATGGAAGAGGCAGCGGGTGGGGCCAAGCTGGTGAAGGCGTTGGTTCCGCTCTCAGAGATGTTTGGATACGTTGGTGATCTTAGGTCGAAGACCCAAGGTCGTGCTTCGTACTCCATGCAGTTCGACTCGTACGCCGAGGTCCCCAGGACCGTCGCCGACGAGATCATCCAGAAGGTCCGAGGCGAGTAACCAAGTAAGGTTGCTCCCCGGCGTACACACGTAACGAGTCAGTTCCTAATTAGGAGGAAGTCCAAGTGGCGAAGGCCAAATTCGAGCGGACCAAACCGCACGTGAACATTGGCACCATCGGCCATATCGACCACGGGAAGACCACTCTGACCGCGGCGATCTCGAAGGTGCTGCACGACAAGTACCCGACGCTGAACCCCCAGTTCGCCTTCGACGACATCGACAAGGCGCCCGAGGAGAAGCAGCGCGGGATCACGATCTCGATCGCTCACATCGAGTACCAGACCGAGTCGCGCCACTATGCGCACGTCGACTGCCCCGGTCACGCCGACTACATCAAGAACATGATCACCGGCGCGGCGCAGATGGACGGCGCGATCCTCGTGGTGGCCGCCACCGACGGCCCCATGCCGCAGACCCGTGAGCACGTGTTGCTCGCGCGTCAGGTCGGCGTGCCGGCCATCGTCGTCGCGCTCAACAAGTGCGACATGGTCGAGGATGATGAGCTCATCGAGCTCGTGGACCTCGAGGTTCGCGAGTTGCTGTCGGAGTACGAGTACGACGGCGACGACGCTGCTGTTGTGCAGGTGGCAGCCTTCCCGGCGCTCAACGGTGACGAGAAGTGGGGCGCGTCGGTCATGGAGCTCATGACGGCCGTCGACGAGCACATCCCGCAGCCGGAGCGTGACAAGGAGAAGCCGTTCCTCATGCCCGTCGAGGACGTCTTCACGATCACCGGTCGTGGAACGGTCATCACCGGCCGCATCGAGCGTGGTGTCGTGAAGATCAACGAGACCGTCGACATCATCGGCATCCGCGAAGCCAAGCAGACCACCACGGTGACCGGCATCGAGATGTTCCGCAAGCTCCTCGACACCGGCGAGGCGGGCGAGAACGTCGGTCTGCTGCTCCGCGGCACCAAGCGCGAGGACGTCGAGCGCGGCATGGTTGTCATCAAGCCAGGCTCGACGACGCCGCACACGAACTTCGACGCGAACGTCTACATCTTGTCCAAGGAGGAGGGTGGCCGGCACACACCGTTCTTCAACAACTACCGTCCTCAGTTCTACTTCCGGACGACGGACGTGACGGGCGTCGTAACGCTGCCCGAGGGCACCGAGATGGTCATGCCGGGCGACAACACCGAGATGGCCGTCGAGCTGATCCAGCCGATCGCCATGGAAGACGGTCTGCGGTTCGCCATCCGTGAGGGCGGCCGCACGGTCGGCGCCGGTCGCGTCACCAAGATCAACAGGTAAGCAGCATCAGCTGAGCCCAGAGCCCAGAGCCCAGAGCTCAGCGTCTGAGTGTCACCGAGAAGCCCCCCGCGGGAGCGGGGGGCTTCTCGCGTGCCGGGAGCCCGGGTGCCGTGGCAGGCGTGCACTGCGGGGGCGATGATGGGCGACATGCAGCAAGCAGTTCAGCAAGCAGCACGGGGAGCGCGGCATGACTGAGCGGGTCGACGCGGTGGTGGTGGGCGCCGGCCCCAACGGGCTCGCAGCAGCACTGGTTCTGGCGGAGTCCGGCCGCCAGGTGGTGGTGGTCGAGGCGGCAAGGACCATCGGTGGCGGCGCTCGGACGGCGGAGGTGACGCTGCCCGGCTTCCACCATGACGTCTGCTCCGCGGTCCACCCGACGGCCGCCGCGTCACCGTTCTTTCGCGCTTTCGACCTAGCGGCGCACGGCGTCGAGATGCTGCAGCCGGAGGCGGCGTACGCGCATCCGCTGGACGGCGCCCGAGCCGGCGTCGCCTGGCGCGACCTGGACCGTACGGCGGACGAGCTCGGCAAGGACGGCCCGGCGTGGCGGGCGTTGCTAGGACCGCTGGCGCAACGCTGGGAACACCTTGCCGACCTGGTGCTCTCGGACTTCCGGTCGCTTCCGCGCGACGTCGCCCTGTCGCTGCGGCTGATGCGTCGGGTGGTCGAGCAAGGCAGCCCCGCGTGGAACCGCCGTTTCCGCGGTGACACGGCCCCGGCCCTTCTTACCGGCGTCGCTGCACATGCCCTCGCACCGGTGCGCGCGCTCGCGCCGGCCGGTGCAGGTCTGTGGCTCGCCAGCCTCGCGCACGCGGTGGGCTGGCCGATCCCGCGCGGCGGGAGCCAGCAGATGATGGACGCCGTCGCGAACCGGATCGTCGAGCTCGGTGGCGAGATCCGCACCGGGGAGCGAATTGCGTCGCTGGCACAGGTGCCGACCGCGGACTGCGTGCTGCTGGACGTCACGCCCCGGGGGCTGCTCGGCATCGCCGGAGAGGACCTGCCGTCGGCGTACCGCCGGTGGCTGCAGCGTTTCACGTACGGGAACGCCGTGTGCAAGGTGGACTTCGCTCTCAACGCCGAGGTGCCGTGGGCGGCCGACGGCTGCCGTCGGGCCGGCACGTTGCACGTTGCCGGCAGCCGCGAGGAGATCGTGGCGAGTGAGAAGCAGGTGCACAGCGGCGTGCACCCCGATCGTCCCTACGTACTCGTCTCGCAGCCGGGCGTCGTGGACGGCACCCGGGCACCCGAGGGTCAGCAGACGCTGTGGACGTACGCCCACGTGCCCCGCGGGTCTACGGTCGACATGGGCGACGCTGTCGCAGCCCAGCTCGAGCGCTTCGCGCCGGGTTTTCGAGACGTGGTGCTGCATCGCTCGGTCATGACGGCAGCGCAGTACGAGGACTACAACGCCAACTGCGTCGGGGGTGACATCTCCTCGGGGGCCGCCACGCCCTGGCAGCTCGCGATGCGTCCGGTGCCGCGGTGGGACCCCTACCGGACGCCGATCGACGGCGTCTACCTCTGCTCGTCGTCGACGCCACCCGGGCCGGCGGTGCACGGAATGGCGGGGGTTCATGCGGCTGGTCGCGCACTGCGCCAGGTGTTCGGCGACTCCCGCCGCCCGCTGGACCTGGTGGCCAACGCTCGCTAGCGGACCGGCCGGCAGGTGAGCGGCTCAGTTGTGCGGACTCGTAGATCGAGCTGGGAAGGCTCCCGGGGATCGACGAAACGAGTGGCTTGAGCCAGCTTGTCGCGTGCCTCGGTGATGTCACAGCCTGCTTCGCAACCGAAGATGATGATCGACCCGCCCGACCCACTGGGGTCGGTCGGAAACGTGCCACCGTCGTTGATGCAGTTGACGTGGAACACGCCCAGGTCGCCCTTGCCCATCGTGAGACAACCCCACGTTTCCGGACCGTCGAACTCGGGCATGCCCACATTGTCGAAGTGGAAGGTACTCGCTCCTGGCCGCCACCCCGGACCCATCGCCTCGATGGACACGTCCTGAACTTGCTGGCTCCCGCACGCCATGTAAGCACAGGGCACGCCTGCGAGAGCCGTGTCACGGCGGGTGGTTCAATCCTGGGATGGCGAAAGATGACGGCAAGACGCGCTCCGATGAGCGACCGGGGGAGAGTGAGGCCGAGCGGCTGGACCGCAACTACGGAGAGCTGCTACAAGAGATGCGGGTACTGCAGGCGGGCGTGCAGATCCTCTTCGCGTTCCTGCTGACCCTCGCCTTCCAGTCGAGCTTCGCCAAGGTGACGCAGTTCCAGCGTGACGCCTATCTCGTCACCTTGATCGCCGCCGCGCTCGCGACGGCGTGCATCATCGGCCCGGTGCCCTTCCACCGCGTCGTGTTTCGCCGGGGGATGAAGGCGGATCTGATCAAGGCCGCGACCCGCTACGTTTCTGCCGGGCTGGCGTTCCTCTTTGTCTCGATCACCGGCGCGGTCCTGCTGGTATTGGACTTCCTGCTGTCGCGGACGACGGCCACGATTGTCACGTCCGCCCTGGCAGCTGCGTTCCTGGTGCTGTGGGTGGTGCTGCCGTTCTTGGCTCGGGCCGAGGAGGGCAACGACGACCAGGACGAACCGTGACGCCGGGTCGGGACACGGCTCGCTCGGCTGCTCGCACAGATCGAGGAGCTCGGCACCACGCGCCTCGGCGACCTCGCCCGAGCTGACCACTGCAGCCAACCCACGATGACGAGCCAGGTGCAGCGCCTCCAGGCGCGCGGCTGGGCGGACCGGGTAGTCGACCCCGTCGATGGTCGCGCGGTGCTCGTGTCCCTGTCGGGCAGCGGTCGCGCCGTGCTTGACGACGTGCGCGCCTGGCGTACGGCGGCGGTAGCGCCCGTCGTCGAGCGGTTGTCCGGCGCGGACCGTGAGCGTCTCCATCAGGCGCTCGACGTGCTGGGTGTGCTGCTCGCGACGGCCTCACGTACGCCGACGCCTGACGCGGGCTCAGACCAGTTCGAGCGCTCCTCTGGCTCGGACGCGGCGCTCGACTCCTCGGAACGCGGCGACGCCGAGCAGGGGCAGCGCGACGGCAAAGCCGGCGAGCGGCACGAGGTCTGCCGAGAGGTCGGTGAGGCTCGCGTTGTGGAGAACGGAGTCGGCGATCGCCTGCAGGGCGTAACCGAACGGTAGACACTCCGCCGGCAGCCGGATCCAGTCCGGCATCAGCGCGACGGGGTACATCGTGCCGGCTAACAGCTGGATGATCGGGAACAACAGGTTGGACAGCTGGTTCGCATCGCGCAGGGCCAGCCCGATCGAGCCGATGAGCATGCTGAAGCCCCACATGCAGGAGAACAGCAGCAGCGTCGTGACGGCCAGACTGACGACGTTGATCGAGACGGCCAGACCGAACATCGCGACGCTGACTCCTACGGTGACCGTCGCGGCCAGCAAGGACTCGCAGACCGCGTAGAGCTGGAATCCGGCCAACCACACGAACCGGGGCGAGGGCGAGATGAACAAGTTGCCGAGAGTGCCGCGTTGACGCTCTCCGTCGAGGATCTCCGCGGAGTTGAACTGCATACCGAACAGCAAGGCCAGCCCGGCACCGGCGACGATCGCATAGTCGCGCAGGCTGTCATCGCCGCGGTAGATCAGCACGACGATCAAGACGCTGAACACGGGAAACCCCAGCCACACCATCAAGTAGAAGACCGGGCTCGTGCTCCTGATTCGCTGCTTGGCGGTGGAACGGGCGGCGGAAACGATCAGCCGGACGGACCCGGCGACGCCGATGCCGCTGGTCGTCACAGGAGGTCCAAGGTGCCGCGCCGCCGCACCACCTCGTCGAGTCGGTGCAGCCCCCACAGGCCGGCAGCCAGGAAGAGGATGCTCGTGAGTGCCGTGGCAATGAGGTCGCCGGCGATGTCACCGAGCCCGGCGCCGGACAGGAGCGCGGCGCGCACGGCATCGGTGGCGTGAGCGATCGGCAAGATGTCGGAGACGCGCTGCAACCCCTCCGGTAGCGCCGACCTCGGCACGAAGAATCCGCCGAGCAGGTAGACCGGTCCTTGCAGGAAGTTCGACAGCGCGTTGGACTGGCGCGACAAGATGAACAGGCCGCCGAACCCTAGGCCGATGCACAAACAGCAGGCATAGAGCGCGATCAGCGCCAGCACCGCAGCGGCGGGGCTGTCGATGCGGACATCGGCTCCGAGCAAGAGACCGGTGAGGATGCTGACGGCGAGGGCCGGCAGGTTGACGACCATGCTGCCGAGGCCGTAGCCGAGGATCACCGACGAGACCCGGCCAGGCGCCGCGACCACGGCACTGATCGTCCCCTGGTACACCTCTGCTTGCAGTGCGTTGCCTGCTCCCCACACCGTCGACGACCAGGCGAGCGTCGCGAGCATCCCGACCACGAGGAACCCCATCGCGTCGACTCCGGCGACGCTGGTCTGGTCCGACACTGTGTACGCCAGGTGAAACCCGAGCAGGATGAGCAACGGCTGGAACGGCGACCGGATCAGCAAGATGGGGTTCGATGCGAAACGCAGGAAGTACACCCTGACCGTCGCGGCAACCAACCGCAGGCTCGTGGCCCCGGGGCGCAATGACGTCTCCACGGTGGGCACACTCGGCAGGTGAGGTGTGCTCATGTCCGACTCTCGGTCTCGTTGTCGTCGGCGACTGGCTCGAAAGTGCGACCGGTCGCGCCGAGAAACGCGTCCTCCAACGTGGGGTTGCGCACCTCGAGTGCTCGCACGCCAGCATCGACCTGTCGCAGCAGGGCAAGGCTCTGGTCGAGACCCGCGGTGGTGTCGGTGCAGAGCAGGGTGAGGGAGTCGTCGGCGCCCAGCACGTGACTGGCGTCGAGGACCGAGGGCAGAGCTCTCAACCTCAGGAGCAGAGCTGGACCGCGCTCGCCGAGGGAGCCCGCGAGCACGATGCGCACCAAGCGGTCGACGGGGGCCGCTGCCTTGAGCTCCGCCGGCGTCCCTGCGGCCACGATGAGGCCCTGGTCGATGATCGCCAGCTGGTCGCAGAGTGCGTCGGCCTCATGCATGTCGTGGGTGGACAGCATCACGGTGTGGCCCGGGACGAGGTCGGCGATGAGTGAGCGTACGTCGATGGCGGCGGCAGGGTCGAGCCCGATCGTCGGTTCGTCCAGGATCACCACAGGCGGTCGGTGGACCAGCGTCTTCGCGATGTGCAGCCGCTGCTTCATCCCACGCGAGAAGCTCTCCACCCGTTCCTTGGCGCGAGCGTCGAGCCCTACGCGCTCGAGCAGCTCCGCCGACCGGCTCGCGATGAGGTCGTCAGGCATGCCGTACAGATGACCGAAGTAGCGCAGGTTCTCGTGCGCCGACAGCTGGTTGTACAGGCCCTTGTCGCCGCCGAAGAGCACGCCGAGTCGTCGCCTCACCTCCACCTCGTGGCGCACCACGTCGAAGCCGTCGATGCTGGCCGAGCCAGCAGTGGGGAGGAGCAGTGTGGACAGCATCTTGATCGTGGTCGTCTTGCCCGCACCGTTGGGACCGAGGATCCCGAAGATCGTGCCGCGGGGCACCGCGAAGCTGATGCCGCGAACCGCCTCGACGTGTGCCGAGGAGCGCCGCCACCCCTCGCGCTTGCGATAGCTGCGCCGAAGGTCGTCAGCCACGATGACGGCGTCGGAGCGAGCGGAGTTGACGACAGCCTGAGCCGGGTGCTGCGGGAGAGCGGAGGGCACCCGCACCACTATGATGTCGTAGTGACACCATGTCAACACCGTACCGCGGCACCTCGCTGAGGAGGCGGGGGAAGCGGGGGGCGATTTGGCACCCGGCCGGAGCGTCTGGCAGACTATCGGGGTTGCTCAGGCACGGTCGCCGGGGTACGCCAGAGATCACTCACCAGGGTGGGTCGGTCGGGCGCGCCGAACCGGAGATGGGGCTGAGGCCGGCCGTCCCTTCGGGTGGCCGCACAACTCCCAGCACTGCCAGCTCCAGATTTCGGCGTGTGTACGACGTCCGGGGGCGCGACACACCCGACCTCGGGGGTCGGAGAACTGGGGCTGCACGTCCTCCGGACGCGCAGAAACACACCGTACGAGGAGAAGGACGAAGCGAGAGCATGGCGGGACAGAAGATCCGTATCCGGCTCAAGGCCTACGACCACGAGGTCATCGACTCGTCGGCGCGCAAGATCGTCGACACGGTGACACGTACTGGTGCGAAGGTCGCGGGACCGGTGCCGCTCCCTACGGAGAAGAACGTGTTCTGCGTGATCCGTTCGCCCCACAAGTACAAGGACAGCCGCGAGCACTTCGAGATGCGCACCCACAAGCGTCTCATCGACATCATTGACCCCACGCCGAAGACGGTCGACTCGCTGATGCGGCTCGAACTGCCTGCCGGCGTCGACATCGAGATCAAGCTCTGAGGGAACGAGACCAATGAGCACTACACCTTCCACCACGGGACGCAACGTCCGCGGGTTGCTCGGCACCAAGCTCGGAATGACGCAGCTCTGGGACGAGAACAACCGCGTCGTACCCGTGACAGTCATCGAGGCCGCCTCGAACGTCGTGACCCAGGTCCGTGCCGCCGAGACCGACGGCTACACCGCTGTGCAGCTCGGCTTCGGCGAAATCAAGCCTTCGAAGGTCACCAAACCGATGGCCGGTCACTTCGACCGGGCCGGCGTGACCCCACGCCGCCACCTGGTCGAGATCCGCACCGCCGACGCAGCCAACTACAGCCTCGGGCAGGCGCTGAGCACCGATCTGTTCGCCGCGGGCGAAAAGATCGACGTCACTGGCACGAGCAAGGGTAAGGGCTTCGCAGGCGTCATGAAGCGCCATGGCTTCCACGGCGACTCGGCTTCGCACGGCTCACACAAGAACCACCGCAAGCCCGGTTCCATCGGTGGCTGCGCCACCCCGGGCCGAGTGTTCAAGGGTGTGCGAATGGCCGGCCGGATGGGCCATGACGTCGTCACCACGCAAAACCTCACGGTCCACGCGGTCGACGCCGAGAAGGGGATCATCCTCGTCAAGGGGGCGGTCCCCGGTCCGCGCGGTCAGCTCGTGATCGTACGCAGCGCTGCCAAGGCATTGGAGGAGGCGCTGTGAGCGAGCGAACGATCAAACACAGCAGTACGGTCGACATCATCGACGCCGACGGCTCCACGTCCGGCAGCCTCGAGCTGCCTGCCGACGTCTTCGACACCCAGGTCAACATCCCCCTGATCCACCAGGTCGTGGTGGCCCAGCTCGCCGCCGCACGCCAAGGCAGTCACGACACGCTGAGCCGTGGCGAGGTCGCCGGCGGTGGCGCCAAGCCGTATCGACAGAAGGGCACTGGACGTGCCCGCCAGGGCTCGATCCGGGCGCCACAGTTCGCCGGCGGTGGAGTCGTCCACGGGCCGACGCCTCGCGATTACGCGCAGCGCACCCCCAAGAAGATGAAAGCCGCGGCACTTCGTGGCGCCCTTTCCGACCGCGCCCGCGAGGGTCGCGTCCACGTCGTCGAGGCTGTTGTGACCGGCGACGCCCCGTCGACCAAGGCGGCACTGACACTGCTCGCGAAGCTCACCGAGCGCCCCCGGGTGCTCGTTGTGTTGGAGCGCGGCGACGAGGTCGCGACCCGCAGCCTGCGTAACGCCCACTCCGTGCATGCGCTGACCGTCGACCAGCTCAACACCTACGACGTGCTGCGCAGCGACGACATCGTCTTCACCAAGGCTGCGTACGACACGTTCGTAGCAGCCCGCTCGTCAGGCACCACGCAGCCCGGCACCACGCAGCCCGGCACCACGCAGACCGAGAGCGCCGAGGCCAAGCCGAGCAAGCGAGCCTCGCAGCCGAAGGTCGAGAGCGCCGAGGCCAAGCCGAGCAAGCGAGCCTCGCAGCCGAAGGTCGAGAGCGCCGATGACGACGCTCGCGCGACGGCGCCGTACGGCGCCGGATCGGCTGCCCCGCTCGAAAGTGGGGAAGCGCCCGAGGGCTTCACGATCAAGGGCAACACCAACTCGATGAAGTACCACCAGCCCGACGGCCAGTGGTACGAGCAGACCGAGGCCGAGGTGTGGTTCAAGACGACGAAGGCCGCCGAGAAGGCCGGTTTCGTCGAGGCGGGCAGCCGGGCGTCCATCGAGGCCAACGAGTCCGAGGAGGAGGGCAAGTGAGCAACCTCTACAAGGACCACCGCGACGTGCTGCTCTCACCTGTGGTCAGCGAGAAGTCCTACGCGCTGCTCGACCAGAACAAGTACACCTTCTTGGTGCACAAGGACTCCAACAAGACCGAGATCAAGATCGCGGTCGAGAAGGTGTTCAACGTCAAGGTCACCAGTGTCAACACCATCAACCGCACCGGCAAGCGGCGTCGCACCCGCTACGGCTGGGGCAGCCGGCCCGACACCAAGCGGGCCATCATCAGCGTCGCTGAAGGCCAGCGCATTGACATCTTCGGAGGTCCGGTCTCCTGACCGGGCTCGACTACGAGGACTGAGAACTCATGGCTATCCGCAAGTACAAGCCGACCACGCCGGGCCGTCGCGGCTCGAGCGTCGCCGACTTCGTCGAGATCACGCGCACGACTCCGGAGAAGTCGCTGGTCGTTCCGCTGCCGAAGAACGGTGGCCGCAACAACCAGGGCCGGATCACGACCCGCCACCAAGGTGGTGGGCACAAGCGCGCCTACCGGATCATCGACTTCCGTCGCTACGACAAGGACGGCGTGCCGGCCAAGGTCGCTCACATCGAGTACGACCCCAACCGCACGGCTCGGATCGCGTTGCTGCACTACGCCGACGGCGAGAAGCGCTACATCATCGCCCCCAACGGCTTGAAGCAAGGCACGATGGTCGAGAACGGCACGGGCGCAGACATCAAGCCCGGTAACAACCTGCCGTTGCGCAACATCCCGGTCGGCACGACGGTGCACGCCATCGAGCTCCGCCCCGGCGGCGGCGCCAAGATCGGTCGCTCGGCCGGTGTGTCGGTCCAGCTGGTGGCCCGTGAGGGTTCCCGCGCCCAGCTGCGGATGCCGTCCGGTGAGATGCGCTATGTCGACGTACGCTGCCGCGCCACCATCGGCTCGGTCGGCAACGCCGAGCAGTCCAACATCAACTGGGGCAAGGCCGGCCGGATGCGCTGGAAGGGCAAGCGTCCTTCCGTCCGCGGTGTCGCCATGAACCCGGTCGACCACCCGCACGGTGGCGGCGAGGGCAAGACCTCCGGTGGTCGCCACCCGGTCTCGCCCTGGGGTCAGCCTGAGGGCCGCACGCGTCGGCGCAAGGCCAGTGACCAGTTGATCGTCCGTCGCCGTCGTACCGGCAAGAAACGCTGAGAAGGGGCCTGAAAACGCATGCCGCGCAGCCTTAAGAAGGGTCCGTTCGTCGACGACCACCTGCAGAAGAAGGTGGACGTGCAGAACGACAAGGGGACCAAGAACGTCATCAAGACGTGGTCACGTCGTTCGATGATCGTGCCCGACATGATCGGTCACACGATCGCCGTGCACGACGGACGCAAGCACGTCCCGGTGTTCGTGACCGACTCCATGGTCGGGCACAAGCTGGGCGAGTTCGCCCCCACCCGGACCTTCCGTGGACACGAGAAGGACGACCGTAAGGCTCGCCGCCGCTGAGCGGGCCGAGTAGACAGCTGAACCGTCGAAGACTGAACTGCCGAAGAGAGTTGACTGACACATGAGCGTTACCGAGCGCAGGCGCGTCAGCGCCCGCCGCGCAAGCCTGCTGGGCGACCAGCCGGGCGCCTTCGCTGTCG
>JAABUS010005615.1_pt1 | contig 16234 bp, 8 predicted proteins | sample 5560161 | NCBI WGS metagenome assembly JAABUS01 (sample SAMN10711885, study PRJNA513376) | rock metagenome | isolation source: Antarctica rocks | place: Antarctica: Victoria Land, Trio Nunatak nord | collected 2016-01-04
AAGACTAATAAGATTTAAAATAAAATTATATTATATTTATATTATTATTAGATAAATTTTATTAAAAGTCTTAATATTAATATTTATAACGTATATTTAATCCAAATATTATAATATATTATATAATTAAATAATTATTTTAGAATATTATTAGAATTATTCTTTATATAGATAATAAATTAATAAAGGTTTTTTAATTATTATTTAGATAAATTAAAATATTAAGTCTATAAATTCCCTAATTAATAATAAACGATAATAATTAATTAAAATTATAGTATAAATTAAATATATATATATTATAATTATAGTAGAAGTTAAATATATACGTAGTATTAAATTTAAAGTAGTATTACCTAGTTTACGCTAGGAAAAATATTATTTAATATATACTAGGCTTACGCCTAGTAGTAGTAGATAATAAATAAAATACTTTAATATATAATATACTTTAATATAAATTAAAAATATATTATAGTATATACTACGTATAAGTAATACTAAATAGAAAGGTTATATTTAATATTAAAGTTATTTATTAAAGCGTTAATAATATATATATTAAATATATATTAAATTTACCCTTATAGTATTAAAGGTACCGCGGGCGTAGTAGGTTTAAAATTTCTTATTAAATAACTAATTTTATTAATATTAGTAGTATATATACTAGGTATAAACTAAATTTATTTTTAACTAGGTATTTTACTAGTTTAACCGGAGCTCGCTTCGGCTTTTTAATAATAATTAATATATATTAAATATATATTTATTATAAGATTAATATATTTACCGCGAGCGGAGGGCGAGGGCGAGTAAAAGCGACGGGGCGGCGGAGTAAAACTATATTATATATAAAATTAATATATATATACGATATATTAAAGAAGATACTAATTTTATATTTTCGCGCGGATTTAAAGATAAATATTATAGTTTACTATATTATATCGGTAATTAATATATATAGAGTATATACTTTATACGGACGCGAGTTCGTGTCCGAGATAAATATTTCTATAAATATATAATCCCGGTATATAACTAGCTAGCGCGTAATATATATTAAAGATTTATTTTTAAATTAAATATAAATATATATATAAAGATAAATAATAGTATATAATAAGTTTATATTTAATATATATATATATATAAAATTTATAAGATAATAAAAGTAGGTATTATATAATTTTACGAAGATTTAATCGGAGCGGCTATTTAATATTAACTCGATATATATATAATAAATATCTAATTTACGCGATTATCTTTATATTTATAATATACCGGTTAAGATATCTACTAATAAATCTAGTTCTATAATATATTAATTCTATATATATTTAATAAATATTTAATATATCTTAGTTTAAAAAGATACTAAGTATCGCGCTAGCCCCCGGAATATACTTATAATTTAATAATACTAGCGAGTATTAGTTAAATATATATTAAATATATATATAATTTACTTTTAACCTACGAGAGTAATAAGAGCGGAGAAATTACCGCGGTTAGAATTAATAACTATATATAATTAATATATATTTAAAGGATATTAAAAATAGTAATTTATAAATACCGAGGTATTTATTATAAATATAATAATAAAATTAAATCTTTATAAATATATACTAGATATATATTAAATATATTTTTAATTTATATTAAACTAGATCTACTACCTTTAGAAAATAATATTATATATTATTTACCCTTATAAAATAACGTCGTAGTTATATTATATTAATATATATTTAGAATATACTAGAGTGAAGGTACGTATATATATTAATATTAAAAATAAAAAGAACGACGCCGATATTAGAGGCCTCTATATATATTTAATATATATTATATAAAAAGTAATTATTATATTTACGAGTATATATATATTTAATATATACTCGGGTATAATTAAAATCGAATTTATAACTAGCGCTTATAGTAAAACTAGTATAAATTAAAAGTATAATTAATATATATAACGCGTTAGGTAAAAGTATATATTTAATATTTATTTAATATAAAATTTATAAAGAGGGACCTAAATAATATTAGAATTAAAAATAAACTTTATTAAATATATTAGAAAAAACTCGGTATATATCGAAAATATATTTATTATAATAATATTTATTAGCGGAGGGGTTAACGATATTTATAATATCGGAGATATTATAATTAATATTTATAATAAATATATACTCGGTAGATAATTAATATATATAATAATATTAATTTAAAGATAATATAGAAAAAAGAAAATATATATAATATATATTAAATATATATAATAGAAAAGAAGGAGGAAAAAAAAGAATACGAAATATAATAATAATAAATATACTAAAGGCGGGAGTTAATACTCGGTAGAAATAAAGTATATACGCGTAAATTTATATTAAATATATACCGTTACTTTAGGGGCCTACCCCTAAAAGTTAAAGTTAAGCCAGGGTTAACCCGTATATACGGTAAGTTCAGTCGGGGTGAGAGCCCCATATGCTGAATATATGCGCTTAGCTGACCCTGGCTCGGTAAGGTCTAGACCCCTTGCCTACTACATCCCGTCCGAGAGCTACCTCTGTCCAATCTTCTCATCAACATTCAAAGAGATGATGAAGGAAAAAACTACGAACCATACAACATGTCTAGACATACGTTGCTACATGCATACGGTCGAATCTGAAGGTGGGTTCATGCTAATGCTATAGGACGTTGGAGACTCTCCGGAACCCGGAACCCGAGAAGTATGGAATTAAGTGTTACTAAGTCCACAGCCTTCTCGTCTCGTACATTGGCACTGACTGGGCTTAGGCACTGTGCCTTTCGGAGACCCTGTAGTCTTTCTGTTTCCACATTTGTTGTGCGGCAATTGCATCTCGGCTAAAATCAACGAGGTCTCCAGATAGGCTGGATCTTCCAAGACGGGACACTGGCCGGCTTGGTGTCAAAAATAAGTGGCAGTTGAGAAGATTACAACAGTACAGAGCCAAATTCAGATCCCATATTTCCTCTAGAGCAGGACAATATGTACCCTATCGATCCCTATCGAGGTTGCTTAATGTCGACTGCACTGGCTACCAAATCTGCCAGTTGTTCTGACACCAAGGCTGCTGAATTGTTTCATCCTCTATTATCATATCTCTAAACGTTGGCTCTCCACGCTGCCAATTCTGCGTTACTAGTCTCATTTCTTGCAGGATGTCACCAGGTATAGTTTCCGAGCTGTCAGGACATTTGCTCGCGAGTTACCATACACGCGCAGTAGGTCTTGTGGGTCGGATTTTCGACCGTCGAACGCGCCAGGCGTCGAATTTAGCGCGGGATATCTGCGCTCTATATCTCGATTGACAATGTTTCTCGAATCACTTGTGCTTTGCGAAGAGACCAAGCGGTACTGCTCACTTTGTGTGCGCTGGACAGTGTCAGCTCCGTGCAAGGGTCTAATTGCATATAAAATGTTCTTCTTCGCCGTTTCCTTACCTCTCGTCTTTCTACTTTCAGTCCCGACTTCGATCGCACGCCCGTCCAATGTCAAGCTTCGGAGTCTACCTCAGCCCCAAGAGGGATCTCTACAGATCCCACCACAACTCAACCAATCCAACTCAGATCAAGGTCCTCCAGTCTACCCCATCTACCCCAGTACATGCTTTCCTCCATCACCAGGCTCAGGTCCCCAATACCTTCCGGACCGACATGACATTCTCAGGGACTGCTTCTTTGTTATCAACAATGTCATCCTAAGGTTGGATGATCTCCTGTTTCAAGACCTACTCTTCAGATACAGCTCTTTTCAAGATAAATATGGTCAGACGTATATCTCCCGATGGGCCCATGGCCAATGTGTCATCGCTGTCTCTTCTACAGAAAGGCGTGAGAAGGATATTGTGCAGCTCTTCAGTGTTGCACTTTCGGCGAATAAAATCTTGAAGGACTGTCTTATTGATAGGAAGACTACGGAAGGCGGAACCACGCATATTGGCCATTCAGAGGGTTCGTTCTACGTCAGTGTCCTGGGTTACGAAGAAGAGAAGGGGGAAAATTCATCTGGTCCTTCGAATACAGTCAGGCCTCGAACGCTCCGCCAAAGCAACGGAGTCTTACCTCAATATGGACCCTCTGGTGCCCTCTCCCAGCTCAACACGACGACACAGCTGGCAGATTACCCAGTCTACCCGACTAATTGTTACTCGCCCCGCTCCGCTTTTTGGTTGGACCCAGTGCTAGTTCTAAGAGATTGCTACTTTATCATCAATGAAGTTCTGTCCAGATTGCCTGACCTCCCTCAAGAAATACCTTTCCATGACTATCGATATCAAAACCGAGCGGGTCATTGGCGAAGTTCGCGATGGAGACACGGCCATTGTATTATCACTGTCGGTAATGCGGACGATTCCGAAGAGACTAGTTTGCAGCTATTGAACGTCGCTCTTGCAGCAAATAAAGTCATCAAAGAATGCCTCTTAGAAAGACGAATTGCACAAGGTGGCGTTGTTAAGATTGGAAACGCTGATATGCATTTCTTCGTTGGTATTCTGGGTTGTTACCCCCCGAATAGTTTAAACAGTTCGAGCGGTCTCGACTCACGAAGTCTACCTCTGGCAACATCCCTTTCTTCTGCGCAAGACAGTAGTATAACGCAACTTAATGTTACAGATTTACAGGGTCCTACAGCTCATCCAGTGGCATGTTTTCCTCCAAGAGCCCCCGCGCATAGCGGACCATATCCCCACCCGGACGTTGTACTGGCAGACTGCAGTTACATCCTCAACGAGATCATTCTCAAAATATCCTACGTTTTTGAGCTTCTCACATTCACCTTTTTCGAGTATAGGGATCCGCAAGGGTATCGTCACCAATCTCGGTGGGCGTATGGGATGTGTGTCATCTCCGTCAGCAGCATGAAAGCCCGTGGCTCTCAGAGCCTTGGGCTTTTGGAGGTAGCTCTCACAGCGAACAAGATTCTAGCCGATTGCATTAGAGATGACAAGCGTATCGAGGGCGGGACTAGTCCTGTAGGCCCTTCCGGAACCGAGTACTATGTTGGTGTGGTGGGATATACCCCAGAAGATCCGCCACCACGCTATCGAGGCGACGCTGCAGACAATTCTAGGGCGCCACTTCTGCCCAATGTTGAGGTTTCTGGCCAGCAGCAAGACTCCCCGTCTACTTCAGAGATCCGGTCACTACGCACTTCGAGTGGTAGTTTGCCATCCCTGAACACCCTCAACAGCAACACCAGGGCGCCCTCGCAATACCCAGTCCTTTGCTTCAACCCCTATTCCACGAGATTGGCGCGCGCTGTCGTCGAAGATTGTGAAGTCATCATAAACGAGATCATTCTGAGATACCCTAATCCAATGATGCCACAGACATTCGGCTACACGACTAATGTGGACATCGACCTTTCGCTGCCGGAAAACCAAAAGTGGCATTACGGTCATTGCGCCATGTTCGTCCGGAATCTGAACCAGATGCGGACTGATAAATTCCGTATTGTGGATGTGGCGGTAACGGCCCATAGAATCATGAAAGAGTGTGTAATCGACACTAAATACGAGATTGGTGGAACTGCGGATGTTGGCACCACCGAGGGAGACTTCTATGTGTGTGTTGGGGGTATACCAGAGGCCAACGCTGTGAACGAGACATTGTTGTCGCTACCATCAAGCGGTACGAACCTGACCCTCCCAGTGGGTCCAGTCGAGGAGCGGTTTACTCCCCTCGAAGACGGCAAGGAAGCCTCAACCCTGAGCAAGCGGATAGACAACGTCACCCGTCTCGACGACACCTTCGCTCCGCCTGTTGCCTGCGTTAAGCCAGTCACGGCCGCTGCAGAGTCCAGACTGATTGTGAGCGACTGTATGGCTGCCGCTAAGATCATCCTCACAGACCCAAATGTTCTGACGCCAGCAAGTTTCACCACAGAGCCCAACGGAGGGATACACGTGCCGCTTGTACTTCAGCATGGGGGCTGCTGGTTGATGGTAAACACTCACTCTGAATTCTCGGCTTCGGAGACTTTCACCTTGCTTAAGGTGGTGTTTTTCGCTGCAGAAGTCATGCGGAAATGCGCACTGGGCGGAGTCGCAAAGATCAGTAAGGATAGGCAAGGATTTTTTGTCAGTGTTACTGCAATAGATCCTCGGCCCTCGGGGGACGAATTGTCAAACTTGCTGAACGGAACGGATCCTTCTCTTAGGCTAGGCGTAGGGTCTTCGCTACAGACAGCGGACTTGGGAATCACTTGGAGCGGAGATTAAAGTGTAGTGACACAATCAAACGCCTGGAATCTTCAGTGTTGAATATGTATCGTGACTCGAGCTGTAGCAATAACCAGAAGTCTGAGGAACCAAAGGGGACTTTATTCGCCAAGCACGGCCAAGGTCTGGTTTCAATTCCAAGGTTGCCAAGGCATCTCCGGATAAACCTCGGAGCTTTGACGTCGGTGTCGAGCCAACTTTTGACACTTGCTAACCGTAATCTACCTCACTATCAATTCCCAGAGTCAATAACAGTAGCTTCGTTCCTGTCACAGCGCCAGCATGGTATGGTCATTCTCCAGTCCCACCACATCAATCCTAACACCTATCTCCTTAGGCGTCTACCCTCGATTCCAAGAAGCGCCTTGCCCTCGCCATCATAGACTTCCTCAACACTTCTCTCAAGGATGGTACTCTGCAACCAGAAGATGCTGAGTCCATGGAGATAGCCACTTCCTGTATCGCAGACACTTTCCATGTCGACCCTACCAACGAAGCCCACGTGAACGATGCCATCGGCTCGCAATCCCTTCTTTCGATCTACGGCGTCTATGAAAAGTTGAAAGGGAAGAGCACAGCGTCGACTAGTGGGGCGAGTAGTGCAACAGAAGGCAGGCCCAGTACGCCAACTACGAAGGATGGCGCGGGCGCTGGCGTGAGCGCGACCACGAAAGAGTCAGAGCTATTCAAGAGTCAAGGAAATGCTGCAATGGCGAGGAAGGATTACCCTATGGCTATCGATCTCTACTCAAAAGCCATCGCTATATCGCCAACAAACCCCGTCTATCTCTCCAACCGTGCTGCAGCCTACAGCGCTAGCCATAAACACACCGAAGCTTGTACCGACGCTGAGATGGCGGTGGCTGCGGACCCAAAGTATACTAAGGCATGGTCGAGGCTTGGCTTGGCGCGGTTCGTGCTAGGAGATGCAAAGGGCAGCATGGAGGCTTACGAGAAGGGAATCGAGTATGAAGGCAGTGGAGGCAGCGAAGCTATGAAAAAGGGCTTCAAGACCGCGAAAGAGAAGGTGGAAGAGCTTGAGAGGGAAGGTCAGACGAGCGGAATGAGCGAAGAAGTTGACGAAGTGCCCAGAGGTACTGGTGGGGCTGGAGGCATGCCAGATCTGTCTGCTCTTGCGGGTATGATGGGCGGTGGTGGCGGAGGTGGTGGTGGGATGCCGGATATGAGTGCTATCATGAACAACCCGATGTTCGCGAGTATGGCGCAGAATCTAATGAGCAACCCGGATGCCTTGCAGGGTTTGATGAACAATCCGCAGCTGCGAGGGATGGCGGAGAGATTTGGTCTTGGTGGCGCAGGAGGTGGTGCAGGAGGGGGAGCGAGTGCCGATGCAGGTGCAGGTACTGGCGCTGGGAGAGGCGGAGGAGGCGGTGGGATGCCCGATCTTGCGTCGTTAATGCAAGACCCGAGCATAGCGGAAATGTAAGTTTTCAGTGAGAAGCCCTGCGCAATGCAATTTGCTAATATTGTCACAGGGCGCGAAATATGATGGGTGGAGGCAGAGGAGCTGGTAGTGGATCATGAGATGTGCATTTGATTGTTGTTACTTGCATACACAACCTAGAAGATAATGCCCATACATGACTATTTGACGCCATTGCAGGCTAATGTCATGGGTAATCAATGGCAATTCTGAAAGCTCGCTTATACAAAATCCCGGGCACCGTGAACTCGCTAGGTAAGCGATGACCGTACTACTTCACTAGAGGAGATTCCAGTAATACTATTGACTGACAGCGTCAGTTAACATACGATTCACTTGTTCTTATGATCACCAGAATAGATCCTAGCGCAAGCACGAGTGACCACCGGAAAGCTACCCTCAAACTTCGTCTCCGTAGCGTCAGCAGCTGACACCTCGCTAACTTCCTCATAGACCTGAGACATAGTCTCCGGCTCGCAGTTCTCCATCAGCAATTTATAGCTAAGATCAGGATCAAGCTTGGAGAAAGTGATCCGTGAACTGACTTGGTGAGTATTCGGGTACTCTGCCAACTCGACCAGACATCCGTTCCCGACGCGCAGTGCTTCACTGCAGCCTTATTCGAATGCTTGGAATTTGGTTCCGTCCCAGAGGAAGGATTTTCCGGTAGGGAAGGGAGTGCTGGAAGTGATCGGCTTGGGCTTGCAGGTGAGTCCGCTGTTGACCATGATGCTGTCTTGGATTAGGGTGAAGTGCTTGTGGAGTAGAGATATGTCTACGAGATCTTCGACGCCCGTGTGTGGCGAAGATGTTGCCTGTGTCATGGAGTGTTAAGTCCGGGATTAGGGGTTGGTACTCGATCTGAGGGATGGCATTGTAGGCTGCGGGGGCGATGATGAGTGACCAAGCATTATGAACGGTTTGTGTGAATGTGTTCGAATTCGTTTCTTGATTGCAAAGTATTATGTAAGACGACCCGAGATATTACGTGGATATCGAAGAAGAGAGAGCGAAGCAGTAGAAGGAGCTGGATTTATAGGAAAGTGGCGAGATATAACCGGAACCAAGGCAGAGGCAAGATGAAATCAGAGGCTGTGGACCATGATAGACGATAATAACAGTTGAGTGAAGCTATTCAAGTTGTACTGTCGCCACTACGTGCGTGAGTGGTGTGTGGCGAACGCAAACAGCCGCTTAGAAGTCGAAATCCCAAAGAGTCTTTTGGGGAAACCTAACCTAATACAACATTGCAAAACCATCAATGCAGTTTCAAGGCTTCGCAGATCCGAGCCTGCAGTGCACCCAGATGCGTGGAATGAGAACAAGCACAAGCTGGTTGACATGTCTTTTGATAAAAGGTATACTTAGCATCTGCAAACAACCAAACGCGAAACAACACCTATAGCTCTTGTTTAGCTTCAGCTTGCGACGAATTCGCCGATGCCCTCCTCAAAGCACTAGTCCTTCCCTCTAAGAAGTTTTTTCTTTTTGCTTCATTCTCTTCTTCTGTTTTATTTGCTCTTGACTTTCTCTCTCTTTCAGTTGCTCTTGCAATCAAGGATGTAACAGCTACACCCTGGTCTGTCCAGAACGCAATATGATCATTCAATCTCGCCCAAAGGAGCTCCATACCGAGCGTATTGACAAGGTAAAACTGATCTGGGGATATCTGGTAGCCCAGCCCGACATTCCACGAAGGATTCTCCCTTCCGGTTTGTTTACACGTGCGACATCCTCCCCAGCCAGCTCCACTTCTCCTCGATGTCGCTCGCTCCGCTTTCCCCCTCGAACGCGAGAAGCAGACTCTCATCGGAATCGCACAATTTATCGCAAAAGCGATCCACTTCCCACCTGCGAAATCTAGCACTGGCCTAATCCCGGCAAGGAACTCCTACATCGACTCTCGCAGAACTCTTCCCTCAAAGATACCAACCCAGACGTTTACGCAAAAATCGCCACACTCCGCTCCATACCCCACCTCCTGGAAACCTTCCCTGCAGTCCTCACAAACCCCGACCTAGTCTCACAAAATATTTTAGTCGACAGCACCGGCGCGCTTACGGGTGTCTTCGACTCCGAATCCGCCTCAGTCCAACCTTTCGGCTCCAATTTCTTCGCTCGATACGAGTGTTTCTTCGGTAATATGGAAATTGGTAAATGGTCTCTCTACGATAGGCCTGCTGGCGATCAGTACCCCGGCAAGTCCATCTGTGATGTCTTGGCCGCTGCGTTCTGGGAGACGCTGTTTTCTGGTGTGGCGCTGGTGTTGACGATGGAGGTGCACGGTGAGGCTGTGGGTGTTGCGGTGGGGGGGGGAAGGCTGTAAGGAGGGATTTTTTTGGAGGGGATGCTAGATGAGATTGAGTTGGAGAAGAAAGAGGTGAGGATTTCGATGGAGTATGCGAGGGGGATTTTGTTGCATTTGAGAGATATTGACTATGAGAATTGACGAGGCTGGTGGATGGGGCATGGATATGTGCACTTAATGACGTGGATAGTTTTGGTGCGCAGCAGTTCTGGAAATCCTTCTCAAAGCATGCATGGATCCATGAAACTACACAGTGGCAGAGTAAGAGACCAAGGCTTACGACTCCGGGTGCTAGAAGGAAGCTGTGCCCCCATGACTCACTTTGGGTCCCACAATACCACGTCATAATCAGAACATAGATTCTTCACATTCCCCTAGATCGACTCGTTTGCACTTTTGGCCTCTCAGTATACGACTCTGTCGAAGTTGAGTTCAAGGAATGCAGTCGTGTCTTTGAAGATGGGAACAAGCTAGCAGTGTTTATTCGGGATCAGACGGGTGTATTGACCATGTCACCACCATACGAGGCAGTCCGCGGAGGCAATAGACTTTCGACATCTGCAAGCTGTCCGCTCTCTATCGTAGTGCAAAGGAGATGAATCTTGTCCACCACTGCAATACTACCAGTGCCTCCCCGTGACCAAAACGCCCAATTCCTCCCATCCTCCAACAAGCTCGGCAACTTTCTTTCTCTTCCACCCTTCCCTGACTGGGACAGTCTCAATGGCATGCTTGCCGTCGAAGTACTTGACGCACCTATCCCAAGCCAACTGCGAGTCGGAGCCCTGAGTCTGCAGAATATGTTTAGAGATCGCCGAGAGATAGCGTGATGGGAGGGCGGATGCGAGACGTGGGTTGGAGATCAAGGTGGGAGATTGGGGTGATGGAACTTGCCGAAATGGAAGAATGGTGTGTGTGCTGGAGGATGGAGATGCCGAGCGGGGATTGCGAGCGTCGAGTCTTGAGCTGCTGATACTGTCTGGCAGTCCCAAGCTCGAAGTACTATCGCTCATGCTAGCACTGTCGCTTCCATCTGTATCGGTATGTTGCGAGGACTTGTCGAGTGATTTGTTGGGGGACTTTAGAACTTCATTGCCTATAGCTTCTCTAATAGATGGCGGCACTCGTACCCATGCAAATGTTCGAAGCTGTGTCACCCAGCCTCCGCGCATCAGCCAGGCTAATATGTTCATGTAGGCTTCTTTGTGGTCTTTGGTGGGAGGTATGATGTAAGAGTACGGCCGTGGGCCTCTGATAGAAAGCATACCTAATATTTCAGGAAGTGATGGCAAGCCTGAAAACATCTTCGAGAAAGTGGAAGCGGCAGATGCGAGCTTCCGCATATCGGCGTTTGGTGATAGGATGTAGATGTCGTTTTTATTCAGAGGAGGTATGGCTCGCGCACGGCGCCATTGTATGAGATATACAGCCAACTCTTGTATGTGCCGGAGGGGGATACCAGACCTTTGTTCGATCTGATAGAAAGACTTCGTTGGTGTGGATACCTGCAGAAATTGGCTGAGTGCCTCATTAAAAGGATGCTTCACAGCATTCACCTCGGCGAGAATGGATCGCAGATCTGTTAGTAGTAGAAGGGTGAAGTGCGATCCCAATTGTGTCCCAACTGTCTGATCGTCATCATCAGTGGTCATAGCGTTGGCGGTCGTTAGCCAGAGGCCTGGCAATTGTGGTGAAAGAGGTGTTGGCAGACTGGAGATCCATGTCGGCACTGGAATTTGGAAAGACTTTGAGTGAGAGGGGGTGAAGCTGACGTGGGCGATTCGTGATATTGATATGTTGTTGTAAAGAGTAGATATTGATCTGGCGAGGCTCGACTGAGAGAGTAGGTCATGGTATAGCGTAGTCAAAGAGTTTCCCCCTGTGAGCGTTAGCCGTTGCTTGCGCATGCATCAAGAGAAGAACCAGTACTTGTGTTGTTTATCTTCCTCGTCAAAGATGCAATCAAAGCGGCCTCCTTAGCTACGAAGTTTGTGCGCGCTTGTTCTAATTTCAAGGCCTTTGCAAATTTCTTGACGACCTTTCCGTGCATTTCCCCGACTCGAATATGGTATTCCAGAGGCGGAGGCTTCAGCACAAATACCACGTGGAACATTGACAATGGATGCTCGAACTTGGAAGCTGCCATTTTTGAGTCTTCAGGGATTTTGGACGTCTTGGGAACCCTCACGCTTGCAGCGACGCCATCCGATACAGCTTGTTCATCATCGCCGTTCGTATCTGATGCAGTCTCAGTCTCTGAGTCCCGTATCAAAGCTTCGCTATCCTCTTCGTCGATGCTTGAATTTCCCAATTTCTTAGCCGTCATCTCCTGCCGGTCTCTTCTCGCTGTCTCTGCCGTCGTATTACTCCTGCTCGACGAACGTCTCTTTTTCGATTTTCTCCTCCAAGCCCCATCTTCCATGGCAAACATGGGTCGGCCGGCGAAGACCTGGTCTTTTATGCCTACTTCAAACTTCTTCTTGTGGCTACTCGCCGCTGGACACAACAGTCTTGCTAGCACGCCTGCTGGCAAGCCAAATAGATCGTTCCATTGTAAATTTTTCTGGCCCATATAGAAACCATTGTCCTTCTGTGGGGATGCGGAACCAGCCTCAACATCTGGCGGGCTATCGCCTGTCTCTTTCTCCCGCTTGTGCTGAGCTGGATTAGGGGTCTCCGCCGTCGAATCCTCGCTCTCATCATCGCTCGACGAGGTTGTCGACTCGTCGAAGGTAGATCGGTCCTTGAATATGTCTCTGAAGTGGGAATTATCTTCACCTGGCCGGGGTGGATAGTGGAAGGCGATGTAGGGCTCAGAGATCGTCTTGACCACCAGTATTATTGCAACAAGACATGGATTGGGAGGCAAGGGGTTTGACATCTTGTATGCCTATGTAGTATGTGCTGAACGTCAGACAAGACGCCGATTATTGCCACGCCTCAATTCATGATATCTTCTTCCCATCATCCCGAACCTTGTGTGCCGTTGCTCCACCAGCGTGATTTGGTATTGCTTCAGGTTTGTCGTCTTCAGCAAAGCCTAGATTCTTGAACTCGTCGGGTGCCATCAAGTTACTGGAGATCTATCAGCAAGATGTCATCTAAAAAAGAGCGTCTAATGTTGATGAGGCACATACTGCTCCATTCGACATCTTAGATATTCCTTGGCCATCAGCCTGCATTCTATATCATTTGTTCCCCTGACTCTGCGCAAGCACCGGAGGTAGTCTGCTATGATAGGCTTGCACTCTCCTATAGAATTCGCCCGCTTGTAAGCTCAACATCCTGATGCCGCGAAGAGTTGCGAGTCCTTACCATCGTGGCTATCTAGATTTTAGCTAAAGATACATAATTGAATGTAGGGGACACTGACTCGAGTGGGAAACTCCCTCTTTCGGGTGGGATGGGTTTAGCACTCTTTTGTCCTCCACCGGGACCACCAAAGCTCATTGCTGTAAAGGAGTAGTGCTTCAAGTGTACCGCTTTGGCAGTGTAAACGTTCCAGCATGCCAAAAAGTAAGGTACTTAGTCGAATAGATGGCACCTTTCCGTTTTAGGAAACCACCCTCGGCCGAGAGGCCCCAAAATAGATGATTCCTTCCGGGCATTACGTCACCACTGCTTTGATCCCTTTGTTGCCTCTAAAACCATTCGCATTGTTGTCCTCTTGGGTATATATCGTTCCAAACGTCATCTCTTTTCCTCGCTTTAACAAACTATGGCTTCGAATAATCTTCCAAAACGATTGGCTCTCTCATACATTGTTGATTGGGTCGTAATAATTGCTATAGCTGCTGTTGCTGCTGGCTTCTGGAAAGCCACACCAAACCATCGCCCTTTCTCCCCTGTTGATCCAGACATCTCCTTCCCTTACGTCGAGCACGAGAAGATCTCGACCGGAGTGCTAGTGGTGGTTTCGTTGCTCGTACCAGCACTCGTAACAGCCTTTGTCGCGCTCATCTTCACACCTGGACCTACTGCACCCCAAGGAACACCCAAGTCAAAGATATGGAGATACAAATTATGGGAATGGAATACTGCATGGATGGGATTGGCGCTGGGGCTTGCAACTACACTCTTCTTTACCGAAGGACTGAAGACTTTGATTGGGAAGCCCAGACCAGATCTGTTGTCACGATGCGACCTTGACCCGGCGACTGTACAACAGTACGCGCTCGGAGGCGAGGGAAACCAGCTGCCATTATGGAACCTGCTCGTTTCGTACACCGCGTGCAGGCAGCCGGATTCTTCAAAGCTGAATGATGGGTTTGCAAGCTTTCCAAGTGGCCACTCCTCCTTTTCATGGGCCGGGATGTCCTACCTGGCTCTATACCTCTGCTCGAAATTTTCCGTTGCTATTCCTTACCTCCTGCCGTACTCATACTCAGCAACCAGTGCTAGGGGAGCCTTCGAAGCTGCTGAAAATGATATTGTCATTGCGGATGATAACTCTGGACACTCCAAATCGAAAACACTACCTTCACAAAGCTCTTCACCGGTTCCTTCTCGCAAGCAAGCAGCAGCGCCTCCCACTTATCTCCTTATACTACCACTCATTCCGATATCTGTTGCCACATACGTGGCATCAACTCGCTTTTCTGATTTCCGACATCATGGTTTCGATATCATATTTGGCTCGTTGATGGGCACAATTTTTTCATATGTTAGCTTCAGGATGTACCATATGCCTATTCAAAGGGGTGCCGGATGGAGCTGGGGATCAAGGAGTGCATCAAGGGCATGGGGTATCGGCGTTGGCGTTCAAGGCTACGTGGAAGATCAGGGGCATACGAAGAAACGAGACTTGGAGGTCGGAAATGGTCCAAATCGCGAAGGTCTAAGGACTTTAAATTCATGAGAACAGTTATGAGTAATCATCTACGCGTTCATCCTTGTTAAGATTGTTCAAAAGACAATGCATGTTTTCGATTCATAATCGTGTGATGAGAGTTCTGATCTGAAGAATGTTATGATGATCGCTTACCTGTGAGTTGGGCGATAAGACATTTCTGCTCACGTCCCTTCCTAGAGGCACCCGGCTTAGCTGATGGCCGCTGTTGTGATTAGACACTGTAAAATTAGAGCGTAACATAGTAAAACGTGAGTGATTGACGTTTTATACCAGCCTAGCTAGATATCTCGCGTTTTGATATTTGTTAACAGTGGATTTGGTGTCAATGTCCTTGGATACCTTAGATTTCATATAGAAACATTGCTACCGAACGGTAGGGAGTTGAACGAAGACCATTCAACAATCTACACCTTTGTTAACATTGGATTTGAATGCCCGAGATGTCCTTAGAAATTGCCAGATCGCTACAAGTGAGTAGTGTGGATGTTGACGACTCTTTGAGAGCGCAAGCACAGAGGTCCTCAGTCGATGGGATACTCAACATTTTAGGTCGGGAGAGGCGAGGTATTTGTGAGAATTTATTTGATAGATAGAATGTGTTGTTCGCGTAAGCCTAGATCTAAATGTATTTCCCACCAATATTCCTTTTGTTCCAGACAAATATATGGTGCCTAAGATGATTTTATTCAGATATCATTCTCGTCAAGGTTAGATGATCGAGATTGTTGTCTGCTGTCTCTGCTCAGTGTTCTCTTTCATCATGTCACTGTAGCGTTTCCTTTCCTGAGCCAGTGGGTCGACACTGGCCTTTCGTAGAATGAAGTCTTGAATTTCCAAATTTTCCTCGTCGTCTTCGCACCACGATAAAGTGAACAATCTCAGGCGAGTAAATGCCATGTCCCCCAATTGTAAGAGGAAGGGCGACCAATATCTTCCAAATCCCTTATGCCAAGTTGAAAGACGGACCACGGTTCTCGACAAGGAAGACGCTCAAAGGATATGGCATTTAGTTTTCGATGTGAGGATTGTAGCGCCTAAGGCCCTCTTGAACTTGTTTGCTTGCCCTGAGTATGCTGGCTTCACGATCGCTCAGAGCATCTACTTACTCTCGTTCATTCTCAAGTTCGGGCTTTAGTGAGGAATGGATGGATTTCGCTATGCCAATTGAGTCACGCGATCTCGGCCACAGCACTAGAATCGATAACGAGGATCTGGACGATGCGCTCATGCCAACCTGAGATGTTCTTCTCAAATATGTCCCCTGCATCAGGACAGTGGGCCCTTACGCAATCGACATTCGCGCCTTAGCTCACCTCGTCCGCCAATAAATCACAGGACGGTATACGAGAGGAGAATCA
>JAABUS010005616.1_pt1 | contig 16231 bp, 17 predicted proteins | sample 5560161 | NCBI WGS metagenome assembly JAABUS01 (sample SAMN10711885, study PRJNA513376) | rock metagenome | isolation source: Antarctica rocks | place: Antarctica: Victoria Land, Trio Nunatak nord | collected 2016-01-04
CCGTCTACCTCGACCACGCCCTGGACCAGCTACGGGCGACCGGCTACCCCGTGCTCGACGCCGACATCGCGCGGCTGTCGCCGTACATGCGCCGCCACATCAACTTCCACGGCCCACTACTCCTTCGCCGCCACGAACCTCGGCGGCGCGCGGCGGGCGCTACGCGACCCCGACGCCTCCGACGACTGACGCCGCCGCCGCCCGACGCGCCGTCGGGGTCGTCGCGTAGGGGGATCCATCAGCGGGACGCCAGAGCGTCGCCATCGCTTTGAGCCGGCGCTTGCGCGCTGCCCCGTTTCGTCCAACGGGGCACTCGTCGTTTCTTCCGCGGAGTTCTCGATCGCGCTTTAGCGTTTCGCCGGCTCGATGATTCCGCGGAGGTTGTCCGGTTCGTCGTGGAACTTCGACGGCGATCCTGAGTGAATTATCTCAGACGGCGGTAGCGGCGGCCTCCGGCGCCGTGGTCTTGATGGTCTCGGCAGCGGTGTCGATCGTGCGTGTGTGGTGACGCTCGATCGCGATGACGAGCTTGGCGAGGTCGCGGTAGCCGGTGATGCGTCGGAACTGTTGCTCGGCGACGAGCATGCCGGCGGCGGTCCAGCGCTTGCGCATGTCGCCGTCCTGCCAGCGCTTCACGTTGCGCTGGGTGTAGCGGACGATCTCGATCATGCTCTCGCACGGGTTCGTCGAGGACAGCGTCTTGGCGAGCTGCCCGCCGATCCCCAGGCGCATCAGGGTCAGCGTGTCGTCCATGCCTTCGCGCAGCGAGCCGGCGGCGTCGGGCCATGAGCGGTCAAGCTCGCTGGCGAGCAGCTCCAGGCGCTGCTTGGCGAGCTGCGGATCGGTCAGCGACCACGCCGCCCGCACCCGCGCGAGGACGCTGCCGCGGTCGCGCTCGGGCAGCAGATCGGTGACGTTGCGCTCCTTATGGCGATGGCAACGATGCACCAGCGCGCTGGTGCCGAACACGTCCTTGATCGCCTTGCGCAGCGCCTTGCCACCGTCAATGACGAACAGGATCGCCTGCTCGGGATCCAGGCCGCGGTCGACGAGATCGGCCTGTAGAAGGGATGTCGGTTCCTTCGGCCTGTGGATAAGAAGTGGACGAGGAGTGCTCAAATGCGACAGGGAACCGCTGCTACGCACCAGGTCGTTACACAAAACGCTTGCAGTAGGGAACCGCTCTACCGCATGATCGAGTCGTGCCTAAGGCCCTCGCCGTCGCTGCGTCCCAGAGCCCTCTGGAGGTGCTCGTCGCCGACTACCTTGCCTCGTGCCGCGCGCGCGGCTTGTCCCACTCCACGATCAAGCAGGCGTACTCGTTCAACCTCAACGAGATCTTCCTTCCATGGTGCCGATCCGCAGACGTCACAGACGTCGCCGAGCTGAACCAGCGGACCCTCGACCGCTTCACGTCGAACCTGCTGGAGACCGGGGGCCGGCGAGGAACCCCGCTCTCCAAGCACACCAGCCACACGTACATCCGGCACGTCCGGCAGTTCCTGAGCTGGGCGCAGAAAGAAGGGGAGACAGACAGCCTCGCCAAGCCGCAGCTTCCGCGACTGCCTCGTCGGGTCCTCGACGTTCTCTCGCGCAGGGAGATCGAGCAGCTCGAAGCCGCGGCGCACACGGACCGCGACCGCCTCATCGTCCGGCTCCTTGCGGACACTGGAATCCGCGTTGGCGAGCTGTGTGGGCTTGGCGTGAACGACATGACGAAGCACGAGCGCGGAGCCCTTCTCAAAGTCCGAGGCAAGGGCGACAAGGAGCGGTTCGTTCCGCTTCGACCCGAGCTGGCTCGACGCATCGAACGCTTTGCGCGCCAGCGATCCCCGGATGCGCACGACGTTCGACTCTTCGTTGGGCTTCGACGCGGCCGCAATGGCTTCTACGAACCCCTCACGCCGTCCGGTGTCGGGCAACTCCTTCGTGGCCTGGCGCACCGCGCCGGCATCACCCACCGCGTTCACCCGCACCTACTCCGGCACAGCTTCGCCACGGAGGCCCTGCGCCGCGGGGATGAACCCCGTGCAGTTGGCGCAGATTCTCGGCCACAGTGGCCTGCGGATGATCGACTCGGTCTATTCCCACCTCACCGTCACGGACGCCTACGACGCGATGATGCGAATGCTGGCGCCCGAGCGCGACTCTTAGAGCAGCAACGAGTCGACGCCCTCCAATGGACGAGCGTCCAGCAGGGCTTTGACGATTAGTTGCAGCGTCCTCGGCGAGACGCGGCGTCCGGCCGTGGCGGACGTCACCGTCGCGGCGCTTACACCGGCGGCCCTCGCAAGGTCTGCGTGAGTCCAGCCCCGGCGCGCGATCTCCCGCTCCAGGACTTCTCGGCGAACGGCTATCCCCACCGCCCCGCCTCCGTCCCGTGCCCGCTGCGCATGGGGTCTCCTCCGACGACCCGTCGCACTTCGAGCATCGCGCCTGACGGCGCTGCCGCCGACTCATTCGGCGCTTTGTGACGCGGCTGTTTCGTCCCGGGCGGCTAGGACACCCAGCGCGCTTGCTTGGGATCCCACCGGCCGACAGCCGTGCCATCAAGGAGGGGATCGAGGAATGGACGGACGATCGCCAGCGCCTCGTCCAGCGTGCCGGCGACGGGCAGGAGCGATCGGGCAGCCTCCGCCGCGTAGCCGCGCTCCCACAAGCTTCGGTCCGGGACGTCGAACCGCGGCGGCAGGGTGATTCGGCGCCGCTTGGCCTCCGAGGCCAGCGCCGCCATCTGCGGCTGCGCCTTCACCGACGCCTCGGTCACGATCGCCACCAGGTCGACGAGATCCTTGTACCGAGTCGACGGAGCCTCGCTATCCCCGTATCGGTCGAACGTCGCGGCAACCTTGTCCGCGATGTGGTCGACCAGCGGATATGCCCGGTACCCGTGCTGCTCGACATCGGGCATGACGACACGCGCGAGCGCCGGCACCTTCTCGGGCTCGCCCGTCATCGTGACCTCGGACCCGACGAGGTCGACGTGGAACGCCGCCCATACCGTCGTGCCGATGTATGCCTTGACGGGCAGGCGCGTCCCGGAGGCGCCATCTCTGATGGCCTGCGGCGGACCAACCTCGAAGCGGAACCAATCGCCGATGTCCTTGCCCGCCGCATCGCGCAGCTCGCGCTCCGCCGTCTCGCGCGCGAGGTTGCGGAAGACGTCAATGTCGATCGTTGCTCGGACCCCGAGGTCTCGGGCGAGAAGTGCCGCGGCACCCTTCACGATCCAACCCTCGTCGACTAGGTAGAGGCGTTCGAGCAAGCGGTCGTACGCCATCTGGCGCTGGAGCTGCTGCAGCGTCCATCGGCTCTCCTCGGCCGCGTTCTTGAGCTTGTCCGTCAGCGCACGGCGAAACGCGGCGGGACTGTCGTACCCGCGCTCGTCAGCCATCGGACTCGTCCTGCTTTGGTGCCTGCTGGAGGTGCGGAGGCGTGATGTCGGTCCACCCGGCGCGTGCTTCCTCCATCCAGCGCGAGGTCTCCGGATCCCCGACGAGATCGAGGAGCCAGCGCAGCACCGCGACGCCATCGCCGCGACGCAGGCCGAGCTGCGCGGCATGCGGCCCGAGCGTTTCCACGAACGTCCCCGCGTAATCGTTGACGCCGCGGAGGGCGTCGGCGATGACCTGGCCGACTGCTTCCGGGTCCTCCCGGTCCGCAAGGAGGTCCGCGGCAATCCGCGACGGACGCGTGACCGGGAGCCCGCGCAGGATGATCCACTCGTCATCCCCGAGCTTCCGCTGATGAATCCGCACGTCAGGACGGCGGACCTGGCGACGCTTCGGGAGGGTGAACTCGTGGATATCCGCGGGCAGATGGCCGAGGCCATAGAGAGCGGCGCCCGACCGATGGGAGACGACTCCCTGGTCTGGCTTGCGCTGCCACGCGAGTGTCTCGGGCGCGAGCTGGAGCCATGCCGCGCGCAGCGGGACATGGTCCGGCGTTGGCGCGCCGGCGAGGTGGTACACGCCGTGGCCGACTCGCTCAAGGACCGAGCCGTCTGCGCTGAGGCGTTGCAGAGTGGCGGGGGAGACACCGGCCTGCTCGGCCTGTCGACGAGTCACGAGGCCCCACTGGTCCTCCGCGACCTGGCCCAGCTTCGAAATCGTCGATGTCTGCGGCATATGCTGCATTATAGCTCAAAAATGAGCTATAGCGCAGATGCACATGGACGGTGATGCTGCGGACTAGATCAATAGTGATCTACTATGCAGCCCTACGGTGCTTCGGGGCGCGGCCCCGCAATCTCCGCCGACGCGCTGCGTTCGGGCTCGACCTCTACCGACTTGTCGAACAGCGTCGTCTCGGCGTCGATCATCCAGTACTCCGGTCCCGCGACACTCACGCCCGGGAAACCCAGCTCCGTTAGGAGCTTCTCGATGAGCCCGCTGCATGAGTACACGTGACCGTCTCGCTTCCAGCGGATGGCCTGGCGCAGACTGATCCCTGTCCACTCCGCCTCCCCAATGGTGGGGTCCTCGCGGAGCGCTGCCTCGATCTTTTCGCGCATCGCCTCGCTGAAGTAGCTCGTTCGCAGGGAGAGCGCGTGGCCTGCGTCCAGCGCGTCGGCTTCGAGCAGGATCGTCACCGTGTTGCGGCGGCGGGTCGTCGCTTCTCGCGTCTCCTCCTCGACCTCGCGACGGCGGCGCTTGACCAGGTAGTCCTCCGCGGCCGGCGGCGGCAGAAGCTGACGCGACGAGATGATCGCGTGGCCGTTGATGCCCTGGCGTGCGCGGACCTCGATGCAGCCGATCTCGATGCCGTAGTCGCGTAGCCACATGACCGTGTTGGTCACCGATGGCCCAAACCGCTCGGCCACAAGACGGATACGGATGCGTCCGAGTTCGCGAGTCGCCAGTGCCGGCGCGTGGTCGAGGACGGCGGCGCGCGCTTCATCGAGCGTGACACCCGCGGTCCGGCCGTACTCCTCCACGACCTCCTCGACGGTCATCTGCGCGCAGTACGACGCGTACTTGATCGCCTGCAAATCAGTGGTGTCCGGCGCCTCGCCGCGCTTTAGCTCGGCGATCAGTGGAGCGCCGTCACTATCGAGGAACAGGACATCGAGGCGGTCGAGCACCTTTCGGTCGCCGCCTTGCCAGCGGTCTAACTCGCTGGTGACAACGAGCAGATCCGGTTCGATGATCTCCGGTCGTTCAACGATCCAGCGCTGCAGGTCGCGGCGCTCCCAGATTCCGAACGACTCCAGGTCGGACTCGCGCAGGGGCGTGGCCTCCCGCGTGTCGGGGTCCACGGACCAAACCACCTCGTCAGGTCGAGGCATCAGACCGCCCCGAACAACGTCGCCTGTCCCGGCGCCTGCTTCGGTCCCGACGCCGGGGTGCCGTCTTCGCCGCGATGCATCCAGCCCAGCTTCTCAAGTCTGATGGTCATGGGGGTGACGTTCACGAGGAAGGCATCCGCCAACCGGTAGACAACCGGCCATCCCTTCCACGGCGTCTTGGGAAGCGCCGACAGCAGGTGATGCTTCGGGACCAGCAGGGCGGCCGAGAACATCTCGGCCTGGCGCTCCACCGGGTCGGCTGACCCATCCCGGCACCAGATCCTTTCCCCATCGAACAGGCTGAGCGTTCCCGACCTCACGGCGTCCGCGTGCAGTGTCCAGTGGCCAATCTCATGGCCGATCGTGTAGCGCCGCTGCCGCCCGTCTCTCTCCTCCAAGCGGTCGATGTGGCGCTCGTTCAGAACGACGAGCTGCTTCTCTGGGATCAGTTGCCCGAGGACAGCCGCGTCCCCCTCGTCATCAACGGTCTCCCATACGAGTCCGAGCCCGAGCTTGTCGAGCAGCCACTCGACGTCGAAGCCGGGCTCCAGCGCATGGCGGCTCCAGAGTTCCGCGGTACGGGCCTCGATCTGCGCCTCGGGGATGAAGGTCATTGCTTCGGCGGGCTCATCTTCAGCTTCTTGTAGATGTCCTGCAAGTCCTTGTCAGGGAGATTCGGCAGGCGGCGTAGGAACCGAGCGAACTCGACATCGTCCTGGGCACGCACTCGGAGACTGCCCGGGACCTTGCCGGCGAGCGCCATCAGTTCTTCCTCGTCGTCGTCGAGCACGGTCGCCAAGTTGCGCACGGTGTCCTCACCGGGCGCTTCTCCTCGATCGTTCTCCAGCTTGGACAGATACGTGAAGTCGATCCCGAGCTGGCCCGCGACGTCTCGCTGCGTCAGTTCCTTCTCCCGCCGCTTGCGCTGAATCCGCTTCCCAAACGTCTCAGCGGGCGCATCACCATCAGTTCCCATGCTCACCTCTTGCAGCGTCCGAAAGGTTGTAGTAGTCTTCCCAACATCAAGTTGTAGTCGGCAACCCAACCTCAACCCTACCAGGGGAAGAGGCGACCGGGAAGCCACGACCGGCGGCCAGGCCGCCAGGAGGAAGGCAATGACCCAGGCAGAGAAGACACAGAAGAAGATCGAGGTGTTCGTCAACCGACGGAAGCTGGAACTGCACCAGGCCGAGATGACCGGCGCCGAGCTGCTCCAGGCAGCCGGCTTCGACGGAGCCGAGTGGGACCTGTTCGAGCTTCAGGGTGAGGGCGACCCCACGGGTGGCCAGCTCGTCCAGGCAGACCAGGACCTCCACCTCAAGAACGGCGAGCGGTTCCGCGTGATCCCCGGGAATCGCACCTTCGGAGGGCGCTGATGCCGGGGGACGACCAGCTCCGGCGAGACGCAGACGAGCTGGCGAAGCTGGCTGGAAGCCAGGTGGACATCGAGCAGGAGGGCGCGCAGGTGTTCGTCCTCCTGCGCAAGGTCGACCTGCCGTCGGGCACGTACCAAGTGGCGATCACCGATGTCCTGTACATGACCGACTCGCAGTATCCGGTCTCAGCGATGGACATGTTCTGGACTGAGGTGCCGGTGGTCCTTGCCGACGGCTCGGTCCCCGCGGGAGCCGAGAGCATCGAGACCTACCGCGGAGTCCAGTGGCGCCGGTTCTCCTGGCATCGGAACGGCGCCTGGAACCCGACGGGCAACCCCCTGCTCGACCACTACGAGTTCATGCAGGACCGATTCAGGAAGGACGCGACGTCATGAACCGCCTTGCCCTTCTCCAAGTCGACGTCGACGATCTGGTGGACATCCTCCGCGCCGCGGAACCGTTCGAAAGCGGTGCCTTCCTCCTCCTGCACGAGGGGCGCGGAATCGCCGGGCGCCGGCTCCTCGCCGCCGACCCGATCTTTCCGCCCGATGACGCCTGGGACCGCCAGCACGAAGGTCAGCTTCGCCCGAGCGCCCGCTGGGTCTCGGCGGCGATCAGCAAAGCCGTGGCGAATAACGCCGGCCTGCTGTTCGTCCACTCACATCCGAATCCCGGCTACCCGATTGGGTTCAGCGCCGTGGACCGAAGCGCGATCGCCTCGCTTGCCGAGACCATCGGACCCATCCTGGACGGGCCGTTTGCCGCCGCTGTGGTCCACCCAGAGGGATGGGCAGCCGGAGTCGTGGAGGACGGCGCGCTCGTGCCGGTCCCGCACATCGTTTCGGTAGGCCGCGCGCTTCGAGTTCTCAGCCCGCTCGACAAGCTGCCCGCACGTCCCGCCGCCGATGTTCCCGGAATCGACGATCGTCAACGCGACGCCCTCGGGACGGTCCACGATCTCCTGCGCCACCTCGACGTCGCCATCGTCGGCGTCGGCGGGCTCGGATCGCCCGTCGCCGAGCAGCTTGTCCGCATGGGCGCCGGCTCGGTGACAATCATCGACGACGACAAGCTCGACACGCCATCGAACGTGCGTCGCGTGGTCGGCTCAACGGCTGCCGATCTTCACGCCACCACGCCGCCCGCCAAGGTGGACGTCGTGGGGCGTCACCTGGAGCAGTTCGGGCTCGGTGTTCCCATCCACCGGGTCAAGGGCGACGTCCGCGAAGAGCAGACGTTCCGGACGCTCCTCGACACCGACGTCGTGATCTGCGCCACCGACACCCATGGAAGTCGCGCGGTTCTCAACGACCTCGCCGCGGCCTACCTCCTGCCCGTGATTGATGTGGGCGTCCAGGCCGGCGCGCGGAAGAACGCGGACCTCGCCGCCCTGGTAGCGGAGATCGCCGTGCTGACGCCGGTCACCCCATGTCTATGGTGTCGCCAGCGAATCTCGGCGGAGGTCATCCGCGCGGAGAACCTGCCCGCCGACCAGCGCGAGCGTCTTGTTCGCGAGGGCTACCTGGTGGGCGGCGTCGGGGAGCCGGCACCCAGCGTGATGGCGCTCACCGCGCTCGGCGCGGGCCTGGCCACCTGTGCGCTCCTAGCCCTTCTCTCCAGCGAGGGCGACGTCTGCCCCGCGGGGTATTGGGTTGACGGCCTCATGGGCGACGCCGCAGAAACCCATCCAACCGAGCCCCTTCCGACCTGCCGCTGCCGAACGCGGATCGGGGCCGGCGACTCGCAGCCGCCGCCTTTCCTGACCAGGCGTTGACCTCAGAATGGCTCGCGGAGCCCTCGCTACCGTTTGTTACCCCAGCGCGGCTGGCAAGGCGGCACGCGCGACACATCGCCAGCCATCAGCGGCTCTCTTGCGGCTAAGCAATCAGGGGTGTGACGACCATGAAGGGAACAGCTCAAGTCGCTCGGCCGATAGGCGCCGAGTCTCTGCGAGAAACAAGTCGTGATACGGCTTCTCCTCATCGACAACAAGCGACTCAGCAGTGAGGTCTGGTCGATCCGCTAGAAGGATCACGTCGAAACCTTCCGTTCGCCGGCGGCAGATGTTGGCTACCGTCGGCACCGGATTACCTGCCGCTCGTGCACGATCTATCGCCTGTTTGAAGCGGTTCGGCACGTATCGCTGACCGTCCCGGCGGGGAAGCCCTGCGGCGACAGTCCGCTCGTATAGGTCATCGAGGTCATCCGAAAGTTGGAGCTTGTCCGCCGTACGACTTGTAATGACCTCTCGCGAGGCGAGTCGCTCATCCATCCTCCTGATTTCGTCTGCAAGTTGTCGTCGGCGTCGGAGCTGACTCTCCCACTCTCGCCAGGCGGCACCGCCTTCGAGCTCATCAAGAGAAATGCTCTGAGCAGTGAGGTCTAGGAAGCGTTGCTCGTGGGCCTCGGCGGCCTCCGTACCGGCCGCGACGCGGCTGATCTCGAACTGCTCCTGGTTGTCCACCAAACCGCCCCGGGTCAAATTTCCCGAGCCCGAGAGGACTGAGAGATGCTCATTTCCACGGACGAGCCAAAGCTTGGGATGGAAGCCAGGAGCGTGACGACCCATGACAACGGACACCTCCGCTCCCAGATCGTCTCTCAACCGCAGGATCGCGTCCGGGCTCGTGATAGGTGCGCCACGCGCGACCAGCTCAAGATGGATCCCGGGGTGTCGGCTCAATAGCTCTGCGAGGCTGTCGACGCCGCTCGGGCTAACGAACGCGACGGCCGCGCTTACGGACGTGGCGTTTCCAAGTAGGTGGTCGAGCGCGACCATCCCGTTTGGGAAGGAGGGCGACGGAACGAACTCCGACACAAGTCCTCACCCGCAGCCGCACATGGTCCGAGCCGTCGCGCTCCGGGGCCTTCCCCGGAACGCGCGGATCGCACGTCGAGAGAATTGGGAGCAATGGATGCGTCCGTCACTGAGAAGCTGACCGAGGACCCTCTGAGCATCGACGAGGCCGCCCCGCTGCTCCCGGCGAAACCCGGGCTCTACGCCTGGTGGGTAAAGCACGGCGAGCTTCCCGCGGTCCCTACCGCACCCCACACGGGTAAGCCGCTCGCGCTCCTCTACATTGGCATAGCTCCGAGTGGGCCAACCTCCGCTGCCACGATCCGCTCCCGGGTACTTGGTCAGCATGTCGGGGAAACCCCGGCTCTTCGACATTTCGCTTCTCGCTCGCGTCGCTCTTGTTCGAGGAAAGAGGGTGGACGCCGCTGCGACGCGGCAAAAAGTAGTGCTGTCGGGCGAGGACAATACCGCCCTAACCATCTGGCAACAGGCGAATCTTCGAATCCAGCGGTGCGTAGCCGGGAACCCGTGGAACACGGAGCGGTTCGTAATCGATGATCTCCAGCCCGCGCTCAACCTCGCCGACAACGCGGCCGGGGTGTTCTTCTCGGTCAGGCGCGACGCCGGCCGCCGCTTTCGGGCAGCGGGCCCGGTAGCTTTGCCGAGATCGCTCCCCTCTGACAAGCTCGGGCAAAGTTGACCGCCATTGGGCACCCAAGAGCATACCGGTGCCTGAATCCGCGGGAAAAGAATGCAATCTGCGACGTTTCGCCCTCGGAAGCGCCGATCGCGGGTTCCACGGGTTCCCAGTGTTAGCAGGGTTTTCGCACCAGTTGGAGCCTTTCTGGTCCACGCCTGAAAATCGTGGTGTCCCCGGTTCGAGTCCGGGCGGCGAATCGCCGCACACGCCCAGCCGAGCCGGGTTACTGCAACTGGCGCTCTTCCACCGCGCCGAAGCCGCCTACCCGTGGTCCGTACGTCATGTCCAAGGGCGGATGCAACTGGGGGACTACTTCTTGGCAGTGAAGGAGCGGCCCCACGTTGTCGGCGTATCAATGGAAGCTTTCACCGGCTGACTGGTCTCCATAAAGACCCGGCCGTCATGGGCGCGCTCCCGCGTGTAGGGGCACAACACCGTACGCCAACCGCCATCCGCCATCCGCGGAGAGTGTCGCTCGTGGATGAAAGGAGGCCCGTCCTCTAGGCGTCACTGGTGCGGCGCCCACAGGTCCGCGCCGAGCGCTCCCCACGGTCACGCGCTCCCCGCGGTCACGCTCTCGAAAACATCCGCCAGTTTCGCCTGGGCCAGCACCTTCCGGGTCGGTGCATGCTCGGGCCAGCGGATCAGCCGTATCTCTCCGTCGGCCAGCTCGAGTCCGGTCACATCGCCGTCGGGGAACGCGCAGCATCCGCTGTTGAAGTAAGCGGGCGCCTGGCCGACTTTGTGTGGATCGCGCCAGTCCCTCCACGCCTGGAACCACGCGAGCTTCGCGCTGAGATCGCCGACTTTCCTCCGGTCTGAGTCGGGCCTGCTGCGCTCGGTGGCGAGCTCCTTCTCCACTATTACCTTCAGCAGCTCGCTGCCGAAGACGGGCCTGTGGGTGTGACCAGCAATCAGCACTAGCGGCTCACCCAGTGTCGCTCCGCGCTTGTTAACCCAGGCTGCCATCGCACGGTCGTGCTTCTCCCGCAACCGCCAACTGGTCGCGGGTGTCGTGGAAGGGATGCGGGTCAGCCGCTGGACGTTACTCCAGATGTAGCGGACGAAGAGCTCCGAAATCAAACTGGCTTTGTCGCTCGTGAAGGTGCCCTGATGTCCGTGGACCAGAAAGACAAGGCCGAGCGGCTTGCCTCCCAACGTCAAGCGGAGCTTCTGAGCCTCTCGAACCTGCAAAGGCCTACCGCCAGCGGAGGTGAAAAGCGGATCTAGGCGACTGCGGACCTCGGCGGGGTCGCTCCACATCACGTCGTGGTTGCCCCAGAACCGGATGTAGCGACCCTGGGCGTGAAACAGCGCCTCGGCTTCGAGGGTCGGGGCGTGCTTAGCGAGCACGTTATCGGGTCTGTTCTCCCAGAGCTCCTCTGCGTCACCTAGCACGTAAAGCTGGTACTTCAGCTCATAGTAATATGCGAGTGCAGCGCGGTAGGCACGCTCGCAACGCCAGTAATCGTCAGCGCCGTTGCGTGCGCCCTTGTGAAGGTCGGAGAAGATGATGATCGGCGGCCCAGAGTCGATCTCGAGCTCCTCCACCTTCTCGATCTGGTCGAATGCCTTGTTCAGGCCACTTGACACCGCCGCGTCGTATCCCGTCTGGCTGAATTGGAGCAGGAACCTCGGGAGGCGCACGAGCGCATTCTGTCGCGTGCGCGGCGGGATGTCCATCGGCGCTTGGCCGCAGCGGGCCGCTTGACGCGGAGTTGCACGAGTCCTCGCCCGGCCCTCGTGCGTCGTCGTCCCCGCCCCGTGCGCAAGGTCCCCTCGCCATTGCGTCCTTGCGCTGCTCTGCGCAGCCAGAGGAGGGATGTCGGGTAGCCAAACAGGTCGATCATCGTCTGAATCCGGCCTCCAAGTGAGGATCTCGATGATGTCTGACCTGCTCACGTGTGTCGGCCCGCCGCGTCGCCACACCCCCTCGGCGTCGCAGGTCCACCTAACCGTGAGGTTTAGTCCGGAGCCCAGAGGAGAGGCGGAGACCTCTGCTGCTTGCTTATCCATCAAGCCGCTGATGTCGTCTTGGCCCTGCCTTATGACACGGACGTATGTGTCTGCGCTATTGGCCTCCTTGATCACGTCGTCGATCCGTCGATCGATCGGCCCCGGCCAAAAGAAAGGCTTGAGCGGCCAGCCGAGAATTTTCCAGAAGCGCCCGCGCCGTTTACCCCGCCCGCCTGTCGGTTCCGCGCGCTCGGTTCTCCGTCCTCCTTGATTACTCACTGGCTTTCTTTTCCCGTTGATACCGCGTTTTGGTCTCGGCTGGGCGAGGCGGGCTTTCCGACTCTCGCTTAGGGCTTTGCCCACACCTTTTCCGATCAGATTCGAGAACCCCAAGAGGAACAATAGGGTTGAGGCCTGCCAGATATTTAACCCTGCGCCCTTATCGCTCGTCGGATTGTGCAGGAGCTGCTTGGTGGCTTCCGGCCAGAAACTGAGGACGAACGACACGACGACTACACCTGCGGCCGTTAATCCCACGGCTTGGGCGACCGCCTGAATTTCGCGCTCAGGTCGCAGCAGACTGACGTACTCCTTGACCCCGTTCTGGAAGAGGAAGCCCGGCAAAAACAGCACGACGAGCAAAGCCACTGCGACGACCGAATCGGGCATGTGAAGAGCCTCCTACGTGCAGAAGTCGCGCTCGTTAGCGTGGGCTAACCCGCGAGACGATGATGCACCGTCGGCGTGATCCTGTAGTGCCGGCCCCGGCCCTCGAGTGCGTGTTTGAGTGCAAGCTGCCGACAATCTGGCCGTAGGTCGACGCCGGCCACGGGGGGAGGTCGCAACAGAGCGGACGCGACACCTTCGTGTGTGAAGACCCTTTCTCGACCCGGTGGCCGCTTCCTGCAATGCGTTCCCCGTTTGCACAGGAGAGGTGGGCGGTACCCGGCTCGAACGGGCGACCTCCTGCGTGTAAGCCGGGGCACACACTGCCTCAGCCTTCCTCAGGTCTTGGTAGGTATCGGCTTGCGTCTGGTGTAATCAGCTTAGGTCGCCCGCACAATCACGAGAGGAGCGAGGAGTGCCTATCGAAAACGCTGACCGTGTAGGCGAAGCTGGCGACATTCAGACCCCAATTGGCGAAACGCAGGCGCCCGAACCGGGTGGGTCGCCCGGAGCACGTGACGACACCGGTGAGCCCTCTGCCGCTGCTAAGGGGAACGCGGGAGGCGGAGCCAACGGCGACAGAGCCGTCCCGGTCACCGTCAACAAGTGGCAGTTCATGTCGCTGCTGGCGGTACTTGTCGTCCTAGTGATCGTGCTCGTTGCCGCCTTCATCGCCAAGGGGAACAACGACACCGTGACCGGCATTGTCGGCGCGGTCCTACCGTCCTTTGTGAGCTTGGGTGCTGCCGTCTTCGGCGTCAAGCTCGCCTATGACGCGGGAAAGTCCACCGGCGAGGAGTCAGGCAAGACGAAGGGGGAGGCCAACAAGGACGAGGCGGTCAAGGATGGGCAGGACAAGGCCGCACGGGCGATCGCTAAGCGCCTGAAGGCACCGGGCCACGACGACGTAGGTCAGCTCGTCTCACACCTACGCCGTGAGGGACACAGCCCTGCTGGACAGGCCGGCTTCCAGCTCGCGGCTGACCACCCCAACATCATCGAGCTGCCCGACGCCCTGTTGACTCAAGCCGAGCGGACTCCCGCAAACGTCGAGACGGCTTTGGCTGTCGCCGAGGAGTACATGCGCAAGTAGCGCAGCAATGAAGTAGGCCATCGAGTTGCAAGCCGGCACGACACGGTCCGGAGCGATGCTGAGACGTTCCTATCGATGTCGAGAGGGGAGAGAATCTAAGGGTCGCTTTGAGGCCAGGCAGTGACCTCTCGGAGGGCGCTTGAGGCAGACATGGCTCATTCGTTTCAAGGCAGCAGGAGCAGTCTCCCGGTGCTTGTTCAGCGACGGCCGCAACCAGCGACGTTCACGTCGGAGATCGGGCCAAAGCCGCCTTCTTGGCCCAGACCCAGCGTAAATGGACGCAAACTGGTCGAATGGAAAATAGGTAAGCGTTCAGTGCCTGGCTGGTCGAGTCAGGCCAGCAGCGGAGTGGGCTGGCCGGCGGCGTTGGCCGCGAGAACGTCGATGAGGTAGGCGTGCAGGCTGCGGCGTTGGAGTCTGCAGGTGGTGTGGGCGGAGAGCAGTCTTGCGATGCGTGCTTCGCCTTGTTCGGATTGACTTCCGAGGCTGAGCTTGCGGTAGATGACCGCGCCGCGTAGTGCGCGTTCGGCGTGGTTGTTGGTTGGCTGCACCCCGGGCTGGTTGGCGAACGTCCAAAGGGCGGGCCAGAGCTTCATCAGGGCCCGCGCGAACCGCCGGCCTTGGCGGTAGCGGGCCTTGGTGCCGGCGTGTTCGCGCAGAACAGCCTTCAGTTCACGCTGGAGCAACCGCACCCGGCGGCGCAGTTCGCGGCGGTCGCCGGTGTGCTGGAAGATCTCCCAGGCCCAGAACAGCTCGTCGCAGACCCCCAGGCCGGCCTCGCCCATCTGTTTCTCGATGCCGCGGCCTTCGGCGTGAAACGCGAAGTCGCGCTGTAGATGTGACCAGCAGACCTGTCGTCGCTTGACCGGCAGATGGTTATAGGCCCACCAACGATCAGATGTTCGGATTGACTTCCGAGGCTGAGCTTGCGGTAGATGACCGCGCCGCGTAGTGCGCGTTCGGCGTGGTTGTTGGTTGGCTGCACCCCGGGCTGGTTGGCGAACGTCCAAAGGGCGGGCCAGAGCTTCATCAGGGCCCGCGCGAACCGCCGGCCTTGGCGGTAGCGGGCCTTGGTGCCGGCGTGTTCGCGCAGAACAGCCTTCAGTTCACGCTGGAGCAACCGCACCCGGCGGCGCAGTTCGCGGCGGTCGCCGGTGTGCTGGAAGATCTCCCAGGCCCAGAACAGCTCGTCGCAGACCCCCAGGCCGGCCTCGCCCATCTGTTTCTCGATGCCGCGGCCTTCGGCGTGAAACGCGAAGTCGCGCTGTAGATGTGACCAGCAGACCTGTCGTCGCTTGACCGGCAGATGGTTATAGGCCCACCAACGATCAGACGTCACGATCGCGCTGCTGGTCCCGAGCAGATCCTTGGCGTGATCGTCGTGACGGCTGGAGGTGATCTGCACAATCGCGTGGCGGTCAGTGAAGGCGCCCCACAGGGCGCGCTGGCCTCCGCGCAGGCGCCAGCCGGTCTCGTCCATGTTCACCGCCCGCGCTGAGCGGACCCTGTCGAGCAGGTCCTCGCAGGGCTCGGTGAGCGCGTCGGCGGTGCGCGCGATCATCGAATCGACGGTGCCCGTCGAGATCCGCGAGGCAAACAACTGCTCGCACAATTCAACGACGTCACGACGGCTGATGCGGTTGCGCACCGACAGCGTCACGACCGCCGCTTGGAGCCTGGGCCCGAACGCGCTCGCCGCGACCGCGTCGGGCAGCGAAGCCGCCTGACGCTCACCGCAGCCGGGACAGACGACGCGCTGGCCTTGATGCTCGGTCACGCACACGGCCATCACCGGCAACTCCTCGACCTGACGGCGAGCCGGCTCACCGACCGCCACCCGGTCCTCCTCGCAGAACACATGACCGCACCCGCACACAACCGGCCAGTGCTCGACGATCTCATCGACCGCCCAGATGGGCAACAGCGGACGGCCCTTGCCCTCATGCCCGGGCTGCGCACCCTGCTTGCGGCCCGATGGACCCTTCGAGCGCGGCGGGGCGCTCAGCCGATCAGCACTCGGCGGCTGCGACGAATTACGCGACGAGCGACCCAACTGCCGCTCCAGCGTCGCGATCCGCTCATCCTGGCGAGCAACCCGAGCGGTCAGCTTCTCGACCTCCGCCTCAAGCCGCTCGTTCTGCGCCGAGAGCGCCAACAACACCGACACGACCGCTTCGCGGCCCTGCTCATAGATCGCCTCGGCATCCTCGCGCTCCACACCACGGGATTCGTGGTGTGGAGCGGGCTGAGGCGGAGGCGATCTTTGATCAGGGTCGGGATGTGGTGGTCGCGGTGTTGTTGCGGATGGATGAGCAGATCGGGCGCCTGGAGAAGCGCGTGGCCCAGCAGGACGAGC
>JAABUS010005620.1_pt1 | contig 16219 bp, 11 predicted proteins | sample 5560161 | NCBI WGS metagenome assembly JAABUS01 (sample SAMN10711885, study PRJNA513376) | rock metagenome | isolation source: Antarctica rocks | place: Antarctica: Victoria Land, Trio Nunatak nord | collected 2016-01-04
CTTACTGCATTTTCTTTATACTTTGACCCTTATAATAATTCTCTTCCACAAAGAATTTTTAGTATTTTAATTCTTAAGTTATTGTTTACCTGACTTTTTGTTTTCTTAACTTTTCAATTTGTTTCCTCATTTTATCATGCGAAGTAATAATCATTGGACCATGCCTGTTTCCTTTTTTATTCATAGCAGAATTGGATGATGGTCCGTTAGCTTTTTCTGGCATATTGCTCTGAGGGCCGCAGTTTTGGTATTCGAAAGTTCGCGTCATAAACGTTCCGCTAACCCTGTCGTAATACGTTGCTGAAGAAAGATAATGTTGGAAGCCTGTTTCCATAACGGTTTGTGCCGGATCTGTATCAAATAGTACTACAGGATTGCTGTTTTCATACAGGGTAAATTTATCACTTGTGGCATACCATTTACTTACATATGCATTGGTGTATAGAAAAGGGTAAGGCAGGCCCGGTATGGCCATAAAAGGATTTTTATTGGGCTGATTGTACGTATATTCATCAGACTGCAGCGGCTCTCCATCGAAATAACTAACATAACGTAAATAGTTGCCCTGAGGCGAAAATTCGATGATAGTTGAGTACCCATAGCTAGTTTCTCTTTTTATGATGTTACCATGTTTGTCATACGTGTTTATATAATCAAATTGAAAAAAGCCACCCACATCCCAATGTTCACGTGTAATACGATCTCCGGACCACACAAACTCTATGTTTATCAATCCAATAAAGGGGTCAGGGAAGCTTGCGGTGGAAAGCCTGTTCTTACTATCATACGCCATTGTGATAATAAACTGCATCTCGGGGCGGTCAATACGCCATTCATCTACCAATCCCATACTATTATAATGAAAATAGTTTGCGAAACCGCCGTCGTCATAACCAAAAGTTAGCTGGCATTCATTTTTTTTAGGGTCAGATTGTTTGGCCTTAGCCATTTTGCTTTGCATGCCTTCTACGGTTGCTTCTTCAGTTGTTTCCTGCATTGATTTTTGGCAGCCGGTTGTGAATAATGCAACAAAAAGTGCAAGACTCAGATTCAATAGATTCTTTTTCATAAAAAAAGTTTTTTAGTTTAAAATTAAATAGAAAATAAGATGGCTTTTATTATCTAAATATAATACTATAATTGAATAACTTATTGTTTTTATTAATTCATCAATAAGAATTAGTATCCATATTTAACCCCATTTCTTAGATATTTTTCTTTCATTCATTTCTTGCAGTTTACTTCTATTCAAAATCTTTCTTACCTAAGCAACACTACTGTTCCTTTTTGTGAAAGTGGCTTATTTTGTTTGAAAGCATAATCAATATAATAAATATAAGTACCGGCATCAAGGGCATTTCTTTTGTAAGTTCCATCCCAGCCTTTATAAATATCATTACTTACAAAAACGATTTGCCCCCAACGATTGTAAATACGCAGTCTGTAATGCTGAAAGCCAATATTAGCACATTTGGGCAAAGCCCTGAATACATCGTTTACACCATCGTTGTTGGGTGTAAAAGCAGAAGGTATATTTATTTCACATTCATCGCAGCCTTGTATCGTTCACAGCCGTTGCAGGTGTTATCACCTGCACCATGCAGTATAGCCAATAGAATGTCTTACTTTTATCTGCATGTCTGAAATAACTTTCAATCACTATCCTCAATTTTTACTGCAACCATTTTGGAATGGAAACAATTATTGGCAGATGACAAGACGAAAGAGATGATCATAAGCAGTTTACAGTTTTTAGTAAATGAAGGGAGAGTAAAAATATATGCTTTGTTTTAATGCCAAATCATATTCACCTTGTTTGGCAAATACAGGACGGACATGAAAAAGCTAAAGTACAGCAAAGCTTTTTGAAATATACTGCTCAGCAAATGAAATTTACGTTGGAAAGTACTAATGCAAAAGAACTTGAAAAATATAAAGTAAGAGCAAGTGACAGAGCATATCAATTTTGGGAACGTAATGCACTAAGCATTGATTTATGGAGCCTGCCGGTCTTTTTACAGAAGCTGAATTACATGAACAACAATCCTGTACAGCCACATTGGAAGTTTTGCCAATACCCGGAAGAGTATCGATTTTCTTCTGCTAAGTTTTACGAAAAAGGTATAGATGAATTTGGTTTCTTATCTCATTATTTGGGATGATGCTTCATCGCTTACCTCAACGGTTAGCCATGCAATAGTTGCAGGTGATAACACCATGCAACGGCACGGCTGCAACACCACTGCGGGCACAACGGCAGGGCTGCAACACCACTGCGGGCACAACGGCAGGGCTGCAACACCAACACGGGCACAAAAGTAAATGCTGAAACACAACTCTTGGCAATCGGGCATAACATCAAAAAGATATTTGGAAAGAAAACAGAATTTGTTGCCTAGCTAAGCAGTCAAGCCTGAAGTTTTTGATTGACTTCATGATTTAATAATAACCCCGTTCGTTAAGAATAAGTTGGCTTATAGAAAATAGTTCTCGGTCAGCCTGATAACACCATGCAACGGCAGGGCTGCAACACCAACGCGGGCACAAACGGCAGGGCTGCAACACCAACACGGGCACAAGCATCTTTATAAACCAGCGTATCTAATTTGTTGTGCGAACAATTGGGGAATACATTATTGAGCGGGATCCCTAGTCTTTAGGATGAGCGACGGCCGCGAAAGTATGCCACAAAAGAAACGATTGCACCTCCAAAGCACATACCTATGCCGACCAGGTGCACAACATCTACCCCTCGAATGTTCGCCAAAGCGGGGCGACTTAGCATGGCTAAAAAGCTCATGACCCCAAAGGCAGTAAGCACGAAGAAAATGCGAAGAAACATACGTCGATCGTTCATTGATTGTCCTTTTAATTGTTCATCTAATTCGAGATTTTATCATAAAATACACTGCTTGCCTAACGGCAGGTATTTGCGATGGCAGGGCTTCCGAACGGCAGGACTGCAACACCGGCGCGGGCACAAAAAATCACTTTTAATTATCAACAACAATCATTTGGCTTTTTTAATTGTCGTGGACGCAAAGCGTAATGCAATATACTTTCAATAAGTTTATTGTAAAAAGTAAAAGAAAAAAATAATTGCTTTTGCTGAATAGCGTAATGCGGTTTACAAGGGAGTGACACAATCGGAGCTTAATAGGATTTCAAAAGTTTGAAAGCCGTTGCAGGTGTTATCACCTGCAACATGCCGCATAGCCATACCGCTCCAAGTTAAGGTCTCTTACAAAAACAGAAACAAAATGTCTTACTTTTATCTGCATGTCTGAAATAACTTTCAATCACTACCCTCAATTTTTTACTGCAACCATTTTGGAATGGAAACAATTATTGGCAGATGACAAGATGAAAAAGATGATCATAAGCAGTTTACAGTTTTTAGTGAATGAATGGAGCCTAAAAATATATGGCTTTGTCTTAATGCCAAATCCTATTCACCTTGTTTGGCAAATACAGGACGGACATGAAAAAGCTAAAGTGCAGCAAAGCTTTTTGAAATATACTGCTCAGCAAATGAAATTTACGTTGGCAAGCACTAATGCAAAAGAACTTGAAAAATACAAAGTAAGAGCAAGTGACAGAGCATATCAATTTTGGGAACGTGATGCACCAAGCATTGATTTATGGAGCCGGCCCAGTCTTTTTGCAGAAGCTGAATTACATGCACAACAATCCTGCACAACCACATTGGAAGCTTTGCAAATACCCGGAAGTGTATAGATATTCTTCTGCTGCTTTTTATGAAAAAGGTATAGATGAATTTGGTTTCTTATCTCATTATTTGGGATGACGCTTCATCGCTTACCACAACGGTAACCACGCTGTAGTTGCAGGTGATAACACCATGCAACGGCAGGGCTGCAACACCAACGCGGGTACGAACGGCAGGACTGGAACACCAACACGGGCTCGAAAGTTTATTTTGCAGTTGTCAATTTGTTTTTATTCAAGTATTCTTTAAACTCCTGAAAAGTCATCTTTTCAGTTTCCTTAGCAATCTTTTCTTTTATTTCTCTGAAAACCTTGACTGTGTCAAATGTTTTTTCTTTTTTAGATTTCGTCTTCATTGTAAACAATTTCTTTGGGTGAACGTATGTCAAGTGGTGAATAACCCCAGCGTAAATTTATTGAGTTATAACCACGAATTCTAAAAACATTTACAATATGCTTGAAATTCCAACTCACTAAAATGTCAACCTTATTAATAGTTGCAGTTGCAATATGGCGGCAATCGTTGGCACTTGTTTGTCCCACCACTTTTTCCGCTAAGTATTTGTCGGCAAGCAAATATGCTTCTTCTGTTACCTCAATAAATTCTGTATTTTCTTTTGGTAAATTGATGAAGAAATTTCTAACATTTTCTGGCGCATTCTTCAATTCAGCTTCGGAAAGGTCTGAATATACACAAATCATTTGTCCAAGTTTTACTTTTTCAAAAAGTAGAGTTGAAATTTCCTCAAACTCTTCATCGTACATTCCACCAAAAACAGATGTATCAAAATATAACCTTGGTTTCATACAACAAACTTACTTGAAATGGTCAAGAAGTTACTAAATGTCGATCTTTTACGATGTTGAAATTTTTCACCGCCGTTGAAGATGTTATCAACTGCAACATGCAAGTGTATAAATATTCTTCTGCTGCTTTTATGAAAAAGGTATAGATGAATTTGGTTTCTTATCTCATTATTTGGGATGATGCTTCATCGGTTACCACAACGGTAAGCACGCTTCAGTTGCAGGTGATTAATAACATGCAACGGCAGGAATTTCTTAATTACACTTAGTTCTTTGGCATTTGCTTCACAGGGTCAAACTGTTGTACTTCCTTTACAATTATAACGTTTTCGCCTGCATCCATTAACCATTTTCCGTTTTGTTTTACATATATAAGGGTAGCTATACATTCATCAGCGTCGTATTTTTTTCCATCAGGCCCGATAAAAGCGTTAAAATTCCATGCAAGGTGGGCAACAGCTACATCCTTTGTTACAAACCGGATGGCAACAGACTTTTTCTCCACGAAAGCATCTTTAAGAAATGTATCATGATAGACCTGGTGTGCATATTGTGATTCCTTACGTCCTTTCCACCACATACCTACACCATTCACCCAATCGGTATTTTCTGTAGTATAGTTTTTCAAATCATCATAATTATGGTGGTTCCAGCTATATAACATAGCATCAACCTGATCATTAATGGCTGATTCATCTTTGGTGCGATCCTGGGCAAGGATGAGCCCACATATCAACAAGAAGACAGTTGTAGTAAGTACTTTTTTCATGACTGATTATTTTCTTGTAAAGGTGGCTCAAAGAGAAGGCAAAAGCATAGTACAAAAACGACATCTTAGAAAAAGAGCCGGGTAAAAAATTTAATCGGTGATTTCAAAAGCTCCGCTTCAATAGATGAGGGATTGACGCCGGCGAATTCTTGGAAGTCGCGTATGAGATGCATCTGGTCAAAATACCCACATTCATAAGCAATCTTTATCCAGCTAATGTTAGGCTGTTGCTCTTTAATAATCCAGGCATGCGCAAATCTTACCAATCGGGAGAAATGTTTGGGTGGTAACCCTATGCGTTGCTGAAATATCCTTTCAAATTGCCGGATGCTTAGGCAGGCATGAGATGCCAGTTGGTCTATTTTAATTAATCCACGTTCTTTAATAAGCAGGGGAAGTACATGATCAATTGGTAAGGTTTGTTTTAATTTGTTTACATGTTTAAGCAGAAAACTTTCAACTATCATTTTCATTTTATAAAAAGAATCAGCCTCTCGTAATTGGTCATTTACTTCCTTCATTTCATTTCCTATCAGCTCCACCCCATCAAATCCATCTTTGCATAAAAGCTCACTGATGGGTATGCCTAAAAAGCGATATAACCCTCCCGGCTGAAATCCCACCTTAATCATCAAATGATCACGCCCTGGAATTATATAATGGCGATTGACCTGAGGGCCAGTCACAAGGGAAAAGGATTGCGTTTCCTTTTTTTTCGTGGATATAGATTCTACGTCCACCAAATCTCTTACATAAAAGGTTAAACAGTGTTCGGGAAGTGGCGGGATAGAGAAAGTGGGCGTGTTTTCCGTTGCTTCAAACTTCAACCCGTGTATCATGATGTTGTTTACAAACCCTTTTAAGGCTGGATGCGGTTCGTAGAGTTGTTGAAACATTGTGCTTCTTTTTAATATTATTATTTGCAATTGGCTCATGTACAATTGCATGACCGCTAACGCTTCGCTTTGCGCTTCTGATTATAAAATTACAATTGATTATCACCAACAGGCATTTGGCTTTTTCCAATTGTCGTTGCGCAAAGCGTAATGCAATATACTTTCAATAGGTTTATTATAAAAAGTAAAAGAAAAATAATTGCTTTTGCTGAATAGCGTTTGTGGGGTACAAGTGAGTGACACAATCGGAGCTTAATAGAAATCCAAAAGTTTGTTCCCCAAAAAAAAAATTATAAGCAATAACAACTCATTAATTCTTCGTTAACACTTCATCTAAATTCAATATTGCATTGGCAACTACTGTTAATGCTGCGGTTGCTGCATCAATTGAATTTTCTGTTGCTCCTATTATCAACATGCAGCATAGCCATACTGCCCCAAGTCAAGGACTCTCGCAAAAACAGAAACAAAATGTCTTACTCTTATCTGCATGTCTGAAATAACTTTCAATTACTATCCTCAATTTTACAGCCGTTGAAGGTGTTATCACCTGCAACATGCAGCATAGCCATACTGCCACAAGTTGGACTCTCACAAAAACAGAAACAAAATATCTTATTTTTATATGCATGTCTGAAATAACTTTCAATTACTATCCTCAATTTTTTACTGCAACTATTTTGGAATGGAAACATTTGTTGGCAGATGACAAGATGAAAGAGATTATTATAAGCAGTTTGCAGTTTTTAGTGAATGAGGGGAGAGTAAAAATATATGGCTTTGTCTTAATGCCAAATCATATTCACCTTCTTTGGCAAATACAGGACGGACATGAAAAAGCTAAAGTGCAGCAAAGCTTTTTGAAATATACTGCCCAGCAAATGAAATTTACGTTGGCAAGTACTAATGCAAAAGAACTTGAAAAATATAAAGTAAAAGCAAGTGACAGAGCATATCAATTTTGGGAACGTAATGCACTAAGCATTGATTTATGGAGTCGGCCAGTCTTTTTGCAAAAGCTGAATTACATGCACAACAATCCTGCACAACCACATTGGAAACTTTGTAAATACCCGGAAGATTATAAATATTCTTCTGCTAGTTTTATGAAAAAGGTATAGAAGAATTTGTTTTCTTATCTCATTATTTGGGATGATGCTTCATCGCTTACCACAACCGTAGCCACACTTCAGTTGCAGGTGATAACACCATGCAACGGCAGAGTTGCAACACCAACGCGGGCATAAAGTCTTTTAGCCTTTTCAGAGACTATAATCACCATTCAAATTGTTTATACCTAGGGCAGTAGCTTTAAGACTATGATAATGATTATCAAGGTCTGTATCTTTGATTAACTCGAAAAATTTTTTCCATTCTGCGTGAGGGTAAATCCTTTGAACTAGGTTTCCAAAATCACTAATCGACAATTTATAGCATTGTAGTAGCTCGTCCTTGGACATGAAAGAATTATCGTAAAAGCATTCTATTAATAATCTGGAAGAGTAGCTAAATCGTAAGGCAGGGTGTGGATGAGGATAATCAAAAAAATACTTCGCAAAATTGTTATTATGAGAGAAAAAGTAGAACATAAAGAAGAGCATGAAGATGCTATACCTAACGACCAAGCTTTGATTTTTAAAGAACGGCATGTAGGGTTGATTTATGGGAAGTTCTCTGTTCTTGAAAGCAGTAATTAAGTGATTTGCTAGTTGATTGACAGCAAATTTATCTGCGTCCATTTCTAATACTTGGTGAAGTTGGTAGTCTTTTTTAGTTCTATTGGTTAGAGTATCTAATTCTAAAAGGTAATTAGGATTACGCTGTCTTAAATGCCCGACTTCGTGTAAAAGGGAAAAAAAAATAAAATACTGACTTAGTGCTTCTCCAATAATTCGTCTATCACTGTTATTGGGTGTGTAATCAAGCGCATCAAAACTTAAATTATTATTCTGGCAAAAGGTTCTCCAACCTGTAAAGTCTTCGTTGTTGATTATTACAGCTTGTTGATTTTCATTTTTCTCAAGCGCTTCAGGAAGAAAGTTGTTATCACGTAGGATGTTTCGAAATGTAAAAGAAGAATAATCAATCAAACCCTTTGTAATTCCAATGAAATTATATCCCTTATTATCAAAAGCACATCCATTAATACTATCCGAATGAATTAAGTAAAAGTGAGGCTTTGCAATCTTTAAATATTCCGTGTTATGGTTAAAAAAAGTGGCTACTGAATTATCCAACCATTTGCAAATAAGAAAATTGGGGCTATTTTCTATAGGATGAAATATTCCTGCCGGAAAGTGTGTAGCAATTGATTTCTCAAAAATTTGTTCTGGTGTCACAAAAAAATTAATGTTTCTAACTTGCAAGTTGTTTCAAATACAGTGGCGCACAACGGACAAGGCTTGCCGATGTACGGGAATTAGTATACCGTCGGGCTGGAACCGATGATGATTCAAAAACTGAAGATGAAGATAACAACAAAAAGCTAAATAGATAATGTCGAGCTGGGTATGAAGTACAATAGAATTACAAATGCCGAAGATAACAAGCGTTAGCCCGTATTTTGGCAAACCCCCTGTTACGGGCTGGCTTTTCTTGGTGTAGCTAATATTCCATTTAAAGTTTCCTCAGTAGCCGCTACGAAATTTGTACCGTCAACTCTCTCAGGCCAGTCTAAAGTTTCCACTCTCAATAGATTTAAACGCAATTCAATTTCATCGTCTGTCGAAAGACTTCGATATTTTGTTATACTTGATAATCCATGATAATCTTCTTTATCAGATATAAGAAATGCCAAAGGAAAGTATTTTAATACGTGACAAGAAATAAAGCTGGAAGTATCTCCACGTACCGCTGGCATATAAAAGTCTCTTTGAATAATTGTACAATCGAATGGATATATCCAATATAAAATGTGAATGTCATCAGGAAGAACAGCATTATCATCAAATAAATACTCCCTGACTTTTGTATCGAAAACAGAATTGTCAATTGTTAGTTTAGCAGACAATAAATGTCCAAGTAAAGCTTTTATTAATCTTACTGGCTTTGTCCTGACGTAAGTGAAGGGGAATAGTTGCAATTGTGATTTTAAATATAGAGCAACTGTAGAATTTAGCGAGTTTAGGGTGCTATCATAATAACTCCCGAGTTTCGAATTGCAATCTTTACAAATAGTTCGATACTTAACTCCATTTTGTGAGAGCTCCTTTTGGGATTCAGCATGTCCCGTTAGGATTTTATGGATGTTGCTAATCTCAACCGAAGATAATTTAATTCCAGATTTTGGTGGTACATGGTCCCATGACAACTCCTTTGTCTGTAAACAAATATTGCATCTGTCAAACTTTTGTCTTTTTACTTTGGTTGCCATTTGCTGTGAGTCTTAGCTTGCCGGCAACGCTTCGCTTTGCGTTACTGATTATAAAAATTACAATTGATTATCAACAACAGTCATTTCGCTTTTTCCAATTGTCGTTGCGCAAAGCGTAATGCAATATACTTTCAATATGTTTATTATAAAAAGTAAAAGAAAATAATTGCTTTTGCTGAATAGCGTGATGCGGTACAAGTGAGTGACACAACCGGAGCTTAATAGAATTCCAAAAGCTGGTTCCCAAAAACTTACTCATTAATTCTTCGTTACCACTTCATCTAAATTCAATATTGCATTGGCAACTACTGTTAATGCTGCGGTTGCTGCATCAGTTGAATTTTCTGTTGCTCCAATTATTTCACAGGTTTTTTCCGGGTCATTTTTAAACTTATTGTAAGCGATGTAGTACAGATTTTTCAAGGCTTTTATCCGTTTATCATCAATAGCATGGTTGGCAGCCAGGCTGTATCCTGTGCTTATTTGTTTGGTAATATCATTGGGGGACTCTGTTTGCATACGTTTTGCAAAATGCCTTGATATGTCTATAAACGCAGAGTCATTGAGGGTTGCAAGTGCCTGCAAAGGTGTATTTGTCCGTATACGCCTGGAAGTACAAACTTCGCGTGAAACACCATCGAAGGTAATCATAGACGGGTAACCAGCAGAACGTTTCCAATACGTGTATACTGCCCGGCGGTACTGGTCTTCACCTTTGCTTTGTGTCCATTTTAAACCATTATAGGGAGAGAGCCAGATGCCTTTGGGTTGGTAAGGGAATACACTTTCGCCATACATTTTGCTGCTCATTAAGCCGCTGATGCACAATGCCTGGTCACGTACTTGTTCTGCTGATAAGCGTATTCTTGCACCGCGTGCATAATATTTATTGTATGGATCTTTCTGTAATGACTCAGGCGATACTTTTGAATCCTGCTGATAAGTTGCGCTTAATAAAATTTTTCGCAATAATCTTTTTACGCTCCAGTTATCCTCATTCATAAATCGATAGCTCAACCAGTCTAGCAACTCTGCATGTGTTGGCGCAATGCCCTGTGAACCTAAATCTTCCAGTGTTTCAGCAAGGCCGGTTCCGAAAATTTGTTCCCATAGGCGATTAGCCATTGTACGTGCGGTAAGCGGATTTTGTTTTGATGTTAACCACATCGCTAAACCCAGCCTGTTGCGTGGTGCTTTGGCAGGAAATGGATTTAATGATTTCGGAACATCCGGTTGCACCGTCTCACCTTTTACTAACCAATTGCCCCGCTCAAAAACATAAGATGCCCTATGCATAGCAGTCGGGTTATCCATCATAACCGGAGTAGTGGAAACGTTTGCTGCCAGAAGTTTCCAATATTCTTTTTTAACTTCTGCATATCCTTCTTTGTCTTTTCCCGGAAATTCTTCTGTAAAATAAAACCAGTCAAACCTTGCCCCGTTATCTGTGGGCTTTTTTAGATTATTGTTGGTGTAGGTGAAATAAAGATCATGCATTCCATTAGCAGAAGAAAGATTTGCTTTTGTGATTGTCCATCCCTTTTTTGCCTGTGGTAACGGAATAGTTGCTATCACTTCTCCATCTGCTTTGTCAAGATGAATTTTCCAGAGACCTCCTGTCGTATCTGCCAGGTAACGAAAAATGAGCTGATCTTTATTTTGAAGATCAACATTTTTTAAACGGCATACTGCTTTGTTGCGAAATGCCAGCCACTTTGTATCACTTAACTCACTGTTGGTAAAGCTGTCGCACAATAAGGAATTGTAAGATGGCTGCCATGTCTTTAAAAAAGTTTTTACCTCTTTTGCTTTTTGCGCAGAAACATTTTGTTGTACCCATTTCACAACATTTGATACCTCCTGTTCCAGAGTATCATTGTAATTGCGGAGCAAAGGATAATCGTCGTAAGTATCTTCATCTCTTGTATCATTGAAGAAAGCCATAAACTTATAATAATCTTCATGTTTAAAAGGGTCATAAGGATGGGCATGACATTGCACACAGGCAAAGGTTGTACCCATGGTTGCCTGCCAGGTTGTATTAACCCTGTCCATAACTGCGGATGTTCTGAACTCTTCATTATCGGTTCCGCCTTCATCATTGGTCATTGTATTGCGGTGAAAAGCAGTGGCAATGTAATCGTCATCTGTTGCAGATGGCAGAAGATCACCTGCAATTTGTTCGATTAAAAATTTGTTGTATGGTTTATCTTCATTAAAAGCTTTAATTAGCCAGTCCCGGTATTTCCAGATATTGCGGCTGTCGTCACGCTCATAACCTTTGGTATCAGCATAGCGGGCAAGATCGAGCCACATAGCTGCCCATTTTTCGCCATAATTAGGCATAGCTAACAATGAATCAATTAAGTCAGCATAAGCATGATCGCTATTGTCATTTAAATATTTTGTTGCGAGCCTTTCAGGCGCAGGCATACCAATGATATCGAGGCTTACCCGGCGCAATAAAGTATTTCTATCTGCTTTCAGAGAAGGTTTTAATTCCTGCTCATCAAGCTTTTGTTCAATAAAATTATCAACGGGATTTTTTGCCCAGTCGCTTTTAGAAGTGATCAAACCAAAGAAAGAGGTACGTTGAGGAACGGGAACTTCTTTCACAGGAACATACGCCCAATGCTCGCCCCATGGCGCACCTTCTTTCACCCATTTGGTAAGTATATCTATTTCTGCACGGCTTAATGGGTCGTGTTTGTATGGCATCCGTTCTTCCGGATTGTTAAGATTGATTCGTCTTATCATTTCACTATTACCAGGATCACCGGGAACAATTCCTCTTTTACCGGATTCTGTTTTTGCCAAAGCTTCATCGCGAAATAATAAACTAAATCCGCCTTTCTGCCTTACACCTCCATGACAGGTAATACAGCTTCTGTTTATAATAGGTTTTACCTGCGTAGTGAAGTCAACATGAGAATTATGAGTGAGGTATACAAATGAACTGGCAGTTACAATAATTAAGAAGGTAACCAAAAGAATTTTTTTTGACAGCAACCATCTCATGTTCAATCATTTTTAAAATGGCTATAAATTTATCGAATTTCTGTCAAAAAACCCGATTTTTAGAAAAGGTAATCTGAATATCAGTTAAATTTTAAGAAAAGACTGGCAGAAAAGCGGATAAACAGATGTCATAGATAAGATGTTTAACTGTTGACTAAAAAAAGTATATTTATAAAAATTAAAAAAATTAAAAATCATCTTACCCTCTTATTTGACACAGAGCATTAGGCCCTTAATCCGTTAGTTCGAAGTAACACAGTTTTCAACTTAAAAAAAACCCTCTCACTTGATAACAGATTTTATAAAACAAGCCCAAAAAATACGATTATATGAATCAGGAACAAAAACGATTACAGCAGCATAAAACGGGGGAAGCAAAATGGAAAAAATGGGGTCCTTATATTACCGACCGGCAATGGGGAACAGTGCGTGAAGATTACAGTGGGAATGAAGAACCATGGGAATATTTAACCCATGACAAAGCAAGAAGTAAGGCATACCGTTGGGGCGAAGACGGAATCGCTGGCATTAGTGATAACCAGCAATTGCTTTGTTTTGCCGTAAGCTTATGGAATAAGAAAGATGCTATCATCAAAGAAAGATATTTTGGGCTTACAGGTCCGGAGGGCAATCATGGTGAGGACGTGAAGGAGTTATATTACTATTTGGACTCTACTCCGACTCATTCGTATATGAAGATGTTGTACAAGTATCCGCAGGCAGCATTTCCTTATACATGGCTTGCAGAAGAAAATCGTAAAAGGGATAAGAACCAGGGGGAGTTTGAGTTGATAGATACCGGTATTTTCGACGAAGACAAATACTTTGATGTTTTTGTTGAATATGCGAAAGCAGCAGCAGAAGATATTCTTATCAGGATCACAGTATATAACAGAGGTAATGAAGAAGCAGAGCTTAATATGTTGCCCCAGCTATGGTTTCGCAATACGTGGTCGTGGGGATATAATGATTACAAGCCGCTGATGACATCGAATGAAGGGAATGTCACTATTAATCACAAAATACTTGGTCTGCTTACCTTACACCTTGAAAACAAAGTTCCATTACTGTTTTGCGATAATGAAACCAACCTCCAAAAATTATACGGTGTCGAAAAAACAAGTCCTTATACAAAAGATGGTGTCAATGAGTATGTAATACATGGAGATGATAAGGCTGTCAATCATTCTCAGGGAACCAAGGCAGCAGCTAATTATAATTTGAAACTGAAGGGCGGAGAATCAACTGCTATCCGTTTAAGGTTAAGCGCCGGCAACAATAAACCTTTTAAAGATTTTGATGCTTTATTTAATACCAGAATTAAAGAGGCGGACGAGTTCTATCATTCCCTGCAAAGTGATATTGAAACAGATGATGAAAAGATGGTGCAGCGCCAGGCTTTTGCAGGCATGCTATGGAGCAAACAATTTTATTATTACGATATCAGTCAATGGCTGAAAGGTGATCCTGGGCAGCCTGCTCCTCCTGCGTCACGCCTCAAAGGAAGGAACCATGAATGGATACATTTAAATAATGCAAACATTATTTCGATGCCCGATAAATGGGAATATCCCTGGTATGCAGCATGGGACCTTGCTTTTCATTGCATTCCTTTCGCGTTGGTTGACCCTGATTTTGCCAAGTGGCAATTGTTGTTACTGACCAAAGAATGGTACATGCATCCTAACGGCCAGTTGCCTGCTTATGAGTGGACGTTTAGCGGTGTTAATCCTCCTGTACATGCATGGGCTGCCTGGCGGGTATATAAGATAGATCAAAAGAATAATGATGGCAAAGGCGACAAGGTTTTTTTAGAATCAATATTTCATAAGCTGCTGATGAATTTTACCTGGTGGGTGAACCGCAAGGATACTGAAGGCAATAACATTTTTCAGGGTGGATTTTTAGGTCTTGATAATATCGGTGTTTTCGACAGAAGTGCGGCTTTACCAGCAGGCGGCTATATAGAGCAGGCCGACGGCACCAGTTGGATGGCTATGTATTCGCTTAATATGATGCGTATAGCCCTTGAGCTTTCCTGCGATAATTCTGTTTACCAGGATATGGCTACAAAGTTTTTTGAGCACTTCTTATACATCGCCGGAGCAATGACTAATATGGGCAATAAGGGAATAGGTTTATGGGACGAAGAAGACAATTTTTACTATGATGCCTTGAGATTGCCCGATAATGAAAGTAAAAAGCTAAAAGTTCGCAGCATGGTGGGTTTGATAACATTGTTTGCTGTAGAAGTTATAGATCATCAGTCATTAGAAGATGCTCCTGAATTTGCAAAGCGGTTAAAATGGTTTTTGAATAACCGTCCTGATCTTGCAAACCTCGTATCAAGATGGGAGGATAAGAATGAAGGTGAAAAACATTTACTGAGTTTATTACGCGGACACAGGATGAAAAAAATCCTTAATCGTGTGCTTGATGAGAATGAGTTCCTGAGCGACTATGGTGTTCGGTCTCTTTCGAAGGTATACGAAAAACATCCTTATGAATTTAACTTAGATGGTAACCAATTCAGTGTTCAGTATGCGCCGGGAGAATCAACGACAGGAATATTCGGAGGAAACAGCAACTGGCGCGGCCCTGTTTGGCTCCCGGTTAATTACCTAATCATAGAAAGCCTTCAAAAGTTTCACTATTATTACGGAGATGATTTTAAAGTAGAATGTCCCACAGGAAGTGGTGAATTTTTGACGTTAAACGAAATCGCAGACTTTCTTTCCACACGTTTGTCAAAGCTTTTTTTAAAAGATGCAAATGGCCGCAGACCGTTCAACGGTGACTGCGACAAGTTACAATTGGACAAAAATTTTTCAAATTATATTTTGTTTTACGAATATTTTCATGGAGATAACGGCCGGGGTGCAGGCGCCTCACATCAAACCGGGTGGACCGGACTGATTGCTAAACTTTTACAACCAAGAAAAGATCCGTTATGTGAAGAAGATACAAAGGTGGTTGTGAAGGGTGAAGAAACGAGTGAATAGTTTTGTTGCAACCGAAAAAATGTATTCTTTATCTAACCTTTCTATATTATTAAAAAAAAGGTTCCCTAAAGTGATACTTCGCCTGACAGCTCGAAAATTTAAAAAAAGGAATAGAAAAACATTGATAATCAATATCCGTTTTTCTTATGAAAGATAAATAATGCTGAGTATTCTTGCGTTAGCGGCAAGGCAAAAAACAGCCTATGCAAATCGACATAATATCATATGACGAATTGAATAACCTACCCTTAAAGATTTATAAATATCGAACATGGACTGATAGTTTTCATCAAGAAATAATTTCCAAACAAGTTGTGTTTATGGCGAGACCGTCATCATTTAAAGACCCTTTTGACTGTAAATTGCCCAAACGGTATGATTTGCTTTCGGGTGAGGATATTTATAATAAATATTTTAGTGATTCAAAACAAGATTATCCTAATTGGACTCAACAGCAACATAAACAATTTGCAAAGGAATGGTATAAAAAAAGTCCAATGAGGGACAAAGAACATTTAACCCACATTGCAGCAAAAGGCCCTTCAACTGTTAAATTTTAAAGTTTTTTAAAAATAAATCAACGTTTTTACACTGCCTTATTCGTACCCCCCTACGAGTATAAATT
>JAABUS010005621.1_pt1 | contig 16217 bp, 11 predicted proteins | sample 5560161 | NCBI WGS metagenome assembly JAABUS01 (sample SAMN10711885, study PRJNA513376) | rock metagenome | isolation source: Antarctica rocks | place: Antarctica: Victoria Land, Trio Nunatak nord | collected 2016-01-04
ACGTAGTTCAGCGTTGGCACGCCCTGGTCGGTGTAGTCGAAGGCGGGCGCCGGCGCCGGTCCCGTCAACCCGGACGATGCTCCGGAGGCGGGCGACCCGGCGGCCGCGCCGCTCTCGACGGTCCCGCTCTCTCGGGCTTCCTTGTGCTCCGGATCGGCGTGATCGTCGTCAGTCGGGGCTTGGTCGGTGTCGTCCGTGTCGTCTGTGTCGGCCACTTCGTCCGTGTCGGCGGGAGTGCCGTCGGTGTCGGCGGGAGCGTCGTCGGTGTCGGCGGGAGCGTCGTCGACCAGTTCCCCGTCGACCACCTCATCGGCGGACCGATCGGTTCCGGACGGTCGGGAGCCACCCGTCGCATCGTCGGGGTTGTTCATGCCCGACACCGTACTTCCGATGCCTGGGCGATCGCAGCCGGCCGGCCGGTTGTCGGTCGATGCCGCGCTGCGGGGTCCGGCGCTGCGGGCGCGGATGGCGATCGAGGCGGATCGGATCGCCGTATCCGGGATCGGCACCGCGAAGAAGCTCGGCTTCGCCGATGGGTTCGCCAACAAAGCGCCGCGAGCACTCGGCCGATCTCGACCGGAAGCCTTCGCGCAGCCGATCGGGCAAACCTGGCGCAGTGGTGGGAGCGACGCCGCGAACGGGACGCGTTAGTCAGGTGTTGCGATCACCGTGAGAACCCAGGAAAAAGGATGGTCACACGGGCGCCTGTGGAGGTCGCGTTAGGTCGGCGTGTGGCTTGGAAGTGTCGCGGTGCTTAGCGCGGCGGGCCCCGGTCAGCAGCAGCGCGCTTGCGATCAGGAGGATCAGCCCTTGCCCATGCCCCGGCCCGAGGACCACGGTATCGACCACGATCCAGATCGCCAGCGACCATGCGATGAACGGCGGAGGCGTGATGCCGCGGCGGTCCAGCCACAGCACCGTCAGGCCGACCACGATGAGCGGCACGCCGAAGCTGTCCACACTCAGCCAGTACGCGCTATTGGCCGGGCTCATATTGGCGAGGTCCTCCCCCCACAACTCCCCGCTGAACCACGCCCCGGCGTGGCGTGCCGCGCCCTCCACCGTCAGGGCGCCGAGCGTGTGCGCCGCTCCGAATAGCACGATGAGCCAGCCAGCCCACTTGATCATCTGAACTCTCCATTCGTGTCGCGGAGCCGCACGACGCGGCTCATCGCGGTTGGGTGACCCCTGGCTGGACCACGGCTATCTCGGGGTATCGGGCCGCGCTGGCGGTGTGGTGCTCGCGCCGGATCCGGAGTGCCTATCCCGGTTCCGCCACGCGCGTTCCCATTGCCGGGTCATCGCCGGATAGACGATCAGGTACCGAAACGGCTTGATCGCGGCCATGTATACACGTCCGAACAGGCCGTTGAGTTTGACCAGGGCTGCCATCCGCAGCTCGAACTCACCGTCGTCGGTCGGTACCCAGCCCAGATGGCAGATGTCGTGGACGGTCTTGTTAGCCAGCTCGATGGCGCATTCGTTGTGCAGCTCGTACACCATGGTGAACGGGGTGTTCGGCACCGCCGCCCCGGCCGCGTCCTGGCGTAAGTCACGCGGCAGCCGGTCGCACAGCGACTCCACCCGCCTCACGAAGCCCTGCTCGGGCTTGTCCCAGCCGAGTAGGGCGCCGATCTTCCATCGCACGGCGAACAGGAACCGGACCAGCGGGGGGTTCTCGTTGAGACCTCCGGCCGCCCGCAGCGCGGCTAGCATGGCGGGGAAGTCGTCCCGCCCGGCGCCGGGCGTGCGGAATGCCCACACGTCCTCCACCTGGAAATCGGGCGCGATCTCGTGGATCCGCCACGGGCGCGCGGTGTGCTCGGTGTCGGGGACCCTCATCGACACCACAGCCTCACCGTCACCGAGACAGGGGTACGTGAACGTGGCGGGCCTCCCAGGTCGTGGGACGTCGGCCTGACGAACTCCTCGACATGCCCTGCGAGCCTGGTTGGCTTGCCCACCTCAGCGTGGGCGTTGACCTCGAGGCGGGCCCGCTGCCCCTTGAAGACAGGTGCCTGCGACGGGCCGCTGGCTTGTCCGTGGAGCGATGACTGATGGCGGGTTACCAGCGAGTCTGGTCGCGGACTCGCTGCGGCACCGTCGGCAGTAACGCCGATGACGAGAATTACCGTCGCGGTCACACCCCAGACCGCCGCAAGCAGCCTCCGCCGTAACGTGTCCTTGGTTTACGCATCACTTGTTCTTTCATAGACGGGTCTGACTCAACAGCCTCCGCCTGCGCGGGTTGTCCGATTGCCGGACGAGTCGGGTCATGGCGGGGAACCAACATTGCTCGCCGAGTTCGAACGTCTTGAGGAGGGAGCGCCATCGCTGAGGTGTGCACGACGACTCCTTTCCTCATCGTCAACGCTTCACGTGTCCCGGGCCCCAGCGCTTCGGCCTCAGGTCGCGAACCCGTCATCCGCAGGAATTGCACTGCTGTGCCGCTCACGGCCGGCTGCCGCCAGGATCACGACAGCGGAAGGGTCATGCCTTCCTCGGCATGCAGGTACCTGTCCAAAGACTCGCCCGGAAACCTGGCGACGGTGGTGGAGGGTGCACCGCATGGCGAACACGAGATCAGCCACGTCTCCTCCCCTGGGCGACGTGCCGTGGCGAAGGTCGTGGGCGAAGGTCGTGTAGACCGGGGCGACGTTCACGGCTGGTGTCGGCAGGCCGGCGACCTCAGGGGTGACAACCGGTACGGGCATCCAATCAGGGGTGCCGCGAGATGCCTGGTAGAGCTCGTTCGGGCTGGATCTGTAGCTGGGCGGCCCAGGGGTCTGGCTCCGGCGCCGACACCATTGCGAGATCGCCGTCGGTGCCGGTGATCTCGTCGCGCGGGCGCGGTCGTGACGACTCGCCGTCGTGGAGGTGGATCGATACGACGGCGCCTTTGTCGAGTTCTGCCGTGGCCAGCAGGTGGTCAGGGGAAGTGAAGCTGGGAGCGACTCGCGCATCCAGGGGCGTTTCGGAATGCCACTGGTACTGCTATCCCTGCATTAACTGGTGGTGGTCTCACCCACCGGGAGGTCCAGCGCGGGCCGTGAGGTCCGATCAGGTGCGGTGGGTCGGCGCGGGCACGCCGGCGAAGGTCGTGGGCGTGCGCGCCGACCAGAGCGTTTCCGCCGTCGATCGTTGGCTGCGTGCGCGTCAAGCCACCCGTCCCCCTGTGCGCGGTGCCCCAGTACGCGGATCGGCCGGGTCCCGGAGTGGTGCCTCGAGGTAGACGGAAACCTTCACTTGCCGGGGCGCCAGGTGGCTGCGGTCCCACGCTCCCGGGCTCGGCGCGGAGAGGTGATCGGCGCACCGCGAATCGCCCCCCTGGGTCGATTCGCCCGATCGCGCACCAGCAGCCGACCCCGCCCGCGATAGTGGACCTGCGCATGCCGACCGCCCGCCCGGGATCGGCTCGACGGAACTCCAGGAGGCAGGGTGCTGCATCGAGGTGCGGCCGCGATCCTGGTCTGCGCGACGGCACTGTTGTGTCCGGCGCTGCAGTATCAACCGGCGCTGCAGTATCAACCGGCGCTGCAGTATCAACCGGCGCTGCAGTATCAACCGGCGCTGCAGTATCAACCGGCGCTGCAGTATCAACCGGCGCTGCAGTATCAACCGGCGCTGCAGTATCAACCGGCGCTGCGGCCACCAGGAGCGGCGGCCGCGGCGGATGTCGATACACCGGTCTCACCGACCGGCAGTGGCACCGCGTCCTCCCCATCGACCATCGGCACACCCACAGCTCTGGCGGCGGATCCGGCGACCGGCCGGGCGCCGCTGATGATCGTGCTGGACGCGTCCGGCTCGATGAATTTGGAGGACGCACCGGGCAAGAGGATGGACCTGGCGCAGAACGCTGTCACGTCGCTGATCCGCGGTCTGCCGGCGGATGCCCGAGTCGGACTCACCGTCTACGGGACGCACACCGGTGCCAACACCAGCGAGAAATCCCTGGGGTGCACCGATGTCAGTGTGCTGCAGCCGGTGCGGCCGCTGGACGCCGATGCACTCAGCAAGTCCGTCGACGAGGTGCAGGCATCCGGCTTCTCGCCGATCGGCGAAGCATTGCGGGTTGCCTCTGCTGCGCTACCGGAGACCGGCCGGCGGACCATCCTGCTGGTGTCCGACGGGTACGACTACTGCACCCCGCCCGACCCGTGTGGCACCGCCCAAGGATTGGCGGCCTCCGAGCCTGGGCTCACCATCCACACTCTGGGTGTGCACGTCGATGATGATGCGCAGCAGCAACTTCGATGTATCGCGTCGGCCACCGGCGGTGAGTACGTCGATGCCGACAAGCTCGAGGACAACACGGTGGAAGAGACCTTTGTCAACTGGTTGGCGGCTGGTTACCAGCGGGACAGAGTGACCTACCGGGCGTCTGGGACCGCGATCACCGGGTCGGCCGAACCGTCGGCGGAGACCCCGCTGATGACGCCGGGCAACTACCTCGACAACTCGTTCACCCGGGGCACCTACTACGGGTCAGGAAGCGAAAAGACCGGCACCGTCCGTTACTACCGACTTGCGCTCGGAGCCCGGATGACACCCTGGGTCTCGGCCACCATCGTCAGCGACGAGCGCAGGCAAGACTACGCCCAGGTCGGTCTCCAGCTCACGCTGGTGAACGGGTCCGACGACCAATGCCTGCCGAAGGTGGAGTCATCGGATTCCGCCGGTGGGTCTGATCCGCTGCCGGTCGTCTCCGCGCAACTCGGCGGAGTCCTGCCGAACACCGGGACCTGGTCGAAGGAATGCCGAGCTGGCGCACCGATGTTCCTGCGGGTGGAAAGGCTGGGCGGCTACCGCTTCGGTCTCCCGCTACCGGTGGAACTCCAACTGCGCGCGGAGCCACCGGTGGAAGCTGCCGGAACCTTGCAGCCGGCAAGCGTTCAGGGCGAACGGAAACCTCCGATGGCCGGGCCCGCGACTCCGACAGCAGGCGGCACCAGCTTTGCCGATGCACCCACGCTGCAACCCGGTTCCACCATCACGGACACCATCGTTGCCGGCGAAACCCGGTTCTACGCGGTACCACTGTCCTGGGGTCAGCGGTTGTCCTACCGGGTGTTGCCGACCGGCGTCGGTACGCCGGCGTCGGCGTCCGTCGAGTACGCACGGGTGACCCTGGCGAACCCGATGCGGGCGACGGTTGCGGCGAACCAGCAGCAACAGGGCGCCGGGTTCGCCGCCCGGAAGGACTTCACCGGTCTGACCGGCGACTCGGTGGTCCCGGTTCTGTACGGCAATCGGGTCTCCACGGACGAGAAGGTAGGCGGGTACGCCGTCGCCGGACGTTATTACGTGCAGCTCAGCCTCAGCCCGTCGGAGGACGATCCTCGGTTGACCGTCCCGTTCACCCTTACCGTCGACGCCGGCGGCGCCGCCCCGGCCCCGAAGTACCTGGCCGGGAAGGCATCCGGTGTGAGCCGCGCCCCCGCGACGCCGTCCGCGACGACCGCCGCACCCACGTCCGGTTCGGCGGGAGGACAGTTCGCCAGAGCCGAAACTCCGAGGTGGCTCTGGGCTGTCGCGGGGGCGGCCGCCGCGCTACTGATGGCGAGCGGGTTGGCCCTGCTCAGGCGGCGCCCCAGAGATAACGTCCATCGGCGTTGAGCCGGCACACCACCGTCCCGCCCGGACCGGCCAGCGAAACGCCTTCGTCCACCCAGCTGCACTCCTCACCCGCCTTGGGACCGACCGCCGCGGTTCCCGAAGATGGTGCCGCGCCAGAGATTTCGGCGCCGCTGCTTCCGCTGACCGATGATCCGGTGCGGGGCCCGACCGGCCGGCCACCGCCCCGAACCACCACCGCGGTGATGATCGCCGCCAACGCCAGCACCACGCCGAACCCGCCGACGAACCACGGCCACCGGCTTGGTCTTTGCGGGGCCGACACCATTGCCTGCGAGCCGAAGCCAGCTCCTACTGCTGGGGCAACCGAGGACAACGAGTACCCGTTGTCCATCACCGTTGCCGATCGGGCCCGCGGGGTGACCGCATCCTTGGCTGGGGTGACTCGCGCGGCAGATGTAGGGCCGCGCAACGGATCCCACCCAGGGGGCAGCGGCGGCAACCGGGGACCGATGCCGATGATCGATCCGCTTCTGGTGCGCGGCGTCGGATCGGTCCGTGCGGCCGACAGCAGCCCGCGCGCGGCGGCGGCACTGCCTGGACGGCGCGACGGGTCCGGCTGCAGCAGCCCCCTCACGGCTTCCCGCAGCGACGGGTCGTCGATCGAATACTCCTGCGGCACACCGATCCTCGGCTGCTGGGCAATGAGGACGGCGACCGCCGTCCGGCCCGCGGCGTACAGGTCCTGGGCAGGAGAGGGGCCCGAACCGTCCGCCAGTTCGGGAGGCAGGTATCCGGGTGTGCCGATCACCATTCCCAGCTCGGTGAGCCTGGCATCATCTGAGCGGATGGCAAGCCCGAAGTCGATCAGCAGAGCCATGGGTGGACCGGTTCCGGTGGCCCGCAACAGGACATTCCCCGGTTTGACGTCCCGATGCACCAACCCGGCAGCATGCACCTGTTCCAGGCCGGCCAGCAGCTGGTCGAGCAGCACAGCCACAGTCGATTCGCCGAGAGGGCCGACTGCGCTTACCAGCTGATGGAGAGAGCCACCATCGACCAGTTCGGTGGCGATCAGCACATCCGCTTCCTCGGCAGCCCAGGCGTACGGGCTGGCGATATGCTGGCCCTCCAGACGCACCGCCTGTTCTCGGACGAACCGCAGCAGCTGCCCGGCGTCCCTGCGGCGCAACAACTTTGCCGCGCAGTAACGACCGAGTGCGAGATCCCATGCGCGCCACACTGTTCCGGAGCCGCCGCTGTCGATGGGGTCACACAGCGCGTAGCGACCGGCCACCACATCGGTGGCCGGCGGGGCAGCCGGAGCATGGCTCACCCGAGCAGCTTGGCAGTCCGCCTACCCGGCACGCAGTGTTTCGGCGAATTGCGGCCGGTCCGGCGCGATTCACAGCCTCACAGTGCAGGTGGGCAGACCGGTTTGGGGCGGCGGCAGGGTCCGGTAACGGTGCCCGGTGGGAGTGGTGGTGATGATTTCGCCTGGCCGCTCCCCTCTGCTGGTGGTCCAGCCGGGCATGTCCTTGACGTAGTTACCGCGTTCGCACAGACCCTGGCCGTTGTCGATGCTGGTGGGGCCGCCGCGCCGGTGCGGAGTGATGTGATCGGCATGCCGGATCGGTGAGCTGCAGTACGGCTCCCTGCAGGCGCGGTCTCGCACGGTGATGAATCTCCGGGCGTTGCCGTCGAAAATCCGGCGCCGGCTGTCCATGTTGGTGGCGACGCCGGTGATCGGGTCGGTGAGGACGCGCATGATCCATGCCCTTGCCCGATCGAGGTCGGGACCGAGAGCACTGTCGGCGCCGTCGGTGTCCAGCAGTTCCTGTGGGCATCCGTCCGGGTTGCTGAACGCTGCTGCCGGCTCAGCGTTCTTGCGTGGATTGAGAGGGTCGCCGGCACGCTGGTCGGCCGGCCCCGGACAGTGCGCCAGTGACGGAGAATGTTCACCGAGGCAGCGATGGCAGCCGGGCGGGTCGCCGGCGGCAATGGTGCGAGCGTGGTCGGCGGGCAGTTGCCCATAGTCCTGCAGCCAGCCGGGTTGGTGGCCGCCGAGCAGCGTCTCACTGCTGATCGTCAGGTTCACCTGCACCGGGACCAGGTGCGCCTGCGACTGTCCGGTGACACGTTCGACCACGGTGTCGGCCATGATCTGGCCGAGCCCACGCCGATCACCGGTGCCCCGCCCGGTCTCGGCGGCTTTGCGCAGCGATGCGTACACCGCGACGCCCTGGGCTGCCGGCAGCAGCGCCGACACGATGGACATGCAGTCCGGTGCCGGCCGCACCCAGACCCGACGGTCGTGTTCGGCCTTCCCGCGCCGGTCCACGAAGGCCCGGGGGTCGATGTGGTACGCGGCCTGGTTCACCGCCTGTTCGGTGGCCGATATGTTCCAGCCGGCCATCCGCGGGGCGATCGCAGCATCAACGATCATCGCGTCGACGTCGGACAAGTGGGAGGTCCTGGTGGACAGGATCTGGCACTGCGCCTCGGACACCTGGCCGGTACGCAGCTTTCCGAACCCTTCGGGCAGCCGGCCGATCAGTGCCTGACCCAGCCCCAGGTGGTGAGCGGCGGCGACCGGGGAGATCCTGCGCGCGTAGCCGATCTGTTCGCAGATGCCCCGACCCAGATCCCTGCTCCTGACCCCGGCGGCGGTTTGCTCCGTGCGTTGCCTGTCGGCGAAGGCAACCTCCTCGGCGAGCTGCGCACCCGCCAGAGCCCCCCGCAGTTGTTCCATCGCGGCGATCCGATCGATCTGCAGCGAGCTGCTCCCGGCCGGCTCCAAATCCTCGAAGCAACCCAGCAGCGCCTTGATCGACATCAGCACGAAGTCGTCCATCGACTCCTCGTAGGCATCCCAATCGAGGTGTGGCGCCGGCTGGCCAGCCGCCCACTCGTCGTAGTCCAACTCGGTATCGATCATATGTTCCATAATGTCCCCTCAAGTGAGAACATGCAAGACCCGCCGTTGACTAATCCACGTTGCCCGGGTAGGTCGAATCATTGACTCATCTGAATGCGACCGCGGGGTCGACGGTGAATGGAGCTCCCGTTTGCTAGTACGTCCTCAGGGTGATCGCGGCGGAGACCGTCCGGTGGAAGACGGCGATCACACCCGAGGGTTCAGCAATCTTCGACGCGACGGTCGGCGACTGTCCGGGCCAGCCAGAACCGCGGTTCAGCTGCTGGGTTTCACCGAGGCCAACAGCATCTGGGCGACGTCGATCACCTCGACGCCGGAGATGTCCCGGCCGCCGGACATGTCCCGGCCATCGGCGCCGTCGTGACCGTCGGCCGATTCGGCCTGCCGAGCCGTCAGCCCGTCGCTGAGCATCACCTTGCAGAACGGGCAGCCGGTGGCAACTTGCCCTGCCCCGGTGCCCAGTGCCTCGTCGATCCGTTCCAGATTGATGCGCTTACCGATCCGCTCTTCCATCCACATCCGGGCGCCACCGGCTCCGCAGCACAGTGCTCGAGCGGAGTTGCGCGGCATCTCGGCCAGCTTCAGACCCGCGGCGTCGATCAGCTCGCGGGGAGGTGAGTAGACCTTGTTGTGCCGGCCCAGGTAGCAGGGGTCGTGGTAGGTCACCGGGGCGCCACCGGCCGCGGGCTGCCGATCCGGCTGGGCGACCGGAACCAGCCTCTTGTCGCGTACCAGCTTGTTGAGCAGCTGCGTGTGGTGTACCACCTGGAAAACGCCGCCGAGGTCGGGATACTCGTTGGCAAAGGTGTTGAAGCAGTGCGCACATGAGACGACCATCTTGCGTGAGGCACGCGTACCGAACGCGGAGTCCAGCACCTGCACGTTCTGCTGGGCAAGCATCTGGAAGACGAACTCGTTGCCGGCTCGTCGCGCCGGATCACCGTTGCAGGTCTCGCCCTCACCCAGTACCGCGAAGGTGACCCCGGCCATGTGCATCAGCTCGGCGACGGCGCGAGTGGTCTTCTTCGCCCGATCGTCGAACGCGCCCGCGCAGCCCACCCAGAACAGATACTCGGTGTCCTCAGCCAGTTCGCCGCCGGGCGGCACCACCGGCACCTCGAAGTCGAGCTCCTTGGCCCAGGCCATCCGATCGGAGTTGTTCTGCCCCCAGGGATTTCCCTTGTTCTCCAGATTCCGGAACAGCCCACCAAGCTCGGTCGGGAACTCGGACTCGATCATCACCTGATAACGGCGCATGTCGACGATGTGGTCGACATGCTCGATGTCCACCGGGCACTGCTCGACGCACGCGCCACACGTGGTGCAGTCCCAGAGCACCTCAGGGTCAATAACGCCGTTCAGCTCGGGGCCGCCGATCAGCGGCCGCTCCGCCTCGGCCAGCGCCGACGGTGGCACCCCGGCCAGGGCGCCTTCACTGGCTTTTTCAACCCCAGCCATGTCCTTGCCGCCGCCGGCCACCAGATACGGCGCCTTGGCGAAAGCGTGGTCGCGCAGCGACAGCATGACCAGCTTGGGCGACAACGGCTTTGCGGTGTTCCAGGCCGGGCACTGCGACTGGCAACGTCCGCACTCGGTGCAGGTGGTGAAGTCCAGCCAACCCTTCCACGAGAAGTCCTCGATCTTCCCGGCGCCGAACGTGTCGACCTCAGGGTCGGCCTTCTCGAAGTCCAACGGAGCACCGTTGGACATCATCGGCTTGAGTGCGCCGAGGGCGGGTTTGTTCGCCACCGGCTCGCGCTTGAAGTAGATGTTGAAGAATGCCGTGAACCGGTGCCAGGCGACCCCCATGGTCAGGTTGCGGGCGATGATGATCGCCCAGGCCATCGAAATCGCGACCTTCACGAAGGCCACCACCGAGACGGCCGCCGTCGAAGCGGGCAGGATGTTGCCGAGGCCGTGACTGATCGGAGCCGACCAGACCGGGATCGGAAGATCCCCGTTCGCAGCCTTGAACCCGCGGATCAGGAAGATGCACACGCCGATCGACAGGATCACTGACTCGACGAAGTAGGCCTGCCCGAAGTTCGATCCGGCGAACCGCGAACGCCGTCCCGGGCGGCGCGGGTGGCTGCGCTGCCGCACCACGATCAGCGTCCCGATTCCGAGCACCGTCGTGAGCGCGATCAGCTCGACGAACAGCCCGTACACCGCCCAGTGCCCGAGAACGGGCAGCTCCCAGCGGGGTCGGAAGGTCTCGCCGACGGCTTCGATCAGGGTCAGTACCAGGGCGCCGAACCCGACCATGACGAACCAGTGGGCCACCCCGACGATGCCCCATTTCAGCATCTTGGTGTGTCCCAGGATTTCGGTCAGCATCGACTTCGTCCGGGCCCAGCCTGGCCTGGCCCGAGTTGGATCGCTGGCCCCGAGCCGCACCGTCGCGGCGATCTTCAGGCCGGCCCCGATCAGCATCGCGAAGCCCACGACGATCAAGACCGCGGACAACGGCCCGAGAATCCATTGCAGGACTGTCATCTACCGCCCGTTTCCTCCGAGAGTCGATGCCGCGTGTGCGGGTGACCGACGAGAACTGATCGGCCCGCCCTGCATGCATACCAGCAGGACCGCACGCCGGGCAGCACCGGCCGGGCCGGGCCTGGCGGTGGCAGCGTTCGAGCCGCTACCCGGCGCTGGAGCCCCGCAACCTGGAACCGACCGGGGCGGGGCGGCCGAAGAGGAAGCCCTGTGCGAAGTCGCATCCCAGTGCGCTGACCAGAGCCAGTTGCGCCGACGTCTCCACGCCCTCGGCAATGGTGTCGATACCCAGCGCCTTGCACATGGTGACCACGCTGCGTACCAGCGCGGCCGCGCGCCGGTCATGGGCGATGTCCCGGATGAAGCTGCGGTCGATCTTGACCACATCGACCGGAAGGTCGAGCAGCAGCGACAGCGACGAGTAGCCGGTTCCGAAATCGTCCAGCGCGATGCCGACGCCCATCTCGGCCACCTCGCCTATTTCGGCGACGGCTTCCGGCGAGGCATCGACCAACGCCGTCTCGGTGATCTCCAGCCGCAAGCAGCCGGGCATCAGATCGCGGGAGGTCAGCGCCTGCTGCACGATCACCGGTAACCGGCGCAGCCCGAGCTGGCTGCCCGACACGTTCACCGATACCCAGCTACCGCGACCTTCGGCTGCGGCCCTCGCGGCCAGGTCGATCATCCGCCAGCCGAGGCCGACGATGAGTCCACTGGCCTCTGCCATCGGGAGGAAGTCGGCAGGTTGCAGCAGACCCAGCCGCGGATGGTTCCACCGGACTAGCGACTCGGCGCCGACCACCGCCTGGTCGTCGATGTTCACGATCGGCTGGAAGAAGGCCTGCAAGCCGTTGCCGTCATCGATAGCGTCACGAAGCTCCTGTTCGAGCTGGATGTCGTGCCGGGTGCCGGGATGGTCATGGCGCGGGTCGTACACCTCGACCCTGCCGCCGCCACGTTGCTTCGATCTGGACAGGGCGTGCTGCGCTTCCCGGATCACCTCGTCGGCGTGGTCGTGCCGATGCTCGGTGGCCACCGCCCCCACGCTGAGGCTGACGGTATGCCGCAGGCCGTCGACGACGACCGGGCGGCGGAGGCTGGCGATGAGCTGTTCGCCCGCATCGGTCAAGGTGTCCGGTGTCCATTCGCCCGGCGCCAGCACCAGAAACTCGTCCGCCGCACCGCTGCCAAGGACTGCTCCCGGCGGAAGGGCGCCGGCCAGCCGCCGCGCCACTTCCCGGAGCACCTCGTCGCCGGCGACTCGACCCAGCGCGTCGTTGATCGTCTTGAACCTGTCGATGTCACACATGAACAGGGCCGCCGGCCGATCATCGGCCAGGTATTCCGCCATCCGGTCGCCGAGCTCCATTCGGTTCGGCAGGTCGGTGACGGCGTCGTGGGTCAGCTGATGTGCCAGCCGGTGCTCGGCCAGTTTGCGTTCGGTGATGTCGCTGATCTGACCGACGATCGTCTGCACGTTCCCGTTGTCGTCGCGGACAGCCCCGACGTGCAGCAGGGCGTTCACCACGTGACCGTCCCCGCGCAGATACCGCTTCTCCAACCGGTAGCTGTCCCGCCGACCGGCCAGCACGTCACCGAACAGGGTGAGATCGGTGCCGACGTCGTCGGGATGGCTGATGTCGGCGAACCTCATGCCCTGCAACCGCTCCCGCGAGAAGCCCAACGTCGAGGCCAGGGCGTCGTTGACCGTCAGCATCGTTCCGTCGGGCGCCACCAGGGCTGCGCCGCTCGGGCTGTGTTCGAACACCAACTGCCATCTGGACTGCGCCGCCCGCCGTTCCGTCTCGGCTGCCTCCTTGACCTGCGGATCGTGAATGGCCCTCGCCGCCTGGGTGGCCAGCACCTCCAGCACGGTGCACTGCTCGAGGCCGGGCCGACGGCCGGTTCGCGGCTCGTCGACGCTGAGCACTCCGACCAGGTTGTGTTCGGCTTCCCACATCGGTGCCAGCAACGAGTCGTCGGGATGCCAGGCATCCGGATCGAGGGTGCCCGTGGTGCTGGGCCGCCACGAGACGAACTGATCGACCAGAGCCTGATCCCGCTCGTGGCTGAAGAAGCGCAGCTCCCCCCATGGTTCGGCGGCGCCCAGCACGTCCAGCCAGAAGCTCATGGGACGGCGGGTGCCGAGCAACTGCTGAACGCCGGGCGGACCGACGACGGCGTCGACGCGCAGGTCGCCCTCGGCGGTGGTCACATTGATTGCAGCCGCTCCGAAGCCGAGGACGTCGACCACGGCGTCCGCGATCACGTCCAGAGCGGCCTGCAGTCCGATGCTGCCGCCGAGGTCCTGCACAACGGCGAGGACGCCGTCCAGCAACGATCTGCGCAAAGTGGTCATGGCCGCCCCTCGTTCTCCCTCACAGAGCGTTGCACATCTGGGGGCCGGACGTGATGGCATCCAACCGTGCATCACTCCCGGTGACTGTCTGGGTCTGCGGCCGGCCGGCGGGTTAGCCTGCCGGATGGGCCGCTCGCAACCGGATCGAGCCGACTTGGTGACGGAGGTACGAGTGACGACCATCGCCGATGTCGCACGACTGGCCGAGGTCTCGACGGCGACGGTGTCCCGCGTCATCAACGGCAACACCGAAGTCGATCCCGCGCTCGCCGCCAGGGTGCGGTCGGCGATCAGCCACCTGAAGTATCGTCCGAGCCGGGTGGCCAGGAGTCTGCGCACCCGGCGCAGCAATGTGTGGGCGGTGATCATCTCCGACATCCGCAACCCCTTCTTCACCGACATGGTCCGAGGCATCGAGGACGTGGCCTATGCCAACGACTTCTCGCTGGTTCTGTGCAATGCGGAAGACGACCTGGCCAAGGAGGCCGCTTACCTGTCCCTGGCCGTCGACGAGCACATGGCCGGCGTGATCCTTGCGCCCGCCTCGCCCACCGAGACCGATCTGCAACCGTTGCGGGCTGGCGGAGTTCCGGTGGTGACCGTCGACCGGCGACTCGTCGACCCCACCATCGACAGAGTGCTCATCGACAACGTCGGAGGCGCCACCGCGGCAGTGGAGCACCTGTGGCAGAGCGGTTTTCGTCGTATCGGATGCGTCAGCGGGCCGGTGGAGGTGTCCACCGGCCAGGACCGGCTGACCGGGTATCGGGCCGGTCTGCAGGCACACGGCATCGCCATCGACCAGAACCTCATCAGGTACGGCGATTTCCATGAGGCGTCGGGGACGGCGGCGATGCAGCAGCTGCTGGAGCTGCCCGACCCGCCGGACGCGGTGTTCGTCGCCAACAACCTGATGACTCTGGGTGCATTGGAGGCCATCGCCGACGCCCGGTTGCGGGTGCCGCAGGACATCGCCATCGTCGGCTTCGACGACATGTCATGGGCGCCGTTGCTGCGTCCTCCACTGACCACCGTGGGTCAACCGACCTATGACGTCGGAGCAGAGACCGCAAGGATGCTGCTCAGCCGCATCGGTGGGCACACCGGGGAGGGTCGCGAAGTGGTGCTGGCGACCAATCTCTACGTGCGGGCGAGTTCGCGGATCGCCAGCGGCTGACGGGGTTTCACCGAGTTGTCGGATCCCGCCGGAAGTTGAGGTAGGCGCGTGACTGGGTCGGACCACGCTGGCCCTGGTACCGCGAGCCGTACACCTCCGAGCCGTACGGGTGCTCGGACGGCGAGGTGAGCCGGAACAGGCACAGCTGACCGATTTTCATCCCCGGCCACAGGATGATCGGCAGGTTCGCCACGTTCGACAGCTCCAGGGTGATGTGGCCGGAGAATCCGGGGTCGATGAATCCTGCCGTCGAATGGGTGAGCAGGCCGAGCCGGCCCAGTGACGACTTGCCCTCCAGCCGGCCCGCCAGACTGTCCGGCAGCGTGACCGCCTCGAAGGTGGAGCCGAGCACGAACTCGCCGGGGTGCAGCACGAACGGCTCCTCGCCCTCGGTCTCCACCAGGCTGGTGAGCTCGTCCTGACGGGTGGCCGGGTCGATGTGGGTGTACTTCGAGTTGTTGAAGACCCGGAAGAGCCGGTCCAGCCGCACATCGATGCTCGAGGGCTGGATTAGGGTGGCGTCGTAGGGATCCAGCACCAGCGATCCGGCGCCGATCTCGGCCTTCAGGTCGCGGTCGGACAGCAGCATGAGCAGCAGCCTAGCCAGGGCGCCTGCTCGGCTGAGCAACACGGAGCGGGTGACGGGAATCGAACCCGCGCTATCAGCTTGGGAAGCTGAAGTTCTGCCACTGAACTACACCCGCACTGCACCCGCCGAGCGCCGGGGTCGCCTGCTCCGGCGGTCGACTTCACGGGGAACTATACCGGTGCGCGAGCCGCGCTGCGGCCGCCTTTCCACCCATCCGGAACACGCTCGGTGACGAACTGCGAGCATGAGTGGATCGAGCGTCATCGACCGCCCGGTCTCCGGCAGCGAGCCGGCCCGCTGGACCGTGTCCAGGTGGTGGGCGCCGATCGGCGGGCTGGTTGCCGTGACTGCCGCGTTCGCCAGCACCGAACTGCTGGCAGCGATCGGCATCTGGGCCAAGGTCTTCTCCCCCGCCTCCTCACCGGTGCAATCGCTGGCCAACACCTTCATCACCCTCACCCCGGAATGGCTCAAGCACTGGGCCATCACCACTTTCGGCACCGATGACAAGCTGGCCCTCGGTGCCGGGATGTTCGCCACCATCGCGGTCGCCGCGCTGATCCTCGGCCTGGTGGCCGGGTGGCGCAGACCGATCGCGACGGTCCTGATGGTCGTCCTGGCCGTGGTAGCCGCGGTTGCCAGCATCACCCGTCACGGTGCCGATCCCCTCGACCTCCTCCCGTTGTTGATCGGGACCGCTGTCGGGGTGGCGGCAATCCGATATCTGTTCCCGTCGCCGGTCGGCGACGCCGTAGCGGTTGGACCGGTTGTAGCGGTGGTAGCGGTTGCCACCGTCGGCACCGACCGGGAGCCGGCCGGGGGCCGCATCGCCGTCGGTCGTCGCACCTTCCTCCGCCGGCTCGGTCTGACCGGTGTGGCCGCCGCGGCGGCCGGGGTGGCCGCCCGTTACATCCCCACCGGCGCTTCGGCCAGAGCCAGCCGGGCGGCCGTGGTGCTAGCGGGAGTTTCCGGGCTTTCTTGATCGTTTTGGAGTTTGCCCTGGTGTGGCAGGGTTTTCGGGCAGGGTGGTGTATTACCTAGGTCGGCTGGGTCAGCGGGTGGGTGCGTAGCGGTCGATGCC
>JAABUS010005622.1_pt1 | contig 16215 bp, 9 predicted proteins | sample 5560161 | NCBI WGS metagenome assembly JAABUS01 (sample SAMN10711885, study PRJNA513376) | rock metagenome | isolation source: Antarctica rocks | place: Antarctica: Victoria Land, Trio Nunatak nord | collected 2016-01-04
TAATTTTATTCTCTGTGAGCATTGTATCTGAATTTTAAGTGTGGTAACTCAAAATTATCATTTATTAATGCTCACTTCTTTTCTTCTTAACTAGCAACTTGAGTTAATTACAAGAATTTTACATCCGGAGTATATAAATACACTCATACAGTGTTGCATGTAATAAAATGTAATGGTATCCATTATATAACAGGAAGGAAGATTTATTATGTTTATAAATTAATAACATCAATTATATTTTACAATGCAATGATCCTATCAGGATATACTTTGATAATTTTAGCTTTCTATATTTTCCTTTCTAAAAAAAATGAATCTTCATGAAAATCGCATTCTTCTCTGCAAAACCTTATGACAAGGAATTTTTTAACCGCTTAAATAATAATAACAAGATCGTTTATTGGGAAGTTACATTAAATGAACAGACAGTTAGTCTGGCAAAAGGCTGTGATGCTATTTGTGTTTTTGTGAATGATATATTAAATGAAGCAGTAGTTTATCAATTAACTGAACTGGGAGTAAAATTGATAACTTTAAGATGCGCTGGTTTTAATAATGTAGACCTTAATGCTGCACACAAATATAAAATTCCCATAGTACGCGTTCCTGCCTACTCGCCTTATGCAGTTGCAGAACATGCAGTGGCATTGCTTCTTACGCTTAACCGGAAAACACACAAGGCTTATAACCGGATAAGGGAAGGGAATTTTTCTATTGAAACATTTACAGGTTTTGATCTTTTCGGGAAAACAGTTGGTGTGATTGGAACAGGAAAAATTGGTCAGGCATTTTGCAATATAATGTTAGGCTTCGGTTGCACTGTGCTTGCATTCGACATCATTGCAAATAAACAGCTGGAAGCCAAGGGAGTAAATTATCTTCCCTTAATAGAAGTGCTGGAACATTCGGATATTATTTCTTTACATTGCCCCCTGACCGAATTATCACATCACTTAATTAATGACGAAACATTAAGCATGATGAAGAAGGGCGCCATGCTTATTAATACAAGCCGTGGCGCCCTTATAGATGCTATCGCCGCAATAGGCGCGTTAAAAACCGGTCAGCTGGCATATCTTGGCATTGATGTTTACGAGCAGGAAGAAAAACTGTTTTTTAATGACCTTTCCGGGAAGGTCATTCAAGATGATATTATTATGCGGCTTATCAGCTTTCCCAATGTGCTTATTACTGCACACCAGGGATTTTTTACTGAAGAAGCCCTTACACAGATTGCCAGCATCACTTTACAGAACATTTCTGATTTTGAAAATAATAAAGAATTAATGCATACACTTTAGTTACTGAATTGATAAAATAATTTTTTCATAAAATCCTATCCCTGATAAAAAAGATACAATCAAGCATAACAGGATCTTCGTGGAATATTGATTTTTAATGAATAAGGATTATTCTAAAAGTAACCGGCATTGTTTATCAAATATAACAGTTAAGTAAATTTAATTATTAATATTGCGTGTAAGAAGTAAGCAATATTTACTTTTACAGATACGTTAAAAATCAAAAATTTTTGCTTTTTATAAATTTGTGGTAATATTGCAATGGAATTAAACTGATTGGTTCATTTCTCTCATAGCTTGTCAGTACATTTTAAGTTCCTTCAACAGAATTCAGTTCATTTTTTTACAATCTAAGACCGGTTTTTTGATTTACTCATTTCAAGTGTTTTTATGTACGATACTTTACAATTGAACGATATGATCGTTCCTGAGTTGCTCGATATTGCTGAGCAGCTAAAAATTCCTAATTCCAAAAAGCTGGATAAAAAAGACCTTATTACTAAAATTTTAGCCGGACAGTCAGCTACACCGGATGCCGGCAAGAATGGCGAAGAAGAAAAACGCAAGCGTAAAAGAATCATGAAACTTGCTGTAGCAGGCCCTCCCGAAACAGTTGAAGTTGAGAATATGGAAGCGGAAAAGCCACGTAAACCAGAATTAAAAAAGACTGCTCCTAAAAAAGAAGATAAACCTCTGCTTAAAAGGCCCGTTAAAAAGAAACTGGAAGAAGAAGTGGCTGAATCAGGAAATAATAATCAGAACAACGGTAACCAGAACAACGGTAACCTGAATACTGGTAACCTGAACAACAATAACCTGCATAACAATAACGTGAACAACAATAACGTTGAAGCACGTAATGTCCGTGAAGATCAAGATGATGAAGACAGGGATGATGAGGATAGGAATGACAATGAAAATGACCGTGGAAACCAGTCTGAAAACGGGAATGAAGAAAATGGTGATGAAAATGGAGAAAATATGATTGAGGAGAATGGAAACTACCAAGGTACTCAACAAGTATCTGATACGGTAGTTAACAAAGGTTATCCTCAACAACGCCGCAACGATTTTTTCAATATCGAATTTGATGGTATTATTCAAGCCGAAGGTGTTCTGGAAATGATGCCTGATGGCTATGGTTTTTTACGAAGCAGTGATTATAATTATCTTTCTTCTCCTGACGATGTTTATGTATCTCCTTCACAGATAAAATTGTTTGGTTTAAAAACCGGTGATACCGTTCATGGTTCTGTTCGGCCACCTAAAGAAGGTGAAAAATATTTTGCATTACTGAAAGTGGAAACAATTAACGGCAAAGGGCCTGAAGAAGTTCGTGACCGTGTTCCCTTTGATTACCTAACACCACTGTTCCCTTTTCAAAAATTAAATCTGTTTACTGCTGCTACAAACTTCAGTACGCGTATCATGGATCTTTTTACCCCTATAGGTAAAGGCCAGCGCGGACTAATCGTGTCACAACCAAAGACAGGCAAAACAATGTTGCTGAAAGCTGTAGCTAATGCTATTGCTGAAAATCATCCGGAGTGTTATTTAATGATTGTACTGGTAGATGAACGCCCGGAAGAAGTAACAGATATGGAAAGAAGTGTAAGGGCCGAAGTTATTGCTTCTACTTTTGATGAACCAGCTGAAAAACATGTTAAGGTATCAACAATGGCCCTGCAAAAAGCCAAGCGTCTGGTAGAATGCGGCCATGATGTAGTAATTCTTTTGGATTCTATTACCAGGCTTGCACGTGCACATAACACGGTGGCGCCGGCAAGCGGTAAGGTTTTATCGGGAGGGGTAGAAGCCAATGCAATGCAAAAACCAAAACAGTTTTTTGGAGCGGCCCGCAAAATTGAAAATGGTGGATCTCTTACAATCCTGGCAACTGCACTGATAGATACCGGATCAAAAATGGATGAAGTAATTTTTGAAGAATTTAAAGGAACCGGCAATATGGAGTTGCAGTTAGATAGAAGATTGTCTAACAGGCGTGTATTTCCTGCTATTGATCTGGTGGCCTCTTCAACACGCCGCGACGATTTGTTACTTGATAAAGAAGTGCTGCAACGTATGAACCTGCTGCGGGTATTCTTAAGTGATATGAATGCAGAAGAAGCAATGAACGAATTATTAAAGCGCATGCGTGGTACAAGAGACAATGAAGAGTTCCTAGCAAGCATGAACAGGTAAACTTACACAGCATTACTTATTATTTAACCTTTTATTATATCAGGCCATTTTTTGATGGCCTGTTTTTATTGAAAGGCACAAGGTCCATTCCTTAGAAGTTAATGTGAGCATGGTTGCTTTGGTTATAATCGCTTTAAAAGCTTAAAGCGTTTGCTGTTAACCGTTATTCATTTGTCTGAACTGTTGATGCAAATGATTAAAAGATCATGATATAATTAGCTTTAAAATAGATAATTATTAGTTGGGGTAATTTAATTGTTTCATAGTCATTTAATCATTTTCATCAACAGTTAAGATAACACAGCTTTAAATGGCTATTGAAAAAATAGATATTATAAGTTTCCTGGAGTTGGCTAAAACCAATCTTATTATAGATGCGAGAAGCCCTGGAGAATTTAACCATGCTCATTTCCCAGGTGCATATAATCTTGCCTTGTTTACAGATGAAGAAAGAAAGATTGTTGGCACTGCTTATAAACTACAAGGCCGCGGGCAGGCGATAAAAATCGGATTAGACTACTTTGGTGTGAAGATGCGGATGATGGTGGAAGAAGTGGAAAATATTGTTCGTAAACACCCATCTACTTGTATACTCATTCACTGCTGGCGGGGTGGCATGAGAAGTGAAGCCATTGCCTGGTTACTTGATTTGTATGGATTTAAAGTTTATATGCTGAAAGGAGGATATAAATATTTCAGGCATTATATTCTTGAAACATTTGCACTACCATTTAAACTTAATCTTTTATCCGGCAATACAGGTTCAGGTAAAACAAATCTTTTACAAGAATTATCGCGGCAGGAAAAAACATCTATTGATCTGGAGAACATTGCTAATCATAAAGGGTCTACATTTGGAGCCATCAATCAGCCACCTCAACCATCGCAGGAAATGTTTGAAAACATGCTGGCCCTTAAATTAAGAAATAGTATAACAGATTATATCTGGCTCGAAGACGAAAGTCAAAGAATTGGCTCTCTCATTATTCCATTGAAATTGTGGGAACAAATGCAACAGTCTCCTATTTATTTTTTAGATATACCGTTTGAGTCAAGATTGCTCAGGATAGAATTAGAATATGGTAAGCTTGATAAAGAAAAACTAATAGAGGCTATACGCCGTATTCAAAAAAGACTTGGCGGATTAGAAACAAAAATGGCAATACAATATATTGAAGAGAACAATTTTATAGAATGTTTCAGGATATTGCTTAAATACTATGATAAATGTTATCAAAAAAGTTTAAATAACAGGTACAAGAATAACCTTGTGAGTACTATTATTACCTGCGAAGTAGTTGATGCAAAAAAGAATATTAGTTTATTAATGCAGACACTTAACAAAGAATCAACTAATAATATATAAACTGTTTAGTATGAACGACGATAGGATAAAACTTACAAAGTACTCGCACGGAGCTGGTTGCGGGTGTAAAATTTCGCCGGAGACTCTTGATAAAATCCTGCATAATAATCTTGCACAGCCGGATAATAATAATTTGATTGTGGGTAATCATAGCAAAGATGATGCTGCTGTTTATGATTTAGGCAATGGTACTGCCCTGGTTGCCACCACAGACTTCTTCATGCCTATTGTAGACGATCCATTCGATTTCGGACGCATAGCTTCGGCTAATGCTATCAGTGATATATATGCAATGGGCGGCAAACCTGTATTAGCTATTGCCATCCTTGGATGGCCCATAAATATACTATCCCCGGAAATTGCAAACAGGGTAATAGATGGCAGCAGAAGCATTTGCAGGGAGGCAGGTATACCTCTTGCAGGTGGTCATAGCATTGATTCACCTGAACCTATATTCGGGTTGGCAGTTAATGGCCTTGTTAATATTGAGAACATCAAACAAAACAACCTGGCTAAACAAGGCGACATTCTTTTGTTAACAAAACCGTTAGGAGTAGGAATATTAACTACTGCTGAGAAGAAAGGATTACTACAGCATAATGATATAGGTAAAGCTGCACAACAAATGATGCGACTTAATAAAGCCGGAGAAGCGTTGGGAGCAATAAACAGTGTTCACGCCATGACAGATGTAACAGGTTTTGGATTACTCGGCCATTTGATAGAAATGGCTGAAGGAAGCAAACTAAGCGCCACTATAAACTTTGATAAACTTCCTTTAATCACCAAAGAACTGTCACAATACATTAAACAAAATGCAGTACCGGGAGGTACCCATCGTAATTGGGAAAGTTATGGAAACAAGGTTTCCTTCATGTGGAATACCGATAGTATCTATGAACAATCCATATTGGCTGATCCTCAAACAAGTGGCGGACTATTGATAGCCGTTGACCGTTCAGGATTAGAGGAAGTAACAAGAATTTTAATTCAATATGGCCTGCAGGATTTTACTGAACATATTGGATGGATGAATGCAAAAGAACATTCAGTTGTATCAGTTACAAATGATCATTTGATTTGGCTTAGTAAACTGCATAGCGACCATTAATATAAACCATAGAATTACATATAGGTTGCTCTCAGCATTCAGCAATCATGAAATCTATACAATAGTTATAACACTCCTAATAACTTAACTCTGGTTATATAAAATCTTATCGATAGCCTTTGACAGTTTTTTATCTTTTTCTGTAACAGTATTACCTGCATCATGCGTAGAGAGCCATATCTCAACCTTGTTATAATCGTTTGTCCATAATGGATGATGATTCATTTTCTCAGCCTCCAGTGCAACTCTTGTCATAAAAGCAAATGCTTCAGAAAAATTGGCAAACTCAAACTTTCTATAAAGTTTATTATCTTCTTCTTTCCACATAAAGTGTGATTTTAGTCTTATTATAAAATTACTACCAGCTATCAGCCGTCTGCTACCAACTTATTCTTTAACTACTGTCTAACCTTAGTAGTAATTATATTTAGATCAATAGAACTAAAATCATTTATGTTTTTATCTACCTGATAGCTGAAGGCTGATAGCTAAAAAATCAGATGCCCCTTGTTTTTTATCTTTTCATTTGTTAGTTCCATTACAAGTTGCACAGCATATATATTTTTTATAGAACTTATCATATGATTAATGCTTTCATTCTCTACCAGGTCGCCCTTCAACAACCATAAAAAATCCAGATGTTTAAATTCAGGTAAAAGATATTCACCGTCATCCTGATTATTGTACAGGTAATGAACCAGTGAACTGTTAGGTTCATTGTATTCATAAACCGGAAAAAAATATTTTCTTTGCTTCTTAGTGAGTTGAATTTCTATTTCATTGTTCATACGAAACCTAAAACGAAATAACTGATTTATAAACCAGCAAAGCTGGTAGTCTTTAACAGGAGCTACAATTCCAAGCAGGCGGGTATCTTCAAAAAAATCTTCCGCCATTTCATTTATATCAAGTGTTAATCTCATCATTTTAATTAACTGGGATCAATACTATTACTATCAAAATACTAAAATATAACATCTGCTACAATAGTATTCCCGGCTCGTTTTATACTAACCTTTGTTTTATCACCTTTTTTAAATTTATTCAATGCCTGCATATAATCTTCCAGAGAAGACACAGGATACTCTCCCAGTTGCATAATGATATCACCAGTTGCAAGTCCTGATTTTTGTGCCGGTCTTCCTTCGCTTACTCCGTCCACTCTTACACCAACACCATTAAAGGTATAATCAGGCATGATTCCCAAGGTTACTGAAAAATTTGTCATTGTTACGCTTTGCTGTTCTCTTGTAGCAGTAAAAACAAGTTTGCTTTGTTTATCTACTGCTTCAATAATTTTGTAAATGTATTGAACAATATAATTTTCACCGGTGTAATTAATCTTATCCGCGTCATCAGTTGGTTTATGGTAATCGCTGTGTATACCTGTAAAGAAGAATAATACCGGAATGTTTTTTCTATAAAATGATGTATGATCGCTGGGGCCAGTGCCACTACTATCAAATTTAACAATGATATTTTTATTTTTATCCAGACTGTTAAAAAGTCGCTGCCAGGTTGTTGAAGTACCATAACCACCTATGGTAAGAACTTTTTTTTCATTTAACCTGCCTATCATATCCATGTTTATCATAAAATTTGCCATAGATAAATCAATGGTTGGATGTTCCACGAAATACTTAGAGCCAAATAACCCAAGCTCTTCACCAGAAAAAGCAATGAAGAGATAATTATTAGTTTTGTATTTGGATTTCTTCAACAACCTGGAAAGTTCAATCAGCGCAGCTATGCCACTTGCATTATCATCAGCGCCGTTATGAACCAGATGCCCGCCTGTTAATAACAATGAGTTACCATCTTCACCAAATCCTAAATGGTCAAAATGAGCACCTAAACAAATGGTTGTTGCAGCGCCATTATTTATATAGCCTACGACGTTATGGCCAGTTCTGATATTATCCTGAAATGCAATCTTCAGATTAATAATAAGCGTAGCAGTTTCATCAACAAAAAATTTCTTCGCAATTCTATGAGACATCTTTATTATAGGAATAGCAGTAATATCCATTATTTGTTTTGGATCATAATAATCATCTTCCGCCTGAGCATCACTGTTATAAACGAATAAAGCAGTAGCTCCTTTTTTAGCCATAATTTTTGCTTTATCTATAAGAAACCTCATAAGGTTAAAATGAGGATTATTTTTTGCGGCATTAAGATCATCTTTTATATCCAGAAACCAGGGAACTCCGGACTCTTTCAAAGCGATTGATGGAGATGATTCAAGATCTATTTTTGGCGAACAAGGTAAAGGATAAAAATCTCCTGCTTTTATCTCTTCACCATTGATGTGCAAGTAGCTGTTGTTCTCAAAGTTCCTTCCCTCCCAGATTTCAAAAGATTGGTAGTAACTGCCACTACTTCCCTTTGACTCCAGTCTGTTTTTTTCAAATTGGCTTTTGATATATTCCATTGCTAGTTTTTCGCCATTTGTTCCTGCACGCCTTCCTTCCAGCTTGTCATCAGCAAGGAAACTAATATGAGTTTGTAAATTACTTATCAGTATTTTATCTTCTTTATTAAGTTTTTGCGCAATTACAGGTATGGACAGAATCAATAAAAAGAATAAAAGATTTTTGAAGCTAACCATATTGAGAACAATTTCAATAATCCGGATTTGTAAAAGCCATCAAAGTTATAAAGGCAAATTGTATTCCAATGGAAACAGTTAAAATAAACTAATGGTATGTTTACCAAAAATTTATGCAATTGCTATCAGCCGTCAGGAGGAAACGTATGAGGCATGGATCTTCTGACTGCTGAAAGCTGATGGCTGATCGCTATACTATGATCAGGATACACATTTAATATATTATCTTTAATATTCTAATTATGTCCATCATTCAATCAGATTAATCTTAGTTCAGGATATTATTTTGTTATTAAAACTGCTTTAACTTCAGCAGCTGAACATTTTTCCGTTACTTTTGCAGATTGTCCTCTTTGGAATGACCGCCAGGTGAAATTGAAAGGGATGAAAGGTCATTTATACTAAATAAAGTCATAGAGGATAACAAATAAACGATACATGGCTTTACCGCATCTGATCAAATATGTTTATACTATTGGAACTGAAGAAGTAATCCGCAGAGGCAAAAAAATACATGCCATGGGTTTCGTAGAACTGATAGAATTTGATGAACTCCAGGGCTCTGTAACTTTTCGCGTTAAGGACGATAGTTATACTACTTATTATAAAGTTCATATTCAGCAGTTCAATGATCCTAAAACACTGTCATTAAGATGTGCCTGTCCTTACAACCTTAGTGATATTTGCCGCCATGAAGCTGCCGCACTCATACAGTTACAGGAATTGTTAGATAAGAACTTACTTAAATCGCAGGCTATCGTGTACAATCAGCTTCACACGGTAGTTAAAATGAAATACATAGATCTTAAAACGATCAAATTACTTTGTTCTCAGCAAACATACACGGATGCAGAAATGTACCTGCGCACTCAAAAGGCCAGTATTGAATCTGCGAAAGATGAAGTTGTAAAAGCTGTAGTGTTACTTGATGGGAAAAATTATAATGTAGTCATTCGCAAAAATGAGGAAAGGAATTTTGATACAAGCTGCGATTATGATGACCCTTCTCATCCATTATGTCTACCAAAGGTTATTGTGATATTACAGCTGCTAAATTCTTACGGCCCTCATTATTTTGATACGATCCGCAACTGGGATAAAGAAAAAAATAAATTACTGGAAGCTTATGGTTATACAACCACCGACGATCTTAAAGGGAAATTTGAATTCAGTTATAAAGAAGGCAAACCATTTTTACGGGTGCTTGATCCTTCTATAAAACGAATTAATCCGCTCACTATCAACCGGCCTAAAACTATTGAACCAATTATTCCGCAGGTTGAAATTCTGGAAGAAAACATCGTAATGGGCGCCTCTCAACGCCTGGGAGTAGTGTTTAATTTTAATTATACTTCTTATCCGGGCTTTCTGGTAGAGGCAATACAGGGAGAGAGTGATGAGGAACAGAAAACCTTTATAGGAAAAATAGAAAAGCTCGATCTGTCAAAGTTTGTGAATACGGATATCCTGGTAGAGGAAGACAAATTGTTGATACCTGCATTGAGGCGTATGCAGGAAACAGAGGTAACAAAATATTTAAACCGCAATTCACCATTCAGCGGCTTTTGGGAAAATATAATTAATCACGAAACAGAAGAATTACCCGAAGAGACTAAAAATCTCATGATCGAATACCTTCATCCTAAGCTTAAAAAGTTATTTGTAGATGTATCACGTAATCCATTTGTTTTTTATCTCAATGGCCATAAACCGTTTAAAACAGAAAATCTACGTACTGTAGGAATCGTTCCTGAAGCACTTAGTCCGCATTTTAAAATACAGGTAAAAGAAAATGATTTTGAAATTAGTTGTTGGGCAAAAATAAATGGTCATGAATGGGAAATCAGCGATAATCAACTTAACAGCAGCCTGTTATTTTTTTTCCATGAAAATCTTTACTTGTGGAAAGAGGCTGAAGACGTAAGCATAATTGAGCCTTTCATCACTAAAGGCAGGATAATTATTTCGAGATCCGATTGGCCGGTTCAACTTAAATCTTACATATTACCCCTTACAAAGAAATACATTGTAGAATTTGATAAAAACCTTATAACTCAAATTAAAGATGGCCAACCTGAAAAGAAACTAATGCTCCAGGAAAAAGGCGATTACCTTGTATTTCAACCAATTTTTTCCTACAAAGGTTTTGAAACAAAGGCAGGTGAAAAAGATAATATTGTTATTGCAGACGGAGAAAAGGTACTGATTGTTCACCGTAATAAAGAAACTGAACTTGATTTTATTGCAAAACTTGAAGCGCTCCATTCCAACTTTATTAAACCTGAAGGTTCAAACAATCTTGTTTTAAAAGGCGCCGAAGTATTAAGAAATAACTGGTTCTTTTTGTTTGTAGATGCTATGAAGGAAATGAAAGTACCGGTTTTGGGTTTCGAGGCTTTAAAAAACTTCCGCTTTAATACGGCAAAACCACAAACAAAAATTCATATCAGCAGCAATACTGATTGGTTTGATGCTAAGGTTGATATTCTTTTCGGAGATCAGCATGTAAGCGTTTCAGAAGTGAAAAGGGCTTTAGGAAATAAGCAGCAGTTTGTTCAGTTGAATGACGGCACATTAGGAATTTTACCGGAAGAATGGATCAAAAAATATTCCTTACTGTTCAGGGTTGGTGAAGGAAAGATGAATGAATTAAAGCTTTCGAAATATCACATGAGTGTGATAGATGAGCTATACGATACCCGTGACGAAGAGGAACTTTTTATTAAACTGGAAGAAAAGTATGACCGTTTACGTGGTTTTAAAAGTATTCAGGAAGTAGAACCTCCGGCAAAGCTTCAGGCTATTCTTCGTCCTTATCAATCTTTTGGGTTTCAATGGTTAAATTATTTAAGTGAAGTGAAATGGGGAGGCATCCTGGCAGATGATATGGGTTTAGGTAAAACCGTTCAGGCATTGTCTTTCCTTCAATATTACAGAACGCATCATGGTACTTTGAATGCATTGGTGGTTTGTCCTACTACCCTTATGTTTAACTGGGAAAATGAAATTAAAAAGTTTACACCTGACTTAACATGGCATATACACCATGGCGGCGATCGAACAAGAAATAAAGATTTTATCCGGCAGCATAATGTTATCATTACTACTTATGGTACTTTAAGGAGTGATATAAAGTTGTTAATTGAAAATGAATTCGACTATGTAATACTGGATGAATCACAAGCCATAAAAAACCCGGCAAGTAAAGTAACCCGTGCCGCAGGCCTGCTAAGAGCAAAAAATCGTTTATGCATGAGCGGTACTCCGCTACAGAATAATACATTTGACATCTTTGCTCAGATGAATTTTTTAAATCCTGGTATGTTAGGAAGCCTGGAATTTTTCAGGCAGGAATTTGCTCTACCAATTGACAAATTCGGCGAGCCAGACAGGAAGGACCATCTGCGAAAATTGCTTTTTCCGTTTATACTTCGCAGAACCAAGGAACAGGTAGCTAAAGACCTTCCGGAAAAAACGGAAACTATTTTGTTTTGTGAAATGGAAGATGAGCAACGTAAGATTTACGAAGTATACAGAAATGATTACCGGGATAAAATCCTTGGTGTTATTGACTCGCAAGGCATACACAAGTCACAACTGACGATATTGCAGGGTTTGATGAAATTGAGGCAAATATGTGATTCTCCATCTATTCTTAATGAACCTGAACCTTATCCGAATCATTCCATTAAACTGGAAGAATTAGCCCGGGAAATTACAGAAAACATGAGTAATCATAAGGCTCTGGTGTTTTCGCAGTTTCTTGGTATGCTTGCCCTTATTAAAGAGCGGTTAAAAAGTTTGGATGTTACGTTCGAATATTTTGATGGAAGCACTTCAGCTATTGACAGGGAAAAAGCTATTCAGAGTTTTCAGAACCAGGAAGAATGCCGGGTGTTTCTTATTTCTTTGAAAGCTGGTGGCGTAGGTTTAAATCTAACGGCAGCAGATTACGTGTATATAGTTGATCCTTGGTGGAATCCGGCAGTGGAACAACAGGCTATTGACCGGACACACCGTATTGGACAAACAAAAAACATTTTTGCATACCGGATGATATGTAAGGATACCATTGAGGATAAAATACTTCAGTTACAGGATAGAAAACGTTCTTTAGCCAGAGACCTTATAGCTGATGATGATGGTTTTGTGAAAAACCTTACCAAGGAAGACGTGGAATATTTGTTTAGTTAGTGAGTAAGCTATCAGCTTTCAGGAGGAAACGTATAGGAGAATACTGCTGATCATTTATATTTTTACTAACAGGTATCTAAATATAACATGTTCCTATACGCATGTTGGATCTTCCTGCTGACGGCTGATAGCTGACAACAGATAGCAAAACTCACTACTGTTCCGCTATCAAATAAACTTAACAAAACCACAAGTTTTAAAGGTCAAAGGCTTCTAATCCCCTTAATAGTTAATTTACTCCCCCGAAACATGAAGAACTTTTTATTATTACTAATATTGCTTAGTTCAAGATATGTTGTATCTGCCCAATCTAAAAATGGTATGGTTAGTGGTAAATTGGTTGATTCTGTATATAAAGAATCACTTTCCGAAGCTACTGTTTCTCTCCTAAATCCTCACGACTCCTCAGTTGTTGCATATGTTCTCGCCAATTTAAAAGGCGAATTTGCGCTTAAAGGGCTGGATACCGGCAAGTATAAGTTGCAGGTTAGCTTTCAGGGGTTTAAAAATTATACCCAAACTATTTCCATTACACATAACATGAGTGTTGTAGATCTTTCTATAATTTATATGGATAAAAAAGGAACAATGCTGGATGAAGTAATAGTGGAAGCCGCCCCAATCAGGGTTAGTAAAGACACTGTTGAATTCAGAGCCGGGGCATTTAAAACGGTACCTAATTCAACAGCGGAAGACTTATTTAAGAAATTACCAGGAGTAGAAGTTGATAAAGAAGGCAATGTTAAAGCACAGGGTGAAGACATTAAAAAAGTATATGTTGATGGAAAAGAATTTTTTGGTACAGACCCTAAACTGGCTACCAAGAATATTACAGCAGATATGATTGAATCTGTTCAGGTATTTGATGACATGAGTGACCAGGCTAAATTTACCCGTATTGATGACGGAAGCAGGGCTAAAACAATCAATATCAAATTAAAAAAAGACCAGCGCAAAGGTTACTTTTTACGAGCTACTGCAGGATATGGTACCGATGACAGATATACCGGTAATCTTACATTCAACAGTTTTAAAGCAGACCGTAGAATATCAATAATAGGGAACTTAAACAATATAAACAGATCTGTTTTCAATTTTAATGATATCGTTGCTAATATGGGTGGATTTAGTGGTGGTGGCGCCAGTGGTGGCGGTGGAAACCGTGGTGGCGGCGGTGGTAATCGTGGTGGAGGTGGCGGTAATTTTGGAGGTGGTGGCGGTTTTGGTGGTAATGGTGGCGGAAGCAATGGTATTACCCGGACTTCATCACTTGGTTTAAACTATACTAATAAATTCGGCAACAAACTTGATGTTACAGGTAGCTATTTTTTCTCTGAATCTGAAACAAATACTAAAAGAACAAGTAGAAGGGATTCGTACTTCACAGATTCCACAGCAATTCAGGAACAACAAACCACTTCAACAAATAACAATCAAAATAACCGCTTCAATATCAGGATGGAATATAATATTGATAGCATGAACTCAATATTGTATACTCCTGGTTTAACGTTCCAGCATTCTACCGGCAGTAGTCTTGATTCAAACCGGATAATGGGCGTTAAAGGTGATGTCAGCGCTCTTGCTATTAACGGTTTAACAAGTAATACGAACGAACGCAACGGGGTTAATTTAAATAATAATTTATTATACCGGAGAAGATTTAAAAAACTTGGCCGAACTTTTACGCTCGGTCTGAATAACGCATTGAATGACAGCAAGGGCAATGGCACCAGCTATGCTCCATTAACTTTTTATAATAATAATGGCACTATTCAAAGAACTCAAAACCAGGATATAGAGAATAATCAAACAACAAAATCGAATAATAACGTAATCAGTGGATCTTATACTGAACCCATCAGCATTAATAAAATACTGGAGTTAAACTACGCATATACAAATAATCACCAGACTTCTGATCGCAACGCCTTTGATTATAACGCTTCAACAGGTAAATATGATCGCGTTAATACGCGACAGACAAATTACTTTGTAAATGATTTCTTTGCACATAGATATGGTGCAAATTTCCGTCTTCAAAATACTAAATATAATTTTCAATTGGGAGGCGCCGTTCAATCTTCGGTTCTTACAAATAATAGTATTCGTCCTATAGGTTTAAATGGCAAAGATTCAGCGATCAACATAAAACAAAGCGCCATTAACTTTTTTCCTACGGCTAATTTTAATTATAGTTTCACCAGAACCAAGAATTTAAGAATTAACTACCGGGGCCGTACCAATCAGCCAACAGCTACTCAATTACAACCTGTTCTTGACGTTAGTGACCAGTTATCCGTTCGGCAGGGGAATCCCTTTCTTAAGCAGGAATTTAGTAATAATGTAAACATTGGATATAATACATTCAATGCCTCAACTTTTCGTTTCTTTAATGCTAATTTGAATCTTGGCTCTACTTCCAATAAAATTGTAAATAGTATTGATTCTTTTGGAAAAGGAGTGCAACTGATAACTCCTATAAATATGAGTGGCGTTTACAATGCATCTACATACATAACCTTAGGTATTCCGTTTAAACAAAGAAAAGGAAGCAGTGTGAATTTTACTAATTCCATGAGCTATAACAGGGATGCAAGCAAAATTTATAAGGTAACAAATATTACAAGGAATTATATTGTTACCCAGTCAGCAGGCCTGAACATGGATTTTAAGGATAAATATAACTTTGGTTTAACCGGTAGGATTGCTTATAATAATGCCCGCTACAGTGTACAAAAGAACCAAAACTCTGATTTCTACACTCAAACTTATATTGCGAATATCAATTACTATATTCATAAAACACTCATTATTTCTACTGATTTTAATTATATAATCAATACCGGAAGAGCTACAGGATACAATCAAAGTATTCCTCTATGGAATGCAGGCATCGCACAGCAATTGTTTAAAAAGAAAAATGGAGAGATCAAGCTATCAGTTAATGATATCCTGAATCAAAATCAAAGCATTACAACCAATCAAACTGAAAACTATACGGAGAACATAAATACAGTAGTATTGAAACGTTATTTTATGCTAACCTTTACTTATAACCTTAACAGGGCAGGATCTAATAGTATGCAGCAACAAAGAAATATGATGATGCCTCCTAATGGCCGTGATTTCAGAGAAGGCGGTGGGGAAAGAAGGGAGTTCAACCGAAGAAATAACTAATGTTAAGTTAGGTGTAAATTGATGTATTTGCTATTAGCTGTCAGCAGTCAGCAGATCCATGTGTATTAAGTTTCCTCCTGATACCTGATAGCTGACGGCTGATAGCAATGTCTTTTACAGTTAACTTATACTTGACAAGGGATAAAATAGTGAGTTGGGATATATAGAAAAAGAGGGGCAACTTTGTAATGACCAAATCACAAAAACATGCCCGCTCTTTCCTTCAACATCAGCAAAGCCGAGATTGAAA
>JAABUS010005623.1_pt1 | contig 16213 bp, 8 predicted proteins | sample 5560161 | NCBI WGS metagenome assembly JAABUS01 (sample SAMN10711885, study PRJNA513376) | rock metagenome | isolation source: Antarctica rocks | place: Antarctica: Victoria Land, Trio Nunatak nord | collected 2016-01-04
GAGACGGGCGGTGGCATCGGCAGGTGAAACGCCGCGGCGATTTCCCCGCCCCGCCGACCATCCTCGAGGCGCCGCGCAGGATCGTCCAGCGGATCAAGCTCGAGCCTCAAGACGGCACGATCCTGTTCGGCCTCCGCCCCATACTCAAGGTGAACTCCAGCATGCGTGCGCAACCCGTCCTGAACCCGAGGGACGGGAGCATCTACCGGGAGGAGTCGCGAAGGGGAGCGTACGATTACGAGGTGGAGTCGAACGCCGACACGAATATGCCCCAGCCGGGAGAGCGATTCCCGGACGTGGACCGCCTCGAGATGTTCCTCGGGGTCGCCGAGCCCCTGAAATCCCGGCTCGCGCGCATCGCCCGGCCGATCGTCGAGGGGATACCCGCCGAAGACTGGACCGCGCGTGCCCGCGCCCTGGAGGGCTACTTCCGCGGCTCCGGACAGTTCGGCTACACGCTGCGGATGGACGTGATCGACCCCAGCCTCGACCCGGTCGAGGACTTCGTCGTCCACCGGAAGGAAGGCCACTGCGAATACTTCGCCAGCGCCCTGACCTTGATGCTCCGATCGATCGGCATCCCCGCCCGGATGGTCAACGGGTTCAAGGGGGGCGACTGGAACGCGCTGGCCCGGATCATGAGCGTACGGGAATTGCACGCGCATAGCTGGGTCGAAGTCCTGGTCGGCGGCGACAGGGTACGGGGCCCGGAGTGGCTCACGCTCGACCCGACCCCGGCGCAGCAACGGGCCGAATCCGTCGCGAGGGTCGGGGGTTTCTCCGCCCGCTTCCGCGCGGGGAGCGACTTCGTCCGCTACGTCTGGACGTTCTACGTGGTCGGTTTCGACGCCGAGCGACAGAAGAAAATGATCTACGACCCGATCCGAGCCCTCGTGACGGAGGCCCGGAGGGGGTTCACCGAGATGGGCCAGGCATTGAGCTCGGCGGCCGGTCGGCTCTTCGATTTCCCGAATTTCGCCTCGCTGATCAGCGTCCGCGGCTTCCTCGTGACCTTCGTCGCCTTAACCCTGGCGGCGGGCCTCGTCCGTGGTCTCGCGTGGCTGGCCCGCCGCGTCTTGCGGTCGGTCCGGGGGTCTCGCTTCGGCGCCTCGAACGAGACGGCGGGCGTGCTCTTCTATCGGAGGCTGACGCACTTGCTGGCGGAATTCGGCCTGGAACGTCCCCCCGGCGAGACCCATCGCGAGTTTGCCCAGCGGGCGACCGTCTTCCTTGCCGGCCGAGGTTCGAGCACCGAGCCCGTGGCCGACGTCCCTTCCTCCGTCGTGGAGGCTTTCTATCGCGTCCGGTTCGGTCGGCTCGAAGTCACGCCGGCCGCCCTGCAAGTGCTGGAGCAGAGCCTCGACGCGCTCGAAGCCAGCCTTCACGCCCAACACGCCTGAGAGGGTGTACGAGAAGGAGACGCCGAGGTGGAAACGGGGACTGGCTCGAAGCGAAGCGCCGTGCCTGTCTCCCTTTCCCTCGGCTCGATTAACCTCGTACGCGCGTTGAGAGGGGCCGCCCGGCGGCCCGGGCCGAGAAATGGGGAGCAGTGACCGTCCGTGGACCTCGAGGTTGCTGCCATCCCGAGCAAGAGGCCGGCTCCCGAAAGGGGGCCGATCGGGGACCGTTCCTTCGTGGGAGAGGATAAGAGCGCCATGCGGGTTGGACTGGTCGGATTCGCGGGGAGCGGCAAGAGCACGCTCTTCCAATTAATGACGGGGGCCACGCCGGACCCCGGCAAGGTGCACGCCGGTCAAGTGGGGATCGCCACGCTGGCCGACCCTCGGCTCGATTTCCTCGCCACGCTCCACAAGCCGAAGAAGGTGACCCCCGCCACGGTCGAGATGCTCGACACCCCGGGCCTGATGCCGGGATCGCACGGGGATAACCCGCAACGCCTCGCCTTGATCCGGGAAGGCGACGCCTTGCTGGTCGTGCTGGGGGCGTTCACCGGCGCCGATCCCGCGGCCGAGCTGACCGCATTCCGCGAGGAGTTGCTCTTCGCCGACCTGAGTGTCGTGACCAACCGCGTCGAACGCCTGGAGGCGAGCCTCAAAAAGCCCAGGCCCGACCGGGAGGCTCAAACCAAGGAGCTGACGGTCCTCAAGCGCGTCCTGGAAGCCCTCGACGCAGCCCTTCCCGTCGCGACGTTGGGGCTCTCCGCCGAGGAGAAGAAACCGCTGCGATCGATGGGCTTGCTCACCGACAAACCGCAAGTCGTCCTCTCCAACGCGCCGCAGGGCCAGGGACTCCCGCCGGCACTTTCCGCCCTCGCCCCCGACTCATTGTCGATCGACGCGAAACTCGAGCTCGAGCTCGCAGAGATGGCCCCCGACGAGCGGGCTTCCTTCATGGCCGACATGGAGATTTCTGAACTCGGCCGGGACCGGATCATCCGGGCCGCATACGACGCCGTCGGCATCATCACATTCTTCACCGCGGGCGAGCCCGAGGTCCGGGGCTGGAACCTGGAACGAGGGTCCACGTCCGTGGAAGCAGCGGGCAAGATCCATACTGATCTGGCCAGGGGGTTCATTCGCGCCGAGGTCACCGCGTACGCGGATATGGCCCGCCTCGGCACCGTCAAGGAGGTCAAGGCGAACAACTTGCAACGCCTGGAGGGCAAAGACTACCGGGTCCAAGACGGGGATATCATCTATTTCCGCAGCGGACTCTGAGGCGAACAACGCCCGGATCGCTCCCCGGTCAAGGTGTCCGTAGCAGGGTCCCCCCGCGCGGGGTCGTGTCTGGCGAGTCGATGATATCTCGGTTCGCCATCCATAACTTCCGCGCCGAGTCCGGCGAGCCATAGACGCGGACCGCGATGTCCGCCAGCGATTCCCCCGGCATGGCATAGGTGAACGTAGAGGAGGGAAGGGCGGGGACCAGGCCAGGCTTTGTCTCCTCGGCTTGCCCGCCGGGGGAGGGTCGCGACCCCTCCCGAACCACCCCTTGTTCGACGGTCTCCTCTCGGAAGGCCGGGGAAGTCGATGGCTGATCGCTCGACGTGGGCCCCGTCGAGGCCTCGGGAAGCGGAGTTCCCGGCGTCAGTCGAGGACGACTCTTTTCCGGATCGGAAATGGGCTGATGTGAATCGGCAGGGACATTCGGAGAGGCCTGCACAGAGGAAGATCCGGGGCCTTCGGGCTGGTAGAGGAGCACTGCGAAGAGAACGACCATGAAGACACTCAGGCTGAAACTCGCGGTCACGTTGCGATTCATGGTTCCCGGATCCCCGTCGCCGATCTCGGATGCACGTCATCAGGATGTGGTATCGAGAGTATCGACGCCGCGATGCGTTCACTTGAATCTAAACTCGAGAACGACTCAGCCTGGGCCGAAGCATGTGGGCTCACTGGATACCCAAATTGGGTCACCCGAAGCGCGTACGAACAGGTTCCTGCATTCTCGGAGGCCATTGAGGACCCCGTGCGAGTGCCACGTGGTCGGGCCAAGCTGATCAGAGCGGTGGATTCGGGCAGGGCGCGCGAAAGCGGGGATGTCCTTTCGGTCATCCCCGCTTCGTCGTCATCGTCCGAACTCATCCGCAACCATCAGCGCGGGCTGGTCTTGCTCTCGGCGTCCGAGGAGCGACTGGTACCCGAGGAGCGGTCCGCACCAGAGGCGTCCCCTTCACGATCGAGACGTGAGCTACCGGGACGTCCGGTACCACCTTGAGCACCGCCCTGACCGCCGGCCTGGAATGCTTCAACGAGCTCCTGACCGCGGCGGGCCAGGGTCATCACCGAGGCGTCACCCGCCTGGCCACCTGCGGCCTGGGCGGCGTCGCCGCCGGCCTTGGCCTGATCGTTCTCGGCACGGGCACCGGCGTTCTCGGCACGGGCCGCATTACGTCCGGCATCGCCGCCGTCGGAGATTCCGGCCCCGCCGCTCCCGGTGCGCGAGCTGCCCACGAAGCGCTGCAGGGTCTCACGGCCCTCGCTGGTCATTTCGCGAGCGTGACGCAGCAACAATTCCATGGCGGCGGAGTTGCCGGCCGCCTGGGATTGTAGCATCTGCGTCATGTGGGTCCCTTCGATGACCTCGCAGACCGAGTGGTTGATCAGGGCCACCGCGGCCTTGTCGCGGGCGCCGAGGGTCTTGCCCTGGCGACCGGCCTGGCCGGCCCCGAGGTCTTCATCGCGGCTGGAACGGCCAGTCCCGGCGCGTCCGGCCTCGCCCGCCGCGTTTCCGGCCCGCGCCGACCCGGCATCCTGAGTCGTCGTGGATTCACCGCAGAGCGTCAGGAGCGTGTTGATATAGCCGTCGGCCGCCGTGTAGAGCTGCTGCGCCGAGGCCTGGTCGCGTCCGGCGGCCTGGAGCAGCCGCTGGCTCTCCTGGATTTCCTTGCGGGCGTGCATCATGAGCTGCTGCGAAGGATCGCCACCCGCCCCCGCCTGGGCATGACCCCTCTGTGAACCGGCCTGGCCCGGTGCCCCCGCCTGTCCCTGGTCGCCCGGTGCCCCCGCCTGGCCGGGAGTGTCCATCTTGCCGGCCTGCTCCGCCTGCCCCTTCAGGGTCGTGCCGCCGATGGCCATCGAGACGGCATGTTCGATCAACATCCGGGTGTCGTTGCCGGCCCTCGCCCCCTGGGCATTATGCCCCGACGTCCTCGCGTGCGTCTCGGTCGTTGTCGTGGTGGTTCCCTGGGCGGCGTTCTGCTGGGCATTGCCCTCGCGGCCCTGATCTCGACCCGGGGCGCGGGTGCCGGCCTCTTGAGCCATCAGCGTGCCGGCGGACAGGACGAGCAATCCGGTCCCTAAGAGCGAAATCCTCTTGCTGGCGTTCATGATCGACTCCTCCGTGGGGAAGGCACCAAAGCTGTCGGCCCGATCCCCAAACCTTCTGGTTCCGACCCGGCAAAATGCCGGATCACGCGGACAATTCGCAACGCTGTCCAGCGGTGGACGGTCAGAGGACGCCGTCCTCTCGCCAACGGCCATGCATCGGCAGGAGGTGAGAACACCGAGAAATGATGCCGACATACCTCTACTCGCGATCAGGAGAATATCAAAGGCTTTTGATCGTTGTCAACGACTTTTTCTTGTTAAACCTAAATTCAATCAGACCTCACAATCTCCTGAGATTTCATATTCCACTATGAAGTGATTTAACATTAACAAAGAAGCTCTTGACCGCTCGTTCCGGTGCCGCACCCCCGGCCCGAGGTCCAACGTGTCGGCCTTGCGAATCGGTCGTTGATGCAGAGAACGCAAACCGGACGCCATACGCAGGCCAATAATAGACCTACTCCATTTCGTCACGCTTTCGACTCGATATAATGTGGAGATGCGCGCTCGGGGAGAGATGGATAGTCCTGCGGATGCTAGGCCGGTCGAGCAGGAGACAGTCCAATCGCCCCCGGCTCACCATCAGGTCGCCCCTGGGGATGGAACGAGAATGAAAGTATCAACGACTGGGATCATCATTTCCTTCTTGGCTTTGTCGCACACGGGAGTGGCGGGGCCGGGTCCCGAGAATGATCCCCCCTCGCCGGCGCAAAGCGAGTCCCGCGCCGGGTTTCGTGAGAGGGGGTTCGGGATGTTCATCCACTGGGGGATTTACAGCCAGCTCGGCGACGGCGAGTGGGTCCTCAACAACCACAAGATACCCTTGCCCGAATATGAAAAACTCGCAGGCACATTCCGCCCCGACCGTTTCCGCGCGGAGGAGTGGGTCGAGCTGGCCCGGGAGGCCGGGATGCGGTACATCACCGTCACGGCCAAGCACCACGATGGCTTCGGCCTGTTCGACTCGAAGCTGACGGACTGGGATATCGCGGGGCGGTCGGCTTTCAAGCGTGACGTCATGAAAGAGCTGGCCGATGCGTGTCACGCCCGGGAGGTCCCGCTCTTCTTCTACTACTCGCACCTGGACTGGCATCATCCCGACTACTTCCCCTTGGGCCGCACCGGCCGGAATACGGGCCGCGCCGAGGCGGGCGACTGGGACCGCTACCTCGATTTCGTCGATGCCCAGTTGACCGAGTTGCTGACCGGGTATGGACCGGTGGCGGGAATCTGGTTCGACGGCTGGTGGGATAAGCCCGCCGCCGACTGGAGGTTGACGCGGACCTATGACCTGATCCACCGCCTCCGGCCCTCCGCGCTGATCGGCAACAACCACCACCGTCGGCCTTTCCCGGGCGAAGACATCCAGATGTTCGAGAAGGACCTGCCCGGCCAGAATGCGTCGGGCCTGAACGCCGAGAATGCGATCGGCAGGCTCCCGCTGGAGAGCTGCGAGACGATCAATCGGGCGTGGGGTTACAACACCTCGGACCGCACCTTCAAGACCCCGACCGCGCTGATCCAGACCCTCGTCCGCGCGGCGGGGGCCGACGCCAATCTCTTGCTCAACGTCGGCCCTCGCCCCGATGGCACGATCCAGCCCGAGTGCGTCGACCGCCTGAAGGCCGTCGGCGCCTGGCTTCGCGGCCACGGCCGGTCGATCTACGGCACGAGGGGCGGGCCGATCGCGCCTCAACCCTGGGGCGTGACGACCCATCGCGAGCGCGACGGCCTGGTCTTCGTCCACCTGCTGGATCGCTCGGCCGCCGGTCGAGACCTCGTCCTCAAGGGCCTGGGATCGCCCCCCAGGTTCGCCCGGACCTGGGAAGGTCAACCGGTCGGCCTCAAGACGGTCCCCGGGGGCGTCTCCCTGGAACTTGCGGACGTCCCGACCGACGCGACCGATGCCATCATCGAGCTGGAGATGCCTCATGCTCCCCAATAATCCATTCTCCCGTCGACGGGCCCTCCAGGCGGGCCTGGCGTCTCTGGTCGTGCCGGGCCTCGCCCGGGCCGAACCGGGCGGCGACCAGATCGGCTTCGACCTGAAGGAGGACGCGGGAATCCGTCGCTTCGGTTATCCCGTCCAAACGGCCTTCCCCGGGTTGGCGTCGGGACCCCCGTATCGGCTGTCGAGGAATGGTCGAGACATCCCCGCGCAGTTCCGGCCGATCGAGGGGGGCGACGGGCAGGGTGGCGTGGCCCTCCACTTCAACGCGAGCCCCGGCCCACACGAGACCGAGCGGTATGTCGTCCATTCCGGCAAAGGGGGCGGGGCGGAATCCGGGTCGCGCGAGGGAATCCGGGTCGAGAGCACCCCGAAGACCGTCCGGGTCTCGAACAAGTCGGTGCTCAGCTATGCCATACCGGACGACCTGCTGGGCTTCATGACGGGGGTCGCCAACTCGCGCCTCGATTTCCTCCAGAGTGACTCCCAGGGGCTCAAGATTCGCTATCGCGACGACATCCATTACCGCGTGGGAGGGAACGGGCCCGACGGTGTCGCGACGCGGATGCGTCTGCTCTGCGGAGGGCCGATCGCCGCGGCGCTCCGGTTCGAGGGCCTCGAGGCACTCCGAGGCGAGCGTTCGGTCCGGTCCGCGGTGGACATGACATTCCCCAACTCCAAGAGCTGGGTCGAGACGTCCTGGCGGGTCGACGATCCGGAAGGGTACGTCGCCGGCCTCGGGCTCGACCTCCGACTCGCGCTCGATCCTCGACCGACCCTCGTGGACCTGGGCGCAGGGTCCCAGGTGTATAGCACCCTCCGAGGCCGGGAGCGGATCGAACTGGTCGCGGGCACCGCGCCGGGCCTGGCGGGAGAGGGACGTCCCTGGGTCGTCCGGAAGGGGGAACCGGACTCACTCGTCTCCTTCGTCGAGGCGCCCGGCCCGGATGCCCCGAAGGCCGAAGGCTGGGCCCATGTCATGGACGCCACCCGGTGCACGGCCGTGGCCATCGGCGGGTTCGGACGCGCCACCCGCGATCGCATCATCGTCGACGCCGACGGCCGGATTGGACTCTGGCGAGACTTCGCCGGCGGAGGCGCGGCGCCCCCCAAGGGGCCCAAAGTCCTGACGTTCTGGCTCCATTTCGTCACGATGCCCGTCCATCTGGGGGCGGTCACCAGCCCTCAGTCGATGCTCGCACCCCTGAAGGTCGAATGGAGGGGGGCGAGTTGATACGGCCCCTGCGAACCCTCCGGGTTTCGGGAGCGAAGTCTATACACCGCCGCCGCCCGATCGCGGCCTTCCGCCGGAATGGAGCGACGTTCTGGTTGCCATTGGCATATCATTGACTACAGAGTACGCTCCCCGACGTCATGATCCCGCGCGAGTCGTCCGCGCGTCGAGCGAGCGCGACGCCTTGTCGCCGTCGTGGTCGAAGATTACCGTGAAGGATGAGATCGGCTCGTCTCAGAGCCCGAGGAAGCCCGGACCCGAAACTCAGGAACCGAATCCCATGCCACGATTCGCACTCCGTCCCCTGGCGCTGGCGGGGATACTGGCCTTGGTGGCCGTGGTGATCGGCGCGCAGGCGCCCTCGCCCTCGAACATCGACAAGGCCACGGCGCAGATCGTCGTGAAGCTGGTCGAACAGATCCACATGGCCAAGCCGAAGATCAACGACGAGATCGCCAAGAAATGGTGCCGCAATTTCATCAAGGACCTCGATCCTCAGAAATATTACTTCCTCAAGGCCGATGTGGACGAGTTCCAGGCCCAGGCGACGTCGCTCGACGACAAGGTCAAGGAGGGCAACCTCGACTTTCCCAAGCTCGTCTTCGCCCGGTTCCTCCAGCGATGCGACGAGCGCATGGACACGGTCAAGGAGATGCTCGCCGTCAAGCATGACTTCGCGGCCGATGAATCGGTCGTCGACGAACCGGACAAGATCGAGTTCGCCGCGGACGCCGACGAGGCGAAGGAGCGATGGCGGAAGCGGGTCAAGCTCGACCTCCTGCAACAGCGCGTGGACAAGGTCGAGGACGCCGAGGCGAGCAAGAAACTCCTGATCCGCTATCGCGACCGCAATCGGATGTTCCACCAGTTCGACATGGGCGACCTGCTCGAGGTCTACCTCAGCGCCCTGACGCGGACGTTCGACCCGCACTCGAATTACATGGACGCGGAGACCCTCGAAGACACCATCGGGCAGACCCTGCACCTGACGCTCGAAGGGATCGGCGCCTCGCTCCAGTCCATCGACGGCTATGCGACCGTCATGGAGGTCGTCCCCGGCATGGCCGCCGACAAGGATGGCCGGCTCCAGCCCGAAGACAAGATCGTCGGCATCGAGCAGGAAGACGGGAAGGAGGTCGACCTCGTCGAGAAGAAACTCAGCGACGTCGTCCGCTACATCCGCGGGCCGCGCGGGACCAAGGTCCGGCTCATCGTCCTGCCCGCCGATTCCAAGGACCGGAAGGTCTACGAGCTGACCCGGCAGAAGATCGATCTCCCGGAGGCGCATGCCAAAGGGCAGGTCATCGAGACCAAGGCGGACGGCAAGACGCTCAAGCTCGGCGTCATCCACATCCCCGCGTTCTACGGCGACACGGCGGCGGTGCTCAAGGGCGACCCCGACGCCGTGAGTGCGACCGAGGACTGCCGCAGGTTGCTCAAAGGGTTCAAGGCACAGGGCATCAACGCCGTGATGGTCGACCTGCGCGGTAACGGCGGCGGCCTGCTCCAGGAGGCGATCACCCTGTCCGGCCTCTTCATCGACAAGGGCCCGGTCGTCCAGGTCAAGGAGGCCAGCGGCGTGAAGCATCACGATGACGAGGAGGAGGGGACCGCCTGGGATGGCCCGCTCGTCGTCCTCATCGACCGCCTCAGCGCCAGCGCCTCGGAGATCTTCGCGGGCGTGATCAAGGACTACGGCCGTGGGCTGATCATCGGCGACGCGAGCACGTTCGGCAAGGGCACCGTGCAGAGCATCGTCCAGATCAACGACCATCTCCGGAGCCGCGACATCCCCAACCTTGGCGCCCTGAAGCTGACGATTCAGCAGTTCTACCGGGCCAACGGCGAGAGCACCCAGATCAACGGCGTCCCTCCCGACATTCACATCCCCTCGCTCGCCGATCAGAGCGATTTTTCCGAGGGGAAGATGGACAACGCCCTGAAGTTCGACAAGGTCGCCTCGCTCCCGCACGACATGTTCAATCGGGTCCCCGCCGACCTGGTCGCTCGCCTGGAGACTCGATCGGAGGATCGTCGCAAGGCCAATCCCAAGTTCCAGAAGCGCGACGAGATGATCAAGAAGTTCGTCGAGCGCAAGGCCCGGCACACGATCTCCCTCAACGAGGAGAAGTTCCGCGCCGACTTCATCCCCGACGACGATCCCGAGAAGAAAGAAGTCGATAAGGCGAAGAAGGAGATGGCCAAGAAGAAGTACCGGGAGCACCTGGCGTGGGAGCCCGACTTCTATAACGATGAGGTCGTCCTCATCGTCGCCGATTATCTCACCCTGGGTTCGAAGGCCCTCGCCTCCGCCCCGGTCCGGGCCGCGGTCGATCGTTGAGGATCACGCCGGGAGCAGACGTTCCCGGTGACGAAACCACGCGACGGGTGAGGCCCATGCCCCACCCGTCGGTCGTTTCGAAGGTCGACGTTCGTTCCGCTCAGCGTCCCGCCGCGGTCCGTCCCCCCGCCTGGATCCCGCGGAGATAAGCGATCAGGTCGGCCATCGCCTGGGGTTCGAGTCCCTTCTCCAGGCCCTCGGGCATGAGCGAAAGACCGGTCGAGGCGATCTCCTCGATCCGGGGGCGCGTGACGATCTCCGTCACCCCCTCGGCGCGTTTCAAGGTGACGGCGTTGGCCGATTCGTCGGCGATGATCCCCGACACGACGCGGCCGTCAGTCGTCGCCACGTTGTAGTTGACGTAGATGGGCGCGACTTCGCGGTTCGGGTCGAGGATGTGGATCAGGAGGTCTTCGGCCGTCCTGCCCGTGACCGTGGCCAGGTTGGGCCCGACATCGACCCCTTGGGCTTCGGCCCGATGGCACGTCGCGCAAATCTTCACGAAGACGGCGCGTCCCTGTTCCATGGACCCGGTCATCGAGAGTGCCTCCCGATACTGGGCGACCGCCTTGCCGCGATCGACGCGGGCGTTTTCCCCGAAGAGGGCGGCCGCGCGACGGCGAAGCCCCGCGTCGGCGAGGCCCAGTAACTGTTGGCGACGAGCGGGGTCGAGGTCGGTGGGGGCGATGGAGCCCTTTTCCAGGGCGGTGAGCAGGGCGTCCAGCCGATCGGCCCGTGCGAAGAGGGCCTCGACCGCCTCACCGCGCACGGTGGGGCTGAGCGCCTTCCAGTGCTCGACCACGAGGGGGCCGACGCGAGGGTCGGGCAGCGCGGCGAGGGTCTGGAGCGCGGCGAGCTGGATGGCGTTTGATTGGCGGGCATCGAGCAACCCGGGCAGGACACCGAGGGCTTCGGCGACCGGGCCGAGGCTCAGGAACCGGATGGCGTCGACCCGAGGCCCCGCGGGGCCGTCGGCGGATGCGAGGGCAGACGCACGCGCGAACAGAGGAGCCAGTTGCGCGGCGTGGGGGCCTTGCAAGGAGTCGCGAAGCGATCCCCCCGAGCGTTGCAGGCCACGTCCCAGACCGAACACGACGGCCCGCGCCGTCGCCTCGTCGATCCCGGTGCCGGCCAACCGGGCCAGGAGTTCACGGACGGCCTCGGGTTTGTTCTCGGCACCGACCACGACGGCGAGCTCGACGAACCATTCCCGAGCCTCCGGCCTGGCCAGGAATCCGGGCGAACCGGCTAGGGCGTCGAGGAGTCCGAGTGATCGGCCCGCGACGGAACTGAGGACCGCCGTGCGAGTCCAGGGGTCCTTCGCGTCTCTCGTGGCGATCTCCGCCAGCGCGGCGATCGCGCCGGGGTCGGCGACCTCGCCCAGCGAGAAGGCCGCCTGGAATCGGACGGTCGGATCGGCATCCTTCGCCGTCGCCAGGACCGCGCGGAGCAGGTTGGAATCCTTCTGCGTCCGCCCCTCCGAGAGCCGGACGGCCTGCTCGCGGACGCCGGGCTCGGGGTCATCCAGGCCGGCGAGGATCTCTCCATCTTCGAGTCCCCCCAGGGATTCGAGCGTCCAGAGGGCGTGCATCCGCCCCAGGGCGTTGGGGCGATTCTGGACCAGGTCCTTCAGCAAGGGGACTGCCGCCGCGACCTTGCGCTCGAGGAGGAGGCGTTGCGCGGTCTCACGCCACCAGGAATCGGGGTCGGCCAGCAATGCCACGAGCTCGGCGGTTTTCGCCCCACTGAGGGCCGGTTTGGGGCGCTTCTTGAAACCGTCGGGGACCAGGTTGTACAGCCTCCCCCGGTCCTTCCCGCTCGTGAGGTCGAGGTGCTTCTTGATCGGCTCGGGGATCGAGGCCGGGTGCTCGATCGTCTCGCGGTACATGTCCAGGATCAGGAGCGTCCCGTCGGGGGTGTTGGCGAAGTTCACGGGCCGGAACCAGTTGTCCGTCGAGGTCAGGAATTCGACCGTGGAATCGGCCCGCGTCGCGAGGAACCTCGCGCCGTCCTTCGCGAGGGTCTTGCGATGGACGAGGTTTCCCCCCACGTCGCCGATGAAGGCGTTGCCGCGATACTCGGGGGGGAAGGCGGTCCCTCGATAGACGGTCACGCCGGTGGCGGAGGTGAAGAAGCCGGTGGCGACCAGCTCGGTCGGCGGGAGGCGCTTTGCATACACGGGATCGGCCGCACGCTGGCGGGTCCGGACGATCCGCCACGGCTCGGCCGGGCTGACCCGATAGACCGGCGCGGCGGAGCCTTCGGCCGCGATGTCGGTGAGCACCGCCGGGGCCGCGAGCGCCGGGTTTCGCTCCAGGTAGCGGGCGGGGAGGAGGATCTGGCGGATGTGGTTGCTGTTGTTGCAGGTGAAGCGGTGTCCCCAGTCGTCGAAGCCGTGGCCGAACTGACCGCCGCCCGAGGTCGCCTCGAAGCGCGATCCGTCGGGCTGGAACCGGAAGTCTCGGCCACGGACCGAAACGGCCTTGTCGTCCGGCCGCGCCGGGTTGCGGATGTCGCCGCCGTTGCCGCCCGAGATGCCGTAAATCCAGCCGTCGAGCCCCCATTGGAGGCCGTTGACGAGTGCCTGGACGTTCTGGGTCCCGAACCCGGTGAAGACGACCTTCTTCTCGTCGGCCACGCCGTCGCCGTCGGTGTCGCGGGCATACAGGATGTCCGGGGGCACCGCGATGAGGACCCCGCCGTCGTGGGCCAGCACGCTCGTCGGCCACGACAGACCATCGACGAAGATCGTGCTCCGCTCGAAGATGCCGTCGCCGTCGCGGTCCTCGAGCCGGCGGACGTTGCCGGTCGGCGATTTCTCGGGGTACGGATATCCGCGCATCTCGGCCGCGTAGATGTGGCCGTCGGCGTCGTAGACGAGGCCCACGGGGTCGGTCACGACCGGCTCCGATGCCACCGTCTGGAGCCGGAACCCCTCGTGCAGTCGGAACGACTTCAGGGCGGCGACCGGTTCGAGAGGCTGGATTCGGGGCAGTTCCTCCGCCAGGTCGTCGCCCTGGCCGCGCGCGGCGACTCCTCCCAGGCCGGCCCAGAGGAACAGGATGAACAGCGCGAGGCGATGAGGCATGGCGGGATTCTCTCCTCGGTTGGGGGCGACTCTCACGCGGAGGGGTATCCAAGGCTCATCAACCCTGAATGGCGTTGGTCCGGCCCAGTGCGATGTCGAAATCGCTGACGGCCGGCACGAGCATGGCCAGGAGGGCGAAGCCGTAGATGCCGACGCTGAAGAGGAAAGCGGCCATGATGTCGCCGTTGATGAGGCTGATGATGCAGTAGAACGACCAGAACGGGGTCAGGAGCGAGACCAATGCGATCGCCCGCGATGGGTTCTTGGTGCCGAGCGAGCCGAACAAGGCGACGCTGCCGGCCCCGATGAAGATGAGGAAGCTGAGCAGCTGGCGGCCGAACTCGCGGTCGCTCAGCAGGATGAGGTAGGCGCAGAGGAGGATTCCGGCCATCAGGAAGAAGATCGTCCCGAGGCTGTTGGCCACGGCGGTCCGGCTGTCGGTATATGTGATCGCCGCGTGGAGCCCGAGCATGGCCGAGAAGTGGCAGAGGAGCAGGAAGTCGACGATCGCGAAGACGGTCGATTCGCCCGAGACCGCCCCCGAGAGCCAGAGCCAGAGGCTCCAGAGCACCGGCAGGGCGATCATCTCCTTGGCGTTGTAGAGGGCGCCGTACAGCTTGCCGTAGATGAACTCTTTGGGGGAGACCTCGGTGACGAGTAACAGGTCGAGCGCCCCCGTGTCGCGCTCGCTCGTCAGCGAGGTCACGCCCTGGGCGTTGACCAGGATCAGGCTGAGGATCCCGAGGGAGACCGGGATCATCGTGAGGAGGGTAGAGAGGGGCGACGCCATCCCCCTTGCCATGTTATTGAACAGCGCGACGCCGATGGCGAAGATCAAGACGTACGCCCCCTTGATGATCAGGGGCTTCGTCCCGTAAGCGCGGGTCATCATCTCGCGCCAGAGGATCGGGTTGGACCAGGGGCGTCGGTACGCCCCGGCGGTCCGGGTGATCCGGCGGTGCGTGCGTCGGGGGACATGCAGCCCCGTCGTCGGGCCGGGCTCGCCCGACGATCGGGCCGGGACCTGGACCGAGGGGGGGGGAGAGAGGACCGTCCCGAGCCGACTCCCGACGCTTGCCGGGTCGACGCCCGAGGTGCTCAGGGCGGCCGAACCCACCGCGACGGGGGCCTCGACGACCGCGTCCTCGAACTCGACAAGGTCCTCGACCAGTTCGGCCTGGCCTTGCCCCTCGCGCTGCTCCCGGGGCTCGGCGCGGCCGGGGTTCCAGACGCGGAGCATCACCGTCGCGAAGGCGACCAGGAGTGCCGCGCCCGTCAACCGGACGAGGATATAGACGAGGCTCGACGCCCCCATGACGCCGGCCACCTCTTCCGAGCGGGGGTAGATCACCGCGAACATCGCGCGGTATGGGTTCAGCACCTCGGCCAGCGGGACCCCCAGGGCCGTGACAGTCGGGAAGGCCCTCGCGAACGCCTCGACCCCCGCGACCGAGAAGACCACCATCAGGATCGTCAACGAGATCGCCTGGAACGATCGGTCGCGCCAGAGGGCGACCAGGAGCCCCATGGCCCCCCCCGCCACCCCGGACGAGGCGGTCACGGCCATCAGGATCACGATCTGTCCGAACGAGATGCCGCCGAAGAGCGCACAGAGCGAGAGAAGCCCCGCGCCGGCGGCCAGGCTCGCCAGGATGTTCAGCAACGCGGCGACCATCTTGCCGAGCACAATCTCCAGGTCGCTCAGGTCGGTCATCAGCAGCAGGAGGAACGTCCGACGGTCCTTCTCATGCGCGATCGATGCGGCCGTCATCAGCGGCGCGAAGAAGAGGATCAAGGTCAGCTGGAGGAAGGCGATGATCCCGTAGAGGACGCCGCCGAACCTGGCGATCACCCCGAGTTCCTTCACGTCACGCCAGCCGATCAGCGACTGCCAGGCCGTCCACATCAGGACGAAGAGTAGCCCGACGTACGAGGCACGTGCCACGTAAAACCGGAGCGGTCGGGGTGCGGTCAGCACCTCCCGCGCGATGATGGGTCCAGCGAACAACGGTCTATCTCCCGGGTCCGAGTCCACGCGCCCACGGCCCTGCCGCGACGCGCGCTCCAATCGAGGATGGATGAATAATCGCGAACGGCGCCGGCCATCTCCCGGGGGCCGGTGACGCGTGCCGCCGTGCCGGTGCCTCGGCCTGACCGCGTCTCCGGGATCCTTCCCGCCCGGCGTCCCTCCGTCGATGTCGTGGGCGATCGCCTCACCCAGTTTAGCAGAGAGCCAAATGGAAACCCAAGAGACGCACCCTCCAATCATTCCACGCAACCCCGGGGCCTCGCCGGGGCGGGCCGATACGAGGCGCCTCCGTGCGCGGGCCCGTCATGCAGACACGCGTCCGAGGATAGGTGGGTCGGAGGTGGGCCTCAGGTGGGTGAAAACGGGGACCGCGGGGGAGGTCGCGTATGTTAACAGCCAATTTTTCGCAGTCATCGCATCTTTTATTTTCGGAGTATTTTCCCTATTAAGCCCAATATCGTTGAATTAGTCGTAACTCATGGACCTGGTGGAGATTGCGGATTCGTCCCCCCTTGCAAAGGGGGGACACAGGGGGGTCCTTCGGCGCGGCACGACCGACGGATTCGGCCTGGCATCCACCCCCCCAACCCCCCCTTCGCAAGGGGGGGGAATTCAATACTCCAGGGTCATCCGCAACGTACGGCTCATTCATCGGTATTGCTATTCAGCCTGTATTTCACCGTTCCCTCGTGACCTAGATCTATTGCAGTCTGTGTGAGCGCCGGCGTATACCAAGGAGGGATCGCAAGTCGCTCTCCACTCTGAAGATACCATCGCGGTGCC
>JAABUS010005624.1_pt1 | contig 16212 bp, 15 predicted proteins | sample 5560161 | NCBI WGS metagenome assembly JAABUS01 (sample SAMN10711885, study PRJNA513376) | rock metagenome | isolation source: Antarctica rocks | place: Antarctica: Victoria Land, Trio Nunatak nord | collected 2016-01-04
AGGAGGCGATCTCGTATGTCGCCTCCCGCACGCCGACGACCCGGCGGTTCTCCCAAGGGTATGACAGCGGGTCGAGGTCGTGCGCCGCCATGGAGCCGAGCAGGCCGTCGCCGCGGTAAAGGCCGAGTGGCAAGCGGAGGCCGAGCCCGGTCAGCCGGTCGATGAACGCGCGGCCCGGCGCATAAAGCTGCCCATGGATGACGCCACCGACGGTCAGCGTCCTCTCGACGGCCCGCGGCTCCGACCGGCCGTTGATGGCGATGCCGGTGGCGAGCCGCGCGTCCGGGCGGCCGGCGAATGCCCGGGCGAAGCCGGACAGGCTGTCCGGCCCGATCACGGCGTAGGCATCCACGCAGCAGACTGCATCAGCCGGCGCCCGCAGGTCGTGGAAGAAGCAGTTGATCGCGTTGGACTTGTCGGCGTGGCCGAAGCGGTAGATCTCGACCGGCAGCGCGCCGGCCTCCGCGGCCCGCAGCGCCGCCGCCGCGCTGTCGTCCGTGGTGCCGTTGAGCAGCACGGTGGCGAGCACGCGCAGGCCGCGCCCGGCGCGGGCGATGCTTGCGATGCATTGGCCGATGCGGGACGCCTCATTGCGGCCGAACACGCCGACCTGCCAGTCCCACACAGCACCACCCGCCATTGCCGCCCTCCCCTCGCCAAGCCGGGGCTGCAAACCCGCCGGACATCTGCGCGCCAAGGTTGCATACGATGCCGGCAAGACACAACGGCCCCCGGGTTGGGGGCGCCGCCTCGGGTTCGGCTTTTGCCGGCGCGGCCGGGCATGTATAGAGGCCCGATGCCCTCCCCCGCCCTTTCCCCGCGCGGCGCCGCCGCATGATGCGCCGCACGCTGCGTTGTCCTGGGCGCAGCCTAGTCCTGCTGGGGCTGGCCGCCGCCGGCATCCTCGCGGCGCCGGACGCGCGGGCGCAGTTCAGCGGGGTGCGCCGGGCACGGCCGACGGTGGCGCCGCAGCCCTTGACGCGGACCGACCCGGTGACGTTCACCGCGGACCACGTGGAGTACGACCGCGACAATGCCATCGTCTCGGCGACCGGCAACGTGGAAGCATGGCAGAACGACAACGTGCTGCGGGCCGACAAGATCACCTTTGACCGCAACACCAACGTGGCGGCGGCCACCGGCAACGTCGTGATGGTGCAGCCGGACGGGCAGGTGCTGTTCAGCGACTACGCCGAGTTGACGGAGGGGCTGCGGGACGGCGTGATGAAGGGGATGCGAGCGATTCTGGCGGAGAACGGCAAGCTGGTGGCCAACGGAGCGCGGCGGACGGAGGGGGCGATCAATGAGGTGTCGCGGGTCGTGTACTCGACCTGCAACCTATGCGCCGCCGACCCGAGCAAGCCGCCGCTGTGGCAGATCCGCGCCCGCTCCGGCGTGCAGGACGGGGAGCATAAGAAGATCGAGTACCGCGACGCCGTGCTCGATATTTACGGCGTGCCCGTCGCGTATTTCCCGTATTTCTGGCACGCTGACCCCTCGGTGAAGCGGGAAAGCGGCCTCTTGGTGCCAAGCTTCGGGCAGGCGAGCCGGCTGGGCGCGTTCCTGTCGCTGCCGTATTTCTGGGCCATCGACGACGTATCGGACGCGACGATCACGCCAACGCTCAGCAGCCAGCAATTCGGTAACCTGGACGTCCAGTACCGCCGCCGATTCAACGACGGCACGCTGGACGTGGAGGGCGGCATCGGCCGGGATCTCGGCAAGATCGAGGCCGACATCTTCGCCGCCGGGCGTTTCGCCTACGACGACACCTGGCGCTACGGCTTCGACATCGACCGGGCGACCACGTCGCGCTACCTGCGGGACTACCGGGCAAACAACCGAGCGGACGTGCTGACCAGCCGGGTGTTCATCGAGGGGTTCGGGACGGGCGCGTACACCAAGCTCGACAGCATCGCCTACCAGGGATTGGTGGACAGCATCCGGCAGAACCGGCTGCCATATGTGCTGCCGCGGTATGAATACAGCTTCTTCGGGGAGCCGGACGCGCTGGGCGGGCGGCTGCGGTTCGACACGCAGAACTTCAACGTGCTTCGGCAGATCGGCACTAACACGCAGCGCGCGGCGGCGACGCTGAACTGGGAGCGCCCGTTCGCCGGATCGTTCGGGGAGGTGTACGGGCTGACGCTGCAGGTGGACAGCGCCGCCTACAGCGCGACCAGCCTGAACCAGAACCCAAACTACGGCACGGCAAACAGCACGGAAACGGCGCGGGCGCAGCCGCAGGTGGCGCTCGACATGCGCTGGCCCTTGGTGCGCAGCGGCTGGGGCACGCAGTTGATCGAGCCGCACGTGCAGTTCATCGCCGGCCCCAACACCGGGAGCGGACGCAACTACAACATCCCGAACGAGGACAGCCTCGACTTCGACTTCACCGACCAGAACCTGTTCAGCCTGAACCGCTTCCCGGGAATCGACCGGCTGGAGGGCGGGCTTCGGGCCAACGTGGCGCTTCACTTGAACTGGACGGTGGGGTCTGCGCAGGTGGATGGGCTGGTGGGGGAAAGCTTCCGCACCCGGCGGGACGACACCTTCCCGGTGGGATCGGGGCTGGAACGCAAGGCGTCCGACATCGTGACGCGCACGACGGTGGCGCCGGCGCCGTGGCTGGACCTCACGGGGCGGACGCGGATCGACAACCGGAACGGCAACATCCGCTTCGCCGACGCGATCGGCAGCGCGGGCGTGCCGCTGCTGCGGGTGTCGGGCGGCTACATCTACTCCGCGGTGAACCCGTACTTCCTGTACGACACGCCGACGATCCCGGCGAGCTACTTCCAGCATCGGAACGAGGCCACGGTGTCGGCCAGCACGGCGTTCGACAAGTACCGGGCCTCGGCCTACGTGCGGCGCGACCTGAACCTTGCGAAGTACAGCAGCGCCGGGGTGCGGGCGACCTACGAGGACGAGTGCTTCATCTTCGACGTGAGCTACAACAAGCGCTACACCCCGCTGAACGGCGACAACGGCGCGACCTCGGTGCTGTTCCAGATCACCTTCAAGACGGTCGGCCAGTTCGGCCTGAACCGCATATGATACCAGGGAGGACTGCCATGCCCCATCGAAACGCCCTGCTCCTGCTTGCCGCGTTGACCGCCGCCGGAAGTGCTGCGGCGCAGCCGCGGCGGCTCACGGCGGCGCCCTCGGCACGGCCCGACGCGGCGGCCCCGGGCGACGCCATGCAGATCATCGCCGTGGTGAACGGGGATGTGATCACCAACGACGACGTGTTCAACCGCGGCAAGCTGTTCGCGTTGAGCACCGGGCTGCCGGTCACGCCGGAGGTGCTGACGCGGCTGCGCCCGCAGGTGCTCAAGCAGTTGGTCGATGAGCGGCTGCGGCTGCAGGAGGTGCAGCGCCGGAAAATCGGCGTGAGCGACCGGGAGATCGCCGACGCCATCGGCGAGATCGAGCAGCGCAACGGCATGCCCAAGGGGGCGCTGGGCGCCAGCCTGCGCGGCCAAGGCGTCGCGATGCGCACGCTGATCGACCAGGTGCGGGTGCAGTTGGGCTGGACGCGCGTCCTGCGGGAAGAGCTGGGCGCCAAGGGCGAGATCAGCGACGCGGACGTGGCCGAGCAGATGCGCATCTTCAAGGAGCAGATCGGCAAGCCGGAATTCCGCGTATCCGAGATCTTCATCCCCATCGACGACCCCGCCAAGACGGCCGACGCCCGGCGCTTTGCCGACACGGTGATCGCGCAGCTCCGCGCCGGCGCCCCGTTCCCGGTGGTGGCCGCGCAGTTCAGCCAAAGCCAGACGGCGCTGCAGGGCGGCGACCTCGGCTGGGTGCGGCGGACCCAGCTCGACCCGGCGGTGGCGGCCGTCGCGCAGGAGATGCCGCCGGGCGCGGTCAGCAACCCCATCGAGGTGCCGGGCGGCATCAGCATCATCTCGCTCCGCGCCAAGCGGGAGATCGGGCGGGACCAGGCGACGGTGATGAGCATCCGGCAGGTGTTCGTGCCCTTCGTCGGCGCGCTGAACCCGGCGGCGCCGACCGAGCAGCAGAAGAAGGCGGTGGAGCAGGCCCAAAGCGTCAGCCGCAGCGTCCGGAACTGCAAGGACATGGAGGAGGCCAATCAGCGCGCCGGCACGGTCCGCCCGTCCGACCCGGGCGAGGTGCGGCTGGAAACGGTGTCGTCCGCGCCGCTGCGCAACCTGCTGGCCGGACTGAAGGACGGCGTCGCCAGCAAGCCGGTGGTGGCCAACGAGGGCGCGGCGGTGCTGATGGTGTGCTCGCGCGAGCAGAAGAACGCGGCGGCGCCGACCAAGGAGGAGGTCAGCGAGCGGCTGCTGCAGGACCGGGTGGAGCTGGCGTCGCGGCAGTTGCAGCGGGACTTGCGGCGCCGGGCGATGCTGGACGAGCGGGGGGTGTAGGGGCTGGAGCCGCAAGCGTGGCTGCCGCCGCTTCGGGAGGTCATTAAGCGGCATGGGCTGGACGCGCGGCGCAAGCTCGGCCAGCATTTCCTGCTGGATGCGAACCTCACCGGGCGGATCGCGCGGCAGGCCGGCGACCTGGCCGGGCGGCATGTGGTCGAAGTGGGGCCGGGTCCGGGCGGCCTGACCCGCGCGCTGCTGGACACCGCGGTGGAGAGCGTGCTCGCGGTCGAGGTCGATGCCCGGGCGATCACGGCGCTGGCGGAGCTGGAGGCGGCGTATCCCGGGCGGCTCCGCGTGCTGGCGGCGGACGCGACGCGGACGGACCTTGCGGCGCTCGCGGCTGCGCCGCGGCAACTGGTGGCGAACCTGCCGTACAATGTGGCAACCCCGCTGCTGGTCGGCTGGCTGCGGCAAGCGGCGTTGTGGGAGCGCATGACGCTGATGTTCCAGCAGGAAGTGGCCGAGCGGATCGCGGCCGCGCCGGACACCCCGTCCTACGGGCGCCTGTCGGTGCTGGCGCAGTGGACGTGCCGGGCCGCGCTGCTGATGCGCCTGCCGCCGGCCGCGTTCACGCCGCCGCCGAAGGTGTGGTCGGCGGTGGTGGGCCTCCAGCCGCACCCGGCGCAGCCCCCGCCCAAGCTGTTTGCCGCCATGGAGCGGGTGACGGCGGCGGCGTTCGGGCAGCGGCGCAAGATGCTGCGCGGCTCCTTGCGGGCGCTGGGCGGCGAGGCCCTGCTGGAGCGGGCGGGCATCGCGCCGGAGCGCCGGGCGGAGACGCTGGACATCGCGGAGTTCGACCGTTTGGCGCGCCTCGTGGGTGCCGAGGCCGGATGACCAGCATTTTCGTTACAATATAAAAATTATGACGGGACACGTTCTTGACGTTTGGTTAAAGTACCCCTCGTAGCCTCGGCCGCTTCGGCGACCGCGCGGGCCGGACGGCGGATGGCGGGGACGACAAGCATGACCGGCGTGGATGGCGGGATCGCGAGGGGTTGGCGGCTGCGTGTCCCGCGGCCCTGGGTCACGGCCTGGTCCGGGGGCGCGCTGCTCGCGGCGGGGGCCGGGTTTTCGGCCTGGCTGCTGGCGCCGGCCTGGCTTGAGCTGGCGGTCCCGTTCGCGCTGGCAGCAGGCGTCGCGGCGGCGGGCGCGGGGCTGGCGTCGGCGGTGCTGGCGCAGAGGAGCTGGCGGCGCCGGGCCACGCCGGCGGCCTCAGCAGATGCGGCGCCCTCCAACCCGGCCGACGCGCCGGCCGCGTCCCGCGGCGAGCTGACGCAGGTATTCAGCCAAGCGGACATCGCCGAGCGGCTTGAGCGGTCGATCGAGCAGGCGCGGGGGTCGGGCGGGTGTGCGTTGCTGCACTTGGACCTCGATGGGTTCCAGCAGGTGCGGGAGGCCCGCGGCCCAGCAGTCGGCGACCTGCTGCTGATCGAGGCGGCACAGCGGCTGCGGGCCGGGCTACGCGGGACGGACGCGGTGGGGCGCGTGGGGGAAAGTGCTTTTGCGGTGGTGCTGTCCGGCATCGGCGGGGCAGAGCAGGCCCGGCGCTCGGCCCTGCGCCTCGCCGCGGCGGTGCGGGAGCCGTATGTGATCGTGGGCGTGACCAGCCGGATCGACGTGTCGGCCGGCGTGGCGCTGTTCCCGGCGGACGGAGACGATGCGGCGGCGCTGCTGCGCCAGGCGCGCGGCGCGCTGGACGGGGCGCGGACGGGCGGGCGCGGCACGGTTGCCCTGTGCCTATCGCCCACGGCGGCGGAGGATGCGCGGCGGATGGAGGGGGAGCTGCAGCACGCGCTGGAGCTGGAACAGTTCGAGATGGCCTATCAGCCGGTGTTCGGCGCGCGAAGCGGCGTGCCGGTGGCGTACGAGGCGCAGGTCGCCTGGCGGCACCCGGCGCGCGGGCTGGTGCCCGCTTCGGTGTTCATGCCGCTGTGCGAGCGGTCCGGGATGATCGAGAAGCTCGGCCGTTGGACGCTGCACGCCGCCTGCACGGAGGCGGCGACCTGGGCGGTGCCGGTGCGGCTGTCGATCAACATCGAGGGCGCGCAGTTCCGCCGCGGCGATTTGGAGCACTTGGTGCTGGAGACGCTGCACCGGTCGGGCCTGGCGGCGGATCGCCTGGACCTGGAAGTAACAGAGGCGGTGCTGCTGGAGCATTCGCAGCAGGTGCTGGCCGCGATGCTGCCGCTGCGGACGCTCGGGGTGCGGCTGGTGGTGGACGATTTCTGCCAGGCGGCGGCGCTGCAGCGTTTCCGCGACTCGGCGGTGCAGCAGGTCAAGCTCGGCCGCGACGCCGTGCAGTCGATGCTCACCGACCCCGGCGCCATGGCCGTGGTGCGCTCGGTGCTGGGCATGGCGGCGGAGATGGGGATCGAGGCGGCAGCGGAGGGCGTGGAGGAGCCGGCGCAACGCGACATGCTGGCGCATCTGGGGTGCGGGCCGATGCAGGGCGGGCTGCTGGGTCCGCCGCAGTCGCCGGAGCGGACACGGCAGTACTTGTGGCAGGCGACGCGGCGGATCGAGGGGGGGGCGGTGCTGATCGGGGCGGGGTAGCGCAAGGGCAATCAGGGCCAAGCAAATACTTGTCGGCTTGCTCCATCCTCTCTAACCAATCCGTTACGGGAACTTCTGCAATGCCTGCTACTACACCCCGTCCAGTTTGGAAGTCGTAATTCCGTCCCCTTGACCGGCGGCACCGCTTGGCGAGGCCGGTTCCTGCCCGGGAACGCTCAGGACCACAGGTTTCAAACTGGACGGGGTTTAATCCACCAATATCTAGCGGAACCGGTGCGGGAGGCCGGCCTGCTTCATGATTCCGTTCGCGGTATGGCGGGACCGGATCTTGCCGTCGACCGGAAACTTCGTCCCGCTATGCGGGCTGAACCATATCTCATGGTCGCTGGCGCCCTGACGGAAGAGCCGGCGCCCTGACGGAAGAAGTGGCATCCGCCTTTTTGAAGCTGCTCTTTGACCAGCCTGGTCCAGTCAGCCATGTGCCCGCAGGCGAACTTTCGTGACCTGCTCGGACATCAACACCAGGGGGATTTCGTCCGGGTAGGCTTCATCGCCATCGGCGACCGTCAAGCTGCCATTGAGCTCAAGCAATTCCGGAATCAGGACCTTCAACTTGGCCTGCAACTCCTGGAGAGTGGCTGCCTCGGTGACCAAGCCTGGCACATCGCTGCTCGTTGCCACAAAGACATCGGCGTCTGCATCCCAAATTGCTCGGACGAGGATGGTTCCTCTGATCACATCAATTCCCTTTCGACTGCTGGCCCGCACCATACGCGACAGCTAAACAATTTAGCATCACTATCGCTATGTCGCGCAGGTCCCCCTACTCCGCCCCTCGCTGCGCCAGCCGCGCGTCCTTGCGCGCCGACCCGGCGCTGCTGCCGACCCAATAGCCGACCACGTTGGTCGCCATCGCGGCCAGCGTGCCGAGCAGCACGTTCAGCACCGCGTACAGCCCCTCCTGCACCGCGAACTCAGCCTGCGCGGTCCAGGTCGCCGGGTCATCCGCATCCGCCAGCAGCATCAGGCTGCAAGACTGCCCGCGCAGCGCATACATCCCGGCCCTCGGCAGCCCGTCCTGCCCAACCAGCGTCTGCGCCGAAACGCCCACCGCCCCGTCCGACCCGTTCAGCAGCATCTGCCCGGAGATGTACAGCGGCGCCGTCCCCGTCGCCTGCCCAAGGCTCGCCACGCAAAGCTGGCTCGGCCCACGCAGCGCCCCGATCCCCTGGTTCACCGCGTTGACCAGGTTCTGCCAGAACGCCTGCGGGTTCGGCGCCGCCAGGTTATCGAAACTCTCCGCCGCCTGCCCGGCAATCCCGAGCGTCAGCCGCAGCGTCCCCACCGCCGACCCAGCCCCCAGCGTGATCCCCACCGCATTCCGCAGCGACCCGGCATACCGCGCCGTCAGCAGCACCGGATAAGCCCCGTTCGCGTAGGCGACGGCATAGCTCGCCGCCATCTCCGACCCATCCGTGACCCGCACGCAGCGGAAAGACTGCGCCCCCTGCTGCACCGCCGTCGCCACCTGCGTCCCCATGTCGAACCGCCGCGCCTGAATCGGCCCGAACGCCCGCGCATAGTCCGCCATGGTGGACACGATCACCGGCTGGTTCACCGGCCCCCACGCCGCCGACCCCACCGCGCCGATGACGTTCGTCGGCACCCCGTTCAGCACCAGGTTCTGCGGCGGCACCACCTGCACATACAGATCCGGCACCACCAGCGCCGTCGTGTTCAGAGTCCCCGCTTGTACGATTGGCATGGATCAGTCCTCCTTCGGCGCTTGCAGGCGCACGACATGGCTGGCGTGCTCCGACGCCAGCACGCGCTCGATTTCGGCCTCGTCGCGCACCACGTCGCCAATCCGGTACGGCCCGAACGACCGCACCACGACCAAATAGATCATGATTGAACTCCTATTTCATAGAACAGGCTTTGACGTCAAAACTACACGACGGTCGCAACCCCGTCCGCCCAAGCAACGCCGAACAACATAGACGGCAACGTGCTATCCACGACCGTCGGATACTCAACGCCATACAGCAAATCTCGCCGCCAAACCCCCGCGACCGAACCCGCGTCCAGCACCGACCCGCCCGAAAGCCGCAGCCAGCAGCCCCAGCCCCCGACATCGAGGAACTGGATCGCCGCAAGCGCCCCGTCCACGCATCCCGCCACCCGGTCCCGCGACGCCGGGTCAGGGCACCAAGCCGTCACCCGGAACCCGGCCCGTTGCCGCCGCAGCTCCGTGCCGCCCACGCCGTCCGCCACCCGCGCCACGATCCCGAGGCCCCCCGGCAGCAGGATGCCGTCGCCGTGCAATTCCGCCGGGCGCACGGTGCGGATCAGCGCCGCAAGCACGGCCGCAATCACCCCCGGCGTGTCACCCTGGCGCACGCGGTAGGCGTGGGGCACGCCATCGACCCGGACGCCCGCGACCTGCCCAGGCGCCGGGTCGCCCGCGAACGTCACCGTCTCGCCCGCAACGGTCGCCGTGAGCGTCACCGGCGGCGCGGCCCCCTGCCACTCGCCGAGAAACCGCGTCATGTCCCGGAACCCCGCCGGCATGGACTGCACCGTGACGTGCGCGATGCCGGCCGCGAGATCCGCCTCCAGCGCCGCCGCCGTAGGCCAGCCGCGATACACCCGGCAGGCCAGGCCCGGCGCCGGCGCCCCCTCCGCCCCCTTGGGATACACCGCACCGGCCACGGCCGCCGCCAGCGCCGCCTCCACGTCCGAAAGGTCCGGCACCGCTCACGCCCCCACTTGCCGCATCGAGACGCGCCAGCCCAGCTCGGTCAGCGCCGCCGTGCCCACGACGAAGCGCCCCCCCGTGTCGTCCGTCACCACGTCCGACCGGTGCAGCGCCGGCGCCCCCAGCGGCAGCAGCAAGGAGAAATCCCCCAAGCCGCCATCCCCCGGCAGTCCGCCGGGCCGCCCGCCGCCCCCCGGCAGCAGCTGCCCCGGCCAGCCCGACAGCACCGGCCGCATCCGCGACGCCACCACCCCGCCGTAAGCGGCAAGGCCCACCTCCCCCGGCCCCGTCTCCCTAGACCCCCGCACCACCGCGTTGCTCAGCACGCAAAGCGGCCGGTCCAAGGCCGGCAGCAGCGCCACGAACAGCACCCCCCGCGCTCCCCGCAGCAGGTCGCCTACCTGCAAGTACGCGCTGTCAAAGATGCCCCGCTGCGCCCGCTCATAGCCCGCGGGCCGGCGGTAGCCGGGGTTGCCCCCGTCAAACGCCGCCGGCAGCCGCAGGAAACGCAGCTCCGGCCGCAGCGGGTCAACCGCCCCCCGCGGCCGGTAAGCGTCGTACGGCGTGCCGAACACCCGGGCCGCCACCCCCATCCCCCGGCTCACCCGGTCGGAAAGCGTGCTTGCGTCCATCTTCCCCTCACACCACCAGAACCACGGACGCCCCGCCCGAGAGGGTCGCCCCCGGCGGCACCCCCAGGAACCCGCACAGCCGCCGCCGCCACTGGTCGAACAGCCGCTCGCGGTCCTGCAGTTCCCGGGGATTGCGCACCCACCCGGCGGCGGAGGCCGTGTCCAGCCCCGCCCCGGTGTCCGGGATCGCCTGCTCCAGCCCAACGAGCGTCGTGAGATAGGTGCGCAGCACCGCCTCCTCCGACGCCGTCAGATTGCCCAGCCGGTACTCGACGGTCCCCGCAGCCTGCACGAACCACCAGCTCATGGCGCCCGACAGGTCCGCCCCATGCGCGGGGTAGCCGAGGAACCGCCGCGCGTCCGTCCTCTCCCGCTCGCTCAGCATGGGTGGGCCTCCCTACCCGACATGCTCTACCATCACCGCCCGCTTGTAGGCGGCGTTGGTCGCCGTCGGCACGACGCTCGGGTTGGTCAGCGTGTCGGACGGCGCGCAGAAGCCGCCGATCCAATACCAGCTCTGCGCGATGATCTGCTGCAGCCGGTCCAGCGGCTCGCGCGTCACCATGGCGATCCCGTCCACCAGGCTGATGATGCTGTCCGCCGGCGCCACGTCCTGCGCCGCCATGCCGGCGAAGTCCCCCTCGATCAGCGCCCCCTGCCCCACGATGATCGGACGCCGGATCACAGCGCCCGCCAGCGTCGGGTGCGGCTGCACATACGCCTCCGTCGTCGGAATGAAGCGCAGCCCCAGGAAGTTGTTCACCATGCCCGAAGCGAACACCTGGTTGGCGCTCGTCGCCCCCTGGAACAACTGCCGGAAATCCGGGTCCGCGAACAACTGCCGCGCGCTCACCGCATCCAGGTAGCAGTTGTACGACCCGGCAATATCCGGCACCGCGTTGAGCCGCAGCTTGCTCACCGCATCCAGCAGCACGCCGATCGTCAGCTCGTCCGTGGCGGCAAGCGCCGCCGCCGTGCTGCGCCCGTTGGGCCGCGCGATGACGCTGGCGTTGGCCGCCTGCACCGCGTTGCCCAGCGCCCCGTCCGACACGCTCACGTTGGTGGAGCAGGTGATCGTCCCCGACACGCCCCCCGGCGTCGTCGAGCTGTTCGTCGCGTCCGCCGCCGTGCCCACCACCGTGTACACGCCCGACCCGATGGTCACGGTGAGGCTCGTCGTCGCCCCCACCGGCCCCTGCACCCCGTTCACGAACGCCGTCGTGAAGCCGCGCAGGTCATCCACCGCCACCGTCGGCCCCGCCGACGACAGCGCCACCCGAACCCGCGTGTTCCCCCCGAAATACGGCGCGAACAACGCATTCCGCGCCAGCTCATCAAGGCTCCGCGCCGCCTGCTCCCCGTTGATCGCCGCGTTCTGCAGGAACTGGCTGCTGATCCCCACCCGCGACGTCACCATGTTCAGGTCCGTCGTCGCCGCGTAATGGTTGATGGTGATGGTGAACTGCTCCACCCCCCAGCCCTGCGGCGTCAACCCGTTGTCGAAGTTGGTGTTGGTCGCTGGCGGCAGCGGCGTGGTGACGCTCGGCTTCAGCCCGGCCCGCGTCTTGGTCAGCGTCTCGCCGATCCCCACCGCAAACTCCTGCCGGTCCGCGCAGGCCCGGTAGCCGAGCCGGGAGCGCATCGCCTGCAGGAACTCCCGCTCCAGGAAGCCCTGCTGGATGATCGGCTGCAGGATCGCCGGAAAGTTCTGGATGCCCATGGATGTTGCCCTTGTGCCAACAGAGAAAGCCCGCCGCGGCGGATGCCGGGCGGGTTGGAAAGTCACAGGTGATGTCGTTACTCAGCCGCGCCGCGCGGGCACCGCCATCCTAGGAAAGAGTCATCGAATTCCTGGGGCGCCCATGCAAGCCTTTTTTCTTATTTCAGCAAATTTTCTTATGCGCGCCGCGAAGCAAGGCTGCTGGTGTCATAGCAACGCCCAATCGGTGCCTCGAAGCCAATGGCCTCAAGGCGCACCACGCTCTCCGCATGGAGCAGCAGCGGCGTGGCGGGCCAGCCGCCATCGGGATTGCGGCGCAGCAGCTCCCCCGATACCGACAGGCTCGACAGCAGCAAGATCTCCGAAACGCTCGGAATGGTCGTGTACGCCCAGACATTGCGCCGCGTCGCCGCCTGGTTGCCCGGCGACAGCACCTCGATCAGCACGACGGGATCGGGGATCGTCCTGCCCCCCGTGGCTGGCGTGCAGGTAATCCCGATGTCCGGGACGCGCTCGTTGTGGGCCGCGTCGGCGCGCGGGATAACGCCCGGCGTCACGACAACGCGGCAGGGCGACCCCGTGTCGATCAGATGCCGGGTCACGAGGTAGCAAACCATGTTTTGGATGCTGCCGTGGTCGTCGCCTGGCGGGGCCATGCAGACCGGCTCGCCGTCGATCAGTTGCCAACGCCGGTCGCGCAGGGCTTCGGGCGGATGCCAAGCCTCAAACTCGGCAACCGTCATCAAAGGCGGCAGGCGCATCGCGGTGCTCATGGGCACACCATGCCGGATTTGCGGGCCGAACGGCAATGCACCATGGCCCGCCCCCTACCGCCGCCGCAGCAGCTCCGCCCGCGCCGCCCGCCACTCGTCCTCCGACATCTCCATCGCCGTCTTCGCCTTGGGCGCCGCCGCCACCGGCGCGCGCCCGGCGCTGCTGCTGCTGCCCCCTCCGCGCCCGAACAGCCAAGGCTTCGCCTCCCGCATCCGCGCAACCAAATCCGCCGCGCCCTCGACCCCATCCGGCCCCAGCACCAGGCCCGACGCATCGATCAGCCGCACCCCGTCAAGGTCCACCATCCCCGCTCGCACGGCTTCGGTCCGCAGCTCCGCCTGCACTACCCGCGCCCGCAGCGCCGCAACCTCCGCCGCCACATCCTCAGCCACGTCCACCCCGTCCATTTGCTCGCTCATGCCGCATCTCCCATCTCTTGATCCACCCGGGCCTGCTCGCCCGCCACGTCCAACAAGCCCCAATCCGCCGCCAGCAGCCGCCGCGCCGTCTCCCGGCTCAACTGCCCGGCCTGAACCAGCGCCATCAGCGTCGTCGCGTCCCGCGCCCGGTCCTCGCTGGTCACGGGATACCAGGGCGGCCACGACAGCCGCAGCTCCGCCGCCGCATCCAGCGGCCCCACCGCCCGCCCCCCAGCGGTCAGCGGGTATACCTCCCCGGCCCGCAGCATCATCCGGCACAGCTGCAGAACCGCCTCGCCGTAAGACACCCGCAGGCTATCCGCGAGCCACACCAGCCCCTGGTTCATCAGCTCCAGCGCCCGCCCGGACTGCGGCGCGCTGATCCGGCTCGCATCCGCCCGGTTGCCGTGCATCCCCTCCAGCGCCAGCTCCCGCAGCACCCGCACGTAGTCGAGCACCGCCGCCGCCGCCGTGCCGCCGATCTCCAGCAACCGCGCGTCGCCCTTCTCGCTCACCACCAGCGCGTTGCCGGCCCCGCGGATCAACTCGCCCTCGATCCCCGCCGGCTCCTTGATCAGCAGCGTCGGGTCAGACGAATACTTCAACCCCCGCCCGGCCTGGCTGAGCTGGTAATCAATCTCGATCCCGGTCTCGACGGCGGCGCGGAACGTGCAAGCCCCATCCGGCGCCTCGCCGCCCGGCAGGTTCCGCACCCAAACGAGCGGCACGAAACCGAGGCCATGCCGCACGCTGCGCCGCCGGTCCACCGCCGGCTCACCCGGCGCCCCCACAGGCTGCGGCACAAACCAGGTCTCATAGGCCGCATCCCAGCGCCGCTGGAACCAGTACGTCGCCCCAGGGTCCGAAACCTCGAACCCCGCCGCCTGCAGCTCCGCCCCAGGCACCTTATACCGCTCCGTGACCGAGGCCAGCGTGTCCGGCGCCTCCGCCTCCCAAGCCGGCGTCAGCCAAACCGTGTCCAGCACGTCCAGGAACACCCGCCCCCGCAAGATCCGCAGCAGCACGCAGGCCGAGCCGATGCTGCCGCGGATCGCCGCCTCCGTCATCACCTGGTTCAGCCGGCAATCCCGCACCAACGCCGCCAGCGCATCCCGCACCGCCGGGTCCGGACTGGCCACCGTCGGCATGTGCCCGTCGCTGAACAGCAGCGCCACGCTGTCCTCCACGACAACCCGGCACAGCGCATACCGCACGCTCGGCCGCCGCCTCCGCAACGGCACGTACTCGCCGCCGCCCGACCGCTCCTCATGGAACTCGTGCGGCAGCACGTCATACAGCGTGCCGTCCAGCACCCGCCGCATCACCTGCAGCCGCCGGGCACGGGGCGAAGCGTCGGGGTCGGCTGGAATCAGGTCGCAAATCGTCTGGAACATGCCACCGCCCTTGAAATTTCCGGATCGGACAGCCCAGCCCGCGTGCGCGCAAACGGCCATCCTATGCCGAATTGATGGATTTCTTGGGGCGGCAATGCAAAGAGTTTTTTCTTAAATAGGAAAGAAAATATTGCTGATCGACTCACGGCCCGCGCCGTTCAGGATTTTGCACAGCCCAACCCTAAGCCGCACACCGGTCCCCAACGCAGGCCGACACCACCCAGCCCCGCATCCGCAACAGCGCCACCACCCCGTTCACGCCTATCAGGTGCGCCGCCCCTGGCCCAGCAGGCTATGGCGCTCCGCACTGCCCGGCGGCAGCCCGGTCGCCGCAACCTCTTGCCGCGTCGCCGGGTCCAGCCGCCCGGGTCGCCGCTTGCTGGTTCCACTGCTCCGACAGATCGACGTATAAGTGACCGTTTAACAACTCTGCTATGCCGGCTACCCGACGCGGTTTGACGCGGTTTTCTGCACCTCCGGTGCTCACGGGCAGACGCCTGCTCCGCTCAAAAACCACGCCGGATCGGCAGTCGGCGCAAGAACGCTGACCACCTCCGGCTCGGCCTAGCGAATTCTTAAACAGGCACCAACCGGGCCATGACGCGCGCGCTCAGCGCGTCGAGGCCTGGTCCGACAACAACCTCCGACGTCACCAGCAGGAACGCGCCGCCGCACATGGCCTCGGCGCGCTCGCACTCCGGCGCGGCACGCGCCGCCACTTCCGCGGCACCGATCCCGAACGCCCGCCGGCACAGCAGGTCGTCGAAGAAGCACACCGGCCAAATCCGGTACACGCTGTCCCGGCCGTTGATGTTGCGGCCTGTCTTCTGGGATTGCACGCGCGTGATGTCGAAATCGTCCAGCATCACGGCGTCGTCGGTATGCGCGGCTGCGCGGTATGGCCTGAAGATGTCGATCAGCCGCGGCAGGGTGGCCGAGCAGAACAGGGCGTAGTCCGCCTCCTCGGTGTCCAACCGCAACGAGATGAAATCGTCCGACTGAGCTATGTCTCTGGATAGATACCCGGCGAAGCGTGCCTCATACAGAACTTGTCCTGCCAACCCGCTCACCAGCGCCGTTCTGAGATCGAGTGAGGCCGACTCGCCCGTGAACTCGAACGGCGCGTCGCTTGCGGTCTTTCTGGCGTCCCAGAAATCAGGAACAGCCACGAACTGTTCGACGAACTTGGCATTCAGCTCCGGGCTAGGCTCATCCAGGTTCGCGCGGCGCCGCAGCATAAAGTCAACATACATGCCTCTCTCCTAGCATATGCCTCAACCTCAGATTACGGCTGTGACGGCCTTACGCGAATGGAAATGTTTTCAATGCCAAGCCCGACGATGGTGCGCCTTGCTTCGGCAGCAGCTTCTGCAGTCGGAACCTCGATTACTCCTGTATATCCTGGATTTTGTGCCAGTGCGGTGCTTTGTCTCCTCAATTGATCTCTGAAGCTCGGCGGTATGAACCTTCCGGTCCTAGTACCTCTGCACAGTAGATTTGACCGGTTGAGCATATCCGGGATTGAGCGTGGGCAAGTCGGCGCGGTCCACCTGGACAGCGATGCTCCGAGCCGCGGCGGGCTGGCGTGAGATCAGCCCGGC
>JAABUS010005625.1_pt1 | contig 16205 bp, 17 predicted proteins | sample 5560161 | NCBI WGS metagenome assembly JAABUS01 (sample SAMN10711885, study PRJNA513376) | rock metagenome | isolation source: Antarctica rocks | place: Antarctica: Victoria Land, Trio Nunatak nord | collected 2016-01-04
GTTGAGCTTTGGTTGTTTGCGGGTTGAGGGGTTTTTTGGGGGTTGAGGGAGGGGGATGTATGGGTAAGGTTTGTAAGAGGTGATAGTGTGGGGATAGGAGTTGGGGGCGTGAGGAGAGGGAGAAGGGGCAAAGAGGTAGGAGGGGCGTGGGTGAGGAAGAGGTAGGAGCGTAAGAAGGGGAAGTCGATGGGGTTTGGAGAGAGTGGGGCATGAGGGAAGGGGGGGATGGGGTGGAGAAGAAGAGGGGAAGCTAGGGACCCACCTTTAAAGGTTGCGGAGAGGTTGTTGGTGCGGTAGATCCATATGGGGCAAGAACGCTACGACTTGAAAAACGATAGGTGGAAGTTGTCGACGCTTTTCGAATCGCGCTGGCAGGAAATACATCCCATCGCTCGAACATCCCGTGACCGCAAGCATCAGCCATCTACCTTCTCAACATCTCTACCCCCCCCCCGCCGCCACCCCCATCCCCACCCTCTCCTTCGCCCTCCCCTCTCACCCCCTCAACCCCCTCAAACACCGATTCTCCCTTCTCAGCACCTCCACCTCCACCTCCAGCGCCCCAATACGCGCATCTATGAAATGGATAATCACCCCGATGTCTCGCCCCGAGAGGAGGTCGAGAGGGTTAGGGCGACGAGTGCCCCTGAAGACATCGTTCTCGTGGCGGAGGAAGAAGCACTCTTCGAAGAGGCGTTGGTAGTGCATCGCCTTCGGTGTGAGGGTGTTCGGGATGTCGGAAGTGTAGAAGCGGCGGGTCAGTTCGTGGTGCCAGTTGAGGCGGAGGGGGTGGATGACTGGTGTGGTGGCCATGGCTGTGGTGTGGAGACTTGCGTTGCTGGGAATGCGAGAGGCTTGAGAAGAAGGTCTGGGAGGTAGTGATATAGTAGTTTGCTGATGGGGCAGCGGAAAGCCCTTTGCGAAGTTGCAGGACAAAGGAAAGGGTGAGAGGGACGATGGGTGTCTATGCATGGGCAGTCTGGACAATGCTTCGTGTGGGAAGTTCTCTGACGGACTGGCAATGCCTGGTGGTGACTTTAAGGGAGCAGAGAAATTTTTGAAGGCCTTCCAGGCCATGGAAACGGAGTGGGTCTGCATTCAGAAAAAGTATGACAGGCGATGATTCCTCTTTCTCGAAGCAACCCATTTGAAAGAAAGGCCGCGCCATGAGAGATACTCAGCAAAGCAAAGAGATGAGGGAATCTTGAACTTGCCATACCAACAGACACCAGGACAAACCTCCCCACCCAGTCAAGTTCACTTACGAAGTCCGCATAGTCATAGAACGTTATCTCCACAAGCTTTACAGTAGAGCCTTCTGTCCGCCCAGCTCTGTGCTATCAGCGAGCATCGTACTCGGTGTTTCTATTTCCTGCAAGTCAGCATTCGTCCAACTACTATTGCTCCACTCTGCCGCGTCCCTCGGGACCGCCCGCCGAGCTCTCGCCCAGAGATGTCGCTTACCCCTTACGGATCTTTCTGACAGTGATACTATTGCACATTATGCAATGAGTCCTCCCCGCTTCCTGGCCGCTGAGCCAGACGGCCGTTCCACAGCCCTCACATGCATATTGTGTCTTCCGGGGCTGAGTGTTAGCAGTTGATGCGTTGGCATTAGGCTCTACGATTTCCTTGGGCGCTTGCTCGCTCTTCAGTCTCTCGTTCCCTGCTGTCATTTTCTTGATCGAGGCTTCAAGACAGCGGAAATATGCTTCGGGGTCGCTGAGCATATCCACGACCTCTTCGCTCGGAGGGCGTTCGCCTCTCAGAATCCTATTTTCGCAATCAAGATCAGCTTGCAGCTGGATTAGCTGCCGTTGCCTCTCCATCATGTCGTGGAAGGCTAGCGTAGGCTGAGCTTGATTTTCCAGGTCATCTTGACGGTTGTCTGCCGGCTGTGGATTCTGATAACCGGCCATCGTTTATCTTCGCCACCGTAGGAAAGTAGCTGGCCACAGGCAGAGATTGTATGATAATCAACAGAATGGTGAGCGAAGGAATATCGACTTCCCTATGCTAGTACAAGGAGAAAATAAGATATCAACCCTTTTATAGCAGTATGGGTACTCTTGTAGGCCTGAATGACAGCAAACTCGTGATGAAGTCATGCTGGCCTTTCTCTAACCACAGGCACTGTGGCACTCTCTGGCTCTCTTCATGTGAATGAACTCTGTCTTGTCATTGTTAGGCTATTTGCCCACCGCCACATAATCTGTGAAGTCGTGGGTGGTGGGACTTCCAAGCATTGCCTTCTAGGCGGCACACGTGTCAGCCACGACTCTGTCACTTGCTTAATCTGGACCATCAAGCCAACGGATAGACGCGCAACACGAAGACGGGAGTCTGAATTTGACGTTGGGAAGGAACAAATGAGGTCAGAAAACAGGATTGGGGAGCGGTAAGAATGATCCAGCAAGTAGTTAATGACAGCGACTCCAAGAAGGAAAAGCTAAGTCTGGGACCGTTTAACAGAGCCCACTGAGTCCTTGGAATTTTGAGCATACCGAAAACTGCCGTGGAGGGTGGTAGGGGATCTATCAGCCATGCGTTGAAGTTGACAAGCTTGGGCTGGGAAAGACCTTACAAGATCACGTGATGGCGTGAAGCCTAGCGTGCCATGACCCCTGAGACTGCAATCTCGTTCGTACATTCAGAAACCTTGAGAACCGGTTTACACACCCAACAACCCACAGCAGCGCAACCCGACTACAATGCCCAGAGCGAAGAAAGCTCCCACCTCTGCGTCAGCACGGGATGATCCACTCAAACGCACAAGCGGCAATGCATCCAAGAAGGCGAAGCCTGCGACCGAAAAGCCCATAGAAAATACAAATCCTGAAAAACCTCCAGCGAAGGTTTGTCAAGCAGGCAATTACCTCCTACTTGTGCATTTGTGCGACGCCTACGAGCCCGGCATTTCTCGTCTCCTTTCGATACCGCCTGAGACGACCTTCGACAAGCTTCACGAAGCACTGCAGATCGCCTTTGGCTGGTCCAATTCTCATATGCACCAATTCTCGCTTGCAGAAGAAAGCGAGATCGATCCTATGATGGTAGGCAAGACGGTGTTGTATCTCCTACAAAAGGGGAGGATTCGGCGCTCAGTGGCCTGGATGTGGATGTTAAAGAGGAAGCAAGATTCTCCCTAGCTGATATCCTCGACAAGGCCGAGTATAAGGGGAGGACGCGGTTGACATACGAGTACGATATGGGCGACAGCTGGGAGCACCAAATTTGGGTCCTCGGTCGCGCAGATGACCACTTGGGCAAGACTTTAGGTGTCAATGGGTTCAATCAGAAGCTCATTTGCGTTACTGGTGAAGGGCACGCATGCGCAGAAGATTGTGGAGGGCCACCTGGATGGGAGGATCTGAAAGATACGTTCAAGAAGACCAGGGGCGGCGACAAGTATCGGAAGGATTGGTACAAGAACGTGTGTCTCATTGGGGATAAGAAGGGGTTAGACCCATACAAATGGGATATCTCGGACGTCAATGCTCGGCTCGCTGATGTGAGTACTTGCACCCGCATTGTTGCTCTTTAGCACGGCTGACTCGAATCAGATCAAGAGCTGAATAGCCGGGCTGTCTTTGGTCGAGGTGCCGAGTGTATTTCCGGAGCGGTATACTGTTCGCTGAGGATAGTCTTGTGCGACTTAGAAATATATTAACCTCGTGGTCGTTATTCATAGATAGAGTAATTTACAATTTATCTGTGTATGTGGTCCGTCCTGAATGGTAGCTTGAATGACTGTCCCTCGCATTAAGGCAGCGCCAGGAGAGTAACCAGCTCGGGTCACCCGATCGCCATGCGCCGAAGTGCTCTCAATAACCAGTCACGTAAACGGCTTTGCTGCCGTAAGTGAGACCACTCTATATACGGATCTCGGTCCCAAAGTACGGGTAGCGTAATCGGGGGCCATCACACCGAGCTTTTAGTTCTCTCGCCTGTGTTTCTATTCCTGTGTGCATCAGTCGCCTCCGCGATCTTAGTCTTCCGCCAGGTGCACTCGTCTGAGAATTCGCAGTATCCGCACTTGTAGGCTTCTTGGATGTCCACACCCCTAGCTTCTCTTTCCCCTCGCCACCATTTCATCTCGTCGTCTATGTAGTCCTGTAATAGTTGATCGTCGTAAAGGAACGTTTTCATGCCAAGGACTTCTCCATCCCGTTGGCCACGGTATTCGGCTTTCAGCACTTTACCGATGCTCTCAACCCCATCTGGCATCGTTCGTTGAAACTCCTGGATCATGAGCTGCCAGAGCTGAGCCAAGGAATTGTGTTCGAGAAGAACCTGCATAAAATCCTCCGTGGAGGCTGGTGGGTCTTCCATAACGGACTGTGATGGATCGTCTATTGCGTCATAGCTTATTTCGTGAAGATTGCCTATCTGTGCAATAAAATTATCACTGAAAGGTTTGTGCGGGTCGACCTTGTACCGAGCAAAGATTATGGTAGCGTCGACCTTGTTGGTCGCGAGCTCCGAGAGCAAACGGTGGTAAAGCATCAGTTGCATCAACGTAGACCGGAAAGATGCACCTTTCGGAACAGACTTCACTCCCCGAGTCTTAACATCTGTCAAATAGATTCGAGATGTCTTCGTCCGCATGGAGCTCAGCCTTGTCAACAACCCTTGCTCTATGGCTTGACCACCGCTCTGTTGCAAGTAACTGTCAATTGTCGCCTGGCCCTCCGGAAGATTATCCTTCTTGGACTTCTCAGTGGCCTCCTCCAGCTCGCGATCAGGGCACATATAGGTTAGCTCGTCAACGATCCCATTAACGACCTGCCCATCGATCATACCCCAGAGTTCTAGCTCCCGTGTAATGCCAGTTTCCTGAAGTGTGCGCAGACCCTGTATGATGTTCCAGATCTTCAAGCCCCATGCATCTTCAGCTCTCTTGATCTTGACCTCGACTGTACGATGCACTTCGCGCTCAAGTGTCTTATGAATAGCCGAACCTTGTTTCATGGCTGGGGTACGGCGCTTCTTTCCATGCTTGGTGAGGGTATACCAGTATTGTAGCTCGCACCAGGAAGGCGAGATCAAGTCCGTAACAGTCAGAACTTTCCTAGACTTCGTTCGAAAACGCTCCAGTGGCGAGCGTAGATCAGGTCTCTCAAGCTCCAGAGGCATACTGGTGGAAGGTTCAGCAGATGCCCCCCGCGTGGCTCGTTCTGCACGGCTTTCTGAACTTTCTACTACACGCTTCATCGTCAGTCAGTACCGTTTGTGAATCACCTTTGGACTTACCAGGCGCTGAAATGCTGCGGTACCCTTCGATCGTCTTTGGGATGCTCTCTGTAGGACCCTTCTCTGGCAAGTGCCTCGACTTGAAAAACCTCTTTCCGCGCCGCTTACTGCCCAGAGCACGAGGACGCCTTGCCGACTTTGGGCCTTCATTATCCTCAATGTCTCGTAACACAAGCGGTGGTGTGGTGCCCTGCTTGACGGGCACCTGTTGCAGAAGTTCAGTGAGGCTCACTTCTTCGTCCGACTCAAGTTCAGAGCCATAGTCACTGTCGTCGATCTTCTGGGCGGAGGCTTTGCCATCCATGGCCCTAAGCTTTCGCAGTACATGCCGCGGGTACTAGGTCAAGGAGAGGTATTGGTGGTGTACGGGCATGTCAAGTAAAAAGAAGCACTAGGGTTGGCCACGATGAATCATGATTCTTTGTAGGGTTCGGAACGCATAACCGGAGACTCAATACTTGCTCATAGCTCCAATAAGAGGAAAGACTGAAGATCTGTTCCAAAGTAATCTAAATCGGATTGTCAGGAACACGCATTCGAATAAATCTTTCTCACGCTTGGTCTCAAGATAATTGCCTTTTGGTTTCACAATGGGCATATTCTCAGTCCAGTATAATTTTATGTCTAGCTAATTAAAAAGTTTCAATAATCGAACTATGAGTCGGATTTTCGGGGCTCAACATGAAGAGCACCAAAATCTATAGTCTACAATCTGTCATAATACATTCAATTGTGTACAGCTTTCCCGGTGACAAGCCGTACTCATCCCAAGCTTTGAAATCAAAGGAGCTGGTCTATAGTCGATGCCTCCTGACCACCTTACACAAGAGATTGACCCAGCATCGCGCCATACACCCCGAGAAAAGTGTTCCAGCTATCCGCACACACCAAGGAGGTTCACCGAAGCTCTGAAAGCGGAGTCATTGTTCGAGATCGGCGACTCACTGATCTTGAGGAGGTATTCGCTACGCAGACTGCGCGATTTTATCTTGTTTCATAGCCTTTTCGTTCAGCCATGACAAGTAGGCCTGCCAGAAGACGGCGACTCCGCCTAATCCCTATCAGCAAGCTTCATCACGACCTCAAAGCTTCCAGCGCTGACTCACCAGCGAAGAGAGCCCGGTACTGAGGCGTGATGTATGTGAAGCTGAAAGCCGTCACTGCGGGCCACAGCTTGCATGAGTTGATGAAGCTTGTCGGTAAGGTCCGCTCGATGCGATTCCAGGCTTCCACTAGTCCATCGCCTGACAATAGAGTATGGATACCGAAAAAAGAGCAGAGGAAGATTGGCGCGAAGACGATCTGGTTGACGATGACTTTGACGCCTAGTGAGAGGAGCTTCGAGGCGTAATTGAAGGAGCGGCCAAGGTACATGAACCTGCGTACTCATGAGCGCCAATGTATATAGGGTATGGAGATGGGCTGTACCAGTTGTAGGCTGGGATTGAAACAACTGCACCGATGGCCATGTTTCTCGCTGCGCGCCAGGGATCGTATGCATCCCCTCCAACTTTTTGTGCCCCAAGGTCACCACAGAAGTAGATTATCACAGAAGTAGCCACTTGAGTTGCGTAAGGTCTAGTGGATTGTGCTCGTCCGTAGCCATTGAACGCCTTGGTTAAGGGCCCGAGGCGTTGCCAGAGGTGCAGAGGTTTTTGACTATCGGAGTTGGGCAATGTCTTTTTCTCAATGTCTTTGGACGCTTTACTTATGCTTCCGGTGTCATCCGCCTTGGACCGTCGTCTGACAGAAGAAAAGAAAAATCGATTTCCACGGAGGCATGGTCGACCGTGCAGGCGGACAAGTTTGTACATGGTGAAGTTCGCACAACGTACCTCGACTGTAGGCCCAAGACCCTGGCCTTGATCACCTGTCTACGGAAGGAGCATAAGAGACAAATCAGGAAAACAGGGGGAAAGGAGATACAGTCACCATATAGTTGCACTGTGACGGAATGATGAGGAACTGCGAAAATAGAGATGCGTGACGGAAAATCCTCACCTAGAAAACCTACATACCGGTCACCTAGGATGAGAAGAGAGCATTGTAAGATTTTCATGGACCTAGTACTCAAGGATTTTAGGGAAAAGGAACTTGATTGATCAAATCATGCGGACTTGGAAGGTAGACTTCTAAAGTCACTTTGTGACCTGGCTAGGCCAGCCGGATGGCAGCTCCCCATCAAAATGCTGTATTTTTTACCCTCATATGATGATTGCGCAAGGTCACATTATAAAAGCAAGCAACTGCAGAGAAGCCGAAGATTGGTCGTCTCTCGCAGAATTCATTCAGCGAATAATCGCTGTCGCTGATTGATGTACACAAGCCCATGCTCGAACCAGAGCAAACTCCTTGATGAACCCCCATGTCATTTCCCTATGCTCATTAAACCCGAAGCACCGAGCCAGCTAAGTACCACCATGAGAAAAAGCCATGTCCCCCACAAACATCATGTTGTCATAGCGAATGGAGAGACAGTGGCCGAAGTTTGGCTGACATGGTGATAGCTAGCATGCCTGAACAACCTAAGAACGTTCACCACGGAGGCGACGGGCGAGCTGGATGTCTTTCGACTGGATGGTGACACGCTTGGCTGAAGTAGATCATTAGCAATCTCAATGGAGGTCGGAAGGCAACAGAAGCTTACCGTGGATGGCACAGAGATTGGTGTCTTCGAAGAGGGAGACGAGGTAAGCCTCAACGGATTCCTGGAGGGCACCGATGGCGGAAGATTGGAAACGCAGGTCCGATTTGAAGTCCTGGGCAATCTCACGAACCAAACGCTGGAATGGCAGCTTTCGGATCAAGAGCTCCGTGGATTTCTGGTAACGACGGATCTCACGGAGAGCAACGGTTCCTAAGACGCGATGTTAGACAAGTTCGACGCGTGTTTTGTGATCGGAGCTTACCGGGCTTGTAGCGGTGGGGCTTCTTAACACCACCGGTCGATGGGGCTTGCTTACGAGCAGCCTTAGACGCGAGCTGCTTACGTGGGGCTTTGCCACCAGTGGATTTACCTGGAATGAAGTGTTAGTGAGGCTGTTACTTGGTGGGCGAACAATGTGTGATCTTGAGGGTGGAGTGTGGCAAGGCCGACAGTGAGGTAACAGGGCGACAACGGCGGTGGGATTACTTACGGGCAGTCTGCTTGGTACGAGCCATTGCTAATGATTCGTAGTGATATTTGGATGATGTTTGAAGTGGTAAATCGATGATATGAAGTGGTGGTTGATGGAAATGTGGGTGATGATCGGTGGTCGGTGGATGATGTAAGAAAAGTGGAGGGGAAGCGAAAGAAAGTGGGAATAAGTAGTTTATCGAAGAAAGCGGTGATCCAGGCAGGCGCGACCGCAAAAGGCCGCTAGCGAATATTCCTTTTCGATGTGCTGGAAAGCAGCCGCTGTTTCGCGTGTTTCGCACCCCCGGATTTTTGGTGAGGGAACTTCAGAATAATGTCAGGCGGATTTCTTGGCCAATCAAAGTTTAGAGAATTGCTTTAAGCGACAAGGGATCATGGAATATGCAACCACAGTTGCAATGGTGTGCGCAATTATGACACACTTTGCACTGAAGACTGTGAATGGGATCCTGATAGCTTTACTGCATCACTTGGTTCACAGTGAATGAGTGAGTCACCGCATCTTGTAAAGGAGAGATTTGGTGGTTCTTTCTGGATGCTCGGTGAAAAGCGCACTAGTGGGCAGTAACCCCCAAAATCCTCTTATTTTGCCTTCAGCTTTGGGCTTAGCTCCACAGCGGCAGTGATACGCAGAGAATGGGGCGCGGTCTTCAAATATCCTCCCTCCGCACTGCCTTGCTCTACCACCCATCCGCCCAACCACCATCTATCTCGATTCCCAAAGCTACCGTACCACGTATTCACATCCACTATTCCAGCCTTCAAGCTAATTACTCCATCCCTCTATCATCATGACTGGACGTAAGTATTCTTCCTCATCGTCCGGCCATTGCTGTGTCGATGCTCTTTACATCGTTGGACAACCTCACTGACGCGTCTTTTACACAGGCGGAAAAGGTGGCAAGGGTCTCGGCAAGGGTGGTGCCAAGCGTCACCGAAAGATCCTTCGTGACAACATTCAGGGCATAACCAAGCCTGCTATCCGTCGTCTCGCGCGTCGTGGCGGTGTCAAGCGTATCTCAGCCAGTATGTCTTCCCTCTCACACCGTGCTCATCAAATCATCCATCCTAACGATCTCTCCAGTGATCTATGAAGAGACGCGTGGTGTCCTCAAGACCTTCCTCGAAGGCGTCATTCGTGATGCTGTCACCTACACCGAACACGCCAAGCGAAAGACCGTCACTTCCCTCGATGTGGTATATGCCCTCAAGCGACAAGGCCGCACCCTGTATGGTTTCGGTGGCTAGACGCGTCTTTTCTCTCACACTTACGACATTTTCTCTGAGCTTGCCCCATCATGGTATGGGATTCCTCATGGATAGCATGTGATGACTCGGCGAGGTTGCAATGGGTTAACGGGGTTCTCGTGCTTTGTATCATAGGAGAACTGGAGTCATAGGCGGTATGGAATGATAACAGATAATTCCAGCTTCATTGAAGTATCAAACTTCTCTTCAGGCCTCAGTGACTTATCTTGTGTCTTTCCATCGTCGTTTTCCCTCGCCCTTTTTGACGCTTCCTGCTGGAATCATAACAACGGGCAGTGGCGAAGCAAGGAAGAGACATTCTCGGTTTTTATCGGCCTACAGGCACCCGGATGGTTGGGGCTAGGAGAAAGAGTCTTCTGATCGTCATTTGTCTGCCACTGTGTACTGCTATTATTGGCGGTTGGAAAGGTCTGATTAATACCGGAAGCATCAAGCACCTTCAAGCTTAGACGTGACAAGTCCCATCACGTTGCCATAAGCGGGCGCTGTTCTGCCTGTAGCTCAGCTGGTAGATGCTGTAAGGTTCTACATGAAACAGTATTGTAAAGAATTCGCTGCACTTTAACCCCCTTTTTGCTATTTTGACATTCCAATGATTCCATCCCATATTTCATCTTTCCCACCCATATGCGACTCGAATAGAAATAGACTTCGATCGATATGAATGGTGTAAGCGTGACAACAAGATGAGCCTAATTGGCGAAGAGAGAGTCTTATCAAGGTCGCTTCTTCTTATTTCTATACTCCTCGAAAAAGCGGCGACTATGTGCGCACAGGAACGATGTGAGAGATATCGTTCGTGTCAAATACGTTCAATCTTTGGACATCAGACTGGGAGACGCTCTAGTCTTGCAATCAAATGATGAGTTGATGATGGAGATTATACGAAATCGCGGAATATCTGAAGGAAAGAGGTCAATGCAGCTGCTCCTTATTGTAGATGTGAATATATATGGCCTATCATGCAACGAGCATGGAAGATCATGGCATCCACGGTATCTCAACTTACACTAGAGACCTTCCGAAGCAAGGGTTGGCAGTCCACGAGGCTGTTAGATTGAAGATGGAGCGATATCCCAAAATTTGATATCTGCAATTCTTATTTAGAGGAAGTGAAGTAGAGGAAGTACAGACCTAGGACGGTGTTCGAACAATTCATCTAAACCTTGGGTATGCCAATCAAAGTGGTTCTCCGGCAAGAATACTTCGAGAGTCTTTAGAAATATTAATTACGGTTCTCAAGATTAGGTCCCTCAGGCTTATCATTAACTTAGTGCTTCCGGAATCCCTCTAGCTACCATCCATCGTTTGCATTATCACAGGGGAAACTCCTTGACCGCACATCGATCAGCATACTTCGAGAGCACAATATCTTGTCCCGACTGCTTCAAGGGCTCTGAGAGAACAGACGCAACCCCGACGGACAAGGTGACTACGCTTCATGGCCTCCCTACCTGTATCGCCGAACCCTCTGAGGGACGAAGCCCGAAAGGAATCGTTGTCATAGTTCCCGATGCTTTCGGCTGGGAGTTTGTGGATAACCGACTGCTGGTCGATGAATACGCACGAACAGGATATTTCACAGTCTACCTACCGGACTTCATGGATGGTAAGCTCTGGACAGCTTTGAAAGCTTGGTACTATCCAAGCACATTAATGGAATACTTTGTAATCTCATTTTCTGGCTTGGTAGTGTGCGCTTGGAACGCTGTTTGAAAAAGCAACGATATGTGATGTAATGCAACACACAATTGATGGCCTGGAGTCTGCCAAATCTTGGCCGCAAAAACCTATATTCATCTACCACAAAAGTTGAAATCAAGGCAATACCACTGACTTGCAATCCGTGACACTAGGCAACTCTTGCCCTCTCTGGGCGATAGAGCCGCTCAACGCCGTCATGAAAACCGAATCTTTTATTGGCTACTGCAGAAACCTGTAAATCCTACAGCAATATGCTGCCTATTTAGGCCTGCTGATTTATCCCAGCTACGATATCGTTCGCGCACTATATGGCTTCGTGCCATTCATGTTCAAGTACCGTCTCAGCGTCTCCATGCCACGCGTTATGGGCTTTCTCACCGAGCTCAGCAAGGCAGAGGCCGCGAAGCTCCCAGTTGGCGTCGCAGGTTTCTGCTGGGGTGGTCAGCACATTGTCCGCCTGGCCACTGAGGCGCCCAGCGACAGCAAAGCTCTTGTCGATGTTTGTTTTGCCGCACACCCGTCGGGGCTGTCGTACCCGAAGGACATTGAGGGGATCAGGAAGCCGTTGTCGGTGGCGCTTGGCGACAAGGACGCTCTAACGACTTTGGAGCAGGCCAGGGAGGCGGAAGCGGTGCTGAGGAAGAACAAGGTGGAGCAAGAGGTGGTGATCTATGAGGGCGCTGGACATGGGTTCATTGTGCGTATCGATCGGACGAATCCGAAGCAGACGGAGCAGGCGGTGCAGGCAGAGGAGCAGGCGGTGAAGTGGTTCACGAGGCACTTTGAGAAATCGTGAGGGTTGGAGGTGGTAATATTCTCTGATATGTATAACAAATGTGCACAGTTGGTGTCTTTCTAGGGCTAGTACATATCCAATTACGCCTTATATTAATTTTGTCATAGCGTACATGTAGTCTCACTGGCGCATAAGACATTGTCGATAGTGACATTCCTTGAAGCATCCGGCGCGCGAAGTCTGTGGATCAGCATTAAGATTAATGTGGCCCCATCCAATGATAGGACTGTTACCAGAAAGCTTGCTCATAATCTCGGGACCTTGGTCATGGAACCCCATCAGAGTGTCAGGTCCCAAGAGCATTATCAAACTGCGAGCTAATACTTCACGCTTAATACCGATCTTCAACGCAAACCTGAGCTTCGTAGCTGAGTAATAGAAAGCTAGCTGACGGAGCAAGTTCTGCAGACTTTACGACTTGATGTGTTCATATTCACAGCTAAGACGCAATGTCGCAAGCACTTGCCTATTTTGGTCAATTTTCACGGAAATACGCTTGTCGTATTGAAGAACTGCAACATCGTCAAGCTGGCTGAGCAATATGATTACATTTGGCAATGCTGTTGCCAGTGCTCCAATTTCCAATGATGTGAGTAATAGAAGATCGAGTGGCCTGTCGCAAGGACTATCCCAACGGGACACTGACCTTGCGATACATGACAGCGCAAAGCTCACCAGCCACACTCCCAGATATGCAGCCTTGGTCTAGATCATGGACTACTGCACGAAAAACCAAAGATTTGGAGGATCAATAGAGAATGGCCGAGGTAAGGTATGATTTCATTCTGGAACAATCCGACGATCACTGCAGCTTCCACGCGATCGTCGTCCGTTTGCGGTCCCGACCGCTCGATCGGTGTTGGGTAGCCAATGAAGCATCTCTATCAAGACTCAGCCTCACCAGCCACACCTCCCTCCCGGAAAATCTGGGGGAGCATGGCAAGCCTTTGGACCAGCTGTTCCTGCAGCAAGCATCAACTGTCCTTCTGAACCTACTGCACGCTTCTCTGGCACTACACCAATATGGACACTGCTCGTATTGGTCTTGCCGATCATGTTCGTACGTCTACCATACGGACCTGGAGGTCATGTAGGATGGATAAGGTACGGGGCCACGTGCTACGCGATTGACACGACACTGCGAAGCCGAACCCTTGGTCCGTTCACGATACGACTGCTTTCACGGCGTCTTTGCACCACACTGAATAGTTTCCGCACAAGCACTGCGTTCGTGGTCATCTGACCGAGTCACCTGGTTCCCCTGTCGGGACACAATCCGAATAGGCTCGACGGGCTCTGCAACACTGAGATTACTCAGCCGCGGTCGCACCGGGCTTTGCAAAAGATGACGAGGACAACGGTCGCATTGTTCTGTACCTTAGTTGTAGGGAGACATGCCGAATAGACCATATTTTGCGCGTCTAGAAGAATGGTTCAATAGTTCCGATCGTTCCGTAAGGCCTCGGGTATCTGGGCAGCCACGAATGAAGGCGCAGCAGTGACACGTTTCCGGAGACGGTGCATCGGGAAGGAGAAGGCCCGATGTAGAAGAAAGCATTTGAGCCAATAAGAATGGGGATCGGTCTAATTATGGAAATGGAATGGAATAGAGCGGTGGGTGGGACTCGCACGAGAGGCCTGAAAATCTCTTCTCTGAGGGCCGCTTGTGCAGAAAGCCACATAAGCGTCTCGCACTTGCCGGGTTCTTGTGCGAATCCTGATTGGACTGGCCTGTCCGGCTTTACCAGCTCGGACCCTGTGATGTCAGGAAGATGGCTGTCGAAATGATATCTCAAAGGGTTTTCTTTATCAAAGCCAACAACACGACTCTCTCCAAACAGCGCAATACAACACAGCTCCGGTACAAGATTGGAACCAGAGCGCATTCACAAAGCTACAAGCAGCAGCCTCTTCGAACCATCTGGCGCTCGCTACTCGCTTCCAACGGATTCCGTCATCAAACCTTCATGAGTAATCGGCTACTTTAGAGTCTCACAGTACTCACTCGTACCCACTAAGCCACTCCAGTATTCGAGTCCATACCTCGAGGCCACGCAAGACGAGATTGTTATTTTCCACAAACGACGTGTCTCCTGTTACGATATTGATAAATTGTTTCTGCCTCGAAGTACACTGCATTGAGATTCATCTGGGTCCATCACCTATTATTATCCGCTGGTCTCGGTTCGGCTTTCCGACAATACCCTACGATGCTAGTCCATAATACTGGAAGACATCATCGAACAGAAGATCTGCAATTACCATCCTCATCCTCCACCAACTTTTTTTCTCCATCCTATTCACTTTCGCCCAACCCTCTAGATTTCCACTCACCGCAATATTCTACCGATTACCCCTACGACTCACAGCCGTCGACGCCATCGGATCACTCAGCTCTCTCGCCTATTGCTTCACCATACATGACGACAACTTCGTCGCAGAATCCACCAATCCGCCTGCTCTCGTCCCCGCCAAACCAACTATTGCAACCTCTCTACGGAGCACCCTCGTCGATGCCCGACAATTACTCTGCGCCTGAAGCCAACTGGGACTTGGCTAACAATTATCATTTGAGCCCTCAGCTCCAGCAGCAGCACTCTTCTCCGGCATACAGAACGCACAAAAGGTTCTCGTCGGGATCCACCATCGGATCTGCCGGTCCAGATTCTCCTTATACGAATACACAAGGTCTGGTGTATCCGTACATCGTCGATCCAGATTCGGTCACTGGCGCTTCTCAGCAGCTCGAACCTTTCGACGGCGCATACTCGGCGACTCAACACCCAAAATCAGCATCCGCACCTGCGAACTACCCCTACGAGAGTATTTTTGCGCCAGCATTCATCAACTACAACCCGTCCACATACAATGCGGAGTCGCTCATGGCGACTCAGGCGGCAATGAAGCAAGCGCTGGGGCAGCAGCGGGGAAACCAGAACATGGATGGAGGAGCACCCTCGCGGAGGTCTTATGGCGAGGGCTACGAGAACAACGTTCCCAAATTCAGTCGGACTTTGACAGACGTATATCAGGACGAGCTGTACCAGCCTGCGATGATACAGTCGGCACCGGTATTGCAACCTCGTCCTGTCGCAGCTAATCAGCCCGACCTCCTTTCGCCGTACAACAGCGTCTTTTCGGAGCGCTTGCAAGAAGCCAATCAAGCGCGATCAGCGTCACCGACGAGCAGTGTCTCGCGAGGCAAGTCGCCGTTCCGCGAAACATCGCAGTTTGCCAGTGATGGATTTTCGGCCGTGGCCTCGAACCCACATTCGCCCGCCACTCGCTTAAACTCCGCCGCGCGCATGCGAGAGCAAGCCAAAGCCGAATCGGATGCCATCGCTCTCGCCCAGCACCAACCACGCAACGACGATCTAGTCGCACCGAACACCATTTCCCCGAAGGAAGCTTTCCTTGATTACCACGAAACGGAGAAAGACGCCAAGATGCCCCTCTTTCCCCAGGAAACTCGACAGAAGCGGTCAAGGCAATCTGCTGCAGTCAACACCAGACACGAGACTATCAATTCCAACGCGAACCAAGAATCCTCAAACTACGCTGCTTCCACCGTCTCCTCACAACAAAGCTCCAACTACACCTTCATGCCTCCTTCGGTCCCACCCCCACAATACCCCTTCATGGCCCGCCGCCAATCTTCCATCCGCAGCACCTCCGACCAGGTCCCTGAATTCCCCGCCCACCTCACCTCCATGGAATCCACCAAGTCCGAGTCCTCCCTCACCGACTCCCACCCCTTCCCTCACGGCCTCCCCTCCTCCACCACCTCCTCCCAGCAGTCCCAATCCTCGTCCTCCCCCATCCTCCAGCGCCCCTCCAACACCGCCGCCGACTCCGGCACCTACACCTGCACCGCCCCCTCCTGCTCCGCGCGCTTCGACACCGCCGCCAAGCTGCACAAACACCGCCGCGACTCCCATCCCTCCTCTCCCCCGCGCGCCCCCGCCCCGGCCGGGCCCCCCCGCGGGGGGGCGGGGCGGCCCCCCGCCGCGGGGGGGGCCCGGCGGGGGGGCGGGGGCCCGCCGG
>JAABUS010005626.1_pt1 | contig 16204 bp, 15 predicted proteins | sample 5560161 | NCBI WGS metagenome assembly JAABUS01 (sample SAMN10711885, study PRJNA513376) | rock metagenome | isolation source: Antarctica rocks | place: Antarctica: Victoria Land, Trio Nunatak nord | collected 2016-01-04
ACCCCGAGCTATCACTATGGCCTCCAGCAATACGGTATGGCTTTGGGGGGTCTTGCGTCTAACTTGTCATCTCCGGGCTCCAACGGGTTGAAGTCGGCATTACTTTGCTGTCAGATCTTCATCAGCATTGAGCAAGTGCAGAAGAATTACGCTGCTATGGCCCAGCATATCATTCGAGGACTCAGGATCATGCACGAGTACCGGGCAAGGCCAGATTTTGTTGCCGCGAACAAATTGGTGCCAGCACACCATGACCAACTACCCTTCCTGGATGTTTTCATCATTAAGCTGTTTGCTGCACCATGTAAATTTGCGGATCCTCCAGCGACAGCCGACGTAAGCGGGACGACGTTGAACTCTAGTTCTGCTATTTATCTACAGCTTCGCTATAGAGTATCTTGACGGGAATTCTATTGCTGTTGAATTGATTGGTTTCCTAGGTACGAAGGTTAGTATCTTTGATCGCTGCTAAACCCCAAAAAATTTCATTTCGTTGCCTTGCGAACAGGACGACCGCCATTTGCCGGGCTTCGGCAATAGCGGGGTTTGGATCGCGTTGCTGCAAGGGGTCACCCGCACGGAGAAGGTAAATATAGCGATATCATGCACAACATCAGACCAACATCTTGCGCACTTCGTGTTGAGTGAAGAAATAGTAGAAACATTGCCATGGTGTCCTTTTCCTGCGAGGTATCCATGTCTCTCTATTGGGCATCAATGCAGACCGCTCCATGCTAACATTTGTGGCCTATCGCAGAACTGCGGAGACGTCCTCACTAAGAAGAAGCTCGACGCTCATCACCGACAATGCCAGGGATCCTCCTTTACCTGCCTCGATTGCTTGTACCACTTTCGAGGGACCGAATACAGGACACATACCGTATGTTGATGCGCCAGCTTGCCATCCTCCTAGACCTCTCTAGTCTGAGCCATGGATCTAGAAAAACTCCCCTCCATGTGACAGATGTTGCGCACCACTAGAGATTCTAGCTGACATTGCCTCACCTACCAGTCATGTGTCTCAGAGGCACAAAAGTACCAAGGCGCTCTGTACAAAGAGAAGCCATCGAAGGAGGGGAAGAAATCTGTCAAGAGAGCAGATCACGAATCGCAAAGACCTCGCAAAGCCTACGTTGAGGACGCTCTAGATTCTCCCACGCCAAATGCTATCTCCATCGTCAGTGCGCCGCCTCCAGCGCCCACACCACCCTCTGCGATTCCACCACCACCTGTCAATGTCTTCGATTTCCTTGTGACCGGCGACACACCAAATGCCTCGAAAATCTCGCTTGCAGAACCGGCAGAATCGATGAAAACGGTGGTAGAACATACGCAGGCTACAAAACATGGACACACCAGGGATCGAGCGCCAGATCATGAGTCATACGAGAAACGTGGCTACATGTACGGAGAAGGTCCAGTGCCTCTCAAGAAGGGAAAGCCAGAGATAGAATACTACACGCCAGCACCAAAGCACTTCCAAAATGGGAGCAGAGAGTCCCTCTACGTCATGGACGACTCGCAGAAGAAGTCGACGGACAAGAAGCGGAAGCGCCTTCACGTCGAGGAACTCGACCTCACAGAAGCTCGACGACCGAGCCAAGAACGAGACCTGATCATGTCAGAGGCACCACCGGCTGTCCTGCACTCCGGCCTCACAGGCGGTCTCAACCGCCTCCTCTCCAAATCAAACTATCCACCCAGCCCAGACTACTCCAACGGTGACCCAAGCCCGCCAAGTCCAGCGAAGAGATCTAGGAAGACTATCACCATCACCAACGAGACGACAAAGGAAAAAGACCGGACTCGCAAAGAGAAAGATCGAGGCCGAAAAGCATCATCACAAACGGGCCAACTCGTACGCATTCGCAAACGCCGCAGCTCAGACGAGTCGCGCCCCCACAAGCAGCATCGTTCCCACCACTCTCCAGATCGTCCCAGCCGCCATGACCGACCCAAGCACAAGGCTATTGAAGACCGTCCCAAGCGCAAAGCTATCGAATACCACACGCACTCAGACAAGGAAGATTCACAGAAGCAGCTCATGGTCAACAATTCGAGAGCGGAGCTTTTCCTGTCGTTTGTGACTAAAGGGCCAGAAAGCGAGCAAGGTTATAGTGTGCACAAGGCGCTGAAGAGGTATCATCGGGAGAGGGACGAGCAGGGCTTGGGATTGGAGAAGGAAAGTGAGGAGAAGGAGTTGTTTAAGGGGTTGAGGTTGAAGAAGAATGATAGGGGGGAGGTGGTTCTTTTTTTCTAGTCGAATTGAATGTCATGGCTTTTATGTCTTTATCTTCGACATGCTTCCGCTGTTGTTTGATACCATGAGCGTGGCGTAGGGCCATGTAGAGCTGGATCTCTGCTCTAATGATAATGTTTTTGTAGTGATTGTTGCCTTCTTCTGTGTTTCAGCCCATGGGAACCGATGCTGTCGCCCTACGTGATCAAACATTACATACTCGTCTTCCCTGATCTGTTAACCAAATTACATAACAGTGGTTGATTGCCTATGATTACGCACAAGATAAATAATGCTTCCTTAGATTATCAGCCATTGTCTGCTTATCCCCTCCAATATGTCAAGCATACTTTATTCTGGAGCGTTGGACGATAGCTCTTTGGATTATCTGTCTCTGATCACTGACTCAAGAGGGGCTGTAAGATCTATGAGGAGTGTGGTGCTGGGGCATGCAGAGCTGGATCTTTGCATCAATGGTCAAGAATTGCATGTCATTATCCTATGACTATAGCCCTGTTAAGGCTTCTTGCCCATCATTGGCGAGAAAATAAACGCATGCTACCCCATTCCACCTCCAGTATCGCTCCTGCGCTGTGTCACCGACCGCTCCCATCCACCCCTACTCAGCCCTATCGTACGAGAGCTAACCCCGACCCATGCTCGCTGATTGCGAAAGACGTGCGTTCGCGCTCGCCCCGGTCGTAGGCTTGGAGTGCGCGCAGCACTTGGCGCATGTGAGTGCGACTGCAGGATACATTAGTGCTTTGTAGACTGCGGAAAATACATCAAACATACTAGTCTCCTAGTGAGTGGGGATTGGTGTACCGAGCGGTCTGCACATAGCTGGCCGGGTTGATCAACGCTGCACACAAATCAGCAGTGGGTAGGCTACAGGGCTCATCGTGTAATGTCACGTACTTGTGTAGTTATTCGCCCAGGACGCGCGGTCGCGGGTGTAGAGACGTGAAGGAGGCTGTGCTGGGAACTCCGCCATCTGGATGGGTAGCTTGTCAGTCTCTACTCACCAATAGAGCAACCCGGTTATGACTTACGTCTGCGGCTATCCTTCGGTCTCTCAGTACGGGGTTCATGGCTTCGGTGGTTGCTTTGGAAGGCCGTATTTGTGGTGTTGCGTTGATCTAAGTGAGGTGTGAGTTTTAGAACTGGCGCGGAAAATGTCGGAATAAATATATTCCGCTCTTACAAGGGACCAGCCCTCCTATCACTGCCACACCCCAACTCTGCAACCCACATTCTCGTACATCTTATGCTCTCTGCGACATTTATCAGCGATTTGTACAGACATCAAGCCACAAGATAAAGCAATGCGCCGCTTAAAATGACGCAAAAGGGACGCTCTCTAGGACACCAGCCTGATGCCGACAGCTTTCCCGCTCACAATACGCAATACACTCGACACACCTGATGGCTAGACCAGAAGATGAAGATGAAGAAAGTGTGTAATTTATCGCTCACTATACATACTTGGTGCTCCATGTTGCGCGCTCTCTGCTTGAGTGTTCGCGCTTTTTTTGAAAGAAATTCATATCAAACACGCGATACAAGAAACAACAGCAACATGATTCGAGTCTTTTCGAGCATCTTTTTCGTAGAGCAAGGAGTCTCCTACCTGCCAAGCGTAGTACTTGAGCAGTGAGAGAACAGTGTTATGAAAACACCACCCCATACAAGAAACCAAAGCAACAGCAACGTTTTCCAGAATCATGTGCATCATCTCCGCAAAGATGAAGGGGCTTCTTACCAGTGAATGCGTTGCTATTTATGTATTTGATTTGTATACAATGTTGTCCTCATACTTGGTAACCTCACAGCGGCGGTCTCGCAGGAGTAGGCGATCCTGCTGCGTTGCTGCATCCTATTGGAGCTGGTGACAGTATGGCAGTCCTCATCACCACTTTCTCAGCTGCTGCACGATTGTGCTTCACCGCTATGGGTGGTTATATAGTTGTTGTTGACCTGTGGTAGAAGCCGGAAGTGGTGTGTTGCAGACCGGAAAGTGAGGTGAGAATTTGTAGTAGAAGATGTCGCGGAACTATTCCGGTGGCGCTTCCTTGGGCGCTTGAAAGCGCTTACCTGGCCAAATGGGTATTAGAAGAGACATGGCTTATCTCCTAAGGCACTACAATCTATGTTAGGGCAAAGCCTAGACAATAAGCAGATACTCAACGGTGAATCAAATTGTTCATAGCATGTCCATAGCTTCTAGTTCTATCTATCTAGCAAAATATCTCTGGGTATTCCCCGCCAACTGTATCCGCATGCAAAAACCCCAACTCCATGCTAATATCATATCATCAGTCGTGTCCTTCATATCGTTCAGATTCTTCATGATCATCCTCAAATCATACTTCATAATCACCCATCATGCATGCATACATCATCAGATCACCCAAAAAATAGCTCCCCCGTCCCTAAAGTCTCCCACGGCTTCCCCGTCTCCCAAACCCTCTCCATTAATATTCTAGCCCCCTTCACCTGACTCATCCCCAATCCCTCCATCCTCCTCAACCGCTCCATAATCCTTTCTTTCTGTCCTGGCTCCTGCGCCTCACAGCCGGCGGTAAACATTGGGAACAGCAAACACCCCTCAGCCGTGCCGCCTGGCCGGACTTTGTACAGCGCCGACACGATCTCCATGACTGCGCATTGAACCTCTGGGTCTGTGGATGGTTTGCCAAGGATACGGCGATTGACGTGGATGAGGCCAGCATGGTGGAAGGCTTCGTTTGTGGTGATGAGCTCGAGATTGTAGGAGGAGTTGTCGATTTGAGTGCTGGCGCGTCGGTGGGGACAGCCTTGCTGCTGGTGCATTCGAGCTTCTACCAGAGCTTTTTTCAATTTCTTTGCTTCGTCGACGTAGTGCTGGCAAGGCTTCCATTCTGGTCTGAGGTTGCCGTCTGCGTCTATGCGTTCGCCATCGCACTGCTTGGCTAATTCAGCGATCTTGGCGAGGATGGACACAAGATGGCTGGTGAAGCCGAGCAGGCAGTCAATCTGGTAGTCTTGTTCTCCGCCGGTGGTATCGCTGACCCAGTAGTTGCCGCCAAAAAGCGGTCGGTCGTTCTTGCCGCCACTCAGACTTCCAAGAACATCCAGATAAGCAAACCATCGCGTGAGGAAGTAGGACACTTCGTCATTCCGCTGTACAGAGTTTGCACCACCGCGAGCTTTGATCATTTGACGGGCAATACTGAGGTGCTGTTGCCATGGTAGAGATATCTCGAATGTGTTCGGATTGATGATTTGCAGGGAAGCAAGCATTATGGCTGTGGCGAGGGAGCTATTCGAGATCTGTTTGCTTGGGTCATCGAGGGCTTGTCGGAGAGAGGGGAACACATCTTGAACCCAGAGAGCAATCCGATTGTTTGGCTCGGGGTGATTGAGCACTCGTGAGCGATGGCTGGCAGAGTATGCTAGAAGTAGATGGAGCAGGTTCGTGTCACGGACGGCCACTGTAAGATTTTAGCTTCTGATCACATTCGGTTGGTTAGTAGCTACCCACTTTGAGGCAGGATGCTTTTGAACGGATTCTCCGAACAATCATGAGGGACCAAGATCCTTGCTGTGTGATTTAAAAAGTGATGAAAGTAGAGAAGGTTCATCGGATTCTCTTTCAGCATACCAGGCAATGGTTCCAGCGATTTTGAGATGCTGACAGTGACTGCCTTTGTGTAGTAGCCGGCGCCTTCTTGAAAGCCGGCCGTTCCATTAAAGCCGAATCCAAAACCAGAAAACCACTCATTGTCACCATCTGCATCATCCAGGGTAGCTATTCCCAGGTCTGGCGTCATTCCGTTCAACGCGGTCTGGTCGTTGTTCCTAGGTAGGTCGAGGTCTTGAAAGCCACGATCCAGACCGTATTTGGTCTTGTCTGAGCTGATGAAGCTAGATGTATTGAGCTTCCCCGGAAAGGCGCCATCACTGCTGCTGCCGGGTTCCGCTGGGGTCCCAGGATCGTCAGATAGGAGGGATTTGACTGACAGTCGTCGGAAATCGGGGGATTCTTGTGGAGGCTGTGGTGAGGGTCCTGAGATGGAATGGTGCAAGTCATCCGAGCCAAGCGATGAAGCTGCTGGTGTTGGAGGAATTCGCACGTTGCTATTTGAGGGACTAGACGACTGGTATCGTACAACCGGAGGAGATATCAACGGGCTCGAAGCGTAATTTGTCGAAGGAACCCATTGATTCTGCAAGGGCTGAGGCTTCTGATAGAGATCCGGTCTGTCCATGGAGGGGCTGGATCTCATCTTCTTTGATCTGTGATCTCCAGATGCCGGTCGCGGGCTTCCCCTTAAATTGCTGTGATTGGAGAATGAGTACTGAGAAGTCTGGAAGGGAGGGGGCATCTCGGGGTTGGAGAGCGAATGGTGATGGCCACCGTACGACGTGTGGTTCCCATTCATGAGTGGCGGGCTCTCCATGCTGGTCTCGGCTGGCGAAGGGTATGGGCTCGCTTGATCTCGAATTCGGGAAAGCTGGGCGGTGGATATAGAGTCACTGAATGGTGAGGGCTGGGAGGGGTATGAACTCGCGGAGTTGGAGTTGACGTATTGTGTAGTCACGAAGCTACCCAGAGGGTTCGGACTAGCTCCTCGGATGGTGGAGTTGTTCGAAGTGACAGAGCTCGTTGAGCTTTCCCTTTTCAGAAGTGGGCTCGATACATCGCTTGAGACTTGTAACTCATTGCTCGCCTTCCTCTTTGTCCGTCCTTCCCAATTCAAACGAATACTGTAGTCGCAGGTCTCGCCCTGCTTTTCGCAGTTCTGGCATTTGGGCCGTTCTTCTCCGCACTTGATCTTTCGATTCTTGCAGGGCCTGCGACAGTCAGCTGGTATTCCTGAGGTATTGGGACTTGGTTGAGGCTACCAGCATCCATTGCGGCTGCGCTTCTTGGGCTCAGCGCTTCCAGGCTTTTTTGGGCGAGGCATTGCGGAGAGACCTCTCGAATGTAGCTTGTTCTTTGCTCGAGCGAGAGCTTGAGTATAGACCTCGGCCCAAGTTGGTTGGTATCTTCACGCTCGGTCCATCTCCAGTGGGGGAATGGTGGGGGCAGCGGTGGAGAAGTGTAGGCTTAGTTTTGTATTGAGTAGGGAGCAGGAGACTACAGTCGAGAGCGCGAAGTTGATGGGGACCAGAAGTAGATCATGTACAGGACAGGAGACAAGCAGCAACAACAAGAGAGGCTTCGTATAATCGTATTTTTCGTTATTTCGAGGCAGTCCGAGGCGACGATTGCCCAGCGATAAGGCAGCTTGCATTAGTGACCTTATTCTACCTTAGTGAGCGGTCTAGAAGCTCGGTAGAACCCTCCCAAATCAAGTAATAACTGACCGCAATGTGACTCTTTCAGCTGCCAAAGACTGTCATTCAGCTGCAATATGTCAATGGCTTGCAGGATCCATAATCAGCAGAAGAGTTCTCTGACAAAGCCTGTGCAACCGTGGAGAAGTGTGCGTGGCGGAATCGAGGGCTGTGCGAGCTCATCCCTCATGGCGATTAGATTAGATCCTGCCAAGATTTAGAACTATACTCATTTCGTCACACGAGTTGCCAAACTGATGCAGACCGGAATCTTTATCTTTCGAAAGTCCACCTATGAGTATTTCGCGACATCGATAAGATGAGCACTCAAAAGCATCCCTGTCAAAGATTACCCTCTCCAGCTCCCAATGGCGTGTCCGCTGCCATTCACGTAAGATACATACCACTCAGCTGCCCTACCAGTACATTTACGTGCATTGCTGACCGACAATCGCAGCTCTTCGGCCTCGCCTCTTTTGCCTACTCCTTCAAATTCCTCCTCGACTTTCCCACCCCCATAAATGCTTCGTATGGATGGCATTTCCAATACCTGACCATCATCGGCCTTGCTCTCGCTACAGCCACATTCCTCGCCGGCTTAGCCGCAGACGTGAGCACATCTCCTGTACTCCATCGCCTCAAGAATTACCTCTCGATGTGCACTGCCCCGCTAGAGGTTCTGATCAGTGTCTTATATTGGAGTCTTCGGACCATTGACAGGAAGCTCGTAATACCTGAGTGGGCTATGCTCCCACTCAGAGCTGATCTGGGCTTCCACGCTGTACCCTCGATCCTGCTGGTAGCCGATCTCTTGCTTCTTTCGCCTCCGTGGACGATATCTGCGACACGAGCGATGGGGCTGAGTACGGCGTTGGCATTTGCATATTGGTTCTGGATAGAACACTGTTTCTCCCATAATGGATTCTATCCATACCCGATTTTTGAGATGGTGGATACAAAGGGAAGGATAGGACTATTTACGACGAGCGCTCTCGTCATGACAGGGAGCACAGTGGCGTTGAAATGGCTTTACGCTAAAGTCAATGGAGTCGGAGACGCCAGAGCCAGCGGAGAACGGAGTGGGAAAGCGCAAGATGAGAGCTCGATGTCTGAAGCTGTCAATGGTTATATGAGGCAGGGGACGTATATGGCAAAGGGACAGGTAGAAACATTATGACACAGCCATAATACTTGAGCGGCGTTATCATTGCGCGCTCCAATGAAGGTCCATAATCAGACAGGGGATGGAATGTTACCGCTCGATCCAAGATTTGTATGCTCAAGCATAATGATCAATGCATATGTTACATTGGCAGGAGCTGGATCAATTGCCTGTGGTGTAGCAGGTAGAACGGAGTCGAGCGGCTCGCTGCTTGGTTTCTGTCACAACTCCCAGCTAGCGGACGTATATCGTTACAAACAGAAGCTGCGGATGAATGGCTGGTAGCTCAAGTATGGATTACTAGGAGAGAGATGTGGGAGAGGTGAAGCTCGAAGTGGCTGTTTCACTTCAGGCAGGAAACGATCAAGTTCCACCGTTGGTAACACTTCATGGCATTGAAATGAGCTTGGCAGATGGTATTTGCAGCAAACCTTGAGCTCCTACTGCTGCCAAATCTCTGATCCTACGCCCCAGCTCCAACAAGTGCAATACTAGAATTAACAGCAACAGTATCATTGTTACCAAGTCGCCTTTCTGGCGGCCGATTTGGATCGGCACAAGTATCGATTGGCTTGCCCTGGAGAATCGCTTGCCACGTGCATGAGTTGATCTCTCCAGTCCCATTGATAAAGGGCTGAGGCTGGTTAAAGACTGTGATGTTTGCGCCCGGGATCAATGCATTAAGCCCTGAAATTTCTCGTGATCAGTGGAGTGTATTACACGACTTATCTTTTCTGAGGAATGGGTTTTATGATACGGAGACTTACCGCTGATGTTAGGGTCCTCCAGAAGACCGCATTCGTCGATCCCACATTGATCGCCGGTAGCCTGCCGTCCTTTGATGCGAGCTCGCCGGCTGACTGGCGGCTGAGGCCCATAGTATGCTCTACCTCCAGTACCAGGAAAGAAAGGATGTGCAACGCAAACATTGAACAGAGTGTCCATTGCGATTCGAATTTGCCGCCAATTGAGCGTGATTGCGGTGGCTGCGCTGATGGCGACTTGGCATGTATCTAGAAATGTCAGCGTTGGCCAATCTTTCCTTGTCATGGATATCACTTACTTGATGAGAGAAACTTGACCACCCCCGCTCCAATTGAAATCGTGTCCTCATCAGGCCCCAGCTGACTCCACTCCACCTGCGCGCAATCCACAGCAGACGGCGCTCCCAATGTAGAATCACATTCATATGTCATCTCGTCCGCCAACCCTGCAGTAGCGCCCCACCAAGGAGTAGTCTTGCCACCAGCATACATCTTCTGAGTCCGGAGCGTAAAGTCCGAGATTGCTGAATTGAGTCTGGCTCGATCCGCATTGCTCGCACCTCTGGACTTGCTAGCTAGATGTTCTGCTATGAAGACGGCGACAGAAGGATCGTAGTTCCCAGGTTGAGGCTCTCTGGGTCGTTTGCTTGTCACCGATACGGTCAGGTAGGTGCTAGAAGCCGCTGTGCTAGTTAGTATTCCATCTCCTCTCCACAAGTATATATGAAGTACTTACGCCATACATTGGGATCGTAACCTGGACTCTCGATGTAATCCGCCATGTTTTGTATCTTGTTGGTTGCGAAGCCTCCGATATAGCCTCGTCTAACAACGCATTCGCCAATGAGATAGGCTGCCAGTCCTCGTAGCTGGAAAGGGGAGGCCTTGATGGTGAAGGGAGTGTTGGTCCTTGCGGGATCAAAGAAAGCTGCTGGCCCTGCCACTTCAATCGTGATTACGCAATTGCCTGGTTGACAACAATCAGTGACTTCACATCCAAAATGGCAGCTAGTCTTCCTTCCACATACTTACTGCCCCCTTTGGGGCACCTAGAGGAACAGCGTTGAAAGACATTGGCAGTCTGTACCGCTGTGAATGGAAGTTCACAGACCAATCGACTTGGGCGTGTTCTCGAGCCCATGGCATTTCCATCACCGCCGCTTTGCAATCTGATTTGACAAGTTCCCGGTCATATCGAGGGTCACAATTGTGAAAGTCGGGCAGTACGGGTTGGATTGCTCGAGGGTAGGCCTGGAGAGTGTAGCCAGACGAGAATACTCTGTTCAACCAAGACATGGTGATAAGTGGTCAACGTTCTCAACTTGCGATGTCAGCAGCTGCTTGAGAAGACGGTCATATGCTGCAAAGTTGATTGATCAGGTACAAAGGGATTGCTGGAGGGGGTAAGTGGGACTTTAGCGGCTGCGAAGCGGTTCTGTACGTGAATGTGAAACGCGCAAACAGTCAAAGAAGCGACAGGGCGTCGAACTCACGAGGAAGAACATGGATCAAAAGAAGTTTCTTCCGAAATGGAGAATGTTTGCGGGCTGTGTCCTGTGCGGGACGGGGAATTGCTCAAGGTACGAAAAACAAGGTCAGAATTGACAATGATTCCTTGACAAGCCTCGATCCTGCCTGATATTTATTCGAGCCATGTAAACATCCAGAAGTAGTATTCCACGAAAGGGTAGGCGGGAGGAATGCCAACATACATAGTTGAGTGGTCGCGCAGGAGCTACAGTATGTTGTAATATTTGAGACTTTGCAGCCTCCTGCTACTCGTCGCGTGCTCACAACCATTACCGACTCGGAAAGTTCGTTACTGTGGTCTCATCGCATAGCGCTTAACTACTGCCACTCAAGCGCTCGAGAATGCAGCCGGCGTCTCTGAGCCCAGAGCATTAATTTCATGGTCTAGACCCTTGAACCGGTAATTCTCTATGGACAGCCAGGAGCATTCCGCATGGCGAAAGCAGATGGAGCATCCAGCAAATATGAGATCCAAGTACACACAGAGTCCCAATTTTCGCATGGTGGGAGTGTTGGGTATTGTGTCCGCTGGACGTTCGACCGTTCGGCTCCTGGCAATCTCCTGACTCTCCTTGGCCGACTTTTGAGCATGGTGGGGGTTCAGAGGCTACATATCCGGATTGAGCCTGCCACACTAGCGACGACGGTGTAGCACGTAGCGCCTCCTTCGCCTCATGAGATATTCAAGACCCTGTTATACGATCTTCTCCGCCTCTTCAAGTAGCTCTTCAACCTTGAATCCACCATCACCCTGACTGAATTGTTCAAGTAGCTTCTTCCTTTCTACCTTCTCTTGGCCACCATAAAACTTCTGTAGGCACATGAGGAGCCACTTGCCCTCGTCGACCGTAATCCCGCGCCCCTCAACCACGGTGCCTTGTAACAGAACTAATTTCTTTAGCCCTGAGAGATCTAGATGATGCGTGATTGTAGTGTGTGGTTGGGCGTACTCTCCTCTCAGCTTGAACTCTGCCAGGTGCGTAAAGAGGACTGTGGTGGTTGTGGGGGAGGGGAATGTCCACTGCAAGAAGTGGATCTCCGCGCCCTGTTCCCCTCTTGGCAAGGGAAGTATAAATTGAGGATGTCGCCGAGCGGTTGCTTCGATACGATTGTAGGTAGGTTGGGGGATGACTGCGCAGAGCGATTGGGGGTCTGACGCGTGACGGAGTCGCCACATATATTCTATCTCTTTCTGGGGAAGCTCGAGAGTCTTTGGGATGTCGATGTAGGATGAGAGGGTTTTGATGCCTGGTATGTCCGAAGACTTGCTCGATGGCGTTGCTTGAGCGATGAGCGTGGAAAATTGGGATTGGGGAGGAGGTGGTGGAGCAGGGTAGGGAGACGATGATCCTGATGATGCAGGCTTCGATGCTAGAGCCTGTTTCCGCTGATTCCTGATCTTGTCTTGATATGCTGCTTTCAACTCATCGACGTCTTTCACGCCTTCCCTGCAACGGATGTTAGATCATAGATCTGGCAGCTGGGATCTGGCAGCTGGCACAACCAGACTTACTCTTTTGCCTTCCTATCCAGCTTCTCCTTATACTTCTCAATCACCCTATCAGGATACTGGTGGGTCACGAGGAAGCGAACGTCATGGACCTGGGCATATCGCCTCTGGGTTCCCCTTAGATATGGAGCTGCCTTGTGGCCAAAGACAGAAGGAAGTCGAAATGCAGCCATACTACACCGAATACCCGCCCAGTAATTGCCTCCGAGTCCTAATCGACAATGAGAGACGATTCAAAGGTATATACCAGCACAAGATGCAATTGTCGATGTAGATTTGAAATCTCTCTCCGATTGCCGAACTTTCGAAAATTGCCTCGGCTTTTCCGCCGCAAAGCTCTCCCCGGCTGGCGACTCCATCGAGAATGGCTTCCCCACGCTATTTCTTTCTTGTTCCTGAACACATTGGCTTTCTTTGCAAGCACCCCATTGCATTTCATACCAGGCCACCAACCGCACACAACGTTTTTATCCGACAATGCCTACAGAATCGGCTTATCCCAAACTTGACATCCCAAATGTCGACCTCTGGGGCTTCCTTTTCGAGCGCAATGACAGACCATTCCCAGACGACAAGAGTGAGTAGTACTTCTTACACCGATAGATCTAGCTGACAGACTCCTAGTAATCTACAGAGACGCCGACACCTCCAGATCATACACCTATGCCCAAGTCAAAGACACCGCCATAAACTTTGGCAAAGGTCTTAAATCGGTTTGGGAATGGCAGAAAGGAGACGTACTGGCACTTTTCACACCCAACTGTGTTGACACACCAGCGATAATATGGGGTACACACTGGGCCGGCGGCATTGTTTCTCCAGCGAACCCAGGATATACGGCAGACGAATTGGCTTTCCAATTGAAAGACTCAGGCGCGAAGGCATTGTGCACCCAGAAACCGTTCCTTAACGTTGCATTGCAGGCTGCAAAACAGGCTGGGATACCCCAGGAGAGAGTCATCCTGATGGGCGATGAGAGGGACAAGTCCTACCAGTTCAAGCACTTCTCAGTGGTACGGAATCTTGCTGGGACGAGCTGGTACCGAAGGACGAAAGCGAATCCGAAGACCGATCTTGCATTTCTGGTATATTCTTCAGGAACGACAGGCCACCCAAAAGGAGTCATGCTGTGCCACGAGAACATTGTCGCGAATATTATGATGCTAAAGGCTGGTGAAGGAGGGAATGTGACGTGGGATGGCGGCCCAGATGGCAAAGGCGACAATGTTCTGGCGTTCCTGCCATTCTTTCACATCTACGGTGGTTACCATTCGAGCTCGGACTATGCGAAATACTGACAAAGTGGCGCAGGCTTGACCTGCCTGATACATCACAGTCTCTATAGCGGCCTAACGCTGGTCGTGATGCCGAAGTTCGAGATCGAGAAGTTTTGCTCCATCATCCAAAATCACAAGGTTACCTTTGCCTACGTTGTTCCACCTGTCGTACTTCTATTAGGGAAACATCCTATTATTGACAAATACGATCTCAGCAGCCTACGCATGCTGAACAGCGGCGCTGCACCTTTGACCCGGGAGCTGGTCGAGGCAGTTTACAGAAGGCTAAAGGTCCCCATTAAGCAAGGCTATGGACTCAGCGAGACAAGCCCAACTACACACACGCAGGTTAGTAGTACCAGTCCTCGGTTTAAGACACGCCTTGTATCGTTTGCTGAATAAATTAGCCATGGCACCTTTGGGACAAGACCATCGGCTCAGTTGGCACCCTCCTCCCCAATCAAACCGCCAAATACATGTCACCAGAAGAGAAGGAGTTGCCAATTGGCGAAACGGGCGAGCTGTGGATCAAAGGTCCCAATGTCTTCAAAGGCTATCATAACAACCCAGAAGGCACCAAAAATGCGCTCACAGACGATGGCTACTTCAAGACTGGTGACGTTGGGCATCAGGATAAGGATGGCAACTTCTACATTACGGATCGTGTGAAGGAGTTGATCAAGTACAAAGGCTTCCAAGTACCGCCAGCCGAACTGGAAGGTCTGCTCATCAGCCATCCCATGGTCAATGACGTTGCAGTCGTCGGTATCTACAACAAGGATCAAGCGACGGAAGTGCCAAGAGCATATATTACGCCAAAACCAGGAGTTGAGGGGAGCCCAGAGACGGTAAAACATATCACGGAATGGTTACACGCGAAGGTTGCAAATCACAAGAAGCTTAGAGGGGGTGTGAGATTCGTAGATGAGGTGCCCAAGTCGGCCAGTGGGAAGATCCTGAGGCGGCTGTTGAAGATCAAAGCACAGGAGGAAGAGGAGAAGGGCATGAAGGTTAAGCTCTGAGAAATTTTTCGAAATTTACAATTCTATAAATTGATAGGGCAAGAGCCATGTAGGTACGGTACATATGGGCTTACAAGTTGGTGTATTGCCGGTTACATCCCCTGAATTGCCAAAGTGGGTGCTTATTTGTCAAGCAAGAAGCCATTTGCGTTTCTCGTTGACACCCTCTAATAAGCAATACCTGAATCAGGTTGGCATTCGATATTGACCTTGTAAAAGATTGCAAAGGCAATATGAGCACGACTTCACTAATTGCTAGTAAAGTCTTGGCGCTTGCACAATATGAATGTCGAACAAATCGTTTTCCTTCACTCTCATCACCGCTACAATACAACTTACCACTGCTACATACTCTCATCATACATCAATACTAAGCTAATATTGCAGAGATGACAGACGTAATGCATATGCAAATTGACAAACAATCTCGACGGAAAAGAACTTATCATATCATTCCATAGCTGTGTCTTGCTCTGAGTTCAGCACAATGCTCTGTGTAGTATGGTAGGCTTTGTATGCATTGTATATGTTTGGGTATGGGACCTGTAGACTCCATTTTCGGCCATTCTTTGCGTCCTCTTGCTCCACCCCACTTGTAGTTTCCATGGAATGATACCTGAACATCCGCAAATGCAAGCTCAGGAGCCCATTGGTAAGAGTAATTCGAGATAGAGGTATGATGCGACTGCACTAGAGGGTCGCCATCTCCGCAAGGAGATTACGGGGGCGGTAAGGCTGAGTAAAGAATATATAATAAAGTTATAAAATTTTCGTTAAATATACTATAATATTAATATCTTTTAAGAATTAAAAATATATAAATATAACATATTTTATTTCTATTAACTTTTTACTCAAATTATTTAATTATTTATTTCGAAGTTTATTTTAAAATTATTTATAGAATTTATTAGAATTTATATTAATTATAATTATTATTATTTCAATAACTTGAAGGTTATTTTATTTTATTTTTTATAATACTCGTTAATATAATAATTATATTTATAATATAGATTTATTTTAATATTTACTTTTAATATAGTAGATTTTAATATCTCTATATATTTTCATTATTTTTTATAATAATAATAATAATAATAATTTCTTATCTATATAAAAAATAGAAAGATTTAAAGATTTTATTCTTATAAATTTATATAGTACTATTATTTATAAATTAATTATTAGTATATAAAGTCGTTATTTCCGTAGAGAGATTACGGGAGCGATAAGGGTAAATTTTATATAAATAATAAAATGAAATATTAGAAACGATAATAAACTTAAAGTACATTTATTTAATTATTTATCTATTTATTTATTTATTTATTTATTTATTTATTTATTTATTTATTTATTTATTTATTTATTTATT
>JAABUS010005627.1_pt1 | contig 16203 bp, 16 predicted proteins | sample 5560161 | NCBI WGS metagenome assembly JAABUS01 (sample SAMN10711885, study PRJNA513376) | rock metagenome | isolation source: Antarctica rocks | place: Antarctica: Victoria Land, Trio Nunatak nord | collected 2016-01-04
CGCTACGGGGTTTTGTCCAGGAACTGGGCGGCAATGCATTGGATGGCCTTCTCCATATTTTTCCTCAGAAGAAAGAACATAAAAGCAAAAGTTTAAACAAGTTCAATTAGGCATTTGCTGTACCAGAATTTAAAAAGTTTGAATTTATTAATATTTAGTATCGTACACTTTTTTATTGTTCGTTTTTAAAACGTCTATCTGTTCGCTTGTGAACGTGGAGACTGACAAGTTTCCCTGCGTTTTTGACTCTCTCTGACGAGTTTCCAAGATATGCACAAAAACGGTAATTAAAACCCTGATTACACGAATTATTTCGTTTTTATGTAAGGCTGAATTATTTCTTTAAAAAAAAAATTTTTAGGTATAAGCTAAACGCTGCCTTAAACCAAATACTACGATACTGTCCGATTAGGGGTTAGAAAGGCTTAATGCCATTTAGAAGGGAATAGTCAAAGACGAGGGCGCTGGCCAGGTATAGTTTTTAATCCCTGTCCAGCCCCTATGTCCATATATTTACTTACCCGGTGTCCAAGACCAATGATTATCGAATAAGCGTCTTCAAATGTTTTACTGTAGGCATAGGCTCGGAACGATAACCGTAGTCAGGGTCAATTTGTACATCCAGTATTTTACTATCGGTGCCGATGACAATCGTGTAACGGCCAATCATAGGAAAATGAATATAAATATTTAGATGTCGAATTACTACAAGAAGGCCTATATTAATCTAAAAAGATAGACCAAATTTAGACGGAAAGCATGCGCTTACGGCAACAAAAAAAGGACGTTATTGAAGCTTGTATATTAGAACTTTAAAGCTTCCCTGCACCGGTGTCCTTGTTTCTTTCTCAAAATTTGCAACGCTAAAATATAACTTATGGGTAGCCAGATCGATTGCCATGGTTTTAGCACGGTTCTGTGTCGTTAATGTCTGCGCTAAGGCATAGCGATCAGGAGCAACCTGTTTATAAACGGTAGCTGTTCCGTCACCATTCGAAGCAACAAGTAATTTAGTCGAAGGATCGTAAACCACAGCATCAACGCCAGCACCAATAGGCAGGGTTTGCGTTACTTTACCAGTAGGGATATCTACTACACTTAGGCCTTTGTTTTCGCGGCATACTGTAAAAAGTTTCCGGTTTACTTTATCTAAAGCTATACCTGTAGGCCCACCGCAAGGGCTTAGCGAATAATTTTTCGTAACCTTTAAGGTTTTGGTGTCGATAACATTTAAACTACTCTTATCTTCCAGGTTACTGTAGATCAATCCTTTTCCATCCGCTACGGCAAACTCAGGGGCACCTCCCATATCTATTGCTGCGATTTGTTTCATAGCAACAGGATCAATTACGCAAGAACTACTGCTGTGGCCATTAAAAGTAAATATCTTTTTAGAAGCCGGATCAAAAATTATAGCGTCAGCGCCCTTGTGATCTAAAGGAATCCTACCAATGATAGCCGAAGTTTTCAGGTTAAAAACGACAACTTCGTCTGCTTTACCATCACTTATAAACCCTTTGTCAAGCTCGTTGTCTACTGCAATACCATGTACCCCCTGCATATTGCTGATAACAGCCTTTATCATTTCTGTTTTTAGGTCGATCACATTTACTTCTGTACCATGAGAAACATACAAAGTACGGTTTGGCTGATCCACGTACAGGTAATCGTACCCTCCATTCCCGGGCAGGGCAATACTTTTATCAAGCACGTAAGTGCTTTGGGCGGAGGCATTAAATATAAAAAAAGTAGTAAAGGCTAAGAGTAGTAATATTCTGTTTATCATAAGGTCTTAAATTGAAAGTTTTATTTTAAATCTGAAGAGTTGCTTTATTTAGTACAATGTATCCTAATGCTTCTTTTATCGGGTAAAAACCATTATTCTTAGAGCCTGTTTAAATTTATACAAGAAAGAACGCCAATGCTTCTTTTACCCTATAAAAATTGGTGTTTGCATCAATTTAAACAAATTAAAAACCAAATACTTGCCATTTTTTAGGTGATAAAAGAAGCATATAAAATAAATTGAACAAGTTTTAAACAGGCTTTTACTATAAGTTTTTTGAGTGTTGGGATTTATAAGCTCTCATTTTTGGGTTATAAAAGAAGTATTGCGTTCTTTTCCATGTGAAGTGAATTAGCTATAAAATCTTAATTCTCAGTGTTGGTTGCCTTTTCCATCCGTGGTGTAGGCCCCTAAATCCTGGTTATACTTGGCGTTGCCTGCCCCGTAAGCAGGAGAGCCAGGCTGTAACCTAAAATCATTGGTGTTGGGAAATCCGTTTGGTGCTGCTACAGTACCATCAAATTTCACAAACATAGGATCTAAGTTACCTGTCTTATTTGAAATTAAATCTGTGGGCTGCGGCTTGCCCAAGCCCGAAGGCGTATAAAAATTATCCCTGATGTTAATTTTAATAGCAGGGTCCGCCAGGTCGGTATAGGTATCAACTGTTGCATAAAAAAGGTTGTTGCCATAAGTGGTATTAGCCAGATCGGCGTCGTTAAATAACTCAAGCCCATGGTAATCATTTACAAAAATATTGTTAAAGATATGGCCAATAGCGTTTACCCCAACCGAAACAGCACGGCCAGGTTCTGCTGAGCCTCTTCTCCACCCAATAGAAACAATCGTATTGTTATACACATCCACTTTTGTTTGAGGGTTAGGTACGTTTTTATCCGTTTCTAACTTTACACCGCTGCCTGCCTGGCTAAATATAACGTTGTATGCAACCACTCCTGTAACACCACCTTTTAAGTTTATACCTTCGCCATCAGTACTGCCTGATGAGCTAATGGTGTTTCTTAAAATAGTTACAGAAGCATGAAAAATTGCCATTAAGTCATCCTGCCCGTTTGTAAACCAGGAGTCTTCAATATCTACCGGGATAGCTTTGTTAACATGAAGTGTTCCTCTGGCCCTTCCGGAAGCATCAGGGCCACCGGTATTATCAACATGTGTCCATTTAATAGTTATGGCCTGTGCGCTATCGCATTGAAAGCCGCCCCATGTACCCGGTTTATTAGTATTAGAGTTAAAGGATATAGGCTGTTCTTTTGAGCCTAATAATTGTAAAACACCCTGAATGTTAAACTGTGCGTTATTATTTATTATTACAATAGCACCTGGTTGTGAAGCCAGTGTGTCGCCTTTTTTAACAGTTATATCGCTGGTTACATTATAAGTTTGGCCAGCCAGCAAAGTGCCCTTAACAAACCCACTGATATTACCAGCCGAAATAGGGTTTGATTTAGGAATTTCAACAGCGGTAAACGTTGTAATTTCAGCTTTTTTACACGATACAAAGCTTGTTGCTAATAATATACCAGTTAGTATATAAAAATATTTTGCTTTCATTTTGGATTTTTTTAAATTATAATGAATAACGGAAACCAACATTAAAACCCACGTTGTACACATCTTTTGATTGTATAAGATCATTGATTTTTATAGTGGTAGGCGTGTTCAATAAGTTATTTAGCTTAGCTGTAAGCGTAAAATGTTTACTTACTTTCTTTTCGCCTGATAAGGACAGGAAAGATTGTGGCTGTTGATAGAGGTCAGAACCGTACTCCGGATAAACAATACTTAATGTTTTGCTTGAATAAGTGTAAGCTAATTGTACAAAGGCTTTTTGCGCATCATTTTTATAAAGCAATGATAGGTTTACGACATTACCGGTTTGACCTTGTAAAGGCCTGTTTTGATATTCAGTTGCACCAGTTTCAGGTACTATTTTAGGCGACTTAACATTTGAATAAGTATAGGTATAATTACCAGACACCCCCAAATTGCCAAAATAACGGCTGTATACAATTTCTGCCCCTGCAACTTTGGCTGTTCCAAAATTTTGCGGACTGGTTTGTTGCTGGCCGCCAGATGTTCCGTTTACTACCTGTTGCCCGTTTACGCTAACTGTAGTATTTAAGGCAAATTCAATTGGATTTTTAATATTTTTATAAAATCCGCCTACAAAAAATTGTTCTTCGTTTTTTGGAAAAAGTTCATATCTTATATCAAAGTTATCAGCTTCAGTATGTTTAAGAAGTGGATTGCCGGTAATATCGGTACTTGCACCAAAAGTTGATGTAGGTACTAACTCAAACAGGGCCGGGCGGGCAATTGATTTGAAATAAGATGCCCTTAAATTTGAGTTATCAGTTAACCTGTATTTTAATTGCAAGCTTGGTAAAACATCAGTATATGTTTTTTTGGCGTTACTTCTAACATCTAAAACTACCGGGTTTGTATTGTAGCCTTGTTTGGTGCTTTCCTCCCGTACCCCACCAATAATATCCAGATTATCTAAAGTTAACTTAAATTCGCCATAGCCGGCAGCAATATCTTCATAAGCTGTGTAATTTGATAAGTCACTTAATTCGCTGCCTGTTTGATTATATACGATCCACTGTGCATTGTAAATGTCAGTAAAGGAAGCTTTAACACCATTTATTCCGCTCACAGGTTTTAATATATATTCATTTTGTGTGTTAAAACGGGTACTGTGCCTGTATAAGCCACCTGCTTTTAGTTCTAATGAACTTTTAGCGCCTAAGCCAGTTTTGTAACTTAAATTAACATAGGCGCTTAAGTCTTTATTGCCGTTTTTTTGCCATATACGTGTTATCCCATCAAAATAATCAGGTGTTCTGGTAAAGTCAGGGTTTATTAAATGATTCAGCGTCAAATCAGCCCTATCGGGCGAATTAGCTGTTGCATTTGAATATAGACCAGCCCAATTAAACAAGAAATGTTTTGAAATAATATGTTTACCATCCAGCTTCAGGTTTTCGACATACTGGTTCTGGATATATGAGCGGTTATCATTATAAACAGTACCAGTACCAGGCCCTTTCCTGCCTCCGTTGCCGCCAATGATAGAAGTATCAATACTTAAACGGGCTTGTGCAACATAAGTATAAAGGAAAACATTGCTTAGGCTGATTTTATTTTTATCGTTAAACTTGTAATCCAGATGTGCTGATAAACCGTTATTAAGCTGCTGTGTTGAATAAGTACGATTAGCTACATCAGTTATACCCGGCTTATAACCATCCGCCGGATTAGGAGAGATAGCATTAAATTGCGAATTAGAACCGTAATATTGGTTTTGATAGCTATCTGAAACAATAAAGCCTAATTTATCATTGAAAAACCTACGTCCGTAAGTAAAACTGGCCAATGCAGTTGGCAGGGCATTCTTCTTTGTAAAATCAAGATTAGATCTGCTGAAGTAACCCGGGGAAGCTGAATAATTCGGACTAAACCTTTCTGTCGGGCTTTTCCTTTGAACAGCATTTTGGTTAAAAGCATCATATTTCCGGTTAAAAAATATAGCACTATAACCTACAGATCCGTCAGCCTTAAAATATTCATGATCTGGTGCGTCTTTAAAAATCAAATTAACCGTACCGCCAATAGCATCAGCTTCCATTTCGGGAGTGAGGGATTTGCTCACTTCGATACGGTCTAACAAGTCGGACGGGATAATACTGAGTGAAACAAACCTGGAAACCGGATCAGGGCTGGTTACTTTTGCGCCGTTGATCAGGGTATTATTATAACGAGGCTCCATACCACGAATAATAGCATAAGCGTCACTTGATCCGCTATTACGCTGAATAGTTACTGCCGAAACACGGCTAACGGCAGTAGCTGCGTTAAGGTCAGGAGACCTTTCCATGGCACGTGCAGAAAGCACATTGGTGATATTATCGGCGTTTTTTTCTGATTTTCTGGAAGACGACTCGTTACTTTCATTTAGCTTGCCAAATATATTTACTGCTTTGAGGCTTTCCTGGGTTTCTGTTAAGGCGATGTTAATGATAAAGGGTTGGTTTTCTTTAACATCTATCTCCTTTTCAAATTCTCCGAAACCGATATACCGGACTTTGATTTTATATTCACCTGCTGTAAGCTTACCAATCTCAAAATCTCCAAAAGCATCTGTTGTCGAACTTTTATTTAACCCATCTAAATAAACATAGGCACCCGGTAGTGGCTCGTGGCTCTTGCTATCTGACACCCTGCCTTTTATGGTTGCATTTTGTGCTAATGCGAGCGAAGTAAAAAATATAAAAAATGAGAATAAATAATATTTGTTGACCATAAAACAGAATAAATTATGGTGCAAAAAGGGCATTGAATTTGGGAGGAATTCTGTAGGATTGTAAAGAAACAGGAGAATTGATGATAAGATAATCTAAACTTAACAATTGTATTTTTTTAATAAAAAGTATGTTATTAAAAACATGATTTGATAACAATAATTTAATTTATAGAAGTTTAGTCAATTCAGGTTTTCGCTATTTAACAAATAATAGTAGTCATGATAGACTATATAAATAATGGTAATCTTGGAAGCAATCTCTTAAAGCTTGTTTAAGTTTATATTAAAAATGCCCATCGTGCTTCTTTTATGCCTGTAAATTTTGTGTTTGAATTTTATACCGATAAAAGAAGCATTAATATTTCCTGTTTTTTGGTTGATAAAAGAAGCATCTAAAAGAAATCGGACAAAATTTAAACAGGCTCTTATTTTTATCGTGAAAACCTAAAGCTGAACGCCAATAAGAAACCGTAAAGCAAATAAATAACACGGCATGAATTTCCTGATAACCCTTGCAAGTATCCTGGCTGTCCTTATTGCCATGGTTACAAAAAAATTATATTTGAATAGCAATCACCCCTAAATAGGACCCATGGGTCCTGCTTAGGGGTGATACAGTTTATTTTAAAGACCTTTTAGTCTTTATCCACGCTTAATTTAATACGAATCCCTGCGTTTACAACCACGCCATCCAAAGGCGCATAAATATCCCGAAAAACAGGACTGGTCATACTTCCGGTATAAATATTATCCCAACGGGTCTGCCTGCGGTCGGTTAAGTTCTCGGCATTGATAAAAACGTCCAGGTGCTTCCACATTTTTTGTACCAGCAAACCAAAAGTAATGTACCCTCTGCCGGTTGTGCCATCGCTTAACAATTGGCTTCCTGTATAAAATGCTTCTGCACCCGCGCGAAACCGGTCTTCAATTTCGTAAGTCGCATCAACGTTTAACCTGTTTTTAGCGGTGAGTGGCTGAGTGGAGGTTTGTCCTGCAAAATGCTGTTTGGTGTTGGTATAAGTATAACCTAAGTAGAAGCCAAAATCGTCCACGCTTAATTTTACATTTGTTTCCGTGCCTTGTGTGCTGATATTCCCCGGTGCATTGGTAAAAACGCCCCTTTGCAGCAGGAGCGGATTATTTACATGCGTGTAAAAAAACAACTGGTTAACATTTAAAAAAGCATCACCAATGGCACTGCGGAAATTAATATCTCCATTGCCACCGATAGATTGTTCGGCTTTGGTGTTACTAAAAGATAAGGGACTGATGTTTTCGTAGCCTTCCTGTTCGCTTTGGTCACTAAACAGGGTCGGCATCTTATAGCCCAAGCCAGCACCAATCCTGCTGGTAAATTGTTCATTCAGCTTGAACAAGGCGTTGATCCTTGGCAAAATAAAAAAGCCTTTGTGCTTATTGTTTGCCCCCGGTGTGTTATAATCTGCCCGTAAACCACTTTCCAAAGAAAACCAGTCAGTTGCTTTAAATGTGTTTTGCCCGAAAATACCAACGGTCGTTAAACTGTAACCAAGATTAGTAAACGGTGCTGCAGCTGTAAAATGATCGGTAATTAAATTTGCTCCGGTAACCCAATCAGAGCGTTCCCCGTGTACCACATAATTTACCTCGCTAAAAGAAGCATTTTGTTTACCTGAAAAATTAAACCCGGGCTGCGACAAACCGCGATCAAAATAACCAACCGTGTTCTTAAAATTGAGCTTGCTTTCTTCATTGATTTTGTGTGAATAAGACAACTGGGTTGAGAACCGGAAAGACTTGTTCCGCTCGAAATACCGGTGAAGCTGATTTGCATTTCCGTTCAGGACCTGCATATCCCCGCCGTAACGGTTTTCATAAGTGGTGTTTACGCCAAACCAAGCTGAATCATGGTCATTCAGATACAAAAATACTTTTGGGTTGAAAGTAAAACGATTGGTTTTTGGGATAGCCGAAAAACCGGTAGCCGAAGGGTCATAAGCACCATTGTAATTGTAAGCACCAAACAAGGTTGTGCCAATATGTTTCCATTTCTGACTGTAAAAGCCGCTTGCATCGGCCCCTTTCGCACTGGTTCCATTGAGCAGAAATGAAAGTTCCGGTTCGTCTGTTGGTGTTTTGCTGATCAGGTTGACCAGTCCGGCAATAGCGCCGCCGCCATAAAGTGTAGATGCAGAACCTTTTATAAACTCCACCTGTTTTAAATCCAGCGGACTAATCTGCAAGATGCCTAACCCTCCTGAAAAGCCCTGGTAAAGCGGCATACCGTCTTTTAATAATTGGGTATAACGGCTGTCTAAACCCTGGATACGAAAATTAGCAGAACCACTGACGGCAGAAGTTTGCTGCACATTGATGCCCGTAATTTCCCCCAGCAACATCTTGATATCCCCGGGCCGCATGGTGCCTTTTTCATCCAGTTCTTCTAAAGGCAAAGCTTCGACCCTCGTAGGCACATCGCGCAGGTTCTGATTGGTCCGCGTACTTTGCACCACTACTTCACCCAATTCACCGCCTTTTGGTTCAAGCGTTAAATCTAAAATTCCGGTTGATACTTTCATAGGGAAAATAAATACTTTTTCCAGTTTGTTGTAACCTACATAACTGATTTCAACTTCGTATTTTCCGTTTGGAATGTTTTTAATGATGATCAGTCCGCTGGTATCAGCTGTAGCAGCTAACTTTAAATCCGGAATAAGGGCTGTCGCGCCTGCTAAAATCTGTTTGGTTTTGTCATTTCGGATGACGGCTTTAAATGTATTTTGGGACATGGCGGCAGTAGAAAGCAGCATGGCCAGTAAGAAAAGAAATTTTTTCATGTGGAGTTATTTACTTCCCAAAAGAAGTATGTAAACGGGATAGCCACAAAGCGGTACAAACCCTGACGGGACTACTTTATGAACACAATTTAAAATGGAGAGAAAAAATACCTAAGCGAGAGGTGGGCGGAATAATGTCCTCTTGTAAGCAGTCGTAACCGTAAGCAAATGGCTTATAATCGGTTTGTCCAGCAATTTAGCAAATAAATTTGACTGTAATTTTGAGTGAAACAGTACCATTAAAGAAAAAACAGCCTGGTGCTGAAATTGAAGAGAATTATCCGACTTTGCAGAGGCATCGTTGCTGTTATGGCCTAACAGGTCTTTACCGCCTAACAAATAATCGCCAATAAAATCGGCCGGGTCGGGTTTTCCGGCTTTGACTTTACAATAGGAACGGTACATCGAAGGAATATCCCTCATCAGGGAGAAATCACCCAGCGGCAATAACGTGCTTCCTGCTAAAAAGAAACATGCTAATAAAATTGCCACAATTGATCTTCCCATTGCTGCAAAAATATAAAAAGAACCTTGATCAGTGGTTAATAAAGGTGAAGGATAATTTAAAACGTTTAAAATTCATTTTTTACCAGTAAAAACCTTGATTACACAAATCTCTTCATTTAAATGAACAGTCGGAATATTTCTTTAAAAGAAAATTATAGGATTGTTCTTAGAATCAGTATCTAGTAAGCTTTTTATGTTACCTAAAAATACCGGCACAACTGACTGCTTAAATTCATTTGTAAATAACAGATGAAAATACAGCTTTTTGTAGTTGAACGGTTAAATATTCTTAAAAACGAAGTTCGTATTTTGTATTGCTTAATTTGGACAATACAAAAAAGAGAAGTACGCATCTTGTATTGCCTGTTTCCAAAAGGCTTGCTTTTTAAATCAAGTTAGCTTAGTCAAAATTCTGATTTTAAACTTGTTATTTGTATATACAAATTGCTGTTTGACTTTTCGATTAATATAATAGCTTTGTAATAGGCATGCCAAAAGGTGCGTCAATACACGAGTTAACCGCAATCTGTGTTTTTGCCCGGACAAGTTTGCTAAAGATTTTTTTGTACCAAAAAAGCAAAAACACAAAATGCGTTTAACAAACGGTTTGGCAAAAAACCGGTGGACGGAAAGTTTTATCAGCTTCTGTTTTGCTATTTAACTTCAATTTCGGCCGAATGTTAGAAATTTAGCCGGTAAAAGAAGCATCAACATTTTATTATAAATTTAACTTTGGTTCGAGCGGAAGGATTTTAAATTCCAGTTCTTCGCCAAGCCGCCACCGTTAACCGCAATCTGTGTTTTTGCCCGGACAAGTTTGTTAAAGATTTTTTTGTCCCAAAAAAGCAAAAACACAGAATGCGTTTAACAAACGGTTTGGCAAAAAACCGGCGGACGGAATTTTTTATCAGCTTTTGTTTTGCTATTTTGCTTTGGTTCCGGCCAACGGATCAAAATTTAGCCGATAAAAGAAGCATCAACATTGGAACATTAATTTACCTTTGGTTTCGGCTGACGGGTTTCAAATATCGGTTCTTCGCCAAGCCCTTTCCGTTGCAAGCAATTTAAGACCTGCAAAACGGCGACCGACTTGCACGGCTGGACAAACTCAAAAGCGGCTTCAACTTTTGCGCCAACTTTTACCATACTGTTTTTATCGGTATAAAATTGCAAGCGGGCTTTGTACCGGTACAAACAACATTTGCAGCTGACTTTTCAATTTATAAAACTGACTTCCAAGTTTCTAAAAAGACAAGTCAAACTTTGCAGCTTTTTCGCAGACAAAAATAATCGCCGGACTTTTTAATCGCCGACTTTCTAATTTAAATGTTCAAAGCCTGTTTTGCTGACATCTGACATATTTCTAAAAACTCAAAGTTTATATTTGACAATTTAAATAAACTGCTTGCAACATTGGTTTGGCAAAAAACTGGCCGACGGAAGTTTTTGAACATTTGTAATTCTTTTTATCTTTAGTCCGGGTTTCGGGCCAACGGGTTTCAAATTCCAGTTCTTCGCCAAGCCGCGGCACGTTGTGTGCAACCTTCCGACCGACCTCAATCAATAAATCCAAACTGCTACTTGTTTCCTAATCAAGAAACTTTATATTTGTGATAAAAAGCTAATGGACAAAAAGTTTTCTGTTGAATTATTGCCTGATGCTGTTGAGTTTTTAGAAATCCTTGATGACAAAACCAGAGAAAAAATCTACTACAACATCAAGAAGTCGCAATATATTACCGACAACGAACTCTTCAAAAAGCTAAACGACAATATTTGGGAGTTTAGAACTTTATACAAAAGTAAAGCCTACCGTCTTTTTGCTTTTTGGGACAAGACAGATGATTCTGAAACTTTGGTTTTAGCGACACATGGACATATCAAAAAGACTAACAAAACGCCACTAAAAGAAATTGACAAAGCTGAAAGTATCCGCAAACAATATTTAAAACAAAAAAAATGAAGAATATAAACAAGCCATTGAAAACTATTTTACTTGACACAATGATTGACAAACACATTGGAAAAGTTGGAACAAAAAGACGGGACTTATTTGAAAACGAATTGAAGATTGACCTTTTGGGAAGTGCCATAAAAAAGGCCAGACAAGAACGCCACTTGACACAAGAACAATTAGGTGAATTGGTCGGTGTGCAGAAAGCTCAGATTTCTAAGTTGGAAAACAGTATAACAAACGCCAGATTTGAAACAATTCTTAAAGTGTTTGCAGCATTGGGCGCAAAAGTGAACTTCAATGTGGAATTAAGCGACAAACAATTGACACTTTCCTAAACCTGCCAAGGCTGCACACAACATTGGTTTGGCAAAAAACTGGCTGACGGATTAAACATCAACTTTTGTTTTTACTATTTTGCTTCAGTTCCAGCTTTATGAATAGAAATTTAGCCGATAATAGAAGCATCAACATTTGATTATAAATTTAACTTTGGTTCCGGCGGAAGGGTTTCAAATGCCAGTTCTTCGCCAAGCCGCCGCCGTTATGCATAATTACCGAAATGACGTTTACAGAAATTTACGACAGAATTATTCCTTTTTGGGGTGACTTAATTGACTTTTCCGATGGATCAAATGCTAAGCCAGAAAATGCAATTGACACGCCAGGAACAGTGCCGACTGATAACGTTTATTTTTATTCACAATCATTTAGCCGACTTTGGGACAATATAGAAGAAACTGTAGGACACGAAGATACTTTTGGCGACTTAATGGTATGGACGATGTATCAAGTGTTCCATAGACATGCAAAAAGATTATTTCTCCAAGGAGTTTTTGTGTTAGACACAAAGACTATTGATGAAAAGGAAATAGAAAAGCAATATTTCATCAATTTGAACACGGAAAGTTGGGAAGCTGAATTAGCCGTATATAAAAGAATAGAGGAATGAAAACTACGCATAACATTAGTTTGGCAAAAAACTGGCTGACGGAATGAAACATCAACTTTGGTTTTGCTATCTTGCTTTAGTTTCGGCTGACGGAATAAAATTTAGCTGGTAAAAGAAGCATCAGCTTTTGAATATTAATTTAACTTTGGTTCCGGCTGGCAAATTTCAGTTCCAGTTCTTCGCCAAGCCTTGAACGTTGGCGGTCATGCTGCATGACGCCCTGCAACTGACAAATCAAGTTGCCAGAAAGACTTGAAATTTGTAAATTCGTAAGGTGAAAAAACGAAAGGAAATAGGGCTTGATTTTGAAGTTGACTTTCTAACGAACTCAATTCGTAACACGGTTTCGGGTGACAGCTTCCAAACTGAAGTTTTACGATTGACGAAGGCAGACGTAAAACAAATTAATAAAAAGAAGGGTTGGAACTTTAGTTGGAAAACGGAAATAGACGATAACACAAAGGAAGTTTACAAGTTGACCATTATAAACAACCCAAACATTATTTAAGGCTTAATAAGTTTCACAATTAATGCTGACCATGTGTATATGGACTTACTTGAAAACGCGCCTTTCAATTTAGGACGAAACAAACTTTATGAAGGTGTTGCCGGAAATTTAGTGGCTTATGCTTGCAAGATTTCGTTTCAACATGGTTTTGACGGTTACGTTTCATTTACTGCTAAGACACGACTTATTGAACATTATCAAAAGACATTAAACGCAGTAACATTTGGTGAACAATTGATGGTTATAAATTCGTTAGCTGCAAATATTTTAGTTGATAAATACTTTAAAAACGGATAATCATGGGATATATAAAAGAACCAGACGGTGTTGACTTTGTAATCAACGGCAAGCCTCTGACGGACAAACAAAAACAAGCGGTTAGTGCGTTTATTAAAGCTGACAAAGAACGTTTGGCTAACTTAAAAAATTGCAGTACAAAAAGCACGAACCGCCAACACAGTATTGCCAAAAGCGGGGCTTGACAATCTTTACTCGGCTGACGGAAGTAAATTTAACATTTGCAACTCTATTAAACGGTAGTGCTGAAATTCTCCGCCTTCAGCAATACTTGACCGTTAGCGGTCAGGCCATGACGACCGTGTAAAAGACTAACAATCTCCGTTCTCCATATCTTTAATCGCTTCGACAAGGAATTTTCTAACTTGTTTTAGCTGATGAATTTTGGTATCAATTTCATTGACTTTAGTGTTTACAATTTCAATTTTCTTTTCTATAGACAGTCGCTTATTATACCAACCATCCAATAATTTTTTTATTTCCGACAAAGTAAACCCGACTTCTTTTGCCCCTTTAATCAGTTCAATTTTTTCTACAAGGCTTTCATCATAGTTCTTATAGTTATTGGTTTTTACTTTTTCATCAGACACCCCTTTGAACAAGCCGTAATTTTCATAATACCTCAATGTGTGTATTGACAAGCCTGTCCGCTTTGATAATTCATTTATTAACATAACCCTAAATTAATGTTGATAAAAATATATAAAGTATAGACTATACTCTATACTTGTTGGTTGTAAATAGGTATCATATTTTTGCACGGAATATAAAAAATAAAATAATGAAGCATATTGCAGTAATAGGCTCAACGGGCAGAGAAGTAATTAAACTGGCACTAAAAGCAAAGTATAAAGTAACTTCAGTAGAAAGAACTATAAAGCAAATAGCCATCAAAGAAAACCTAAAAGTTGTAAAAGGCGATGTAACTGATTTAGAAAGCCTAACAGAAGCATTTAAAGATGTAGATATTGTTATCAGCTGTTTTGGACCAGCTAACCACCGAAAGGTTGGTAATTTAATGTCGGTGGGCACGAGCAACATTGTAAAAGCATGTGAAAAAAATGCAGTAAAGCGTTTTGTTTTTATGAGTGGATTTGTGCAGGCAGACCCCAAAGAATTTGCTTTATTGGCCAATTTGGTAACAAGAATATTTCGCAGTTATTGGTAGTGTTTTGAAAAGTATGATGAGATAAAAGAGCAGCGGGCTTAGCGTTGTTTTGTTGGTTGTGAAATCAAACAAAGGGGTAAGCTGCCCCCGCTGCTATAGTGGCAAGGTAGTAAAAAACGGAAAGAAAAAGACGGGTATTCAGAATATTCGTTGCAAGGAATGTGGGTTGCAGTTTCAGGAAGAATATCTGTACTGGGGAGCAGGCCATAGAAACAAGGGTTTGTTAAAGCGGATGCTTTTAAGGGGCAGCGGGGTTAGGGATTGTGCCGTAGTGCTGGGCATCAGCACAAATTGCGTGCTTAGAAGTATTTTAAGCGTGGGCAAGGTCTCGGAGATTAAACCGAAACGTTCTCTGCCTGTCACCTGGTACAAATAGATGAACTTGGTCTTATGTAGACACAAGGGAAAGAAGGTATGGCTGCTTTGCGGTTTGTAAAAACAGTGGGGAAATCCTAGTAGCAAACTGGGGCAAAAGGAACAAAAAGAGCATAAAAGCATTGCTGAAAAAGCTGCAGCAGGTGGAAATCAACTTCTATTATACCGATAACTGGAAGGCTTTTGCCCAGGTTTTGCCAAAAGAAAAACATCTTATCGGTAAGAAATATACAAAGAAGATAGAAGGTATAAATACCTGGTTCAGGACAAGGCTAAGAAGACTGGTAAGGCGGACAGTATGCTTCTCAAAAAAGCTGCTTTATCACTATTCCATCATGAAAACAGCAATCTATGAACGAAATACAGGAACATCATACATTTGAAAACACAACCGATTATTCATGGTCTTATTGGTTTGACAGACAAAAGCGACCATATTTTTATGGACTTGATTGAAAGTGCAAAATTCAACAAAGGAAAGACAAAACTTTATAGAGGTGTTGCAGGTAATCTTGTAGCATTTGCCTGCAAAGTTTCGTTTGAACATAAGTATGAAGGAGTAGTTTCGTTTATTGCAAAGACACAATTAGTGAAGCATTATGAAGAAACATTGGGGGCAAAACTCTTCGGGGGAACCCGAATGTTTATTGACACCAAAGAAGCATATATTTTGACAACCAAATATTTTAAAGACTTTAAGTTATGATAGACTTCAAAAAAATGGACGACAAGGATTTTGTTTTTGTAAACAAGCCTTTAAGTGACAAGGAAGAACAATCTTTCAGCGACTTTCTAAAATCACGAAAGATAAAGGCGAGGAAAATACGAGAAACAAAAAAAGAGAAGCAGCCCGCCCGACAACTTAACAAATAACGGGCAAGTGTTGACAATTAACACTTTTTCGACTTTTCCACCTGAAATAAACGGCTGTTCTTGCTATTTTTCCAACGACTCAACAGAATTTAACAAAGCTGTTTATATTTATATGAATGACTACTCTCAGACATCATTTCTTAAAATCAATAATGTACTAACAAAGTTTACACAGACAGAATTCACAGAAGTTGATAGTACAACCACAATTGCTAAAGCAAAAAGCGACAATTATGAGTTAACTATAGAAGTAAAATTTCTTAGGCAAAATGGTTATGAAACACATTTAAATATCGGAACAATTAAGCTGATTGACAAAAGTGGTAAGAAAATTACTAAGACATTTTATGGAGAATGTCGTTGTTAATTCTACAGAAACAAAACCTACCGCTAACAATGGTTTGGCAAAAAACCGGCTGACGAAAGTTATTGAACTTTTCTTTCACTAATTTGCTTCAGTTTCGGCTGACGGCACAAAATTTAGCTGGTAAAGAAGCATCAATATTTGATTATTTATGCGAATTAAGGGTCAAAATGGCATTAAAAGTTTGCAGGATATTATTATAATATCCTGATTATCAGTATATTTATAGTGTTACCAAGCACTATAAACAATAGGATCAACCAAGCTATCGCATCA
>JAABUS010005629.1_pt1 | contig 16201 bp, 19 predicted proteins | sample 5560161 | NCBI WGS metagenome assembly JAABUS01 (sample SAMN10711885, study PRJNA513376) | rock metagenome | isolation source: Antarctica rocks | place: Antarctica: Victoria Land, Trio Nunatak nord | collected 2016-01-04
CATCGGCCCATCGTGCCCAAACTGGACCGCGTTGGTCGGGGTCCAGAAGCGACAGGTTTCGCACCGGGGCGGTGGCCAGCGGGTGGCCAGTTTTTCGAGTCGCTCGGCATGGGTGCTCATCACAGCAAGGCCAGCGGGACATTGATCGCGACGGTGTTCACGATCGGAACGCGCCGCCCGCACGCCGGGCAGGTTTCCGGCCGCATCGGGCCATCGGTGCCGATGACCACGGTGAGCGCCTCGCTCCACCCTCGACAGTGGCCACACGCCGGCGGCGGCCAGATCTGAATCAGTTTCTTCAGTCGGGCATCGTTCCTCATGACGTTCTCCTTTCGCTACTGAGACCGGCGCGGGCTTCGAGTTCTGCCAGCCGTTCCTCGACCTCGCTGGCCTCACGGACGGTCATGGCAGCACGGGCCAATGCCGCGACCGCTTGACCCTGGCCCGGTGTCACCTTGCCGACCAGCACCGCTCGTAACGTCGTTCCGATCAGACCCTGCACCTCGATTGGGGCGAGCGCTCCATCGGCGTACTGCTTCCGCGCTCGGCTCTGATTGCTTCGCTCCACGCCGCCCTTGCGCCGTCCCGCATCCCGCTCGGCGGTCAGGGCCGGATCGTGAAACCAGCACCACCCGGAGGGTCGCACCGGCGTAGCTGAGCACGGAGCACCGGCGCTATTGGTCGCGTTGCACCTCAGAACCATCGCTCTACCACCCCGCGTTTCTGATCAGAGGGGCTATGTCGCCGGGGCAGACGCGGGCGCTCACGGGTGCCGGACCAGGTGCCACAGTTCGGGCAGCGGGCCAAGGATCCGGGGAGGGCATCGGCGAGGTGGCGACCGCAGGCGGCGCAGACGATGGCGACGGGTTTGGTCGATACCGTGATCGTCACGCCACCACCTCGACCGCGGTCTCCATCACCGTCAAGAGCAGTTCCGGACTCGGCAGCGTCGGTGCCTGCGGTGTCTCCTGTGTCCTCTCCGCGTTGTACGCCATGAGCATCGCCAGGCGGAGCGCCGTCTTCAGCGCACGATGCACGTAGAGGCCGATCCGCTGCCCCTCGGCAGTCACGATTGCGACGCGGTAGTCCCCGCTCGGCGCCGTGTCGATCACGGCAGTCCACCCGTCATAGACCGCCATTGCGATCAGGCCAGAGATCGACTCATTGAGCAGGTAGGAGCCACGGTATCGACTGCCGCCATGGTTTCGGGCCATCACCATCCTCCTTGAACGTCGGTGTAGCGATCGAACGCGGGGACATCCATGCCGTTCATCGTCGTCGTCGTCGGCTTTGGCACCGGCTCACGGCCACGATCGCGCGCGCCCTTCGCCAGTCGGATCTCCAGGTCCTCCCGCGCCTGTTGCGCGGTGACGCGGCTGGGTGACGTGCTCGCCGTTGTCAGCAGCTCCCGGGTCGTCTCATCGATCACCGCCATCTCGTCATTATGTGAAGTTGCCAGATTGTGTGAACTATAGACGTTAACCGAGGTAGGACTCTTTTGTTCATCCTCTTCCGGCGTGATGGTGGCCGTGGGGTTGAGATCGATCACCGCGTCGGGAGCGGTCCTGACATCTTGTCCTTTTCGCGGAGGTATGCGGGTTTTTCCCTGCTCAAGCACCTGTCCGCACCCGGCGCAGTTGTCGCTCCAGGTCCGCACCACGCCGACGTCGCCGCAATCAGGGCAGATCGGGCGGTGACCACCGTGGTTGTTCTTGTGCCCGGTTGCCGGCATCGCCGTCGCGATCGTCCGCAGGGCTGCGAGGGGTTCAACATTGAGTCGCGCGTAAGTTTGCCTGTGCCCGCCGGACACTTTCCCGGTCTGCTGGTCAATCGTCTCCGGCACCCATTGCGTCTTGAACTCGACAGCGCCATCCAGCACCGGGCCGAGTTTCTCCAGACCGCGCGGGACGGCGCGTTCGCTGACGCCGGCGTCTTCCGCGATGCGCTTGTGTGGCAGCTTGCGCCATTCACCGCGCTGCCCAGTGGCCGCGAGGTCGAGCACGATGGTCGTGCCCATCGTCCGCTCGGACCCGAGGTGGGGCGCCCGATGGGCGGCCATGGCGGCCGAGTGCAGGGCTTGGAGCTCGGCGTAGCGGCGTCGCTCCGCGGCGAGTTGCGTTCGAAGCTCGGCGACGACGTCGCCGCATGTCTCCACCGGGCGGCAGTCCTTCACCATCGGGGTAATGCCGGCGAGGAGCGCGTCGTCTAAGCCCTTGAATGCGCTGGGCCACATAACCCTTGAGGGTGTCAGGCCGGCCGCGGCGACGCGCTCGATCAGAGTGGCCTCGGCCCGGGCGACGGCGGGGTTGGACACGGTGTCGCTGTCGAGAGCGATCGCTGCCCCGGTGGCCTGCATGGCGGTCAACGTCGGCACGACCTCCGACTGAATCGCGACGCCAGCCATGGCGATCACGGTCCGACCGGTGCGGTCGGCGCTGATGTTGGCTTTGATGCCGCCCTCGGTGATGATCGGATCGTCATCGCTGCCACCCGTGGCGGGTCGAGCGATGTGGAGCGGTGCCCCGCTCGGCGTGCCGTCGTCTTTGTCGCCGGAGCTGAGCCAGCGGTACTTGCCCGACGCGCGTGCGGTTTCGTCGTCGGGCAGGATCTGCATGCCGGCGACCCGTCCGTCGATGTCGATGATGGGAAGCAGGATGCCGGGATACCCGTAGATGCTCGGGGTCCCGTTCTGGCGATAGAAGCCCGGTCCTTGAACCGTGGCCCCGAGGTCGTCGACCAGGCCGGCGGCGATCGCCCGTGAATCGGTCGGGAGCGTGCCGTAGCCATGCCGGGCGATCTGCTCGTCTGTGAACTGTCGAACGTCGCGCAGATAGGCCCTGTGCGCGGCAGAGAGCGGACAGCGGGCCAGCAGGGCGCGGAAGTAGCGATCGCGCGCCACAGGGTCAACGGTGGGCCGTGGCGGTGCCTGTGGGATGCGGGCGAGAGCGACTCGCCAGTCTCCATAGGGTGCATCCCCATCGCCGACCCAATGGAGCCACCCACCGTTGCGCGTGGGCCGGTCACTCTCGACGCGCATGCACTCACAGAAGCCGTCAGGGAACCATCGGCACCAGTCGGGGCGATCGCAGACGGGGCAGGGATCACGCGGAGTGGCTCGGGTGAAGGCGCGGTCGGTCACGATGCCACCTGCTCAGTCACCGCGGCCCGATGCTCAAGCTCCAGGTCGATCTCGGCGATCCACTGACGGAAGGCCCGGACCTCGCCGTCCGTCGTGGCAGCTGCGAGTCGGTAGCGGTACTGGCGCAGCAGGTCACTCAGCCTGGCGGTTGGTGTGGTGGCGAACTGGGTAGGTGTCGACTGTACTTTATGTCGAGTGTTCATTACACTGTCTCCGAGCGATAGACCGGGCGAAGTGCCCGGGCAACGCTCAGATGCGGTACGATAGGTGCTGTCCGGTTGAAAGGACGGCGAGGCCGCATCCGAGCTTCGTCAGCGGCGCCGGCGAGGAGTGAGCACCTCGCCGGCGTTTGCATGTCAAGAGACTGCTACCTCCTCTCGCGGCGTCGGACGCGGGCGCAAAAACTGCTCAAGCTCAGCCACGTCGAAGAGCCGCACCCGGTAGTCGGAGGGGTCGCGGTACTGGGTGATCGCGCCGGCCTGGACCCGTCGGCTCAGGGCGTGCGTTGAGAGACCGGCGATGCTGGCGGCCTCGCGCGTGCTAACGAACCGTCTGCTCTTCGATCGTGTGCTGACCATTGGACCTCCTCCGGGCCTTTCCCGGACAACAAAAAAGCGCGAAAGTGGAGACGGCTTTTTAGCCATCACCCCTCACGCGCTACGGGCTCAATGCCCAATGCGCAGCCTGGTCGTCCGGTCGAACGCCAGGGATATTCGGTTCGCTTGAGATTATACCAAATCGCTCGCCAACAGACGAGATTTTCGGTCGAGCGGTTTATAATCAACGGAGTTCCTTCCCTGCTCTCATCAGGGTTGGGGACTGCAAGCCGCTACCCGTGCTGGTTCACGCTGCCACGGGAGCGGCTTTTCCCATTGCACCAAACTTCTCGCCCATGAACTGATCGAAGTCGGATCGCCGGACGCGGTAGCCGCCCTTGGCGCTCCCCAGCAAGATTGCCGGGAGCTCGCCGCCACGGATCCAGCGTCGCACCGACTCCTCGTGGACCTTCAGGATTTGCGTGATCTCCTGAACGGTCAGCCACTCGTCGCGTTCGTTTTCGGCCATGGTCGCAATCCTCCTATCGCGTCGACTCCACACTATCACCAATGGCGACAATAGGCAATAACTGGCCTCCATACCCTTGACTTGTTGCCATTGTATGTCTATAATGGTCATCAGTTGGGAGAGCAGTCCCCAACCCATTACGAGAGGGTCGCGAGGTGAGAGCCGCGACCAAAGCAGAGGAGTCCAGTCATGGACCAAGGAACCGAGCGGCGGATCGTTACGCAGCGGATCGAGGATCTCCAACGGCTCGCCCGCAAAGCCGAGGACGCCGGGGTGCGCGTCCTCGTCGATTACCGCACCGGTCAGCACGTCGCCACATCGTCCACCGATGCCAGCGCCTGCTACCTCGTCTCGGTTGAGAAGGGGTGCAGCTGCAAGGGTTTTGCGACCTGGGGCCGGTGTTGCCACCACAGCCTGCTGCTGGCCGAGTGTGGCTTGTTGGAGATGCCTGCGGAGCGGGCGCCGGTCCCGGTCATCACCGTTGACGATGATCGTCGCGCCGACCTGGCCGAGCGCCGGTATCGGGCAGAGCAGGCCCGCCAGCGCCTCGCCGCCCGTGCCGCTGATCCTGCCGCCAGCGATCGGGCCCTGGCCGAATGCACCGCGGCGAGAGCCCAGCGGATGGCGATCGGCCTATCGATCGCTCACGCCTAACGACTTGGGTGGGGCGGTCCTGGTGGCCGCCCCACCCAAACCCGTCACGTTGACGCACATCACCGAGAGGAGCCCTCGACAATGTTTACCCGACGCGACGCCTTGAAACTCGCCGCGGCCGCGGCCATGACCACGACCGCTACGGCGCCGTTCGCCGTCTCGCCGGCGGAAGCCGCGGTCCTGCTCGATCAGCCCGCGACCTTCGACGGTCGCTATCATCCCGGTGGCGATGCCGACCTGAGCCAGCCGCTTGCCTTCGCACGGAGCCTCGACGGGACCGACTTCGGCCAGTTCTTCGACAATGGCTCGGCGGAAGCGCTGGGCGACTACAAGCAGGCGCTGATCGCGCTGGAGGAGCGCTACCCGGAGCTGAACCACGCCGAGTATGGGCACCCGATCGGCGCCCTTGACGAGGCGGCGCTGGGGATGTGGTGCACGTCGTGGATGGCCGGTGTCCGGGCCGGGGTCCAGTATGAGCACCTGCGGCTGGCGATGCTGGCCCCCCGCGAGACCTGTCGTGCCTGTCATGGCCACGGACGGACCTGGAGCGGCCGACCTTACCGGAAGCTCAACGATGGCAGCAACGGCGTCACCTGCGATCGCTGCGGCGGAGCAGGGACGGTGCCGACGCCGGCACCGAAGCGGTCATCGCTGATGGCCGACTAGCTGACTGACCAGGTGGGCGGGGCGTGGGAGAATGGATGCGCCCCGCCCCGTTCCGAAGGGGGTCTCATGGTTTCCCGACTCGATCGCACGCACTTCTCGATCAACCGCGCGGCGGAATATTTCAGCGTCAAGGAGTTGGCGGCCCAGACTGGGCAACCGACCAACTCCTTCGCGGCCGTCGCGCTCAAGGAGTTGGTCGACAACGCGCTCGACGCGGCGGAGGCGGCGGAGCGATCACCAGAGATCGAGGCGACCGTCGCCGGTGATGACCTTCGCCTGGTGGTCAGTGACAATGGCCTGGGCCTGGCGAGCGAGACCCTGGGCCGCATCCTCGACTTCTCAACTCGGACCAGCGATAAGGCCGCCTACCGCGCACCGACGCGCGGTCTCCAGGGCAACGCGCTCAAGACCATCATCGGCCTGCCGACGGCGCTTGGGACCGATGCGCCGATCGTCATCGAGGCTGGCGGTGTGCGGCATGAGGTCCGCGCCTGGGTTGACCCGGCGGGCGAGGTGCACGTCGATCACGGTGTTATCGAACGGCCGACGCCCAGCGGCACCCGCGTCGCCCTCACCCTCCCGGCACGTGGGCAGGAGCTGGATCCCACACGGTGGGCGCGCGGCTTTGCCCTGCTCAATCCCCACGCTTCTGTAAGAATCCGCGATAGCGGCACCCTCGATGGTACGAGTAACGTTGCTCAATTGAACCGAGCGCCAACCGCCGATTTTTACCAGGCGACCGTCGCTTTCCCCACAGCGTGGCGGAAGTTCTTGCCGACCGACCCCACGGCACCGGCCTGGTATGACGGGACGGCACTCCGCGCCCTCGTATTCAGCCACATCGCCGCCGCCCAGCGCGCAGGTGCGCCCGGTCTGACGCTCTACGAGTTCATCCGGCAGTTCCGGGGGCTAAGTGGCACCGCCAAAGCCAAGGCGGTCGCGGCTGACCTGCCCGGCGTTCGGCGCCTGACCGACTTCGCCGGCGACGAGGCGGCGGTCGATCTCCTGCTGGCGGCAATGCAGCGTGAGGCGCGGCCACCGAGGGCGGATGTGCTTGGCCAGGTCGGTCCCGATCACCTACGCACCTGCTTCGCCGCGTGGTACGGCGTGCGTCCCGACCGCTTCTGGTATCACCGGGTGCGGAGCGAGGCCGATGGGTTGCCCTACGTCGTCGAGGCGGCGGTTGCCGAAACGGAGCACCCGGGCGACGTGTTCTGCGGCATCAACTTCAGTCCGACCTTCACCGATCCGCTGGCGCAAACCTTCCTCCAGAGCGAGAAGGTCAGTGGCTACGGCGTGCTTGGCTTTCTGGAGGAGGCCCATGTGCTGTCGACCGATCGGTGGGGCAACGCGCCGCGCCTCCCGGTTGCGGCCGTGCTGCACATCACCTGCCCGGAGCTGGGGTTTCTCGACCGCGGGAAGACGCGATTGACGGAGACCTTGTGGCTGCGTCGGGCGGTGCCGGAGGCGTTGTGGCGAGCCGCACGACCGGTGTGGGAAGCGGGCGAGCGTCGCGACAAGGACGCGGCGAAGGCGGAGCGAGAGGAACTCGCACGCGAGAAGAGCCGACAGCGAGCGACGCCGAAGTGGACGCTCAAGGACGCCGCCTTCGGGGTCATGGTAGAGGCATGGTCCCTTGCCACCGGTGGCGGGTCGACGCTGGCATCGGCGCGGACCGTCTTTTACCAGGCTCGGCCCCTGGTCCAGCGCCACACTGACGAGGTGCTCAGCGACACGTATTTCACACAGACGCTGATGCCGGCCTACGAGCGCGAGGATGGGGAGCTCCCCGGCGTCTACTACGAGGCACGGGGCACGCTCTACGAGCCCCACACCGGCCAAAAGGTGGAGCTGGGGACGCGTGAGGTTGCGGGCTACCAGTTCCCAGACTGGACCTTCGACAAGATTCTCTTTATCGAGAAGCAGGGGCTGTACCCACCACTGGAAGCGGCGCGGCTGGCCGAGCGGTACGACATGGCGATCGTCGCCGGCCAGGGATTCGCCACCGTGGCGGCGCGGGTGTTGCTCCAGCGAGCCGACCGTGACCAAACCTATCGTCTCTTCGTCCTCCATGATGCTGATCCCGCGGGGTACAACATCGCCCGCACCCTCCGGGCGCAGACCGCCCGCATGCCAGAGCACCGGGTCGACATCGTTGATCTGGGCTTGCGCTTCGAGGATGGTGAGGCGATGGACCTGCAGCGCGAGACGTTCCAAAGGACGGCGGCGCTCCCGAAGGGGTTGGTGCTGACCGAGCGGGAACGCGCGGCCTTTCATGGCAGCGTTTCCCACCGCACGGAGAAGGGGAAATTGGTCTCCATCTGCGAGCGAATCGAGCTCAACGCCATGACCAGCCCGCAGCTCGTTGCCTACATCGAGCGCGGTCTGAAGGACGCGGATGCAACGGCCAAGGTCGTGCCCGACGCCGCGACGATCAGCCACGCGGCACGCGGCATCGCCCGCTTTAAGACGGAGGCAGCGCTGAGAGAGGCGATCATGGACGCGGTGGACATCGACGCCCTCGTCGCCGCCATCGCGGATGCCTGGGTCCCGGATGCGTTCGCTGAGGACATCAATGAGCTGACACCGGACGCCGTCGCGGCGTATCTGGAGCGACACCCAACGGTGCGGTGGACAGCAGCCATCGCCGCCCCGCTTGAGCTCCGCGTGGAAGGCGCCAGGGACGAGCTCCGCCGCCTGGTGGACGAGAAGTTGACCAAGTAGCCCTTGCGCTCCCCGCTCCCCTCGGCGACCATGCACCCCCGCACGTTGTGAGGGGTTGTGATGACAGACGCACCTCTTGAGACCGTCAGCATCGCCCAGGCAGCCGCCCTCCTCGGTGTGCATCGCAACACCATCAGGAACCGTATCAAGGCAGGGCGTTACAAGGCGCACAAGGTGATCGCGCCCCAGGGCGAAACGTACGTGATTGACCGTGCATCGCTCGGCCTATCCCCTGACAGCAGTGAGGGTACCCGGTCACAATCACAAGGGCGTCACAAACCCTCCAACCCCTCACAATCAGATACCCTCGTCGATGCCAGTCAACAGGCGGAGCAACTGGCTGTTGTGCAGCGGTTGTTAGCCCCTTTTGTCGAGGAGCTTGGTCGAACCCGAGAAGAGCTCGGGCGGACAGCGGAGCGACTGCGAGTGACGGAAGAGGAACGCGACCAGCTCCGGGTCGAGATAGGACGGCTCACCGCCGGCGAGAAAGCCGCTACGGAGCGCTCAGCGGTCACGGGTGAAGCGGAACGCCAGAACATGCGTCATACGGCGCCGCGGCCATGGTGGCGGTTCTGGGAGCGGTTCGAGTGGTGAGCATCGGCGGTCTCGTCTCTTCTCTAAAGGACGTCGCTCTGCGATGATCGCCTCACGGTTGTCGAACGGTTATCCGATATAAGAAGCCGGAGCGCGGGAGACACGACATGGGAAGACAAGATCTACTGCGCGCGAGCGCTCTCGTCATCCTTATCCTCGCGGGATTTCTTCCGACGATGACCCCGTCAGGGCGCGCCCAAGATGGCACGCCCAACGCTTCTCCTCAAGCAAGTGGTGAAGCAACGCCGGCAGCTGCTCAAGTCGAGTCTGGTCCCGTTTTCGTCGCCGACGGGTGGCGACTGTCCATTGCTGCGGCGCTTCGTGCGCCAGGCCTCAATGCGGTTGGCCTTCGACGGGTAGAAGACAAGAACTGGGTCGTCGTCGTGGTCGACGCGACGAACCTCGACGACCACGACGCTGAGCTGAAGCCCGGATCCTTCTCGCTGCAGTCAGATGGTGAGAATCTTGGGGGCTTTGCTCGGCGCTCAACGACTGGAGTGGCACAGCGCCTCAAGGTAGAGCCGACGGTTGCGAACGCTGCGATTCCAGTCGCGGCGAACGAAACGAAGCGTATCGTCTGGGTCTTCCAGATTGAAGAAGGAGTCGAGAATCTGGAGTTTGCCAGTGCCGCGCAAGCCATCCCCTTGGCGGAGGCATTGGAGGTGAGGGCTGACCTGCGAGATCTCCCGCCAATATCACCGGCTTTGGCACTCGAGGAAGCGCAGGTCGATTTTGTCTCCGACGGGGCGACCTTGGGGGTGTTCAACTTGACTACCGAGGCGAACGAGACGGTGGAGTTGGTGGGTATTGACGCTCCTCTTGAGAACGAGTGCTTCGGTGAGCAGGCGTCCGGGATACTCGAGGACCTGGCGGGGAGTACCGTGTGGCTTGAGAACACCCTGGGTCCGTCTGGTGTGAGCAGCACCCCGGCAGGTGACGATGAAGCGCTACGTCGGTATGTCTGGGCCGAGCAGGATGGACAGAAGATCCTACTCAACCAGGCGATGATCGCCGCCGGCGCCGCTGGTCTAGGTAACCACGGTGAGGATGAGCGCTACCTCGCCTGGTTCACGGCAACCGAACGCACCGCTCAAGCCGACAAGGCTGGCCTCTGGGCGAGCTGCTCCGGTCCGCACGGGGATCCGCTCCCAACTCCGACCCCAGAGCCCCCTACCCCAACTCCGACTCCGGAGCCGACGCCTACTCCGGAGCCGCCAACTGGCACCCGTGAGAACCCGGTACCGATTGGCCAGGAAGCCGATCTTGGCAACGACTTTGCCATCCAGGTGATTGACGTCATCCCGGATGCCTGGGAGGTGATCATCGCTGAGAATCAGTTCAACGACCCGGCCCCAGAGGGTCAGCAATTCTTCATCGCCACGGTGGAGGTTACCTACAGCGGCTCTGGCTCTGCGAATAGCGGTGGGGCGTACAATACCAGGGCGGTCGGCACGACGGGTAGATCCTACAAGTCTGGGTTCGAGTGCGGCGTGATTCCCAACACCCTCGAGGACACCGAGTTGTTCACGGGAGGCTCCATCACCGGGAACCTCTGTTGGCTCATTCGCTCCGAAGACGCCGACTCGTTAGTGATGTACATCGGCGAGGGCGCTAACAGGATCTACCTCTCGCTTCAGCCCGAATCTGCAGACGCTTCTCGCTCGAGTGGAGAAGGGATGCAATAACCAACCGGTCAATCCTTACCCTGATGCACTGACGACCCTGACCGCCGATGGCTGGACCGAGATCAGGGTGATGGCCGATCCCGACCACAGCCATGACTGGCGCGTGCATCTCAACGCGCGGAGCGGTGAGGGGCGCCACGAGCACCGACGACGACATCGCCGCGGCCATGGAGCGCGCGATCACCCGACTCCGGGCCGATCAATCCCGACCGCAACGGCTGATGCTGATGCCGATCCGACCAGGTGGCTGTCCGCCACGGCCTATACTGACCGTCTGAACGGGGCGCCCACCGGCGCCGGGGGTGCCGTGGCCCCCGTACCCACCACGGCTGACGGGGGGGACTGCCAATTGGCGGTCCCCCCTTTTGTATTGTGGGCGGTCTCCCAGTGATGATCGCCTGGTAGCGGAGCGGAAGGTTCATGGGGGACATCGAAGAGATCATCGTCCTGCTGATCGCGGCGGCGGTCGCGACGGTCACCGCCCGGTGGGTTCGGCTGTCCTACACCCTGGCGTTGCTGCTGCTGGGGCTTGGTCTCGGAGCGGCGGCTGTCCCAGCCCCGGTGCTCAGCGCCGATGTCATCCTGCTGCTGTTTCTCCCCCCGCTCCTCTTTGAGGCGGCGTTTGCCCTCGACCTGGGTCGTCTGTGGTCGGTTCGTCTGGGCGTCCTGGCGTTGGCCCTCCCCGGGGTCCTGCTCGCCATGGCGGTGGGCGGCTCCCTGGTGCATTGGGGGCTAGGACTGCCCTGGACGACGGCACTCCTCTTCGGGGCCATGATCGCCGCCACCGATCCGGTCGCGGTGCTCGTCACCTTCCGCCAACTCGGCGTCGACAAACGACTGGCCGTCCTGATCGAAGGGGAGAGCCTCCTCAACGATGGCGTGGCGCTCGTGCTGCTGGTGACGCTGGTCGATGCAGTCGACGGTGGGTTCCATCTCGGTTCAGCCGCCGGCACGTTCCTGGTCGCGGTGACCGGGGGCACGGTGATCGGCCTCGCCCTTGGCTGGCTGGGCCACCGTCTGATTGCCCGCAGCGACGAGCATCTGACGGAGATGACCGTCTCGGTCGCGATCGCCTATGCTGCGTTCCTCGCCGCCGAACAGCTGCATTTCTCCGGGGTCCTCGCGACGGTCGTCGCGGCGATGACGCTGGGTCGTCTCGGACGCGTCCGGGGCTGGGCCTACAGTGGCGGCTCGGAGGCCCTTCTCATCGATCTGTGGGCGTTCTTCGCCTTCGCCGCCAACGCCGCGCTCTTTCTGCTGATGGGTCTGACCGTGCGTACCACCGGCCTGCTGGAGCATCCGGATGACGTGCTCTTGGGCATTGCCGCGGCTCTGGGTGGACGCGCGGCGGTCGCCTACCTCTTCGGCCCATTGCTCGGTCGGTTGGGTGTGCCGGTGACCGGGGCCGAACGGCACGTTCTCTTCTGGGGTGGCTTGCGGGGTGCGGTCGCCCTCGCCGCGGCGCTCAGCTTGCCACCCGATTTTGCCCACCGGGGGCAGATCCTGGCAATGACCTACGGCACGGTGCTCTTCACGCTGCTGGCGCAGGGGCTGACGATCGCCCCGCTGGTGAGGCGCCTCGGCCTGCTTGACGGGCTGCCGCAGCCGAGTCCCACTGGCGCTAACGAGCGATCGGGGACCACCGCCGCCATGCTTCCGAAGTGACCGAAGATCACCATGTTGCCAAGGGTCCTCATCGTGTGTGGCGGTCGTACCGCCTGACGCTGATGCCGAACGCCGTCAACCAAGTGCTGGCGACCCTGACCGCCGATGGCTGGGTCGAGATCGGGGTGCTTGTCGATCCCGACCAGAGCCACGACTGGCGGGTGTGGCTCAACGTGCGGAGCGGCGAGGGGCGGTTGCGGGGGTGGGGACGAGGGAGAGACAGAAGGCACCCCTCGGTTGGACCCGGCCAGCGGCCTCTCAGGAGGGACTCCTGGAGCTCGTGACTGTCCGAGGGGCGCACGGCTCGCTCTGCATGTTGCGGGCCGCCGCGAAGCAGATCCGCCCGCCTGACACGCCGGACGCCGCTCGGACGCCAGCGGACGCCGCTCCGAACGCTGCACGTGAACTGATCGACCACCTGAAAGCAGAGAACGACTACCTCCGTGACCAACTCGATCAGCGGAGCCGGGAGCTGGCCGCTGAGCGGGAGCGGTTCGACGTGCTGCACCGCGAGGCGTTGGGGCGGATCCCCGCCCTCGGTGCCGGCCAGGACGCCCCTGTCGCTGCACGAGCGCCCCAGCACGGGGCGCAAGCGATCGAGCCGATGGGGACGCCAGCGGCAGGGACGCCGTCAGCATAACGGACGTCGGCGATGCCCTAGGGAGGCCGCAGCGACCGCGACGCGTGGCACGAACGGGCGGCCAGGGATGCGGAAGCGGCACGCGAGCTGCGCGTCTTCCTCGGTCGCGCCCAAGAACTCTCCCGTGCCCTGCCCGCCGGCGACGATGCGGACCAGGTGGCGCCGGTGCGGTCGGGCGGGCAGCCGCCCAGGCAGTCGCTTATGCAGCGCCCACGCGGCCCCCTAGGCATCACCTAGGCACAAGCTGAAAAAGAAGGATGAGAACACGAAGGAGGGGACGCCTCCGTAGAGACCTCCCCTCCTTGCTGACATGCGCTCCGTGGGGCACACGGTGAACCGTGGATCGGGTGCTACGCCGTCAGCCTCGAAGCCCCGCTGATGGCTACTCGGGTTAGACGTTCTGGAAGACGATTTGGCCGCCGCTGAGGACACCGACCACGATCTGATTGTCGGTGAGGATGTTGGCGTTCTGTAACAGGTTATTCAGGAAGTTGCTGTTGTTGCTCAGGATCGTGTTGTTGTTCAGCACGTTGTTGAGGATGTCGATCTGGCTGTTGTTGAGTACATCCTCAACATTGACGAGGGTGATGTCCCCCGTCGCGACGGCAACCTGGACGGCGCCGACATTGACATTGATCAGCCCCGAGACCAGCTGGCCAACATTCGCGGTCTGATTCTGTCGCTGGGCGGCCGCCTGGGCGGCCACCGTGCTTGGCGTCGTGGCAATGGCGCCAAGCATGACAGCCGCAACGATGGCGACCGTCAGGGTCAGGTGGCGAAACAGCTTCATGGTGGGGTCCCTCAACTCTCTCTAGACGCTCTCTGCTGTGCCCCAGCGACGGCAGCAGCGCAAACACTATGCCATGAGGCCGGGGCGACACGACACTTTACGGGTAATTGCCCATCACGGCACCGCCGTCCGGTCGGGCTATTGCGCTGCAGCGTGGTGTACCACCGCGGCTTCGCTCAGGCGGCGGCTGACGTGAGCTCTGAGGTGCAGAACGGGCAGCGCCGTGCCCCGACCTGGATCTCCGACAGGCAGGCCGGACACTTGGCCGTCAAGAGATCGGGACTCGGCTCGGTCCGCATCCGGGTCAGCACCGCGTTCATCGGCTTGACGACGAAGAGGAAGACCACCGCGGCAATGATCAAGAACGACAGCAGTGCGTTGATGAAGGCGCCATAGCGGAACACGCTGTCGTTGATTGTGAAGGTCAGACCGGAGAAGTCTTGCTGGCCGCCGATGGCCCCGATGAGCGGCGTGATGATATCGTCGACCAACGCGGTGACGACCGCGCCGAAGGCGACGCCGATCACGATCGCCACCGCCAGGTCGATCACGTTGCCCCGCAGCACGAACTGCTTGAAGTCGCGTAGCATCGCCGTCTCCTTCTTCTTGGGCCAACTGATCCCCACCAGGTCGCGCTGCCCTTCCGATTCTCCCTCACGCTACACGCACCCACGACCGTGTCAAGCACGCGAAGCCCCAACCAAGCATCCCCGGGCGGAACGGCCTCCCCCCTGAAACATCGCCGCGGTTGCGGACAATCAAGGTTGTCGGGACTAGGATTTGGGAAGCATCGGGGCTCGACATGGTGACGTTTCACGAGGATGCCCCGAGGACGCGCCCAGTGCCCCTGTGACGCGTTGAACCCCCCGCTGTGGGTCCAGGTGCCAGCGCGGGGGTCAACGACGCGACCGCCTGACGTGGGGCGTCGACGGACGATGTGTGGTGGCGTTTCGCCGGGGCGGACTGTCGCTTTGTCATCAGGAGCGTCTCGCGGTGGGTGGAGAACATTGACCAAGCGCAGCGCGAGGAACGCGACCGCCGTATTCGCGATCTCTGGTTGTCCTGCGCAACGCAAGAAGAGATTGCGGAGTCGGTTGGTATTCCACGACAAACGGCGACCGACCGCATTGCAGTATTGCCGGATTTGGACAATTGGCAAAAACGGCAATAACTGCCGCGCAGCACAACGATCCAGAATGGAAGCCGCCGCTCTATAACATCTGGAGCTACGGCGCCAAGACGAACGATGTCGGCCACTTCGGGAACAAGGAACGCGAACCGACCTCCAACATTGTGAGCAAGTGAACACAAAGTCAGCCAAGACGCGCGACGAGGTGGCAAAGGCGCCCGGCATCAGCGCTATCGCACCAGGCCTGGCTACGCGAGCACGGGATCTCGACAACGGTGAGCGTCTGCTCACGACCACCCGCGAGCTGCTGACCACGGTCGCGGTAATCAGGTGCAGTACAAGCATTACCGGATCCGGTAATGCTTGTACCTGACTCCCATCGCGACACCGTCGACTGGTCAACTCCGACTGGCGACGGTGCCGCTGGCCGTGGTGATCGCGTTGAGTGCCGCGGCGTACTCGGTCACGGCGTCCCTGCTTCCCACCATCATCGCGCCGCCTCCTGCGGCCACGGGACCTTGGTGATACCGGTCGTCGTCTTCACCGGACCGGCCAGCCGCTGCCGTGTCTTGCCCGCCTTCGCCCGAACCGAACATGCCCGCTCCAGGACCTTGTCCGCCTCCTGGCGAACGGGATCGAAGGTCGTATCCCGCAACTTCTCTCGAATCTGCGACTGAAGTCGGGTGAGCTCGGAACGGGGCCGAGCATCATCCGGGTGCTCTTCGCCCGGAGGCCGGGTCGCGAGGCGGGGAGCGATGGCCCGCGACCAACAGAACATCGCGGCATCGTCGCCGGTCGCCACCGCCGCCCGCACCTCCGTCGCGATCCGGGGAAGCGATAAGCGCGTCGCGTCCCGCTCGATCAGCGGCGCCAGCGCGCTCGCGGTCGGGATCGCGGTGAGGGGAAGCGTGATCCGATCCTCGGTGACTTGGGCCAGGATGCGGCGGGCGTTGTGGTCGGCCGCACTTGCGGCGCCCTCCGCCGCTCGGGCCGCCGCCTCGTAGTCTGGCCGTGCCTGAGCCCGGAGCGCCAGGCGGATGGCCTCAGCGGCGGCGCGGTGCTCGGGACCGTCGTCGGCGCGAATGCGGTCGGTCGTTTCAAGGGCCGTCCAGGCGGCCTCCTGGTCCGCAAACGCCGCCTCCGCCCCGATGAGGCGTGCCAGGTCGTTTCGCATCAATGCGGTCATCTGCTCGACCGTCAAGATGTCGCCGCTGTCTGTCTGCTGTTGGTCCATGTCGATATTCCCTTTCCCTAATCACGAATGATGCGCACGAGCTTCAAGAGCGGCACCCGTCGCCCGCAGGTCGGGCAGACCTCGGGGCGCATCGGCCCATCGTGCCCAAACTGGACCGCGTTGGTCGGGGTCCAGAAGCGACAGGTTTCGCACCGGGGCGGTGGCCAGCGGGTGGCCAGTTTTTCGAGTCGCTCGGCATGGGTGCTCATCACAGCA
>JAABUS010005630.1_pt1 | contig 16201 bp, 25 predicted proteins | sample 5560161 | NCBI WGS metagenome assembly JAABUS01 (sample SAMN10711885, study PRJNA513376) | rock metagenome | isolation source: Antarctica rocks | place: Antarctica: Victoria Land, Trio Nunatak nord | collected 2016-01-04
TCTCACGGAGGTCAAATCTGCTCCGTCAGAAGTAGGTCCCGACCAACTTCACTTTCTAACGGAGGTCAGACGCTTCGGAATCAAAATGTGGCCGATCTGACCCAAGGTCAAATCGCCGTGCGGATGGGGCCTGATAAGCACTTCTCAGTCCCGAAACGTCTATATTTTTACGGCAAAGCCAAACTGGCTCCCGCTCGAATTTTTTGCAGCAGTGTGGACTACTTTATGCAGCTCCGACGACGTGCAGCACGATTTTCGTCAAATACTTACCTTCGGAAGGCTACGCACGAGGGCTTCCTGGCGCACGGTAAAAATGTACTCCGTCGTCAAAGCTGTTGTGGATCTTGCAGACCATCAAACTCACTGCTGCTGTCGCTTCAGACTGTACTGACGAAATGTATGCCAGCTGTCTTGTAGATGCGCTCCCAGATCGAAGGTCCAGAAGATACAACAGTCTTCAGCCAGCAGGCAGCCACCGATAGGCTGCTATCTGATCATTATGAGGACGAGTTTGATCCTGGGCACAAGCAAGACTATTTCCACATCTTTCAACAGTTCAGTTGGATGGGCTGGAGTGCTTTCGGTGGTCCGTCTGCGCACATTGGTCTCTTCCAGAAGGTGACACCTTTTCACTAGACCTGCAGTCAAGGTGACTGTTGCAGCAGCATCATAAGACAACGTCACATCTCTGCACCTGGCATGCGGGTTGCAAGTCCAGCAGCAGCAGGTGCTGAGCTTGCAGCAATGTGCAAACTTGACAGCAACAATCTTTTCAAAAAATGTTTTGCTCATTAGTACTGACAGCCTGAGGTCATGCTCACTGTACAGGTTTTGGTAGAGAACCTCAAATGGCTGACACCAACCCTTTTTCTGGAGCTGCTGGCATTGTGCCAACTCATGCCTGGCCCAACATCTACACAGATGTCCTTTGTTATCGGCATGACTCAGCAAGGTGTGACTGGGGGTTTGCTGTCGGGTAAGTACTAGGCTTCTGTCTACAACACCAAGTAGTGTAATGTGCTCAAGCAGAGTGTGCAATCACATACCCACACACATGTCCATTCAGCATACTTGATTTGATGTTCCTCGGCAGCGCTGAAAGCTTTGTATTGAGAGCAAAACTGAACATGTTGAGCATTTTGCATGCCTGCAAAAATGTGTTGAAGGGTTTGTAAAGCTGAAGGCTGCTTGTAGTGCTGCGGAGTGACAGCATCAAAGTGTTGAAGCAGCTTACATGCTGGCACTTGTATGTGCAGGCCTTCTATTCCAGCTTCCAGGCCTGTTGCTTGCGGGGGGTTGTGGAATTGGCGCTGCCAACTTTCTGAAAAACCCAGCACCCTGGCTACGTTGTGTGACCAGTGGAGGTGAGTTTACCCACACGCCTTTGCTCATTCTGGCAGCCTCTCAAAGATAAGCGGCAATGCTGGGCTGCTCTAGTGAATGGATTGCTGACATACTGTAAGGTAACCCAGCTGTGCCACGACCTTTGATGTGCAGGCCTGGCAGCTGTGGGAGTCGCTTTGGTGGCAAGCGCAGCAAAGTCTCTGACACACAGCACCTGTAAGAACAAGATCACTCTGGCCATCAATGCCACTACAGCCGCCATAGTCTGTTACTACAACCCAACTTGGGTTTTCCCGCTCTTGCTCATCAGCGGCGGTCTTGTCACTTTGCTTTCAAGCCGTGATCATGACACTCCAGCAAGGCACAGTGAAGACTGCACTGACAGCTTTGGGATAGGGACAGGGCTCGGCAGTGCTTTGGTGCTGATATGGATCTTGCTTTTAGCAGCATCTGTGTTCATCTTGGAGGGCACACCATATGCACTGTATCAAGTGTTTCATTGGTGGGGAACATTTTTCAAAATTGGGTCCTTGATCTTTGGAGGCGGCCAGGTGAATAGCAACACCACCTGCTCTGCACCCTTACTACCTGTTGCATGACGAAAGAGTTTACTGATCAACACAGGCATGCTTGCCACCGTTACGTCGTTGTGCAGCCTGTTGTGACGCCGGCATGTGAGCCAACTCTCCAGTTAGAAATGGCAAAGGCAAGGACCTCAAACTCCTGCAATGGTATAACAGACGTTTGCGCTGTGCAGGTTGTGCTGCCAATGCTAGACAGCGCAGTTGTTGAGCCAGGGTGGATTAGTGAGCCAGACTTTCTGACTGGCATTGCCCTTGTCCAAGCAATGCCAGGACCCTTGTTCAACATTGCTGCCTATGTTGGTAACCGCTCTACTCTTTGTTATGGACGCTCAAACTGTAGCGTGTACTTTGAGTTTACAGACCTGTCCTTATGCTGCTGCTGCTTTTGTGGTGCTGCTGCTCTTGTGGTGCCGCTGCTCTTGTGATGCTGCTGCTCTCCTGCTCTTTTATCCAATCCATAAATGTATACAACCTGGATTGTAGCTTTGCTCTGACCAGCACGCCTTGTCTGCATGATTGGAAGGCCTAACCTGTGTCAGGCATGGCACATTATCGAGTTCAAATTCGTGTTGACATTATTATTATTATTATTAAATTAGTGTTGGGCTATGAGTGATGAACTGCACCTCCTGCTTGTTGCCTACCCTATTCATCTCACAAAGCAGCTGCAATAAATATTGCATGGCACTGCAGGTGCAATCATTGCAGCAAATGCTAACATGAGTGGTCTCACCGGTATCATGACCTGCTGGGTGGGCCTCTTTGCGCCTGGCATTCTTCTGATTTATGGTCTCTTGCCATGGTGGGCTAGGTTTCGGCAGCTTGACATATACCGCAGGTCTGTTGCGTCTCTGAGCAACTTTGCAACCTAGCTACAAGTTCAGGACGCACAGTGATTGTGTTTGTAATCCTCCTGAACACGTGAAGACATGCAGTTGATGAATGAATTGTCTTAGGGGAAGACACGTACTTCATGAATGAATGAATGGTGTATGTATGCAGGGCATTGCCAGGAGTGAATGCTGCTGCCATTGGTTTGATTGTTGCAGCTGTGTTTCAGCTTGGGCTGAAAGTCCATGCAAACAGCCCATTTCCGGCAGCAACTGTGAGCATTGGTAGGTGGCTCTGCTGCTATGCATGGCAACAAATTTATCAAGGCAACACTGCAAGCCTTTGTTTGAAATGCTTGAATTGCAATCATGGCATGGCCATCTTGCACATGTAGCATGCATGAGCATCAAAACGACCTCAAATCATTTGCTGACTACATTACAGAAAGGATGACATGCTGCAGGCATTGTGGGATTTGCGCTCGTGGATGCCTTGAGTGTGCCCTCTGCGCTTGCTGTGCTTGTCGGAGCTGTATTAGGCTTGGCTGGATGGGTGTGCAACCTACATTGAGCACGCCTGCTTGCCTACATAAGCACATCACATGCAAAGCCCAACAATGTGTGCAGCAACAACGCTTTTGGCAATGCGCTTTCAAGCAAAACTGAGGCAACTGTGATGGCATGCATGATATGAAAGCTGGTCATGGCTGACATGCATGCTGATGACACACTGCAATTGAAGCATTCAACTTGTGATGCAGAGCTGTCGGTCATGCAGGAAATCTATGTGCATCACTATAAATGCGTTGCACGTTATTTGATTACTCTGACCTGCAGCCAGAATGGATACGCTGCGGGAACTGAGCACCCACAGCAACTTTTGCCAGAGAAGATAGCTCGACCGTTCTGTGCAAATTAGCTCCCATGTACATTCATCGTGCCATGCTTGCAAAGTCGTCTACCAAGCAAAGCAGTGAACTGCTTGCATGCAAAACCATATCAGATAGCTGCTCCAAATGCTGCATGATCATGACTGACAGAGGTTTGTCAATCGTACAAGGCTCTCTTCCAAGACAGTACACTATAACACTCAGCAACAAGCTGCTTACATAGACTGCACAAGGAGTCGACTGCATGCAAGGTACTTATAGTGGGACAACCATGTCTCCTTATCTATATTGCTAATCTCGATAAGGAAGTTGGAGTCAATCGTCTTCGCAACGGGGATGCAGCCGTCCCCTTGTAGCTGAATTGCAAGAATCTCCTAGTGGTTGGGGGTAGCACACTTCCACGAAACTGGTCGTTCGGGCTCGCTTGAAAAGCACATGCACCAATCAAGGCCTGCCACAGGGATGGATTCTGATCTGAGGTGCATGGTGCGAGATGCCTGCGCGACGTTTGAGCTCGATACCGCTGACGACGTACCGTCGCAATACATGCTAAATTAAAGGTGTACCCGCGTCATTGGTTCATAGTGATTGTGCTCGTGCAGCGACGATTCGTTTCGAAGTCTTTGGCCACAACGTATCGAGCCTGATCAATACGTTCTACGATTGACTGCTTGCATACAACAGACGCGGTCGACAGGCCTTAAGCCTCTGTGCACAGCCGGTCTGGGCATAAACGCATGAGGCAACCAGCAAGGGGCGTTGTGCTGCCTGGCGCTATCACCAGCTGGGCTTAAGTCAAAGCATGCTCGCCGCCGCTGCGTGCAAGTCTTTGGCACCAGCTTTGTTGCTGTTGCTTCTGGGCTGCACTGGGATCACGTCAGCTGCGCCAGGAGATGTCGCTGCGGCTGCTGTGGGGCCTGCAGCGACAGGTCTTTGCCAGGAGCCTATTGTACTTGAACCAGGAGTCAGTTCGGTTCACTGCATTTCTCCAGCAGTTCGCATGATTCCTGGCCAGGTACAGAGGATCTGTTGACCTTACACTTCTTCATAGCACTTCCTTCATAGCTACTGTGTGGCTGGCTGGCAGAGACCTAAGCTTCATATGTCTTTGTACAGGTCATAAACATCAACTTGCTCTATCCCAACCCATTTCCTGCAGACCAAACGGTAGCCATCATAAACCAGACAGCACAACTTATACATGTAGCAGACAAGCTGCCAGTCACACCAAATGAGGTGGGCAGCTGCTCTTTGGCACAAAAGCATTGCCACGCCAAGCACGGTGGTCATGTGTCTTGGCGCGCACATGTGCGCCCTGTAATAGGTTTTCATCGTGCACATGCGTACATGACCCTGCATGTGTGTGTCAGGACCAAATACACCTGTGTACAACTCTGTTGAGTCTTCACGCCTGTACATCTATCTTGCTTTTTCACCAGTTTCCTTGTGCTGCAGGTGTATACGCATCACTTTGTGACAGTGGATACGCTGATGGTCCCCCCTCCCACAGGACAAGGCTTGATGGTCAGGCCTGCCTTCTCTGAGCAGCACCGCCTGCTTGTCCCAGCCAACATGCTGGAGTCTGAGATCTCTAGGTGACCATTTGGCAAGCTCAGCCTTGCTTCTGTACCACATGTTCAACATGAAACCTAGAGCTGCAGCAGCTGTCAGAATCCAAATGGACAAGTCTTTCCATGGCGTGCCAAGCCAGCAGCAGCGCGTGCAATGTGCAAGCGTCAGACGCTGTGTGCTGCACTGCCTGTGGGCTGCTTGACCCTGCAATGCAACCACATGCAATACAAGTTTGTCAAAGCTGGTTTCAGACGTCATGTCAGGGCTGTGTTATGTGTGCAGGACAGTCAACATCCATTTGATCAACACTTTAGGCGTAGAGGATGTGGCGTCTTGTATAGAGTGCCGGTGTCCGCCTGAGCTGGAACTGAAGAATGGTGGTGGAGTGCTGTGCTGCACTGACTGCCCTAGTACATCTTCGCGGGGCGTCATCGAGTATGCAATGGAGTACACCACAATTTACAGGTATGGGTCATAGGTTGTGTATAAGGTTTTGTGCAAGCACTCATCATCGTGCTGCATGTAGTCAGGCAATGGCACAATAAACAGTTTATTTGCAGCTGCATGCATCTGTGCACATGGTAACAAGGCCAAGGTCAGTGTCTCATTGTGTACTGCTCTTGCGCTTGTTACCTTGTGCATGCATGCATGCAGCTGCAAGCAAATATGATTGGTGTGTCATCACCACCATGAATTCTGCTAGCATAGGCTTGAATCAAGGCATAAAGGGACAGCATCCGTTGACGTTTGCTTGCTTTGTTCTACATGTTCGTAACCCCAGCTTGGTGGAAACATAAGCTGAGTATTGAAACTGACACACAACATGCACCTCAGGCACCTACAGCTGAGGCAGTGTGTGAATGGCTGCAGCCAGTGGTAGTAGTATTAGCTGTGAATCAGTTGACACATGTCGTCTACAATGTTGTGTCAACTGATCAGATACGGCTGTGCATGCACATTGTCTACAATACAGAGTGAAAAAACAGCGCTAGCATGTCGTGGTTGGGGTTGCACCTGCCTTGGAACTTTTGCAGCCGCCTCGAAGTGTTCCACCGGTGCCTTACAAGGGCAGACAGATTGCTGGAAGGATGCACAATATGTTTGAAAAGTGTTCAGTTCCAGCTTTGTTGCTGTCACACTATTATCCACTGCTGACATCAACCATAGCTGCTCATCAGCCGTCACCACTGCTGACACCAAGTTTCAGCATTATTGTCAGCAATTGTAATTGGTGATGAGCAGCAACAGTCGATATTTAGCAATGGACCTTGCAAACCAGACGTATCCCACAGTAGTCTTTTTACGATAAGTTTGAAAAGCAAGCACTCATATTTGTCAAACCGCACTCTCTCTTTGGCCACATAACCAACGCCCATACCTTATCTTGTCTGGTCTGATGTCAAAAACACAATAGTCTAGCACCCTTGCTGATGACAAGGCAAGATGGAATGCAGGAATAAACACTGGTGCAGGAGCTCCACCTCTGGCCTGTGATAGGACTGATGACTTTGCTTCATATTGACAATGTCTCTGCTGGTGCAATTGAAGGGCAGATGGCTATTGTTGCAGCATGTAATGTACTGTTACATCCTTGGACCATCTGAGCATGATGTTCCCACCCACTTAGGCTTGTTCCTTTTGCATTTTGGGACTTGTCGTACATGGCTGTGCTGCAGATCTGCACAGCACAGTTACACCACTCAGCAGCTGGATGTGTTGCAGACTTGCACCCTCAGTTGTTGAGTACGGTAAAATTGCCATGCAATATGCAGCTTAAGCATGCATGGCAAGTTTGCCAAAGATGTAGCATCGCAAGGCACGGTTGCCCTGCTGGGAAACGCATCTTATACTGCAGTGCTGATGTACAGTGCAATCCTGCTGCTTGTTTAGGCTGTTAGCAGAGAGGTTGCCATTACCAGGAGTAGCATTTACTTGCTGGTCGCACCGCCAAACTTGCAACTTGAAAGATGCTGCTCCTCCTGATATGCTCCTGAGTTAAGCCTGATAGCAACGATCAACAAAGAATAGTGATGACAGCAAATAATATGTGCAATAAAAGCGAATAAACAGAATGCCATTGATATCAGGCCAGACATGCACGACGCTGCAATAGCCATTTGACAGGATGGACAGAGCTCTACTGCAGCACCAGCTCTACAGCACCACTACATTAGAGCTGCAGCAGCAACGGCGTGTCTGCAAGCTGCCATTAGCAGTCTATTGTTGCACAGATGTGAGTACCCCACAGCCATGTTCTGCTGTTCTCCGTACTGTGTGTACATCAGTGGTGTACAGACAATAGTGTTGTGCGACAGCCCAAATATGCCCCAGCAAGACACAGCGGCGTGGAAAGGATGAGAGTGTAGGCATAACGCCTTCCAGATTGCAACTCGACTACATCTTCATTGTCCAGCAGCTGGTGACTGAAAACCTACCCCTTCAACCAAAACCTATTGCTAGTCTTTATGATGTGACTGGACTGCAACCCTAAATCTTCAACCATAACCCATTGCTAGTCCACGTGATGTGACCCGGGCAGATCCACCCTAACACACTGATGTCTTTTCACACTCCAACTGACACTCAGAAGCATGAATTACATATGAAACAAACACCAACAGAGATCAAGGGTATGGACAGCAGCAAACTTGCGTGCTGTTGCTAGTTGCTGGAACATTTGCACGGCAGATGCAACTTGCTGCAAAGGCTGTGTGGTTGGTCACCATCACACCTAGACATGCTTGTAGACTCAAGAGCAACAGAAGCATGTGCTAGGCAGGGGAATAGGCCTTTGTGTTTTGTTGCAAAAGAGGAGATCACGTAACCTCTTCGTAGGTTTGTGTACCCACAGAGCACAAACCTATGTTGCGCTGCAACCATCGGCAGTGCCACTGAGTTCTGTTTGTTGAAGCTGGCAGTTTTGGACCTGTTCTGCTGCAAGTACCTAAGACTTTTGCTTTTGATTACAGCAGATATTGATATTATCACCCATTATTTACGACATGCTTGACAACAAGTTTTGTTGGCCACAAAGCTGCCATCCAGGCTGATTCTGATTTCCAATAGCTTTCATGCACCTGGCTGCAGGATGCACCCTCTGTGCTGTACGTTTCACACTATTGGCAATGCCAAGCAACAGCAATCAGCAATTTCATTGCATGCAGGGTGGTAGAGCCAGAAGATGAAGTAGTGCCATTGCGACTGGCCAGAATAGACGCAGCCAGGGGCATTGGGGAGCGTATTGAGTACGAGGTTCCCATGGACCCTGCAGGTATGGGACGAGCTCCTGACCCTAAACACTGCTGTGGTTGTCTGGTCGCTGAAGCACCTCCTGAATGTGTAGAGCATGCACACCTGTGCACATGCATGATCAATATTGCCATTGTCTGCTGCATTGCTGCATTGGCATACATAAGCTTGCAATGTATGTAAACATGTATGTATAATATGTATATAAAAATGCTTATATTCAAATTTGTATAGATTTGTATACAATATACATAAGTTTGCAATGCATGCAACGTGGTCAATGAGTCATCATAGCGTCAACGAGTCAATTTTCATTAACCAGAGTCATGATGCACCATGCATATGCTTTGCAGGCAGGGAAAATGTGGTCGACTGGGATTTCACGCTGAATGAGTTGGTGCCTGGAGAGCCCCTGACAGCACCTGTGCAAGCCCTCCGATGTGATGGCCATCAGCATGCAGGTCACTAGCTTGCACTTCCTGCAAAATCTGCATCTGCACTGCAACTCTGCCTCTGCACTGCAAACTCTGCCTCTGCACTGCAAACTCTGCCTGTGCATGTCATCAAATGCATCAGATTTTGCAGATAGTGCAGCTATGTACGTATGCCTTTTCCTCTGCATGCCTTCAGACGCGTTTATGTAGGTATGGCATTTTCATGCAACTGCAATGATTGCTGGCTGTGCACTACAGGAGCCATTTGCCTGGAGCTGTATGACAGGAGCAGTGGAGCCAAGATCTGTGACTCATGCCCACAGCTGGGCTCCCTTCCAAGTAGGCGTCTGCTCCTGCCTGTTCATGTCTGAGAGCCTCAGGGTTCTGTTTGGATGTTACCATTTCTTTCACTATTTTTGTCACTGAAGCTCCTGCTTGACCTCCAGTATGTGCTGCTGCATGCTGCTAGTGCTGTCCACTGCAAATGAGCCATGATTCCCCTCATGCTGTGTCAATGTAACACTTGTGTTGTACAGTGTTTTGTAGACGTCTGCATGCCCTCATCAGTAAGATACATCCGCACCATCAAAAGATCAGCGTCTGCGACAGCTCTGAGCACAGAAGCATGTCAGACATGCTGATGAATGCGCACATGCAAGGCAGTCAGCCATCCAAAACACCCTCAAAGGCCCTGTGCCCCGTGACAGCTGTCAAGAATTTCGAACTGCCCTGCAGCTGCCAAGGGGGACATGGAGTTTGTGATGTCCATGTCCACCAGCAATGTCACACCCACATACCAAATAGACCCAGAGCAGCAGCTGCGCATCAAGGCCCGCTACAATGCCACAGTGCGACATACAGGTATGCTGCCTTACGCTGTCACCCTTCAGGGCGCTGGTCTGTTTTGAATGAACAGGTACCGTCTAACTGTGTATATTGGCAGTGCAGTTGGATTTGTCCCCATGTGATGCAACTCAAGGCAGCATCATGACAGCTTGTGTAGTTCATACCAGAGCTGATCTGCGTGCATTGAGCATGGCAAATTATACAGCGCGAATTGTACAGCGCTACCAAAGGGGCGTTGCTAAATCACTTGGAATGTGATCTTGCTGCAGCGCTACCAAATCAAGAGAAGCAATACATACGTGGCTCAACACCCAATCAGAGGAACATCTAAAGACTCTAGCTCTCCTAATTATATCGATGCGCTCTTGATGGTGTTGTTCCTTTCAGCAAATCTTCATCCTCTGGAAGTTTGATGTCTGTGGTCCCTCAGTTTGTTGTGTTACGCACCCATTTGGGGGTGATGTTGCTGCAGGGGTGATGAGCATCATGTTTCTGTACTACTCAGAAGAGCAAACGGTGAAGGGCTCAGAGGTGCAGGCACACACCATGGACACCAACCTCATCAGCACTGGAGAGTTTGGAATGAAGTTTCCCTCTGTCCAGGAACATATGTCCACCAGCTGTCAGGATGAGTTCTTCAAGGTACGCATTTAGTCAAGGCTGCTGTCAGCACGTTTCATCATGCTGTACAGTGTAGCTTGCAGTATGGCTTACTATGTATTCTGTCTCAGGGTTTAGTATGTGTCACAAGCAGCACCTTCATGCAAGCAGTTGTATGACGCATGTTGGTGCCAGGATTGAGAGGGGGGAGAGAGGGAAGGGGGGGGGGGGGGGTACGCATGCATGCCTGTGATGTTTGGGAACATGTGGCTGCTGTGGGCTGTATACTCAAGTGATGCAAGTTGTTGCTCAACTTTGGATCCAGCATGGCAGGCTGCAGCTGCTATCTCTTTGACACAAATCAATAGCGGCCTGTCAGCCAAGCTTACCTAATTTTGGTGCCATATTACACGGTCTTTCTGACTCGGGCCACAGATAATGGCTTGACGTCTGTCATGCAATCTACAGGTCTTGAGTATGGCCCCAACAAAAAGCACAGCTGCACCTCACTGTCTGTCTGTCTGTCTGTCTGTCTCTTCCCCTCTGCAGCTGAGAGTGGTCATATTGCTCAGGTGTGGAGCGTGTGCCCAATTGACAGCAGCAGCAGCTTGAGAGAGGAGAATGCCATCGTCTGCTGCAGCATGCTCGGAGGGCTGACTGCTTCCAAGTGCCTCTGTGATGAAGTGGGCCACGCTGAGCCCGATATGCTGCAGTTCATAACTGGATGGCAGCAAGTGTGCAGTACAGAGACCCTCACGAAGGTGAGGTCGGTGTCTTTGCATCATGCCTGGTGAAGAGCTTTCATGAAGGCGCATGAGGTGTCTTGGGCATTTGCAGCTTTCTTGTCACATGCAGCAAGCCTCTGCTCTGTGTGGTGCAGAGGCATCACATGCTGATGGCAGTGTGCATACAGTGTACTATGTTGTATTGTGTGTGCGTATATGTATAGTTGCATTGCATCACACTGTGACATAGTACATGGCATACAGCATGATTTGTCACATGTAATGTCATCAGGGCAACTTTTCTCATGTCGTCTTTGCTGAAATGTGCACTCTGTGACACAGCAGCAGTGTGCGCACCTGACCTGCATCCAAACTTAGGTTGCAATTTGTCACCTGCATTTACTGTATTTGAGGAAGATCTTGCATATAGAGATGCCCTTGCATCCAGAGATATGTGACTGCTTCACCACATGCAGCAAATTCAGGCAACAAAATGCAGCCTAAAGTTGATGCAGGTCAGGTGCGCACTTCTGGGTCTAGACTCCCACTGTGAGACAGATGCCACAAATTGGCACTTCTATATTCCCAAAGACTACGACTACTGTGTCTGCAGGAGTTCTCTGCTGCCTGTCCAGCTATGAGAGATGAAGAGTACTGGGCCTGGTCCAACATCTACCTCTTCGTCTCCCCAAATGATCTCAACATACTCACCACAGAAGCCAAGTACCTGTCTGCCGGCTTAGTCATGATGTGGAGCAACTGCATCAGCACCGTGCTCTTCTTCCTGCTGGTGCAAAAGGCGCTCAAGAGGATACTCAAGGAGAGGTTCACATCTCTGGAAGTCCACGAGCAGTTCATTGTCTCGACGCACATCATCCTGGTTACCATCTTCGTACTGCAGCTGTTACCGTACAGTTACCTGATGGCACGGCTGCTGTTCAGCTCCCAGTTCACAGACATCCTGCAAAGCCACTACCGGATTTTCTTCTGGTCTGTGTCCTGCCATGGCATGCTGTACCTAGTTGAGGGGGGCTTCAGGAGTGTCGTCAGGCTCAATTCCCTGCTGCTCTTGCATCATGTTCTGTTCTTTGTGATGCCCATTCTGCTGTTCATCAGCGGCAGAGTGCTTGTCTTCAAGGCGGGCTATGTCCTAGACCTGTTTGCAACGTATGAATTTGGCCTCTATGCAAGTCTGATTTTGCGGAGGTTGAGAGCGCCCACGCAATTGGTTCAGCTCTCACTTGCTGGCGGCGTCGGCGTTTACGCTGTAACTCGTGTGGTACAGTTCATCATTTTGTGTGGCCTGTTTCTGGGTACTTTTGACGTAGAAAAGGGGGACAAGTGGTATTGGATTACATTGGTAGTCACTGTTCTGCTGGTTGTCATTCAGAACTTCACTTTCATCATCTACTATGGTATGTACACTCGGCTGTACAAGACCAATGCTGACACAGCTAGGAAAGGCAGGTACTCCCCAGTAGCCGAAATCTGCCCCCCAGACTCGGATTCCATTGAAGCAGGGGTCAAGGGGAACACCACCCATATCACGGACAGTGCAAAGGGTTTGTGAGACAGTGAGTTGATACTGAGCGAAAGTTAGTTGAGCAGATTAGGGATTGCAGCAGTGTCTCGCATGCTTGTTTGTAAAGCGTGTAGCAAGACGCTTGCTTGGAAGATTTAATTGTTGCTGCCATGTTTTGTGACTGACGTGTGGTGACAACTGATTCGACAGTACTATCTTGACATCTAAATCCTTTATTCTTTGCATCTGTTGATCACTACTACTCATGATTCCCAGCAGGAGTGCAAATTTGATACCAGATTTGACCTTTCATTTCAGTTAGTACAGTTCCTGTAACAATTGTCAGGTACACCATTAGATCTCTAATCTGCGGTTACGGTCTGCAAGGGGTCCAAAGCCTGAGTAGATGCTGCCAGATGGGGGGTCGTTTTCTAGCATTGCTTCGTGTCATTGCTTTGCATTTTACCTGCATGGCATCACATACACATCATGTGGGAAGTCTGCATGCATAAATAATAACGTATTGAAGCCTCATCATTTCAGTCACGTATATATGTCAGAAACAGCAAAGCCAAGCACTGAACAAAAACAGAATGCTGATTTACTGGACAAAGGGTAAACGTGAGCTTGTAGAACAGCAGCGGTATGTCTCCTAATCTTCCTTTGCTATGCTTGGTGCCTTGCCGTTGCTGCAATCTGGCTTCGCTCTGCTTGTCCAACCTACATTTGCAACCTTGTGGCATGCCTCGACCTTGCTGACTCTCAAGATGATCTGATGTCTGAGGAGAGGCAGAAACATCACTATCTTGACGTGAACATCCGTTTCATACTGGAAATCTCAACTCACAATCGCCTAAGGGACTAGCACCAGGAATACGTGGTCACATGGCATGCAATGCCCGGTCATCAATAGCATCTGACACGAGCCGTAAATCCTGGAGTGTCTGGCAACAAGCAACATGGTGCATGACTTGATGCACTCATGCAAATGCCTGTGTAGTTTCCAGTGAATCATGTGTTTGTATGACTTGTCCCATCAGGCAAGCAATACTCATCTTTGTGCTACAGAGCATGGTGGTGCACTGCGAGGCTGCACCACAAGGATCATCAGTATAGGTTGTAGACAATTGCGACAGCACAGACACGATTGGCTGCAGTACAATCAGGACAAGGATGTACATCTTCAGCCAACCAACTAGGTTGTACAGATGTGCCAGGGTTAACAGTGACCTGACCAAAAACATCAGTACTAAGCATTATTATCATGTCTACATAGTCTGAAACAAACTTGTACACAATCATATGATCCTTCTGGGCAAAGAAGGATCGCATTGACGGGGTCCTTCCATGTTGAGCAGATGGCAGCTTTGAAAGGGCAGGGCTGTCTCAGCCAAGCAAAGCCCTGTCGTAAGCCACTGGCTGTTGCCTGTGAAAAAGCCATGCTGCCAAAAGGCAACACCTGTGAAGTCTGATGAAGTCTGACCTCCAGTTGCTGACTGCCTCTTGCAATGGTCTGGAATGCCAAAAACCAAGCAAAATCTGCCTCTGAGCCAAAGGCAAGTTGATCACAGTTTGCCCTTCAGTGGTGGTTCCCAAAGGCCTTGCTGATTGCCTCTGGGAAGGGGGACTGTGAGCCAAACGAGCCTACAAAGTGCCTTTGTCCCGGCGTCCCAAAAGGCTGTATACTGATTCGGGGACTCAGACTCTGACTTCTACTCTGGCTTCTTGACATGGTCACTGGTGGGGTGGCTGCAGTAGATACTTGTGGAATCACACCTGCAGCAAACAGATTTGTCACCTGAACCTAGGGCTCCATTTGCAGTTTATAGTCAAAGTCTAGGGGTTGACTTTGAGATCTCAGACAACAGCTTTGCAGCTTCACAGCTCTGCAGCTTCACAGCTCTGCAGCTTCACAGCTTTGCAGCTTCACAGCTGCACAAACGCACAGCTGTAGTGCGACAGGACCAATGACAAAAACAGTTACAAGAGAAGGAGCTTAATTGTGCGTCATGAGCACAGGCTCTGAGTGCTTGTAAGCTGGAATGGGGGCAGTATCAGTGAAATCTTGCAGGTGACAAATTGCACAGGAGATTTTGCTTATAAGACCCTAGTGACATCCTGGCTGGTGTTTGGTGCCTAGTGTTCCCTGCAGATGGAGGCTACATTGGCAGTTGACATACGCACAAATAATAGTCCTCAGGCAAATGCAACAAGCCCTGATAGGGTGCAGGGAGCTTTACATTAACACCATTGCTCCTCTCTACACATGCATCACACTCCTCTACACACACATACACCATTATGCTTTTCTACCCATACAGCCACCATATTACCTACACATACATACGCTATCATGCATTTCAAGCTTAAACATACGCAACCGTTCTCAGATCTCTGCATAGCAGTATGATAGGTTTGGCCTGTACCTAACACACTTGCTTGTGTCTCTATACCATGACTTACATAGCGTCACCACATACAGAGAACACCTTGCTCGTCAAGACTCAATACTCAGCAAGAGGCACTTGTTCCCTTGCAAGGGAGCAGAAGGCTCACCTGAGCTCAGGCTGTACATATAGCCTAGGAAGACACATGCTAAGCTAATGTGTGCTTGATCGAGGAAGACACATGCTAGGCTAATGAGTGATTGATTGAAGAGCTGACCTGGTGTGCTGGCCTGTGCTTGTTCACCATCATTGCCGGCATTCAGAGCCTGTTCTAGGTCTGACACCAGCTCGGGCTGCTGCTCATGCCTGTTGGCTGCCTGTATGGCTAGAGAATCTGATCGTGCCTTGTCCGCCTCGCCTTGCCAGTCAACCCTCAGCATGGAGATTGCGCACAGGGCAGCTGCAGACATGAGTCACAATTCTGGTACTAATATGGCAAGAGGCTATACATCAGGTACAGTGCATGTGCACTTATGATTCGCCCTCAGCCCATTCTTAAGCATCATGTGTGCACGCATGGCAGAAGCACGCATGGCAGATGCACACATACATAACAAGGTGCGCCCCACAGGCCCTATCACACCCTATGTAACACATGTGCTGCAGGCAATTCACAGCTGGTTGACTGATTGATGCAACAGCAGTCAGCATCTTCTGGAGCATTGTCAACACACAAGTTGAGTGCGACTATACACCGCAGGAAGACTCAGACACCAGGCAAACCGGCTCAACTGACAGCAGGCTGCCTGCAATGACTACAACCCTTTCACATGTGTGTCAGCTGATTGAGTCAGAGATGCCAGACAGAACAGGGCAGGGCTCTCACCAGTCACAGAAATGCCCCAGAAGATGCCCCACCATATGCCTGCCAGCCCAAAGTTGGCTTTGAAGGTGAGCAGGTATCCGGTGGTGAAGCCCACAACCCAAAAGCCAATGATGTTGAACCACATCAAGGATGCTTGCCGCCCAAGGCCCCTGCAATATATTGTATAATCTAGAAAAGCAAGTATCTGAAACACCAGAGAATGCAGGAAACACCAAATACAACTTTTGAGCCATTTGAGAAACGCATTGGCTCAGTGTCTCATAGCAGAGCAAGGAGTGAAGGGCTGGAGAAGGTCTTACAGAAAGCCACTTGACAGCAATTTGCCTGGTAGC
>JAABUS010005631.1_pt1 | contig 16198 bp, 12 predicted proteins | sample 5560161 | NCBI WGS metagenome assembly JAABUS01 (sample SAMN10711885, study PRJNA513376) | rock metagenome | isolation source: Antarctica rocks | place: Antarctica: Victoria Land, Trio Nunatak nord | collected 2016-01-04
GGGCGTCGAGGGGGGTGGTGGGGGTGGTGAGGAGGGTGGAGGCGTGGGTGAGAGAGAGGGTGGTTTGGTGGACGATTTGATGGGCGAGGTCGTCGAAGACGGTGGACTGGGAGGGGGGGTGGGGGGGTTAGTGAGTGGGGTTGGGGGTGAGGGTGGGTAGGAGGGGGGGGGAAAGGCTTACGTTGACGAGTTTGTAGATTCGACTGAGTAGCCAGATGGCTTTGCGTAGGGTGGGGTACCATCCTTCGAAGGCGGCTTCGGTGTCAAAGTCCCAGCGACCACTGGGTGAATCGCCTTCGTCCACGATTTGAGGCGTCTTCGGCATGGGGGTTGTGGGCTCAGCTATGGAACCCTGTCGGCGGCCAGACGTCACTGGCCCTTGGGATTTGGTGCCGGACAAGGAAACCATACGGTTGCGTGCAGGGTAGTCGAGGACGTCGGCTTTGGGCTTGTATCTTTCGATGTCGTCTCGGATTATGGCTTGAGCCAGGAAGACCAGCCGTGTCTGAGCATCCTCGAGCGCTGATTGGATTAGTGTTGAGAACTCGAGCTGGTTGGTTTCCACTTCTTCTGTTTCCTCATCAGGATCACGCATGTAGCGTGTCTGTATCAATGTGCATAGCTCGCACAGTTTCAGCAATTGGTTTTCGTGGATGATGCGAGGTCGGAGATGGTCGTACAGCGGTTCGCAGACCGACTCGAGGAAATCGTACAGACCATCTTCGCCCTCGAACCATTCCCGCCACAGCTCGTATTCATCGGAGCAAACGCCTCTAATGTAGCCAATGCTACTCCGTGCAAACGCCACAAGTTCTTTCGAGGTACTAGGCGCCGTTGCGATCTCGCCGATTCTCTTTCTACTGAGTGGTATAACGAGCCTACCACGGGTGGCAGAGTAGCTTGTATACAGCTCGTTCATTAGACTCTGGTATTCGACTTCAGCACCAGGTTCAGCGCCCGCAGATGATACGGAGCGTTTACGGATCTCCTGAGCAACCTCCTTTAGGTCTGATGCACCCACGCGGAACTTAGCATAGAGCAACGCTGACATTGTCGTATCTCTCAGCTGCTTGTCGGCAATTCTCTTTGAAACGTCCGAAGCAATCTCACGCAGTCCGCCAACGAAGTGAACTCGGACCAACGTCAATCCTCTTGTCATTAGCAGGCGGTAGCGTGAGCGGTATGTTGCCGCTTCCCGATGTGTGGGCTATTTGGATTAGAGAGGGCCCATCTGAAGAATCGAGATACACTCACATGAGAGGCCATATACTCGAGACATACATCGAGCCGCGAGAGCATCTCCGAGAATTCTGTACTTCCGACAAGCCTGCCAGCTCCGGGTGCGTTCAGCCGTCTCGTGACTGGTTCCAGGTAGTTGTAGTACTTCAAGTTTGCTTCGAGGTCATTCGCTAAGCCTGTAATACGCCTCTGCTCCTTCAAAAGGCCCTCGCAATGCTGCTGGAACGTCGTCGTTTGAGCTTCTACACTTCTGAAAGACTCGGAAAGGGTGCTCAGAAGGCTGAGGGTCGAGGTGGTGTCTGACAATAGGGAGTCAAGGTGCGATTTAGACAGCTCCAGTTGTTTTTGATAGGCCCTGTCGAAGAAATACTTAGTACCTAGCGATTTGCAAACACTTGCTGGGAAGACCAACGTGTACTCGTCGTGACTGGCGTCCAGTAACCCATGTTCCAGGTCGTGATACCAGTCGACAAAGTCAAGCTCGGTCTTGATCTCGCTTTCATCCTTCAATTGGGTCGACCCTCGTCGAGGCTTCTTCTCCTCCTGACCAAGAACAGCTTTAACAGCATAGTGAAAGTCGCTATAGGACTGGCTTCGTCGAGCTACAGTGGCCTTCGGCGGACCCGCAAACGCGGAAATCTCATGGACTTCTTCATGGCGATCTAGTAGACCGATGTCAGCTTGGGCATCCTCCTATACGGTGCATCAGACAATATGTTCGAGCAGAGCTGAATTGGGGCTTACGTCGGGTTGCTTGAGCAAGGACTGCTTCCGCTTGTGCTTGGGCGTGGAAGGTTTATCTTCTTGTGCACTGGGTATGAAGGCGTAGTAAGAAGCATCATCGTACATGTTCGAGATCTGGAGAAGTTGGGCGCATAAGATTACCGGAGAGTTGTTGTCGTTCACGAGTGAGATGCAAAATGTGCAAACAAATTTCTCCGGACTATTCACGGTGCTGCAAGAGCTTCACTTCTCGGCATTACCTCTACACAACGACAATGATCATAAGACATGTTTGCAAACGGCAAGGTCAGCAGTCTAACTACTTGTCATGCCGGTTTTTGCTACTTACAATGTGCTGAGGCGTCGGCAGAGACGTAGACTGACCAGTGGTAGGCCGCATATTTCGAGCAATACCTCAGAAGCAATGGAGGAGGAGCCTAGCCAGCGAAGCCGACGCAATCAATGCCTCCCTGCAAAATCAACTGAAGGAGACACACAGCATTGAAAGTGCACTTCAAGCTCATCTCGAGCGCCCAGTGCCCCAGATCGATGACCAAAGCCACACCTCCATAGACCCTCTCAAGCAAGGTGTGGCAGGACTGTCCCCGAAGGAGATGTATAGTGCTCGGATGCGCCATCGTATGTAATACCTTCAATCAACCCTTTTTAGGTCCCGTCCATGCTTATTGTACTATAGTTCATAAGGATCGCGAGCTGGGCACCGAACTTTCTCCTTTCTACGACCCCCAAGAACTCCTAAACAACCCTCCCAAGCCCGCAGACATAACCCTCGAACTCCTTCTCGCCTCCCAAACTCACCTCGGCCACAACACTTCGTTATGGAACCCCATGAACGCGCGCTACATCTACGGTATACGGCAAGGCGTCCACATCATTTCCCTGGAGGTCACTGCGGCACACTTACGGCGGGCCTGTCGCGTAGTAACTGGAATCGCTGAGAGAGGTGGTCTTATTCTATTCGTAGGGACACGGAAAGGGCAAGATCGATGCGTGGTCACCGCCGCAAAGATGGCAGGAGGTTGTCATCTCTTTGAGAGGTGGACTGCTGGAGCTCTCACCAACGGCCATCAGATACTCGGAAATTGCAAAACGAAAGTCGTGGATGAGTTCGACCGAGAAGTTCCCGGCTACGAAGACAACCTAGCGGATATGCCTGCGCTCAAACCTGATCTGGTTGTGTGTCTCAACCCACTGGAGAATTGGGTGTTGTTGCATGAGTGCAGCATGAACGCTGTTCCAACAATCGGGGTCGTGGATACGGATGCAAATCCGACGTGGGTCACGTATCCGATCCCAGCCAACGACGACAGTCTAAGGTGTGTGCACATGATTGCTGGGGTACTTGGGAGGGCGGCGCAGGAGGGCAAGAGGGAAAGGTTGCAGATGGCGCTAAGGGGTGAGGTTATCTACACTGCGAACCAGTTGGATCCGCCGGGGAAGACCAGGAATATGACTACCGGAGGTATGGGGGGCGATGTGCATCACAAGAAGGCGGGTTGAGAAACGTAGCATATTTATCTGGCTGTATATATCAAGCGCTCGAAATATTCGCAACTGTTGGGCTCCCCGCAAGAATAGAAATCGACATGACAGAAGTGACCGTGAACAAGCCAAGGGATGTTCAAGTGGGAATGGAGGCCGAACGGTTGAACGTTTACACGCTATCACGGGAGGCACCTTAATCAGTGCGGTTCCTCGGTAGACCGTCATTCCGTCTTTCTGACATAGAGCGACCCTTGCATTGGATGTTCAATTTCGCTTGGCTTGTCAACATTGGAGGATCAGCCTAAGTGTAGACATCTGGGGTCACAAGTTGGTCTCACCAGCCACATGATGGCTTGACGTGTTCAGGATCCAAGCCTTGTCGACATCGCAGGGGCCCATCAAGAAAAACAGAGTGCCATGAAGCCGAAGCAAGTGTGTTTGTTCATAGATGCCCACCGTTGAGGGAGGTTTTTCCTCTGTCTCTACTAAATCTTGAAAACTCTTCAATTCATGGCCCTCATCGTCGTCTCTACCCTATGAATATATCAGCAAAGATCCCCAAGACAAGTCATACGAATCACTCACACAGCAAACGTCCCCGCACTGACCGGCATCGCCCTCAGCAACGTCGGCCCAATCCCTTTCCAAAACCCCCTAAGTCCCTCCCCTTTATACGTCTTCCTGAAACAGTCCCTCATATTCACATACTTCCTATCTGCCCCAAGCCCATCACTCTGCATCTTACTCTTCACAACATCAAGAGGATAGCTCCCCAACCACAGCGCTTCGCCCGCCAATCCTCCGTACGTCGCCACCTTCCACTGGCTGATTTGATCTCTGTTTATATTGTTGCGCTGCGCATCCGCCTGCATCATCCACTCAAAAGCTAGGAACCAGACCCCATAAGCTTGCGCTTCTCGGAGAATGGTGACCGCTTCGCCACGGTAGAGCCCGTTGAGGACGCCGTTGTGGGCGGAGATCTTGCGGATGCAGTCGATAGGGCCGTTGTAGAGGCGAGCGGCGCCGTGGGGTTGTGTTTGCAGGCGGATACGCACGTGCTCGATGGGTCCGGAAATAACACTGTTGGCGATGCCGGCGAAGGCACCAGAGAGGTAGTATTGGGTGTAGCTCAGTCGGCCGTTGGGTTTGGATGTTTGGGAGGAAGCGTTCCGGGCGGCAAATTGGCGGCGGGCGTAGTGGAAGGCGCTGAATTGGATAGATACCTGGGAGGATGAGCTCGAGTAGCACACACAAGCAGGCGTCACACAAAATATATCACGTGACCAACGGTACGAAATCGTAGAGGCTTGGTTCATGATACTGAAGGAGGTGTCCAAGTAAATGAAATGAAATTCAGGCTTACACATGCGCCAATGCCAACAAGTGGTGTCAATGTTCCCTATCAAGGATAGAAATGGCCTTTTAGCAATGTTCAGAACAGCCCGTATCACAGAGCTTGGATAGACTGGCAGACCTTGTAGAATGCTGTTGGCCCCTCATTCTTGAAGATTTGCCGGGCGCCATCTAATGCACCCGTATATTGAGATGTGGTCTGTAGTCGGACCTTGACAATATCTGAAAGTATCATTCAATACCGCTAAGTAGTGCTTTTGTCCTGTAATCATACCGAACGGTTGCCCTGTCCATTAGAATTTAGTCCAATCCTCCATACTGAGCCAGCACGCCTTCGACAGTGTTCGAGCCCGGATGAAAAGATCGAAGGAGCATTGAATGCATCTTGCAAAGAGCGAGAATAGCAAATCCGAAAAGGAAAATGTTGCTCGTTCTACAGATTCTGGTGGACTAAATACTTCGATTACGAATAGGATTACAGGACCAAACGCAAGCAAAGTACGGGTAACGAGAACAGATTTGAAAGCTCCAGATACTCCCTGCGACGCTGACATATTCATGCTCGTGAAAGAAATGACCAAGGCTTTGACTGACCGAGCAGAACTTGGGCTATACCACCAGCAGCACCAGCGGTGAGATCTTTAAGCGTTCTCTTCAGGCCTTCGCTTTCTAGCGATATGTCAGACATATTCCGCACTCAAGTATGACCCAACACGGCCAAAGACTTTGTCATGACAGCAGGCAAATACTCTAAGTCGGTCAGGATTGTTGCCTCAGTACTCAGATCTGCTGCCAATCAAAACCTCTCGCTAATTTTTAGCGCGAATTTCGGTTTTTTCTGCAGCAGGTCTGAGGGCAACATCCGTAATTTTGTCGCAAATCCATTAACTTTGATACGTATACATATTTTTTTGCCCAGTTACAATCACAAAATCACAAAATTAATTTTGTCGCATATTTGTAGTTTGACAACGTTATTTAATATTAAACAAGCTACGTTCGTTGCTTAATATTGATACGCTCTATCTACTAGTAGTAATTGTACATTATAATAATGCGCTGTGTTGCAAAGCTAGTGTTCAAGCAAAGATAGTTCGATTTAAGTCAAAACTTCAAGAGTTGCACAACAACAACCACAATATGCTAGCTTCTATAGATTGCTTTCGAAGCTTGCTTTAATATAGAAGAAGCGACAACACTAATATTTTAAAGAAAATAGACATTGCGTTGTTGTATTGTTAACTTAAACGTACTTTTAATAATTGAATCAGAACAAAGAGAGTGCTACACACACGCACACACGCACATACGCACACACGCACACACGCACACACGCACACACGCACACACGCACATATGCACACACGCACATACTGTTACGAGCCTACGCCAGTATATAGCCTACGCACAGTATGTAGCACCAGGAACGGATAGCGACATATGCTCTTACAGCTCTGCGAGGGAGCACTAGGAGCACTGCTCCCTTTGCTCCCCGAGGGAGCAACAGGAGCATAGGGACTTGCTCCCTTTGCTCTGCGAGAGAGCAAGGAGAGCAAGGAGGATCTCATTCGGTATATAGATCCTCGAACACGACTCCCTTATGGATCGTGTTCAACTCAAGATAAGTTCTTACTTATTGTTATCGCTACATCTAGCTGCAACCCTTGTTACCAAGTGATTGCTTGCATTGCCTGAAGACGCCTACAGACCTCTCCAACAGTACAACCCTCTCTGATACCCCTAAGACCCCTTAGGAAGTAGCAGCGTAACACATACGCATATACGTACATAGATAAAGAGACGTTGTACTTACTATATTGTGTTGTTGCAATCTGTGTAGTTGTTAACAAAAGAGAAATGTGTATTGCGCCCGAACAATAATATTGATTACGTATATTACAATTACGTGACGTCTATATTAAGTATAGTTGCTACTAAATTTAGTTGTTTTGGACGTTTGCGATAATTAAAGTCGATTTCCCCTCGTATTGTTGCATGTTGCTCTCAGACCCTCTGGCAGATATTTGTTAGCGTGTCAGGGGTCTGAGTACTGAGGCAACAGGATTGACTGCCAAGAGATATTAGTCGAAAGTGGATCCGTCGGTAGTTCGGTCCGGACGGCTACTCGATCTTCACCAGTGCCGAGGCTATGAATACCCCTGGCTACTTTAACCACGTCTCCCAGCCTTCAGTACTCCGCGATTCATGTTTACAATCTACCCACCAACCCAGGCATTGGGGAATCCTAGCAGCACAAGTCCTACCATGTCTCTCGTGCTAAAACCCAGCTCCCTGATTGTCTGTGGAACTGTACCTTATCAAAAGCTTCAAGCAAACTGCTCTCGCAATGGAGTGGAGGCGGCTATAACACTTCTACCTCGGCGCATCGCCAGCGAAGAAACGCTAAAACGGTGCACCTCTCATAAAGTACACTTTAGTCTCAATGGCGCGGGCGGGGTTGGGTCAACACGTCTTATTCTGTCATTCGTGGCTTGCCGATTGTCCGCTCTCCCTGCTCCGTGTCCTGCATCTCACTGGGTACCAGGGGCAACACGAAGCTAAAATGTACCGCGGATCAACATCAATGACGCCAGGGGAGATCAAAAGATGAAGGTCAACGAAAGCTGTGGAGCGGTTGAGATGCCGTCGTCTTGCCGTTGTCTTCCAAGAAAAGGCTCCCTCCCTCCTCTCTTCCACTCTTTCGCTGTACATTCCTTGTGCTCATGGTCAAGATGCTCTCCACCTGGGTGATTCTTCTTGCATCCTGCTCCACTGCGTTGTCGCAGGCTTCGTCCGCTCTGCCAATTGTCAATCTCGGATATGAGCTCCATCAAGCTTCCTACGAGAATGTAAGTTCGAGTGATGGTAAGCTCAGGGGGTGGAGAGGGCTGATAGATATATAGACAACGGGGGGATACTACAACTTCAGCAACGTCCGCTATGCAGAACCCCCGGTCGGCGACCTTCGCTTTCGTGCTCCCGTTCTGGTCACGGGTACGAAAAATTCTAGCGTCGTGAACACTGGCAGCATTGGAAGGATTTGCCCGCAAGCAAACCCCGCATGGGAACTTATTGCTCAACAATTCCTTCCTGCCTATCTCACCGGCCAACCGTTCAATACCTCCGCAGTTGAAGCGGCCATTGCCGAAGCTTCTGGCTCAGTGCCTGCGCAAGATCCCAGGACGTCAGAAGATTGCCTTTTCCTTGACGTTGTTAGCCCAGAAAAGGTTTTCAAGGGTAAAGCGTTGAAGAAAGCTCCGGTTTTGGTCTGGATATACGGCGGCGGCTACACGGCGGGAGAGAAGGGCGGTTTCGGTCAATACAACCCGTCGGGCCTCATCAAAGCTAGCCAAGCGTCCGGCTCCGACGGCGTTGTCTTCGTCGCCATTAATTATCGACTTGGTGCCTTCGGCTGGCTTGCTGGACCCACCCTCCAATCTGATGGAACTGCCAATGCAGGGCTTTACGACCAGCGTCTTGCTCTGCAGTGGATCCAGAAGTATATCCATCTATTCGGGGGTGATGCGGACCGTGTGACGGTCATGGGAGAATCCGCAGGTGGTGGCAGCATCATGCATCAGATCACCGCGTTCGGCGGCCTGCAGGGTCCAGCTCCATTTCAGCAGGCGATCCTACAGAGCCCGGGGTTGTAAGTTGCGATCTATTGTGGAGTGCTTCAGCACATGCTGATCGTGCTCAAAGTCAACTCATGGCCGGAAGCTACCAACAGGAGCAAGTGTTCGGCGCATTCCTCAAATTGTTGAATGTGAGCACGATCCAGGAGGCAAGACAGCTACCTTCAAGTGCCCTCATTACAGCAAATCTTATACAAGTTGGACTCCAGAGGTTAGTATCGCGGAGGTCCTTTTACCGTTCTTGTATTATGGCATGTGCATTGGGACATCTCTTAGGAACATACACTCTATATATGTTTTGCGGCTCCTTCATTTCTGTTTTTTCAGGATGAATAGAGCTGACTCCTGTACGCGAATAGTGCATATGGTTTCTTCACCTACGGTCCAGTTGTGGACGGGCTATTTGCACCGGCACTACCTGGAAAGCTTCTCCTTCAGGGCTCCTACGACAAACTCCTAAAAGTTATGGTAAGACTGTTTGAACTCCTTAGCAGGTTCTTGAAATTGATGGAAATAGGTGGGACACAATGCCAACGAAGGACTTTTGTTTACAGACCCTGCCGTGACCAACGACAGTGCTCTTGCCACGGATCTATCGGTTAGCTTCCCTGACATCAATCCGGCTATCAAAGCCTACATCCTGAACGTCCTTTATCCGCCTGTTTTTGATGGGTCTCTTGGCTACAAGGATGAAATTGGTCGTACCGATTTGATTATTTCAGAGTCGACCTTCACGTAAGCCACCGCTTACCGGTCAGGCAGAAGCCGCACGCTCACAATGGACATCTAGGTGCAATACAAATTATTTAGACCGTGCATATGGTAACCAGACTTATGCCTACGAGTTTAGCGTACCACCGGCGCTCCACGGGCAAGACATACCCTATACCTTTTTTGGCACGAATGTCCCAGCAGATAATGCCATGGTCAAATCCGATGCAACGGCGGTGGCCCTGCAGGAGTACATCACCTCTTTCGCCCAGAATGGCGCTCCAGCTGGTCCTCAACTTCCCCATTTCCCCTTGTATGGTAACAACAGCCAGATTCTCGACCTTAATGGAACAAGCATTAGGCAGGTCATGGACCCCACGGCCAATGCGCGTTGTTTGTGGTGGCAGCTGGGTCTGGTTTATTAGCTGTGAGGCCATGCAGAAGAGACGACAACGGCGCGGAATAATGGTAATTGAAGAAGTGTAATAGTCGAAAATGCCTGCGATGGCCGGTGCTTGTACATAGGGTACCGAATGGTCAGGTGGTTTGCATACGAAGATTCGAATGCCCGCGTTTCCCTTTTGCGCCTTCTGTAGCCACGATTGCATCGATGGCCTATGCTCGTGCTTTTGCGAATGCTGTAATGCTTCCAGATGGAAAGGTCTTCATCACCGGCAACCAGGTAAGCAATCGATCGGGCTTTTTTCTCGCTGCTTACAGCACCCTTTATCGAGTCCAGCTTTCTTGCAGTTGCGAGGTCCAAACCCAAAATCGCTCCACCGATCCATCAAATTGGTTGATTAGCTTCTAGGTTTGTGCTATGCCATTCTTTGATGACACCTCAGTACTCCAAGCCGAAGTGTGAGATCCATCAACGTCCAGATGCACAATACTGAACCCAACGGCGGTTCCCCACAATCGCCACAACTGGGCTCTGCCAGTGCTTGATGTCACTATATATAACGGAGGCCGCGGAATCTGTGGACCATGCTGCACTGGGGGCCTAGCTACTGACCCCACACAACTTATGTTTCAGCGACGTCAGTACCTTGCCCAATGTGTACCGACGCTTTGCCATGTATTTGCAGGTAAAAGCTAGTTGGTGCTGTTGGCACAAACACAAGAAGGAGGTTGAGGGCTGAGGGACTGAGTTCGGAGATTGTGTGGCCCCATTTCAGCCCCGGAACCGGAGCTGCTAGGTGGTTATTTTCAGGCACGACAGGGGCGTTTTGCGTACTGCTTCAGCCTTGGATACGAGTGGAGCAATGGCATCGCCTTCAGGTCGGTAGAGATCTTGACCCTTCCAAATATGAAGTTCAAAACTCCACCAGCTTGGGGTTAGCGCTCAGCTCGGAGCTGAAAATTAGCGCAACGCTCAGTGTGGCATAACTCCAGCTGAACAGAGATTGGATACTTCGTATCCGATGTTAAATCTTCAGGGGCGGTGCACCGACATACGAAATCCTACGAAAGTTACATCGGAGTCCCTAATTCAAATATATAAGAGCAAGACATGCTGCTATCTAGTAGAATCATTCACATCCCTCAACAGTCTCCTAAAGCCGCCAAATCTACAACCAAAGGATATATTTCACCTAACTTTACTTATTCTCTATTCGTCGTCTCTCGAAGCTCGCAGACACATCCTCATAATCAACCAGTCGAACGCAAGAATGTTCGTCTCCACGTCCTCCATGCTCGCAATTGTCGCCTTGACCGGCGTCTCCCTTGCCGCGCCCTCCATCATGCAACGAGACTATCAGTCATGCCACTGCAGCGACCGTGGTGTCGCCATCGGCGCCTACGACGTCTACATCTCAGTCCCCTACAAAGACGGCGTTGGCTGCAACGACGTCTACGGAGCTCTAGGAGACAGTGGCGCCATGCCTTCAAGCTGGCAATGCAAGCCCGCTGACGATGGGAATACTCAGCTGTATTTCAATGCGGCTCTGTACAGGGCGCAGGACATCAATGCGGCGTTGAAGTCCATGTACCCTAACGTACAGGGCGGATTCAATTGCCCAGACTACTAAACCGGCCAAGGTGGAGGAGGGCTGAATTCTTGTTTCTGGCTTTTCGGGGAACAGAAGGTCAGCTCGTCGGACTGGTATGGGTTGGAAAGCAGCAGCAGTTGCGTTAGGCATCAGATGGGGCATACTTGGATTGCAGGACGTTGGCTATTGGTCTTTATCTGGTTTGGGCTCTGAAATCTTTTGCATAGCGGCGTTGTCTCTTTACCGTTTCTAATTTCAATGTACTCTTTGATTTCTGTTTTGATTCTTTAGAATCAACAATCATCTTCAACACTGAGGTACTTGAGTTAATACATATGCTTCTCGTTGCCGGTCATTTTCTCGATGCGTTCCTGACGATAGATGGAACAAATGGCAGTTGATACTAAACGACAAATGGTGAGATCGCTCTAGACATTAGTCCAGCAGCGTGGTAATAATTGTCGCTTTGCCGACCTGCTCTCTAGCAATCCCACAACAGGTACATCATATATTGGTGATGATTTCCCGTGCTGTGATTGTCTGCATACGATATATAAGGCGATTAGTCGGGGTCGTAGGATGGCAATTCAGAGGATAAAGTGAAGTCCACCTATGTACATAATTAGGGTTGTATTAGATGTAGGACCGCTAGTGATATGGTGACGGGAACCTCGAGTCCCGCCTCTTGCAAACCTTTTGATACAAGGTAATTCGAGGCTTGGTGATAACAACACGGTGTCATTTACTCTCTCTGAGGGTTAAATACACCCGCAATGGAAGAGTTCCCACCGTCCTACCAGTCCTCTAAAGCCACCTTGACCGAGTATTGGAGCATCATATCGGAGTACATTCCTTCATCTGACCTATGCTCAGCATCGAGAGTGTGTCAGCAATGGCACGCCATATTCGCATCAATTCTATGGGGAAATCCCGCGAGCCACTGGGGCACTGAAAATGACCGTGTGTATGGTAAGATGCCGATGGATCATGCCGTGGTTAGAGACAGGACTCACGTCAATCAGTGGCTTTGACCAGGTTCAAGGGAACCCTGAAGTGGGCACGGCTATCTGTCAGAGAACTAACCCATACTCTCCACCTCCCACCTGCTCAGGCGGAAATATATGACGGACCCCATGCTGAATGGTTGGGAGATGTGCTCGAGGCTTTACCAAACCTGCAAAGTCTCATTGTCTCTCGGCTACCATTCTTTGATCATCAGGCACTGTTAGTTTTACGCAATGGCCGCCGAAACGTGACAGATGGAAGTTATCCCACGTTCTCACTTCGGCTTCTTATCGCAGCTCAGTGCAAAAACATGACCGCATCAAGCCTTGCGGAAGCGTTGACACATCTAGTGGGCTTAGCATATCTTGATTTGTCGGGTAACAGCAGCGCTCGGGACCCTTCAGTGCTGTCCAAATTCCAGAATATGCCAAATCTGCATATTTTGAGGTTGCATCATTGCCAGCTCAGAGACTCCGATATGGAGATCCTTGGGAGTTCCATCGGTATAAAAGTACGCAGCCTCGACCTTCGTGGTAATTCCTTGACAGATGCGGGTATCAAAATGCTCCTACAATACTGCTTCCACACCAGAGGTACCCGTTCTCGGGCCTCTTCGGGTGTAGTGATTGAGGATTCGGCCGATTGGCCTGCTGGTGTTGCTCGTCCTGATGCCAACATTCTTGACGAGTTCCGCGATGAGACTCTTAGCGAACGATTTGCCAGACGGTTAACAATCGGCATTGTTAGTAGACTACCATCACAGGAACTTCGTAAATCGGGGGTCACACATTTCTACATCGCTCAGAATCATCTTAGCGTTGAAGGCGTCTCAAGTCTTATAAGGAACGCGCAACTCTATGTCCTGGACGTGGGGTCATTTGAGACCTCGAAGGTGTTGAGTAAGCCTCGAGCGATGTCTTCGTCTTCACCGCCTACTTCCGGTGGTCGTCGCATTGCCTTGCCCGGAGCTGAGAAACTTATTCCAATACTCGAAGACTTTGGAAAGGATCTGAGGTATCTCAGGCTACATCATTCTGTTGTCACCCACAAGGCTGCAGCGAGAGAGGAGTGTACTGCACCCAAACCTGTCGAGCTCGAAGGTAGCGTTGTGCGAATTGAAATAGATTCAACCCCATTTGTGCCTGAGCTGCCCAAAGGCGAGCCTGCACCGCGGTATGAGCTGCCGGGTGATGCGATGCAGATTGTTATATCCCCAGCAATTGGCGAGAAGCCGTCGCTGGATGCTATCGAGACAGTATCGTCTCCTAGACGTGGAAGCGCTTTTGCTCCTGAGGTCCTGTATGCATCGAACGCGGAGGATGAAGATGGTGCGATTGTTACAGCAACCGGTCCAGCATCGATGGCACAGGTAATGAACGGCATCACCTCCAGGACTTCACATGGAAAGCTTAACGAGGATCTCAAGACGCCCCTTGATAGTGGCGCAAATGCCATATCCCGATTTGTTGAAATTGAAGAGCGACTTAGGAACCTCGAATTGAGGCAACACGACAAGCCTCATGGTCTGCTGCCGGAGATGCTGCCCAAGCTGCGCACTATCGTCTTGACTGGCGTGCCTTGTCTCGACAGCACTGGACTAGTCGACCTCCTGATTGGCTTTATTCGAGCGTGTGCAATAAGAGCCGAAGTTGCCAGGCATCAAGCACTACGAGGGCCCGACCCGTTACGAGTATCCAACGATCCTTCAGGACTTCACAAGGGATCCTCATTGCAACGAATAGTGCTTGAAATGGGTCCTCTAGGTTCTACTTGCACGGGGCGTAGACCCAACTCACCTCGCTCTCCCCAGACTCCTTGGTCTGCTTTTCGAACGAAGTCTTCGACCGAGGATCCAGATAGCGAGGCATTTTGGACGGCACAGGAGAACGACTTCTCCTTCTTTAACGATGATGAAGAATGCGGCTTGCCGTCGAATGAAAGCCATTACTTTCCGCTATCCACCCTTTCAGAGAAGATGCTTGTGCCTCCAAATGAGGATCAACCTGATTCACTCCCAACTCTGCAACAACCACGTAATGTGAGCACGGTGGTTGACGTCGTGCAGGAATTGTCGAAGTTTCGGAAGGATAGAACAGCCGCGCACGAAGATGCACTGAGACTCGGACAGCCTTACGTAGAGGGTTACTGGCCAGGCGAGATCAAAATAGTGCGCTGGGATGCAAGATCGAACCACAACGCCGACTACTATGGGAATGTCTATGAGCGAGGCATGTATCGATGAAAGGCAGCAAAGCTCGCGAAGCCTGTTTGCGCGATGACTGGCTTAATGCCAGCGGGATACCCTTGTTTCTCTAGCAAGTTGAGGCCTAATGCTTGTCGTGTGACTCAGGCCCAGCACGTATATATCATCAGTCTAACAGTAGACCTATCGAGGCAAGCTGGTTGCGCATGTGCTGAACACCATATCAGAGACCGTACATTGCCGTGAGTATTTTTTTCTGGTAAAGAGTTTGAGTATAACGTAAGCAGCAATGGCGCTTAGCACTCCCAACATGTCAATCCACAAAAGTCTTAAAAAGGCCTGCAGTTCCAGACGTTACCCTAGTCAGCAAAGAATCCTCAGGCGAACGACTAGGTAAAGTAGCCATACCCTGCAAACGGTGCTGGCCGAGGTATATCCCATGAGCTGGCATGGTACATTCCTGAAGGGTTCTTCGAGTCATCGCCAGACACGGTTCTTCGTTCGGAACCTCTTCATGGGCGCAGTCACTGAGTAAGTAGATTGCCTCAACGGTTCGCCTCTGCAACGTCAAAATTGTTTCTCTATGAGGGTACCGAGGAATAGTGCTCCATGTCTTGCCTTACGGAATCGACGCACTCATCTCTTTGAACGAGGTCCTAAAAGTAAGTAGATATGCGACGAAGTCCAAGCAGAGGGTGGTCGCCCGTCGAAGCAACCAACATAAAGAATTGGCTCTTTGACGCACACCGTTTCAGAGATGGGACTCTGCATCCGTATTTGGTGTCGTAAGCGCTTGGAGCAAGTCTATCTCATTATTAAAACGGGTTAGAGACATGTTCCATGTGTTACACCAACTGAATCCTGAGAAATCGGAGGAATCCGTCATTTTCATTTCAAAGAATGATGTCGTCTTCATCAAGGGGTCCAAAGGTGGCAAAAGATATGCTATGCAGCAAGACTCGAACACCTTAACGGTGACAGTAGCATGGCAAGTTTATTTCTTCCGTATTCTCTTCTCATATTATGGTCTTTGGAAAGCTGGTCATAAGAGCCAAAGTGTACTCTTTGCATTCGCGGTACAGTACATGTTTTCGACCGTCGGTCAACTAGTCTTGACTGCAAAATTGTCGCCAAACCGTTGATTGATCCGGTCGTCAAGTCACTCATCTATCATCCCGTGGTCACGTCGGTGCAAAACAATGCTGCTTGAGGTAAGTCTAATAGATCCGTCGACAATTGCTGGTAAGTTCAACAATCTCTTTTATAAGCTATGGTTCTACTACAGTCTCTAAACAAGAAATTCATCCTACAGTCCTTTGCAGCACAATGTTGGCAGGAACGAAGACACAGTACGAGGTGTCTCCGTGACGACGATCCGCGTCGAATCTGGACTTCGACATAGGCGGACGCAGGTTCTCGTCCCAAGTTTATGGCGAGCTCCACATCAAATAGTCTGTCTATCCAAAACGAACGCGGTACAAAAATTGGAGCTCAACCGTAACTTCACCCAGTCGTATAGACAACATAGCAGACAAGAAAATTGCAAAGGTCCATCCCCCCCCAATAGCGACTCTTCAATTCCCTTCCAATCTCTCCATAATCCCTCTCTCAGCTCCCCAATAGCGCTGGTCCATAGCAAAAACACCCCACATCATCGTCCCACCTCCTCAACAACCCTCTCACTATCCCCACTGTCGCCACCACCCCCTCTCCCACGCATCCATATCTTCTCCCTCCGCAACCCAACCCCTCTCCACCAACATCTCCCTCCCCCAGTCCCTCGCACTGCTCTCCCCGTAAACCCGCATACTCCTCATCCATCCAGCCAA
>JAABUS010005632.1_pt1 | contig 16191 bp, 26 predicted proteins | sample 5560161 | NCBI WGS metagenome assembly JAABUS01 (sample SAMN10711885, study PRJNA513376) | rock metagenome | isolation source: Antarctica rocks | place: Antarctica: Victoria Land, Trio Nunatak nord | collected 2016-01-04
CCGGCCACGCCGCCGACACCGACACCGCCGACGCCTACGAGACCAAGTACGCCGGACTCATGGACCAGGTCACCCAGAAGCTCCTGGAACTCTCGCCCACAGACGCCGACCCGACCGAGATCGCTACGGAGATCGCGCGGGTCGTCGACACGGACTGTCAGACCTGCTCAGCTAGGTTCCGGGACATCCCTCGACCTGCCCAGGAGATGCCTTGATCCTCGTCACCGGAGCCACCGGCATGGTCGGCGGCCACGTCCTGCGCCAGCTGACCGGGCAGTCCGCGCCCGTGCGTGCCCTCGTCCGCAGCGAGGAGAAGGGCGACACCCTGCGCGGCTACGACTGCGAGCTCGCGGTCGGGTCCTACGAAGACGCCGGCTCGCTGGACGGGGCGCTGCAGGGCATCGACCACGTCTTGCTGATCAGCCCCGCCAACGAGCACATGGCCCAGCAGGAGGGCAGCCTGGTGGACGCAGCGGTGCGCGCCGGGTCGTCGCCGCACATCGTCAAGCTCGCGGCGGCCGGCGTCGACGCCCCGGGGGAGACCGACGTCAACTTCCTCGCCCAGCACCGCCGCGTCGTCGAGCACCTGCGGGAGGCGGGTCTGCCGACGACCGTGCTGGCGCCCAACGGCTTCATGCAAAGCTTCCGCCGCCCTCCTCCGGACCCCATGCGAGCCAGGTCAGCGAGACGCCCGTCCTCGTGGCGATCCGCTGGCACACCTGCGCGTAGTCCTGCGGGCGCGTCCCGTCCTCCCAGTTCCGCCACGACTGCGGCGGCAGGTCGCACGAGGTCGCGGCCTCTTTGACGTTCCAGCCGAGCTTGTTGCGGATGAGGGCGAGCCGCGCCGCGAAGGCGGCCGCTGAGGGAACCCAGTCCGTCTGTACTGCTTCCGTGGTCATGGCGTCACTATGCAGGCAAGAACGCCAGAGGTAAACACGCCGACTAGAAGTGGTGCTTGACACCAACTGCCTTCCGGGTGTTGCCTCTGGTGCATGGCACCACACCCGGGCTCACTCACCACTGGCCAGGCAGCGGACCGACTCGGCGTCGGCGCCGCCACCGTACGTCGCTGGGCGAAGGAAGGCCGCGTCCGCCACGTCGTCCTGCCGTCCGGCAGGATGCGCTTCGACCCGGCCGACCTCGACGCCTACCTCGCCCCTCGCGGCGACGCCCCGGCCGGCGCCGCATGACGCGCGCCTTCGCCGACCTCGCCGCCGAGATCATGCGCCGCGTCACGGTCGACTCGGACGGCTGCTGGATCGTTGCCGCCAGGGACAACGGAAGCGGCTACCAGTGGCTGTTTGGCGACTATGCCCACCGGCACATGCACCGCATGCACGTCGGCCCCATCCCGGCTGGCTACGAAGTAGACCACCTCTGCGTCCAGCCTGCCTGTGCCAACCCGGCACACCTGGAGGCTGTGACGCCGCAGGAGAACAAGCGCCGGGAGTTCGCTCGGAAGCGGTCGTGCATACGGGGACACCCGCTTCCAGAGTTTGAGGTTGGCAGAAACCGGCCCTGCTCTCCTTGTCACGTGATCCGCCAGGCCAAGCGGACGCGGCGGATTGCCGCTGGTGAGCGCCCGCAAGCGACCGTGCAGGACCACCAGCACGGAACTCGCACCGCCTACAACTACGGCTGCCGCTGCGATACCTGCACGAACGCCAACCGCCTTTACGCGCAGCGGCGCCGCGCGCGGGTCAAGGCCCGTAAGTCCACATCCGTCCGGCAGTGGCACGTCGCAGCGCAGACGGACGCCGCGTGACCGCCGACGTCCTGCTCTCCGACATCGCCGCGGAGCGCGACCTGACCGAGGTCGAGGCCCGCGGGCTGGTCGACAGCATCCGAGTCGACATCGAGGACGTCGGCGTCCGCATCGCCACCGCCTACCTCGGCCGGGCCTGGGTCGCCCTTGGGCATCCGTCGTGGGACGCGATGTGCGCTGCCGAGTTCGACGGCGCCCGGCTCCGCGTCCCCCGCGAGCAGCGCGTCGAGCAGGTCCAGAGCCTGCGGTCCGCTGGACTGTCCACCCGGGCCATCGGCGCGGCCCTCGGCATCGACAAGAGCACCGTCCGTCGGGATCTGCCGGCTGCGCCAGATGGCGCACCTGGGGCAGATGCCCCACGTGAGCCCGTCGTCGGCCAAGACGGCAAGGCGTACCCCGCAACGCAACCGGCCCGGCCATCCATGCCGCAGCGCGTGCCCGCAGACACCACGACCGGCCTGGTCACCGACCCCGGTGACGTGCCGTTCGAGCAGTGGCAGGAGCAGCAGGTCGAGCAGGACGACGCAGCCATGGCGGAGTCGCTCGAAGCGCACATGGCCAACACCGACATCCGCTACCTCGGCAACCTGTTCCGCGGAATCACCACCACCCAGCACGTCCTGCTCGACCTCGACCCGGCCCGTGCCATCGAAGTGTGCCGGGAACGCGACGACGAGCGAGCCTCCCTGCTCGCCTTCATCGCCCGGGACCTGGCATGGATGCGCACCGTCCAGTCCGGCCTGGGCCGCAACCTCCGGAGCGTCCGATGACCACCTACCCCGACCTGCTGTCTGCCGCGATCAAGCGCATGGACAACGAGCCGCACACGAAGATCGCCGACGACTTCGCCCAGTCGCTCATCGACCTGTACCGGGCCGGTGAGCAGTGGACCGACGGCATGGTCTACGGCGCCGTCCGGGACCACTGCGTCAGGGCGCTGAACCGAGCGCACAAAGAGGTGCACAGCATCGCCGGCGTCACGCAGACCGGCCGTGCCCGACGGTTCACGCCGAGCACCAGTAAGCCACGACGCGACGCGCGCAGTGGGCAGATCGTCTCCTGGCAGCGGACCTTGCTGTGGAACTACGGCCTCGATGAACTTGAGGCGCACCTGGCGAAGTTGCTCACCGACCGGCAGGAACTCGATGAGCGGACGGCGCTCGTCCGCGCCCTGATCGCCTCGATGCGGCGGCACCCGGACTGCAAGAAGGCCATCGATGCGTGGCAGGCCGACGGGCACTCCGTGGACGAGGTCGACCTGAGCGGATGACCGCCACCCTCGCATCCGTGACCACCTGACGTAAAGGGGCGCCGGGACCTACCCCGACGCCCCTCCGAACCACCTACCCCGAGAGGCCCACCGATGATCCCCGCCTTCATGCCCGTGCTGTCTGCCGGCTCTCACACCAGCCCCACCGAGGGCGCCTGCGTCATGGAGTACGTCAGCGTGCTCGCCGGCGAGCCATGGACCGACCGGCCCGCATGCACCCACCCGGCATTCGCCACGCTTGCGATCCGGATCAACGACCGCCTCAAGGACGACGAGCGGCAGCAGATGGTGCCGCTGATCCCTCGCCTGATCGGCACGTCCACCGACGATCCGTACGTCAACGTCGGTGTCGCCGTGGCCATGCTCCGGGCGATCTTCCGGCAGGCGTGGCCGGCATGGGCCCACGAGAACCTCGAGCCGGCCTGGGCTGTGCTGTACCGCTGGGCCAGCCACGAGCCGGTGAGCCTCGCCGAGCTGTGCACCACCGCCGCCGCCGCCGCCGCCGCCGCCGCCGCCACCACCACCGCCGCCGCCGCCGCCGCCGCCGCCGCCGCCGCCGCCGCCACCGCCGCCGCCGCCGCCGCCGCCACCACCACCACCGCCGCCGCCGCCGCCACCGCCGCCGCCGCCGCCACCGCCGCCACCACCGCCACCGCCGCCGCCGCCGCCGCCACCACCACCACCGCCACCGCCGCCGCCGCCGCCTACGGCTGGGGTATCGACGAGCGGGTCGTGCTTGAGGCGGGGCTGGACGCCTTCGACGAGCTGACCGGTCGCGGAGCGGTGGGCTTGGCCGAGGAGCAGTGGCGTGAGCTTGCGCTGCTGACGGCATGACCGCCCCGACGGTCCTGCCGGCGCTCGACGATGCCCTCGTCACGCTCGCGCAGGCGTGGGCGGACAGCCCCGAGCGGGACACCGTGGACGCGATCGTCGCCGTGATGCACGGCAAGACGGCGCACGACGTCCTGCACTTCCGCCTGTGGGCCCTGCTGCACGCCGTGGCGTACCGCGAGACCGACCACCTCGCGCTGCGCCTGGAGGACGTCGAGCGCTACTCCCGCGCCCTCGACCGTAACCGGGCGAGCGGGGAGCACGTCCTCTGCTGCGACGACGACTGCGAGGTCTGCCTGGGCCGCGGCGAGTGTGAGCGGTGCGAGGCCCACCACGCCGACCTGCTCGCCGACGCCCTGCTGCAGCTCCGCCACCTGCTCGCCCAGGGCCGGGGCCGCGAGGAACTCGACGCGCTCGACGCTCTCGCAGGTGCGGCATGACGACGTGGGAGGACCCGCCGCGGAAGCAATCAGGAGGGCACGGCGGCAGGGACGCGCCAGCGGTGGCTGCGGACCTGAAAGCGAATCGCGGCCAGTGGGCCATCTTCAGGACCTACAGCACTCGTCAGTCGGCTGGAAGCGACGCGTCCCAACTCAAGTCCGGGCGTTACCACTGGGCGCCGAAAGGCAGCGTTGAGGCTGTCTCGCGCACCGTCGACGGGGAGTTCCGGGTCTACGCCCGCTGGGTCGGCCCGTCGTGACCGCCACCTGGGCCGGGTCCCGCCCCTACCGGCGGATGCACCCGCGCGTGCACACCGCGCTCGTTGTGCTGCTGCTCCTCGCGAGCGCCGTGGCGTTCCTGGCCGCCGGGGTGGTCGGGGAGCACCGGCGCTGCACGTCGCTGCGTCAGACCGGCAGCCCGCTCGTCTCGCAGTACTGCCCACCCGCCGACCACCAGGAGCCGTGATGCCACTCCGGATGCGTCCGTCCCTGGTGCTGTCGGACGTCGAGAGACAGGAGAGACGATGACCGACAACACCAGCCCCGTCGCCACGCTCACGGCCAGGCTCCCCAAAGGCAACGGGCTCACCCGGGCCGTCCCGACGCTGTTCGAGCAGCGCGGCGCCCTCGTCCCGTTCATCGGCTTCATGCGCGTCGAAGAGTGCGGCCTGGATGCCGACGATGTGCAGCACCTGAAGGGCAGCATCGCCCGCTTCGAGCTGTGCATGGGCGAACTGGACCACGACGCGAAGAGCCTGCTGGCCCGCGCCACCACGGCCGCCAACACCTACGGCGGGCAGCAGGTCCTGTTCGCCGAGCCTGGTGAGCAGGAGGAGCTGCAGGCGCAGCGTGACCTGCTGCTGAAGTTCCTCCGGGAGTGGCAGGCCGAGCAGAAGCCGGCCGTCAGCGACACCCAGGCTGCCGACCGGTGGAACAGCTGGCACGGCGGGCACTACGACGCGCGGCCGGAAGCCGCTGCACCGCTGCACCTGCGCGAGTTCCTGCTCTCGATCGGGGCGCTCGCCGAGGACGACGACCTCGAAGACCGGGACGTCGAGGACCAGGACAACCGCCCGTGGCCCGGCGATGTCGACGCCATGCCCGGTGCGGTCAGCGACCCGGTGCCGGGCGAGGACGACGACGCCGGAGCGACCGGCGACGCCGACGGTGCGACGTGACGGCGGCGACCCAGGCCCGGCCGAAGCCCCAGGGCCGCTACCGGTCCGGGCACTGCGGCATCGGCCGGCACGAGCAGTGCCGCGCGGTCTACGCCGGCACCGACTGCGGGTGCCCGTGCCACCTCCCTGAGCCGGCGGGGCCATCCGCCGAGGCCCCCGCCCCGGTCCGCACTACCGGGGCGGGGGCTCTCACCGGACTGCCGATCGAGCCGTTGGAGCCGGGCTCCGAGCCGTGGCTGCGCGTCATGTCCGCGTCGAAGGTCGCCGCGATGCTCGGCCTGAGCCCGTGCGAGTCCCGGTTCTCGCTGTGGCACCGGATGGCCGGCCTCATCCCGGCCGAACCGGAGAGCGACGTGACGGCCCGCGGCCACTACCTCGAACCGGGGATCTGCGCCTGGCTGGCCGACCAGCACCCCGACTGGCAGATCCTCCCCGGTGGCTGCTGGCAGCACGCCGAGGACGCCCGTTTCACCGCCGCACCAGACCGTCGCGCGCACATCGACGGGGAGACCCGCGGCGTAGAGGTGAAGACCGCCGCGGACGGCGACGAGTGGGGCCAGCCCGGCACGGACGAGATCCCGGTCGGCTACCGGGCGCAGGTGATGTGGCAGATGGACGTCCTCGGCACCCGCGTCACGCATGTCGCCGTGCTGGGCGCGTTCTTGAGCTTCGCCGAGTACGTCGTGCACTACGACGCGACAGAGGCTGCGTTCCTGCGTGACGAGGCCGCGGCGTTCCTCGCCTCGCTGCCCAACGGGGCTGCCCCGGAGCGACCCGACATCGACAGCCACGGCGCGACTTACCAGGCGGTTCGGGCCCTGCACCCTGACATCGAGCCGGTCGATGTCGAGATCACGCCCGAGGTCGCCGAGCCGTACTGCCGAGCCCGGCACGCCCTGCAAAGCGCCGAGAGCGCCGAGGCGCTCGCCCGGTCGCTGCTGGCCGACCAGCTCGGCAACGCACGCCGGGCTCGCTACGCCGGCCACACCATCGCCACCCGGCAGGTCAGGGGCGGCGGGACGCCGTACGTCGTGGCCGGCCGCCACCTGCCCACCTTCGACCTCGACCAGGAGTCCACGCCATGACCACGATTCAGCAAGCCGTCGCGCGACGTGACGAGACTCAGCCCACCGTCGCGCAGTACCTCGTCACCTTGGTCCCGGAGATCCAGCGGGCGCTGCCCAAGGGCATGGACGGCGAGCGGATAGCCCGGCTCGCCCTCACGGTCGTCCGCAAGGACCAGGCGCTCGCGCAGTGCGACCCGTACAGCTTCGCCGGGGCGCTGCTCACCGCCGCCGCGCTCGGCCTGGAAGTCGGAACAGGCGAGGCGCACCTCGTCGCGTACAAGCGGGAGTGCACCTTCATCCCGGACTACAAGGGCCTGGCGAAGCTGTTCTACCAGCACCCGCTGGCCCGCCACCTGGACTGCCAGGTCGTCTACGAGCGCGACGAGTTCGACTTCGCCTACGGGCTCGACCCCTACCTGCGGCACAAGCCGGCCCGTGGCGACCGCGGACAGATCGTCTACTACTACGCGGTCGCCGCGCTTTCGACCGAGGCCAAGGCGTTCGTCGTCCTCACTCCGGAGGAGGCGAAGGCGCTGCGGGGCGGGAAGGTCGGCCCTGACCCGCGGTTCCGCGGTGGTGACCCGCAGCACTGGATGGAGCGCAAGACGGCGCTCAAGCAGCTGATGAAGCTGCTGCCCAAGAGCACCGTCCTGCAGCGGGCCCTTGATGCGGACGAGAAGACCGGCCGGGAGCTGCAGCAGGACATGATCCTCGCCGCTGACACGCAGCCGGCCCTCGCCGCCGCCCCTGGGGGTGTCGACCCTGCGACCGGTGAGGTCGTGGACGGCGCGCAGGTGCAGGAGCCGGACGAGCCCGCGTGGCCCGACGTGCCCCCGGTCCCGGCGTGACCGCCGATCCGCAGCGGTCCAAGGCCCTCGCCGTGATCCGTGAGGGCCGGCTCACCCTGCTGCACGTCGCCTGCCGCCAGGTCGCGCACGAAGTCGACGAGGTCATCGCCCGGGTGCAATCGTCCCGGCAGGGAGGTCCGGCGTACGCGGTCGACCTGGCCGGGATGCAGTGGTCGTGCACCTGCCGGGCCGGTCGCGGATGTCCTCACATCGTCGCCGTGCGGCTCGTCACGGGTGGCGATGTGCCGTGAGGGCCGTCGTGTGGTGCCTGACCGGGTGGCATCCGCTGCTGGTCCTCGGCGTGGCGTTCGGCGTCGGGCTGCTCGGTGTGGTCGGGCTGATGTGGACCTCGCAGGTGTACGACGGCGAGGTCGGCGCCTTGGACCACTGGGACGGCCTCCAGTGAGCGGCTGCGGGGCCGGAGTCGCTGGCAACATCAGGTGTTGCGGGGAGCCTGGCCGTGCGATCCGCGTCGGGTGCGCGCACGAGCACATCTCCGAGACATTCGTATGCGCTCGGCATCTGGACGTGATGACGGCGCGACGCGGTGCCTGCGCGAAGTGCTACCGCAGTAGCGACCCGCACCGCTGCGTCCTGTCGCTGCTGAGCGAGCGGGTGGCCCGATGACCCGGTGTGAATGTTGCGACCTGCCCGTGACCTCGTGTGGCAAGGCGGCCGAGGGGCGCCAGCGTGCCGAGGCCAGAGCCGAACGGGAGCGACTGGCCCGGCTGGGTGCATTCGTAGCTGTCTGGCCTGGCCACTGCGTTCGTTGCGGCGAGCCGTTCCAGGCCGGTGACCTGATCCTGTCCTCGGGGCTGCCCATACCAACGGGGTTCGGCTACCTGGCCGGGTGTTGCGCATGACCCCCACCGACCTGTGGGCTGCGCTGCTGGCCGGCTGCGACCGTGCCGAGCAGGTGGACCGCGATGCGACGGCAGCCCCGTGGTGGCAGGAGCCAGGTCGTCTCCGGGCTGCCCCAGCTCTGACGCTGGGCGTCACCCGGCAGGAGTCCGACACCGTGCTCATCGTCGCTGCCCGCAACGCCTGGCCGGTCGTCGTCCAGGGCTGGCGCGACATTCTCGACGAGCACCGGCCCGTCCGTGCTTTCGGTCACGAGAGCTGCGGCGACGACTGTGACGTCTTCGAGTGTGACGGGCAGCTCCCCGGCTTCGGCTGCGACTGGCCCTGCCCGGAGATCCGCCACGTCGCTGCTGCTCAGCACGCCGCCGGTCTGCTGCCCGCCGAGGTCCAGACCGCCCTACGAGAGGCAGGGATGCTGGCATGAGCGACCCGCTGGACACACCGCCCGTCGACCACGGCTCCGACCGCTACGACTACGTGGAAGTGAACGCTCCTGGACTCTTGACGCCGTCAGGTGCGTGGTGGAACGCCGTACTTGCCCAGCCGTGCCCGGACTGCCGGGCGAACGTGTTCATCTACTGGACTGGTCTTGGCCTGAAGAGCCAGCATGACCCCCAGTCCTGGCGCATAACGATCGCCCACGACGAGACTTGCCCGACCGAGCATCTGCCGAGCCCAGCATGACCGACCCTGACGACCTGGTGCGTGAGTTCCACCGGACCTACGACGTGCCGATCCGAACAGGCCCGCCAACGCTGAACATCGACCGGCTCGGGATGCGGCTGCGGCTGATCGCCGAGGAGTACGAGGACGAGCTGCTCCCGGCCATCGAAGCCGGCGACCTTGTCGAGGTCGCCGACGCCCTGGGGGACATCGTCTACGTGATCTACGGCATGGCGCTGGAGTGCGGCATCCCGCGAGGACACGCCTCGTGACCGCCCCCATAACCTCGGTGAGCACGCCGGGGACCGCCGCCGGGGTAGCGGGTGGGGAAGTCGCCGCCCCGGCGGCACCACTGGTCATCACCGTCTACGGCACACCGGTCACCCAGGGAAGCAAGACCCGCAACCGCTACGGCGGTGTGCGGGACGACAACGCCAGCACCTTGCGGCCGTGGCGCGAAGCGGTGAAGCAAGCCGCGCTCGCGCTCATGCCCGGCCGGGAACGGCTCACCGGCCCGGTCAGCGTGACGGCGACGTTCGCCTTCGACCGCCCGCAGGGCCACTACGGCACCGGCCGCAACGCAGGACGGCTCCGCGACAGCGCCCCGCCGACGCCGGCGAATCGGGGCAGCGGCGATCTGGATAAGCTTCTCCGGGCGGCCTTCGACTCCCTCTCAGATGCCGGCGTTTGGCGGGATGACAGCCAGGTCGTCTGGTGCAGCGCCGAGAAGGTGTGGGCCGGCGATCCGCTGCACGAGATGCACATCCCCGGTGCGTTCCTGATCCTCCACGAGGTGACCCGGTGAGCGCGCAGAGCGGCAAGCCGAACGCCTCCACACTCACGCCGCACAACGTGGCCACCGAACTCGACCTGCGCGGCAGCCAGGGCGTCAAGTGGTACGCCGCGCGGTACGCCGTCCCGGCGGTCGTGGCCCTGGACGGGCAGGTCCGCACCGTCCTGGACCCCGGCTGGCGCCCGAGCGGGGCCACCCGATGAGCGCGCACGTCGTGATGTTCAGCAGCGGCGCCGGGTCCTGGGCTGCCGCGAGACGAGTCGCAGACGAGCATGGCACCGAGGGCCTGACGCTGCTGTTTGCCGACGTGCTCGGCGAGGACGAGGACAACTACCGGTTCCTGCGTGAGGCCGCCGCTGACATCGGCGGGGATCTGGTGGTCCTCACCGAGGGACGGACGATATGGGAGGTGTTCCATGACAAGCGGTACCTCGGCAACACGCGCCTAGCCAACTGCTCCCACATGCTCAAGCAGGAGCCGTGCCGCCGCTGGCTGGACGAGCACTGCGACCCGGCCAGCACGACCGTCTACGTCGGGGTCGACTGGTCCGAACAGCACCGGCTCCCCGGCATCGTCCGCAACTATGCGCCGTTCCGGGCCGAGGCGCCGCTGTGTGTCCCGCCGTACGTCAGCAAGGCGGCTGTGCTGGCCGACCTTGCGCGGCGCGGGATCGAGCCGCCCCGGCTGTACGCGCTGGGCTTCGCGCACGCCAACTGCGGCGGCGGGTGCGTCCGGGCCGGGCAAGGCCAGTTCGCCCGGCTGCTCGAAGTGCTGCCAGACCGGTACGCCGAGTGGGAGCACAACGAGCAGGACCTGCGGGAGCACCTCGGCAAGGACGTGGCGATCCTGCGGGACCGGTCTGGCGGCAGGACGGTCCCGCTGACCCTGCGTGCCTTCCGTGAGCGACACGAGGCCATGCCCGAGCAGACCGACATGTTCGACATCGGTGGTTGCGGCTGCTTTGTGGCCGAGAGCACGACGCCGGAGGTGACCCGGTGAGCGCGCAGAGCGGCAAGCCGAACGCCTCCACACTCACGCCGCACAACGTGGCCACCGACCTCGGTCTGCGCGGCAACCAGGGCGCCGCCCTGCTCACCTGGGACAGCGTGCTCAACCTCGCCGCCAGCGCCTACTGGACCCGCCGACACGCGCCGCTGTGCGGCTCCGAGCCCGGCTACCGCGCCCACACCGACCCGCCGTGCCAGGCCTGCCGCCAGGCGCACGCGACGGTCCGGGCCATCCGCAGGCGCCGCGCCTCACGGACGGAGGCAGCATGACCTGCTCCTACGCCGGCTGCACCCTGCCGGCCGCCACGGTCGAGGATGGGTGGTCTTTCTGCCTCCGCCACCTGGCCGAGCACCGGGCGCTCCGCGACGGCCGCGGGGACCGGCTGTTCAGCGCCCGCCGAGGCGAAACTTCCCCGCAGACGGCCAGCGACCGGCTCGGGCAGCCCGTACACGAGTGGGCGCTTGCCGCCCGCAAGGGAACCGCCCGGCGCGGATGGCGGGACACAGCAGACCTGCTCCACGCGGTCACCGGCGGCGACATCAACATCTCTGGCGAGACGTTGCGGGCGTGGTGTCGAGGTTGGCCTCGACCGAAGGCGCCGTGCGGGACTCACACCGCCTACGTGCGCCACGGGCAGCTCGGCGAGCCGATCGACCAGGCCTGCCGGGACGGGCAGCGCCGCTACGACCGCGAGCGCAAGCGACAGCGAGCAGGCAGCGAGCCGGTCCGTGCGGTCCGGGAGGCGTCGTGACCACCTACGCCGACTACGTCGACTTCGTCGCGGAGAAGTTCAACTTCGACCGGTCGTTTGGCTTCGACGTCCGCGACGAGCAGGTCCACCCGATCCTCAAGCCCCACCAACGCGACATCGTCCGGTGGGCCGTCGCCGGCGGGCGCCGCGCCATCTTCGCCGCCTTCGGCCTCGGCAAGTCCGTCATGCAGCTGGAGGTCCTACGGATCGTCGCCGCCGACAGCGGCCGGGCACTGATCATCTGCCCGCTCGGCGTACGGCAGGAGTTCACCCGCGACGCGCAGATGCTCGGCCTCACGATCCACTTCATCCGCCGGACCGAGGAGGTCCACGGCCCCGGGCTCTACCTCACCAACTACGAGAGCGTCCGGGACGGCAAGCTCGACCCCAACACCTTCGACGCGGTCAGCCTGGACGAGGCATCCGTCCTTCGGTCCTTCGGATCCAAGACCTACCAGACGTTCCTCACCCTGTTCGCCGACGTCCGCTACCGCTACGTGGCGACCGCCACACCCAGCCCCAACCGGTACAAGGAGCTGATCCACTACGCCGGGTTCCTCGGTGTCATGGACACCGGCCAAGCCCTCACCCGCTTCTTCCAGCGCGACTCGACCAAGGCCAACCACCTCACCCTGTACCCGCACAAGGAACACGAGTTCTGGCTCTGGCTCAACACCTGGTCCGTCTTCCTGCAGAAGCCATCCGACCTCGGCTACGACGACACCGGCTACGACCTGCCACCCATCGAAGTCGTCTACCACGAAGTGCCCGTCGACCACGCACTCGCCGGATCCGACCGGGACGGGCAAGGCCTCATGTTCCGCGGCGGCGCCCTAGGCGTCACCGACGCCGCGCGGGAGAAGCGCGACACGATCACCGCGCGCGTCGCGAAGACGGCCGAGATCGTCGCCGCCTCTCCCGAGGACCACTTCATCCTCTGGCACGACCTTGAGGACGAACGTCGCGCCCTCAAGCGCGCCATCCCGGCCGCCGCCGAGGTCTACGGCACGCTCGACCTCGAGGAACGGGAACGGCGCGTCATCGCCTTCTCAGACGGCCAAATCCCCATCCTCGCGACCAAGCCTGAGCTGTCCGGATCCGGCTGCAACTTCCAGCGGCACTGCCACCGCGCGATCTTCACCGGCGTCGGGTTCCAGTTCAACGACTTCTACCAGTCCCTGCACCGCATCCAACGCTTCCAGCAGCCCCAGCCGGTCCGCGTCGACATCATCTACGCCGAGTCCGAACGCGAAGTCGTCCGCACCCTGCAGGCGAAGTGGGCACAACACGAGGAGCTCACCGCCAAGATGTCCACCGTCATCCGCGAGCACGGGCTCGACCAGGCCGGGATCAACGCGGCGCTCAGCCGCGCGATGGGCGTCGAGCGACTCGAAGCCTCCGGTCAGGGCTGGCAGGTCGCCAACAACGACTGCGTCGACGAGACCGCCCGGATGGACGCCGACAGCGTCGACCTCATCGTTACGAGCATCCCGTTCGCCAACCACTACGAGTACACGCCGAACTACAACGACTTCGGGCACACCGACGACAATGATCACTTCTGGGCGCAGATGGACTTCCTCACGCCGCAGCTGCTCCGCGTCCTGCGACCCGGACGGATCTACGCCTGCCACGTCAAGGACCGGATCCTGTTCGGCAACGTCACCGGCGCCGGCGTCCCGACCGTCTCTCCGTTCCACGCCGAAGCGCTCATGCACGGCCGCCGGCACGGCTTCGACTTCCTCGGCATGATCACCGTCGTCACCGACGTCGTCCGCGAAAACAACCAGACGTACCGGCTCGGCTGGTCCGAGCAGTGCAAGGACGGCACCAAGATGGGCGCCGGCTCGCCCGAGTACATCCTGCTGTTCCACAAGCCGCAGACCGACCGCGCCCGCGGCTACGCCGACGTCCCCGTCGTCAAGAGCAAGACCGACTACACACGCGCCCGCTGGCAGCTCGACGCGCACGCGTTCTGGCGGTCCTCCGGCAACCGCCACCTGACGCCAGACGAGCTGGCCACACTGCCCGCCGAGCAGATGTCCCGCCTGTTCACCGAGCAGTCGCTGCAGACCGTCTACGACTACGCGACGCACGTCCGGCTCGGCGAAGAGCTCGAGGGCCGCGGCGTGCTGCCGGCGACGTTCATGTCGCTGGCCCCCGGCTCTCACCATCCGGACGTGTGGCACGACGTCAACCGGATGCTCACGCTCAACACCGAGCAGTCCCGGCGCGCCCAGGTGATGCACGTCTGCCCGTTGCAGTTCGACGTCGTGGACCGGCTCATCACCCGCTACAGCAACCCGGGCGACCTCGTCTACGACCCGTTCGGGGGCCTGTTCACAGTGCCGGTGCGCGCCTTGAGCCTGGGCCGCCGTGGCCGCTCTGTCGAGCTGAACGCCGGCTACTTCCTCGACGGTGTCCAGTACCTCAAGGCTGAGGAGCGCCGTACGGATCTACCGTCGCTGTTCGACGTCTTGGACGAGTCCGCGTGACCACCTACCCGGTCCCTGCCTCCGTCCTGGCCTCCCATCGGGACCTTGCGGCTGCCCGCGCCCCCCGGCCGTGCGGCGAAGGCACCGGGCAGGGCCAGACATGCGGGCAGCTACCGACCCGGCTGTACCCCAGCGGAGCACGCTGTCAGCGTCACCAGCCCGGATGGGGGCCGAGCCATGACCGCCCAGACGCTCGGCACCGACATCACGGTCACCGACATGTTCTGTGGCGCCGGGGGCAGCAGCCAAGGCGCCCACACCGCCGGACTGCGCATCCGCATCGCCGCGAACCACACTGGAAGCTCGCCGTCGACAGCCACAACACCAACTTCCCCGACGCCGACCACGACTGCGCCGACGTCTCCGCCACCGACCCGCGCCGCTACCCCCACCACCACGATCCTGTGGGCCAGCCCGGAATGCACCAACCACTCCCAGGCCAAGGGCATCCGCAAGCTCGGCGTCGACCAACGGTCGCTGTTCGACGAGCCGCTGCCCGACGAAGCCGCCGAACGCTCCCGGGCCACCATGTGGGACGTCCCCCGGTTCGCCGAGCACCACCGCTACCGCTACATCGTCGTGGAGAACGTCGTCGACGCCCGGCACTGGGTGCTGTTCAACGCCTGGCTGATGGCCATGCACGCCCTCAGCTACCACCACCAGGTCGTCTACCTCAACAGCATGCACACCGGAGGCGGCACGTTCGACCCGGCGCCGCAGTCCCGCGACCGCATGTACGTGGCTACACCGTCGCCCGGTGGGGCACCCGATGGCAGGTCGTCGACGTCCTCGACCCGCACCGGACCAGGCCGTTCCACGACACCCGCGAGCAGGCCACCGAACACGCCGGGCGGCTCAACCGCAGCGACCGGGAACGGCGCGCACCAGCCGCGCGGACCGCGTCCCATGACAACACGGAGGTAGCCCCGTAGTGGCTCGGATCCGCAGTATCAAGCCGTTCATCTGGTCGGACGACCGGATCGGCGAGGTCAGCCGTGACGCCCGGCTGCTCTACCTCGGCATGATCACCCAGGCGGACGACGACGGTCGGCTCGTCGCCTCCGGGACCAGCCTGGCCGGCGCCATCTACCCCTACGACGAGGTGACCGGCCGGCAGGTGGACCGCTGGCGCGACGAGCTCGCCGCAGTCGGCCTGCTCGACGTCTACACGATCGGCCGGGCCACCTACGCGCACCTGCCGAGCTGGGCCAAGCACCAGCGGATCCAGAAGCCCCAGGGCTCGGCGCTCCCAGCCCCACCGGTACGTGACGAGTCCGCTACCAGTACGCGACCAGGAGAGGAGCCGGTCCATGACTAAGCCGCACGCCGGTCGTGTAGGCATCGCATCCGGAGTCGAGGAGGAGGGGGAGAGGCGGTATCGCTTCGCTCCCGCCCTGAGGTGGAGGGGGAGGTGGAGGTGGAGAAGTACACGTAACCCTCACCAGGACGCGACCTGTCGCGGACCGGCCGTGGTCCGATGATCACCCGCACCGTCCTGGCCGAGCACGTCGACACCCCGGCCCGCCGTCATCGCTGCGTCCTGCTCGACGCCGGTCGGCTGAGATGCCTCGACTGCGACCGGACGCTCCTGCTGCCGACCGGGGCTGGCCCTACTTCGACTTCGAGGACCCCACCCAGGACAGGCGAGCCGCAGTGCCCCGAGCACCCCGGCGAGCACGCCGACGCCTGCCGGTGCTGCCGCGCCGAACAGATCGAAGACCGCACCCCGCTGCCGGACTGGCGGCCGACCGCGGACGTCGTCGCGTCGGTTGCCGCCGCCCGTCGGGTGCTGGCCGAACGCCGCAAGCCGACCGAGAGGACCAGCGCATGACCGACGACCCAGCGGTGCTCGCAGCGTGGACGGCGCAGGTCGCCCGAGCCCGTGCCAGCTACCGCGCCGACCCGTTCGCGGCGTCCCGGTCCCAGGTGATTCACACCGCGATCAACCACCGCAACTCCGGCTGGATCACCCAGGCCGACTACGACGCGACCGTCGCTGAGGCCCTGACCTGGCGGGCCGGATGACCACGGCGGGTCAGGACAGCGCGAGGATGGCCCGTGGAGGCTCTGAGCCGGGCACCCCCTCGTCGTTGCCCGACCCCCCAGCTGAGAAGCCGCGATCGCCGCCGGCCGCACCCGCACCCCGACAACCGCCCACCCGGACTGCCGCTGCGGTCGGCCGTACCTGCCCACGTGCCGGTTCTGCGCCGCCCCGGTGAA
>JAABUS010005633.1_pt1 | contig 16190 bp, 13 predicted proteins | sample 5560161 | NCBI WGS metagenome assembly JAABUS01 (sample SAMN10711885, study PRJNA513376) | rock metagenome | isolation source: Antarctica rocks | place: Antarctica: Victoria Land, Trio Nunatak nord | collected 2016-01-04
CGATGCGCAGTTGGCCATAGTACAACGGCAGTTGCAGCAGCCGGAACCCGTCACGGCAGTCGCGACGGCTCGGTTCCCGGGTGCCGAGGAGGTCAGGGCGCCGGGCGGAAGGAGGCGAAGAACGCCTTGATGTCGCCCTGGGAGGCGGCCCACGCGGCGTCGCGGGTCTGGAAGTAGAGCGCGTAGCCGCGACCGCCCGTCGTCGCGTTGAGGTTGAGTCCGTGCATGACCGACCCGCCGGTCGGAAACGTGAACTCCCAGATGGCGGCGTCGTCGTACCCCGCCACCGAGACCGTTCGCAGCTGCAGCTGGCGGTAGCCCGGGTACTTCGCGCGGAACCGGCCCTCCTGGGCGCGCAGCGCTGTGAGGGCGGAGGGGCTCGCCGGGCTCTGGGAGTCCGCGCGGACGTAGCCGCCCCTCGGGTTCTCGAACTCCGTACCGCCCGCTCGGGTGCGCTCTGTCCAGCCGGCGGGATGTCCGTAGGAGTAGCCGGCCGGCGCCGTGTAGCGGACCCAGCCGGCTGGCAGCCCGGCCCCTCGGCTACCGGGGGGCGAGGAGCTGCCCGGCGTCTCGGCCGGGGCTGGACTGATCGGGGCGACCACCGGGGGCGCTACGACGAGGGGTGCTGACGGCGACTGCGAGGGCGTTGGGCGCCCGGTGCCCGGCGATGGGGAGGTCGTGCCGCGCCGGCCGGCAGTATCACCCGAACTTGAGTTCCCCCGCAGGAACAGGAACGCGGCCACCGTGCCCAGCCCGAGGACCAGCAGCAGGACGGCCATGCCACCAGCCAGCCGTTCCGACCCCCGCCCGGTGCGCGCGGCCGGCGCGGGCGTGGGGGTCAGACGCGGAGCGGGCGTGGTCGGTGCGACCGCAGGAGCCGCGGCGACCGGAGCGGTGGGCCGGGGCGCAGGCGGCAGCACGATGGTGTGCTCGGCGGGCCCCAGCGCGGCGGTCGCGGTGGGTGCGGCGGCGGTGCGGTCGTTCGCCGGGTCGGCCGCCACCGCGGCCAGCATTCGGCGGGCCTGCGCGGGGGTCGGCCGGCCGGCCGGGTCCTTGTCGAGCAGCCGGTCGATCACCGGTGCCAGGGGTCCGGCGGCGAAGTAGCTCCCCGGCGGTTCCCCGACGACGGCGGCCAGGGTCGAGAACGGCTCACCGCGGTCAAATGGCGGGCGCCCCTCGACGGCGGTGTAGAGGGTGGCTCCCAGCGACCACATGTCCGAGGCGGGCAGCGGTGCCCCGCCCTTAGCCCGCTCCGGGGAGATGTAGGAGGGCGACCCGAGCAGCAGTCCCGTGGAGGTGATGGACGGGTCGCCGGCGGTGCGGGCGATGCCGAAGTCGGTCAGCGTCACGCGGCCGTCAGTGCGGAGCAGGACGTTGCCCGGCTTGACGTCGCGGTGGACGATGCCGGCCGCGTGCGCGGACTCCAGCGCGTCGGTCAGGGCCAGCCCCACGCGCGCGGTCTGCGCCGCGGTCAGCGGGCCATCCTGGCGGATCGCGTCCCGCAGGGTGCGCCCTTCGACCAGCTCCATGACGATGCACGGCCGACCCTCGTCCTCGACGACGTCGTACACCCGGACAGCGGCGGCGGAGTCGATCCGGGCGGCGGCACGCGCCTCGCGCAGCGTCCGTTCCCGCAGGATGTCGAGATCGCCCTCGCTCAGAGACGGCGGGAACGCGATCTCCTTCACCGCGACGGCACGGCGCAGCAGCTGGTCCTCGGCGCGCCAGACGCAGCCCATGCCACCGCGGCCGAGCAGCTCACGCAGCTGGTACCTGCCGGCGACGAGCCGCACCGGGCCGTCGGTTACCACACCCTCCGTGCTCACCCGGACGGCGTACCCGGTGCGCGCGGGTCCTGCACGTTCATACGCCGCCGATAGCATCGGGACGTGACGCGCGAGTCGGAGTCCGGGCTGCCGATCGCTCCCGTCTACCGCCCGGGGGACCTCGATGGCTTCGACCCCGCGGCGGCGCTGGGTGAGCCGGGCAGCTACCCCTACACCCGGGGCGTCTACGCCAGCATGTACGCCGGCCGGCCGTGGACGATGCGCCAGTACGCCGGCTTCGGCACCGCCGCGGAGTCCAACGAGCGCTACCACCAGCTGATCGAGGCCGGCACCACCGGGCTCTCGGTCGCCTTCGACCTGCCGACCCAGATGGGCTACGACTCCGACGCCCTGATCGCCAGCGGCGAGGTCGGCAAGGTCGGCGTCGCGATCGACTCGGTCGAGGACATGCACCGGCTCTTCGCCGGCATCCCGCTCGCCGAGGTCTCCACCTCCATGACGATCAACGCGCCGGCCGCCGTCCTGCTGCTGCTTTACCAGCTGGTGGGGGAGGCGCAGGGGGTCGAGCCGGGGCGGCTCACCGGCACGGTGCAGAACGACATCCTCAAGGAGTACATCGCCCGCGGCACCTACATCTATCCGCCGCAGCAGTCGCTGCGGCTGGTCACCGACCTCTTCCGCTACTGCCGGACCGAGATCCCGCGCTGGAACACGATCTCCATCTCCGGCTACCACATGGCCGAGGCCGGGGCGTCGCCGGTGCAGGAGGTGGCCTTCACCCTGGCCAACGGCATCGAGTACGTCCGGGCCGCGATCGCGACCGGCCAGGACGTCGACGACTTCGGGCCGCGGCTGGCCTTCTTCTTCGTCTCCCGGACGACGCTGCTCGAGGAGGTGGCAAAGTTTCGCGCCGCCCGGCGGATCTGGGCCCGGGTCATGCGCGAGGACTTCGGCGCCCGCAACCCCAAGTCGACGATGCTGCGGTTCCACACGCAGACGGCCGGCGTACAGCTCACGGCGCAGCAGCCAGAGGTCAACCTGATCCGGGTCACCGTCCAGGCGCTGGCCGCGGTGCTCGGCGGCACCCAGTCGCTGCACACGAACTCCTACGACGAGGCGATTGCGCTGCCGACCGAGAAGGCGGCGCGGCTCGCTGTCCGGACCCAGCAGGTGCTCGCCCACGAGACCGACGTGACGGCGACCGTCGACCCGTTCGCCGGGTCCTACGCAGTGGAGTCCATGACCGACGAGCTCGAGGCGGCGGCGGTGGAGCTGATGGGCCGGATCGAGCAGGTGGGCGGCGCGGTGGCGGCAATCGAGCGCGGCTTGCAGAAGGACGAGATCGAGCGGTCGGCGTACCGGGTCGTGCAGGGGGTCGAGGACGGCTCGCGGGTGGTCGTGGGGGTCAACCGGTTCGTCCGGCCGGACGACGAGCGCTACGAGCCGCTCACCGTCGACCCGGCGATCGAGAAGGAGCAGGCCGAGCGGCTGGCGAAGCTGCGGCGCGACCGGTCCGGCGCCGAGGTCGACCGCACCCTGACCGCGCTGCGCAAGGCGGCCGAGGGCACCGACAACGTGCTCTATCCGCTGGCCGACGCGCTGCGGGCACGCGCCACCGTCGGCGAGGTGTGTGACGCGCTGCGAGAGGTCTGGGGCACCTACCGGCCGCCGGACGGTATCTGAAAAGACGGCGACGGCCGCCACCCGTCGAGATAACGACGGCCCGCAGCGGCGGGAGGGTTCAGGACGCGGTCCGGACCGCAGTCATGAACTCCCGGGCGAGCCGTGGGTCGATCGCGTTCGCCTTGTCGCCGTGCTTGAGGCACGACGCCACGACCACGCCGTCGACGTGTCTCAGCACCTCCGGCACGTTGTCAAGAGTCGCGCCGCCACCCAGCCAGACCGGCACGCCCGGCACCGCCGCGCGCACCCGGCGGATCCACTCGAGGGACTCCTCGACCGACGACCCGGTGACGAAGAGCCCTGCGGCAGCCGCCTCGTGCACCGAGGCGCGCGCGAGGTCCTCAACGGGACGCTCGACCAGTGGAGAGGCATGTGGCTCGCGTACGTCGGCGTAGACCGGCATGGTGGACCGGATCAGCGAGCGAAAGCGGAGGGCCTCATGGCACGACGCCTCCGTGATGCCCCATGTGTTGACCGTGGCGCCGATCCACGTGTGTTCCGCCCGGACGAAGTCGGCGCCGCACGCCTCGGCCACGGCTATGGACGCCGCCACGTCCCAGTTGACGATGATGCTGAGCGATAGGTCGGGTCGCGCGCGTCGAATCTCGACGGCGGCCAGCGTCATCTGCGCCACCGTCTCCGGGCCGGCACGAGGGCTGCTCGGCATGTCGCCCATGTTCTGCAGCTGCACTCCGGTGAAGCCGACGTCAGCGAGCAGAGCTGCCTCTTCGACGGCCGAGGCGATGATCGCCGACAGCGGCTCGTCGAGGTAGCGGGCGGAGCCCGGCAGGGCGCGCAGCTGCACCATGCCGACCACGTGTACGTCGCGGCTCATGCCGGCGGACCCGGTGCGTAGATGCTGCGGTCCGCGATGCTCATGCGGTTGGCGCGATCCGTCCCGAACGGGAACCGGCAGTTGCCCCTGGAGAAGTGCAGCGCGGCCAGCGCGAAGGGGAGCCAGGCCAGCAGTGGAGCCGTCGCCGCCCCGACCGGCGGGAGAGTCATCGCAATGTCCGCTGCAGGCCCTAGCGCGGGCGACCCCACCGCGGCGACCCGTCCCTCGACCGATCTCGCCATGGCGGCGACCTGCCCGGCCCGTTCCACTAGCCGCTCGTCGGTGACCGACATCAGCAGGGTGCGGCTCGCGTCCGTGGCGAAGTACTGCTCGTGAGCCCACTCCTCGAGGTCCTGGGCAACACCGACCAGACCGGCGGCCTCGAGGAACTTGGCGGCGGCGTAGTGGGCGGTACCAGCGTCGGCGCCGGTACCGACCACGAAGAACGGCTCCTTCAGGTCGACTGCCACGTCGGCGGCGAACCGCTCGGCGGCTGCGACCGAGTCCGGCAGCAGGCGAAGTGCACGTAGGACATCTCGGTTGGCGTCAGCTGCGCGGCCCGGCTGGGCCAGGGCGACGCCGATGCTCATGAGCCCGAGCAGCGACGCGACGTAGGTGGAGGTGCCGGGCACCGGGCCCGGCGTGCCCGTTACCCCGGTCACCACCGCGGCGTCGGTGGTGGCAGCGAGCCTGCTCTCCGCGAAGGCTGTTACTGCGACGGTCCGGCCGTCGCGAGCGGCGTGCGCCGCCACGGCCTCGATCGTCCGGCCGACCTTGCCCGAGACCGACACCCCGACGAGCAAGGCATCGCCGGACAGCAGCAGGCTGGGGACCGTCACCACCTCCATCGCCGGCCACACCAGGGTCGGCAGGCCGGTCAGGTCCTCGAGCAGCGATCGGACTGCCAGGCCTGCGTAGTAGGAGTCCCCGCAGCCCGTCAGCACGAGGGCGGACGGCCGCTCCGAGGGCGCCTCCGCCTGCCCCAGGCACCGCTCCCACACCTCGGGGGCGTGTGCGCAGATGAAGGAGATCTCGTCCCGCATGCGGCCCAGCAGGGAGGCGGGATCGCGCTCGACGGGTAGGCCGTCCGGCGTCATGCAGACCCTCCGGGATGCGGTCGTGGCGGGCCGCAGGTTCGGTCCGTCGTCCGGTGGGGACGTGCGATTCTAGGCAGCACGGTGCGCCTGTCCGGGGGCGCCGGCGCGGGATCGTGTTTCACCACCTCGCCAGCGGAGGTGCAGCTGAGCTCGCCGCGGAAGGAGTGGCATGGCGCCACGGTTCGCCATCCTGGGCTGCCTCACCGTGGACAGCGTCATCACGCACGACCGCAGGCGGTACGCCGGCGTGGCGGGCGGCAACGTCCTCTATACAGCCCTCGGCGCGACGGTGTGGGCGGACAGTGTCGGGATCGTCTCGCGCGCCGGCGCCGACTACCCCGCCGGGACGCTGACGGCTATGGCGGAGCTGGGGATAGACACCAGCGGCGTCACGAGACTCGACGGCCCGCACGAGTTCACCGTCGCGTTTCAGTACACCGAGGAGGGACACCGCAGCCGGACGGTGGATCCTGACGTTCTGGCGAGCCTGCCGGCCGCAGAGCGACGCTACTACTACGACAGCACGTCGGACGAGACTCTTCGGCTGGCCTACGCCCCGGACCCCTCGGACATCGCCGCCGCCTGGCAGCGCAAGGCTCGTGGCTGGCACCTGGCCAGCCTGCCACGGGTGAAGCAGCGGGTTCTCGCGCTGGAGCTCCGCCGGTCGACGCCGGCAGGAACCGCGCTGGTCGCCGATGGTGTCGATGCCAAGGATCTGGGTCCGAGCAGCACATTGGCGGACTTCAAATACGTCTCGTCGCTCGACGCACTGCTCCCCAGCGAGGCCGACCTGACCATCCCCGGCCTGGCGGAGCCCTTTGAGCGGATGAGCGCTTTCCACGGCCTCGGCGTACCGACCGTGGTCATGAAGTTCGGCCCTCGCGGCTCCGTCGTGAAGACGGGGGAGGGGAGCTGGCACGTGCCTCCGGTGGCGGTGGACGCGACGGACCCGACCGGCGCGGGTGACGCGTTCTGCGGGGGGTTCCTGGTGGGCTATACAGAGACCGGCGACGGCGTCGAGGCGGCCATCTTCGGCACGGTGGCGGCATCCTTCGCGGTGGAGCACTCAGGACCCCGGCTGACCACGCCGGTGTCGCGTGCCGTGGCGGAGGCTCGTGCCGAGGCGGTACGGCAGCGGGTTCGCAGAATCGGACCCGACTACGCATGCATCCGCTGACGACAGCGACGACCGACCGAGAGGGTGGGGAGTGCAGAAGATCGGCGTGATCGGCCGCAGCCGGCAAGAGGGTGAGGAGCTGCCACAGCACATGCTCTTGGCGGCGCGGGAGATCGGCCGGCTCATCGCCGAGAGCTCCGCGGTGCTCGTCAACGGTGGCATGGGCGGCGTGATGGAGGAGTCCGCCAGGGGAGCCAAGCTGGCCGGCGGTCTCACGGTCGGCTTCCTGCCCGGCTCCGACGCGAAGGTAGCCAACCCCTACATGGACCTGGTGTTCGCCACCGGGATGGGAACCATGCGCAACCTGCTGACGGCTCGGTGCTGCGACAGCATCATCATGATCGGCGGTGGGGTGGGGACCCTGAACGAGGTGACGATCGCCTACGACAGCGGCGTCCCCGTCGTGGTGCTCGAGGGGAGCACCGGCTGGAGTGACCGGCTGCGCTCGACGCTCTATGACGAGCAGTACGTCGACGAACGGCGCATCGTAGCGATCACCTACGCCGCGACTCCCGCGGACGCGGTCGCCCAGGCGGTGACCCGCTCGTGCGAAGTGCGTCGGCTGCCACACCTGCCCGCTCACACGGGTTGGGCCGGTCAGTAGCCGGTTACCTGCCCTGGCCCCGCCGGTAGACGAGGCCATCCGCGGCCGGCATCCGCAGGCGTTGGGACGCGAGGGCGAGCACGAGCAGCGTGGTGATGTAGGGGGTCATCCCGGCGAAGTCACCGGGCACCTCGTCGGTGACCAGGAACCAGGCCAGGAAGGTCAGACCGGCCAGCGCCGTCACCACCGCGATGCGAACCCGGCGGCGAATGGCGTGCCGCACCGCCAGAACCGCAAGGAGGACGGCCACGGCGAGCAGCAGGGCATGGACGGACTCCCCCCCGCGTCGTAGCTGGAGGGCGTCGGTGAAGCCGAACAGGCCGGCCCCGGCAGCCAGGCCACCCGGCCGCCAGTTACCGAAGATCATGGCGGCCAGGCCGATGAAACCGCGGCCACCGGTCTGGCCCTCGCGGTAGGTGTTGGACGCGACGACCGCGAGGAACGCGCCGCCCAGGCCGGCCAGACCCCCCGAGGTGACCACCGCGACGTACTTGTAGAAGTAGACGTTGACGCCCAGCGACTCGGCGGCCGTGGGGTTCTCCCCGCACGACCGGAGCCGGAGCCCGAACGCCGTCCGCCACAGCACGAAGTAGGTGGCCAGGACCAGCAGGACGGCCAGCAGCGTCAGGGCCGACAAGTTGACGGTCACGGCACGCAGGGCGCTGGCGAGGTCCGATACGAGAAACCAGTGCCTGGCCTCGATGTCGCCGAACAAGTCGCCAGCGCCTGGCACCGACAACGCCGGCAGGTCGCCGACGGCGGGCGACTGCGTTGATGCCCCGCCGGGCTTTCCCACGAAGGCGAGGTCCGAGAGGTACTGCGTCGCGCCGAGGGCGAGAATGTTGATGGCCACGCCGGAGATGATCTGGTCGACACCGAAGGTGACGGTGACCAGGGCATGCAGGAGACCACCGAGCGCGCCGAACAGGATGCCTGCGAGCACCCCCGCCCAGGCCCCGTGTTGGTAACCGGCCCAGCCGCCTCCCCAGGTGCCCAGGATCATCATGCCTTCGAGACCGATGTTGACCACGCCGGACCGCTCGGCCCAGAGGCCACCGAGCCCTGCCATGGCGATGGGCACGGCGAGGCCGACGGCAGCATTCAGCGTGCCGCTGGAGTCGATGTCGTCGGCTCCGGTGACGATCCGGATGATCGACAACAGCATGACGCCGACCACCCCCGCCAGCACGAATGGGAGGGTGCGGCGCTGGCGGCGCCGCACCGGCGGCACCTTGACCGTGTCGAGCTCGAGGCCAGCCGCGCTCACGCGGCCACCACCCGGGGTCCAGGCTGCGGCGGCGGTGACAGCCGGCCCGCCACCCGGCGCTGCTCCTGCCGAATTCCGAAACGACGCACCAGCTCGTAGGCGACGACGACCGACAGGACGATGACACCCTGCATGATCGTCACGATCTGGCTCGAGACGCCGGCGAGGATCTGCAGGGGATTGCCTGTGACGTCGAGATAGGCCCAAAGCAGCGCGCCCAGCGCGATGCCGACTGGGTGGTTACGCCCGAGCAGAGCAATGGCGATGCCGGTGAAGCCCAGGCCGGCGGGAAAGCTGATGCTGTAGGAGTAGGCCTCGCCGAGCAGCACCGGAAGTCCGACCAGCCCGGCCACCGCTCCCGAGAGCAGCATGGCCACGATGACCATGCGCCTGACGTTGACGCCGCTGGCGACCGCCGCCGACTCCGAGCTCCCGGTGGCGCGCAAATCGAAGCCGAAACGCGTGCGGTTGAGCAGCACGGAGAAGCCGATGCCGGCCGCCCCGGCCAGCACGATCAAACCGTAGATCTTCAGCGGGCTGTTGGGGATGAGCGCCAGGCCACCAACCCGGCCAGAGGGTCCGATGATCCTGGTGCCGATGTTGTTGCTGCCCTGGATCGGCACCGCTGCGCGGCGCAGCAGGAACGCGATGAGCCCCGTAGCGATGGCGTTGAGCATGATCGTAGAGATCACCTCGCTGACGCCGCGGGTGACCTTGAGGATGCCGGCGATACCCGCCCAGGCCGCGCCCACGGTCATGGCTACAGCGACCATCAGGAGGATGTGCAGCGGTCCCGGCAAGGCGACCGAGCCGCCTACGATTGCGGCGGCGAAGACGCCGAGACGGTACTGCCCGTCGACGCCGATGTTGAACAGGTTCATGCGGAAGCCCAGTGCGACCGCCAACGCCGAGAGGTAGTAGGTCGTCGCCGAGTTCACGATGAGCGAGATCGACCGTGGCTGGCCACCGACGTCGAGGATGGTCCGCCAGGTGAGCCCCACGGGCGCGTGGGCGGCAACCAGCACCAGGCTGGTCACCAGGAACGCGAACAAGATCGCCAGAGCGGGCGCGGCCAAGTTGAGCAGGGCGCGGCGGGCATCGAAACGACCGATCACCCGATGTCTCCCGCGCCTGTCATCGCCGATCCGAGGTCTTCCGGCGTGACCTTCACCGGGTCGACCTCGCGGACGAGGCGACCGCGCAGGATGACCGATATCCGGTCCGACAAGCCGATCAGCTCGTCGAGGTCCGCGGACACCAGGAGGACGGCCAGGCCGTCACGGCGGGCGGTACGGATCTGGTCCCAGATCGCGGCCTGCGCGCCGACGTCGACGCCGCGGGTCGGGTGGGCGGCGATGAGGACAGACGGTGTACCGCTCATCTCCCGGCCGACGATGAACTTCTGCTGGTTTCCGCCCGAGAGCGCAGACGCCAGCACGTCGATGCCGGGTGTGCGGACGTCGTAGTCGCCGACGATCCGCCGGCTGTCCTTTCGCGCTCCGCTGCGGTCGATCCACCTGCCCTTTACGTTCGGCTCGCGCGTCTGGTGGCCGAGGATGCGGTTCTCCCACAGCGGCGCCTCGAGCAGCAGGCCATGGCGGTGCCGGTCCTCGGGGATGCACCCGATACCCGCCCCACGACGCCGTCGGGTGGCCCAGCGGGTGATGTCCTGTCCGCCGAGGAGGATCCGACCGGACGTGGCGACCCGCATACCCACGATGGACTCCACGAGCTCGGCCTGGCCGTTGCCCTCCACACCGGCGATGCCGAGGATCTCGCCTCGATGGATGGTGAGGGTCACGTCGTCGAGCACCGTTCGGCCGCCGGGCCCCCGTACGTTCAGGCCGCTGACGTCGAGGGCGACGTCGGTCGTGACCGTGGAGTCGCGAGTTTCGGGTGAAGGCAGCTCACCGCCGACCATGAGCTCGGCCAGCTGGCGAGCGGTGACCGCGTGCGGGTCAACGGTCGCGACCGTGGTGCCACGGCGGATCACGGTGATGGAGTCGGCGACCCTGAGCACCTCGTCGAGCTTGTGGGAGATGAAGATTACGGTATGGCCCTCGGCGCGGAGCTCCCGAAGGTTGTCGAAGAGCTCGTCCACCTCCTGTGGCACCAGCACCGCGGTGGGCTCGTCGAGGATCAGGACCTTCGCGCCCCGATAGAGGACCTTGAGGATCTCGATCCGCTGCCGATCACCGACCCCGAGCTCCTCGACCAGGCGATCGGGCCTGATGTCGAGGCCGTACTTCTTGGAGATCTCCTCGATCCCGCGCCGAGCCGTGCGCAGATCGAGCATCCCGCCCTTGGTCGGCTCGCGCCCGAGTACGACGTTCTCGAGGACGGTCAGGTTGTCTGCGAGCATGAAGTGCTGGTGGACCATGCCGATACCAGCGTTGATCGCGTCCGCCGGCGAGGAGAACGACACCTCGCGGCCGCCGACCTGGATGGAGCCCTCGTCCGGGCGCTCCATCCCATAAAGGATCTTCATCAGCGTCGACTTGCCCGCGCCGTTCTCCCCGACGATCGCGTGCACGCTGCCCTGCCGTACCGAGATCTCGATATCACGGTTGGCGACCACGCCCGGGAAGCGCTTGGTGATGCCGTGGAGCTCGACCGCCGCCGGCTCACCCTGTCCGGGAGCACCGTCGGTCGTCGCTGCCGCAGTCATCACGCTCCTAACGTCGCTGTGCCCTCGAGAGAACCTCGAGGGCACAGCTGACGGGTGGACGAATCCCTACGTCGCGGGCACCGTGATCGTACCCGCGATGATCTTCTCCTTGAGCGCGTTCAGCTGACTGGTGATGTCGTCGATTCCGCCGCCCGTCGTGGAGTAGTCCACGCCGCCGGCCTTCAGGTCGTAGACGGTCTGACCCGCCTTGAACTGACCGTCGTTCACGCTCTTGATGAAGGCGTACACGGCCACGTCCACCCGCTTGATCATCGACGTGATGATGACGTCGCGCACGTTGGCGTCAGCCGTCTTGGCCTGGTCGGAGTCCACCCCGATGGCGATCTTGTTCGCGGCCTTGGCCGCCGCGAACGTGCCGGCGCCGGAGCCCCCGGCGGCCGTGTAGATCACGTCGGCGCCGTTCTGGTACATGCCCTCGGCCGCGATCTTCGCCTTCGCCGGGTCACCGAAGCCGGAGAAGTCGGGGGGTTGCGTGAGGTACTTGACCTGCACCTTGATGCCCGGCTTGATCGCCTTGGCGCCAGCCTCGAACCCGGCTTGGAACTTCTTGATGAGCGGCACCTGCACGCCGCCGATGAAGCCGATGTTGCCCGTCTTGGACTTGAGCGCCCCGGCCGCGCCGACGAGGTAGGAGCCCTCGTTCTCCGCGAAGGTCAGGTTGGCGATGTTCGCTGCCATTGCGCTGGCATCGTCGATGATGCCGAACTTGGTCTCCGGGAACTCCGGGGCCACGTTCTTCAGCGACGGACCGTAGGCGAAGCCGACGGCGATGACCGGGTTGAGCCCGCTCTGGGCCAGCAGCCGCAGCCGCTCCTCCTTGGCCGACTCAGGCTCGCCCTGGACGGCCTGGGCCTCCTTCGCCGTGATCCCGAGCTCACTCTTGGCCTTGTCGAGGCCGACCGCCGCGGCGGTCCCGAACGACTGGTCCCCCCGACCGCCGATGTCGAACGCGAGCCCCACCTTGAGCTTGGAGGCAGCCGAGCTGTTGGTGGGCCCAGCCGAGCCGCTCCCGCTGCCGCCGTTGGACTTGGAGCCGCCACACGCTGCGAGCGCGACCAGGGCGGCGAGCATAACGGTCAGGAGCCTCGCGACGCGGCACATCTTCTTGACCCAGGACAACGGCGTTCTCCCCTCTAGCGGGCTACCTGCCCGGGCCAATCTAGCGCCCACACCGCTGGATGACACGGTGCTCCGGGTCGACTCTCGGGACACTCCGGGTCTACCTCGGCAGGTCACCGGTCGATGTCCGAGCGGCGCGCGCGAACACCGACATGAGCAGTGAGATGAACAGACCGGCGTCGGCATTGAAGGCGACGCTGCAGTTCGGGGGTTCGCTGCTGTGGGTGCGCGTGTCCATGACCGTGCGGCCGACGGTGTGTCTCCCCTGGGTCTCCACGGCGACATGTAGCCGGCGGGTGGTGATGACCTCGGGCTGGACCAGGTACGCCGTGCACAGAGCGTCGTGGACGGGAGCTGCCTGAGACGTCGCCACACCGCTCCCCTCGCTGTAGGCGCCCACGCGGCGACCGATGAACCGGGCGGCGGCGATGCCGGCGGGAGTGCCTAGTGCCTCCAGGCGCTCGCAGTCCGCCTTAGTCACCAGCGCCTGGTGGGTTGCGTCGAGCGGGACCAGCGTCACTCGCCGGAACCCCGCTGCGAACACCATCTCCGCTGCCTCCGGATCGGCCCAGATGTTGAATTCGGCCGAGGCGGTTTCGTTGCCGACGTGGTGTCCGCCGCCCATGATGACCACTTCGGGCACGGCGTCTACGATCTTCGGATCGATCGCCAGCATTGCGGCGATGTTGCTCAACGGTCCGACGGGCACGAGAGTGATCTCGTCGGTCGTACGCCGGAAGGCCTCGACGAGGAACTCCACCGCCCCAACGTCCTGCTTCGCGCTGTGCGCTTCCGGGACCGGCAGCGCCGTGCCGTGCATGTCGAGCGCCGAGTCGGCGGCGAAACGCTTTGGCTTCGGGAAGTCTCGCCGCACGATGGGGCGCGACAGACCCTCGTAGACGGGGACGTCGCTGCGCCCGATGAAGTCCAGCACCCGCAACGAGTTGTCGGTGCAGTTACCGACCGGCACGTTGCCGTTGACGGTGGTGACCCCTACCAGCTCCAAATCGGGGTGCAGCGCGGCGAACATGATGGCGACCGCGTCGTCCGTACCGGTGTCGACGTCGAGTATGAGCTTGAGTGCCATCTGGGCTGCCTCTTCCGCGCGCTGAGCCGGGTGAGCCGTCGCGGCAGGAAACGTACTGCGCTAGCGGTCGTGAGGGGCACGCCCGGACGTCCGGCGGGGAACCCGCGGGTAGCCTCCGACCGTTCACCGACCTCGCGGTCACCGATCGAACGTCGCGGTCCCCGATGGAGGAGAGAGCGGACGGGTGGCGATCTTCGCGGACACGCGCGCCTCGTGGCTGGAGCGGGAGATCCCGCGGCAGGGAGCCGTGCTACGCCGCGCCGCCCAGACCTTTGCTGGTCCGGTCGACCGCGTCGTGCGGGAGGCGCTGACCCGCGGCGCGGACGACTGGGTCGTGACAGGTTGCGGCGACAGTCTTTTCGCCGGCCTTTGCGCCGAGGTCTGGTTCGCGCAAGGGGCCGGACGGCGCCTTCGCGCGGTGCCGGCCATGGAGCTCTCCCGCTACCTGTACGAGGCGCTGACCCCGCGCTCGGTCGTCCTGGCCGTGTCGCACTCCGGGAACACCGCGCGGGTGGTCGAAGCGGCTCGCGCGGCCAGCTCCAGGGGTGCCTACGTCGTCGCCGTCACGGCGAATCCCGACTCGGAGCTGGTTCGGACCGCCAGCTCCTGGATCGACAACTCGGTCCACGACGAACGGTCCAACTGCCGGACGGCCAGCTACCAGGCGGTGACGGCATTGATGCGCATGCTGGCCGAGCGCGTCGCGCAGGAGACCGGTCGCGGATCCGCCCGCCCGGTGGTCGTGCCCGCAGCCGCCGTTGCGGCCTTTGCGGAGGATGCGCGGTCGCAGGTCGACACCCTTGACGACGCGCTTCTCTGCGGCGACCACTGGATCTTCTCGGGAGCGGGCCTGGGGCACGCGGCCGCGCAGTACGGGATGGCCAAGATGTACGAGGCTGCGACCGTGCCGGCGCATGTCAGCGAGCTCGAGCAGATGATCCACTGCGAGATCTTCACCGTGCGGCCCGGCACCACCGTCGTCGTCATCTGCCCGCGCGGTCGCGCGCTGTCGCGAGCGTTGGAGCTGGCCGACGGCCTGGCGAGACTGAGGGCGACCGCGCTGGCCATCACCGACGACGACGAGCTGGCGGACCGGTGCACGGCCGCCGTGCGGCTCCCCGCGATGCTGGAGGAGGACCTGCCTTTCCTGGCCGCACTCCCGCTGCAGTGGCTCGCGCTGCGCGTCGCCCTCAGCCGCGGTCAGGACCCCGACCTCGTCGCCAACAAGCATGTCAACCGTCCCCTGATCGACAACTCGCGGCAATGGCGGGACGAGTATCAGGAGGAAGTGAATGGCACGCCCGCGCCTACTGCTTGACATCGATACCGGCATCGATGACGCGATCATGCTGCTCTACCTGGGCCGGCAGGACGCCGAGATCGTCGCCATCGGCACCGTCCACGGCAACTGCACCGCCGACCAGGCAGCGGTCAACACCCTGCGAACCCTCGAGCTGGCCGAGATGTCTCCCTGCCCTGTGGCCGTCGGGGCACGACGACCGCTCGCGCAGCCGCTGTCGGTCGCGGCCCACGTTCACGGCAGCGACGGCCTGGGCGACACCGGGCTCGGCCAGCCAGCCGGGCACCCGTCGACGGAGGCAGCCGCGGCACAGCTGGTTCGACTGGCCAACGAGAACCCGGGCGAGCTGACCGTCCTCGCCACCGGACCGCTGACCAACCTCGCGCTTGCCCTGCTGCTGGAGCCGGAGCTGCCCCGCCTGGTGCGCAGCGTGGTCGTGATGGGCGGGGCGGTGTGCTGTCCGGGCAATGCGACGCCGCAGAGCGAGGCGAACATCTGGCACGACCCCGAGGCGGCCGACCTCGTCTTTCAGGCCGACTGGGACCTCACGCTGGTAGGACTCGACGCGACCATGCACGCCGTGCTCGGCGGCGAGCGCCTGAAGGAGTTGGCGGCCGCCGGCACGGCCAGCGCCACGTTCGCCACCTCGATCCTGTCGCACTATCTCGACGCCTACGAGCTGCACCTGGGGGAGCGGGCGGCGGCGATGCACGACCCGCTCGCCGCCGCGGTACTCCTGGATCCGTCCTACGTCGGGTGCGCCGACATGGCCATCCACGTGGAGCTCCGCGGCGAGCACAGCCGGGGGGCCACGCTTGCCGACCTGCGCGGCTACCCCGTCGACACCTCAGGCGGCCGCCGGCCGGCCCACGTCGCGATGCAGGTGGATCGCGAGCGTTTCCTCGACGATCTCGTGCAGTCCCTCGTCCGGCCACCGGCATGAGCGACCCGGCCGGGCGGCCGTCGATCGTCGTCGTCGGCAGCACCATGATCGACATGGTCGCCTACCTGACCCGCGTCCCCGCGCGAGGGGAGACGCTGTTCGGCACCCGGTTCGTCCAGGGCTTCGGCGGCAAGGGCGCGAACCAGGCCGTGATGGCGAGCCGGCTCGGCGCGACGGTCGAGATGGTCAACTGCCTGGGCGATGACACGCTGGGGGACCTTACGCTCGAGAACTTCGGCCGGGAGGGCATCGGCGTGCGGCACATCACCCGTTCACCCGGTACGGCGACCGGCGTCGCTTTCATCTGGGTCGAGCCCAACGGTGACAATCGGATCGTCGTCGTCCCGGGCGCGAACGACTCGTTGACCTCCGAGCAGGCGCGCGGGGCCGTCTCCGGCGCGGAGCGCGTCGACCTCGTGCTCGGGCAGCTCGAGGTCCCTCAGCCGGCCACGGCAGCCGGCTTCGCCGCCGCCAGGGAGCGTGGGGCGATCACCGTGCTCAACCCCGCTCCTGCGGCTCCGCTCGACTCCACGCTGCAGGCGGTGACCGACTGGCTGACGCCCAACGAGGTGGAGCTCCTCGCCGTGGCGGCCGCCTGTGGC
>JAABUS010005634.1_pt1 | contig 16188 bp, 12 predicted proteins | sample 5560161 | NCBI WGS metagenome assembly JAABUS01 (sample SAMN10711885, study PRJNA513376) | rock metagenome | isolation source: Antarctica rocks | place: Antarctica: Victoria Land, Trio Nunatak nord | collected 2016-01-04
TCGCTGCCCGTTGACCGCGTCGAGGTCGTGACTCCCGACGTGGGTGGCGGTTTCGGCGTCAAGATCGTGCATCCGTGGCCGGAGGAGATCTTGGTTCCGTGGGCGTCGGTCCGCCTCAATCGACCAGTGAAGTGGGTCGAGGATCGCCGCGAGCACTTCATCTCGTCCGCGCACGAGCGCGGGCAGCTGCACGACGTCACAGTCGGGTACGGCGACGACGGTCGCATCACCGGCTTGTCGGTGCAGTTCTGGCACGACAACGGCGCCTACACGCCGTACGGGCTGATCGTCCCGATCATCACGTCGACCCAGCTGCTCGGCCCGTACAAGCCGACGGCCTATCGGGTGGAGTTCGCGAGCCTGTACACCAACACCGTCATGGTCACGCCGTACCGGGGCGCCGGGCGGCCGCAGGGCTGCTTCGTGATGGAACGTGTGATGGACGCGATCGCCGCCGATCTCGGGCTGGACCGTGCCCTGGTCCGGGAGCGGAACTTCATCCAGCCTGACGAGATGCCCTACGACCACGGGCTGACCTTTCAAGACGGCCGGCCGCTCATCTACGACTCAGGCGACTTCCCCGCGTCCTTGTCCAAGCTCAAGCAGCTGGTCGGCTGGGACGACTTCGCGAAGTACCGGGAGCGGGCGGCGGCCGAGGGTCGCCGCGTCGGCATCGGCCTGGCCTGCTACGTCGAAGGCACCGGCGTCGGACCGTACGAGGGCGGCCACATCCGGGTCGAGACCGACGGGTCGGTCGTGGTCTCGACCGGTCTGACCACACAGGGCCAGGGGCACCAGACGATGCTCGCGCAGATCGTGGCCGACGAGCTCGGCGTACCGATGGAAAGGGTGCGGGTGACGACAGGCGACACCCGCCGCTTCAAGTACGCCGTCGGCACCTTCGCCTCACGCACCGCGGTGATGTCCGGCAGCGCAGTGGCGTTGACAGCACGGAAGGTGCGCGCGAAGGCGTTGCGGATCGCTTCGAACGCGCTCGAGGCGGCGGTCGACGACCTCGAGATCGTCGACGGGCACGTGCAGGTCAAGGGTTCGCCGGGCAGCCAGGTCGACCTGGGTGCCGTCGCAGTGCTGTCCAACCCGCTGCGCTACGCCTTCGACGAGGCAGCGGCGCGCGCAACCCAGTTCGCGACACCCCACGACCCCGACCAGCCGCCCGTCGCCGCGGATGACGAGCCGGGCCTCGAGGGAAGTGGCTTCTTCTCGCCGACAAGGTCGACGTTCGCGAACGGCATGCACGCGGTGGTCGTCGAGACCGACCCCGACACCGCCGAGGTCAAGATCTTGCGCTACTGCGTCGTGCACGACTGCGGCACGATCATCAATCCGATGATCGTGGAGGGCCAGGTGCACGGGGGAGTGGCACAAGGTATCGGTGGCGCGCTGTTCGAGCGGATGGAGTACGACGAGTCGGGGCAGCTGCTCAACGCGTCCTACATGGACTTCTTGATGCCGTATGCCAGCGAGATCCCGCACATCGAGATCGACCACCTGGAGACACCCTCGCCATTGAACCCGCTCGGCGTCAAGGGTGCCGGTGAGGCCGGAGTCATCCCGGTGTCGGCAGCTATCGCGGCGGCCATCGAAGACGCCGAGGGCGTGGTCATCACCGCCATGCCGATCTCGCCCAGTGAGCTCTTCGACCTGCGACGAGCGCGTGAGCAGCGAGGAGAGGCTCGGTAAGCGTGTGTCACCTGCCGACGTACGTCGCAAGACGTGCGTTGGTGACGGTTGGACTGTCTCGTGTACCGACGTGGGTAGCAAGGACGTGCGCTGGCCGCCTCACCGCTTGCGGGCAGGGGCTGGGGGAGGGGTCTCCCTGGCGCGTAGGTCGTCCTCCAGGTCCTGGTCTTCCTCGATCTTTCGCTTGACCCGGCCGAGACCGGGGATGGCACCGAGCATCTCGTTCAGCTCCTTCGAAACGTCCAGGAGATCCCTGAGGTCCGGCGCCACAGTTCCGAACGTGTCGAGGATCGGCACGATGTCGTCGCGAAGCTTGTCGACCAAGCCCGGGAGCAGGTCAAGCATGGCGACTACCGCGGCGACCTCGTCGGGATGGGTGGTGTCCGCGATGCGTTCGAGCATCGGCTGGAGACGGAGCAGGGTCGGTTGGAACTGGTCCAGCTGCTGGAGCAGCGGTTCGGCGCGTTCGGTCAGGTTGGCTGTCCGGGCGACCACCGCTGTCGTCTGCTCGACAACGGCGTCGGCGCGCTGCTGGGTCTGCTCGATGCCAGCGACCACCGCCTGCACTCGTACCACGATCTGCTCTACCTCGGTCACGATGTGGCCGAGCCGAGGGACAAGCGACACCGCTTGCTCGATCGCGTCGAAGCCCTTGCCGGCGGCACCGATCAGGGACGAGGGGCCAGGAAAGGGCAACGGCATGCGGTTACCCTAAGCGCTGCCTGCGAGGTGTGCTGACGAGCGGTGCACCAATGTGGAAGCCGGGGCTGCCTGGAGGCGTACACCTCCGTCGGCACCGCCTTGGACCTTCTGGCGCAGCAGCACCCCGGGGCCAGCGTCAGCGAGATCGTGGCTGCCGCGCACCAAGGTGACGTGACCGCCGCCCGGGTGATCGAGGACGCCGGTCGCCATCTGGGCTGGGGTTGTCGATGGTGGCGAACCTGATCAACCCGACCTGTGTAGTCATCGGCGGGGACATGGCGCAAGCGGGCGAGGTGCTCCTTCGGGCCGTGCGGGCGCGACTTCGGCGGCACCGCTCTCGGGTCGGCCGGACCAGATCTCGTCGTCACGACGGCGATGCTGGGGGACCGCTCGTCGGTGGTCGGGGCTCTGCTGCTGGCGTCGGCCCGGACCGAGCTCGTGCTGCCGTCCGCGCCCTGACCAAGCCGGCGGCGTCAGCACGTCCGGACCAGCAGTTGACAACGTCAGCGGTGTGGTTGGGCGACAGTCGCCATGTGATGCACCCCGACGGACTCATAGGGTCGCTGGAGCAGCCGAGGCGCAGGAGGGCAGATGAAGGTCACAGGTGCGGCCACCTTGCACGCCACCCGTGACGAGGTTTGGCGGGCTCTCAACGACCCGGCCGTCCTGGTGCGCACCATCCCGGGCTGCCAGCGCCTCGAGGAGATCGGGCCGGACGCCTACCGGATGACGGTCGCTGCCGGTGTCGCCTCGATCAAAGGTGTCTACTCGGGTGAGGTGCGCCTCACAGACCAGCAACCGCCCGAAACGTTCGTGCTCCGTGCCCAGGGCGCAGGCGGCCCGGGAACCGTCAGCGCCGACGTGACCGTGGCCCTGTCGGGCAGCGGCGACCACGAGACGACGCTGACGTATGACGCCGACGCGATCGTCGGCGGCATGATCGGTGGCGTCGGCCAACGGATGCTGAGCGGAGTCGCGAAGAAGACGGCCGGGGAGTTCTTCGCCGCTGTCGACGGCGTCCTCACGGGCAGGTCGGGTGCGCCGCAACCGCCGACCGGGACGAGCGGAGCGGCCGACGACATGCCTGCAGCTGTACAGCGCGGTGTCTTCGAAGCACCCCGGGCCGGGGGCGCGAGCACCGCGGCGGGTGGCGGCTTTCTGCCCGGCGCCCTGGTAGGTGCTGGTGCCGCCCTCGTCGGGGTGATCGTCGGTGGGTGGCTCGGTGGCCGCCGTCGGTCGTCCTAAGGTGGCGCCAGCGGTCACGGCCACACCCTCTCCCACCGCGATCCGACGGGTCCGGATAGGCATCGACACCGGCGGGACCTTCACCGATGTGGTCGCTGTCGACGAGGAGACCGGCGAAATCGCCACGACCAAGACACCCTCCACTCCCGCCGACCCGGCGATCGGGTTCATGGCAGGCATCGACAAAGTGCTGGGCGAGCTCGGGCTCGACGGCGACAGCGTGAGCGCCGTCTCGCACGGCACCACCGTTGCCACCAACAAACTGCTCGAGGGCAAGGTCGAGAACCTGGGCTTCGTCACCACCGAGGGCTACGAGCACGTGCTCGAGATCGCCCGCCAGTCCGTGCCTGACGGCTACGGAAACTCCTACTTCTGGGTCAAGCCGCCACGCATCGTGCCCGCCGACCGGGTCAAAACCGTGCGCGGCCGGCTCGCGGTCGACGGCTCGCAGATCCGTCCCTTCGATCCCGACTCCGCTCGTACGGCGGCGCAGTTCTTCAAAGACGCCGGGATCGCAACGATCGGTGTCTGCTTCCTGCACTCGTATGCCAACCCCGACCACGAGCTCGCCATGCGGAAGATCCTCGGCGAGGTGCATCCCGACGCCGTCGTGTCGATCTCTTCGGACGTGCTGCGCGAATACCGCGAGTACGAACGCTCGATGACCACTCTCGTCGATGCCGCCGTCAAGCCCGACATCCGCCGGTATATCGCCAACATCAGCACCCGGCTGCGCGCGATGAGTCAGAGCGTGGGTGCCGGGCGAGATGACGGCAGCGGGCAGTCCGCTGGGGGCGGAGCCCCCCGTGTGTTGCCGTTCTTCGTGATGAAGTCCAACGGCGGGGTGCTGTCGGCCGAAGAGGTCGTGCACCAGCCGATCACCACCGTCTTGTCGGGTCCGGCGGCCGGAGCCCTGGGCGCCGCCGTGGTGGCCGAGGCAGCCGGATTCGCGTCCGTCGTGACGTGCGACGGCGGGGGCACGTCGACCGACGTCACTGTCGTTGTCGACGGTCAGCCGGCCCTGACCACCGAGGGCAGCATCGGCGCCTACCCGAGCAAGATTCCGATGATCGACGTGGTCACCGTGGGGGCCGGTGGCGGCTCGATCGCTCGGATCAGTCCTGAGGGGACGCTGAAGGTTGGCCCGAAGTCTGCCGGAGCCGACCCCGGCCCGCTCTGTTACGGCAACGGCGGCGAGGAACCGACGGTCACCGATGCCCATCTGCTCCTCGGCCGCATCCCCGCTCACCTGCTCGGTGGCGAGGTGCCGCTGGACGTCGACCTGGCCCGCCTTGGTGTCGACGATCTCGCGGGCAAGCTCGATCTTCCCTGGGAGAAGGCAGCCACCGGCATCCTGGAGATCTCCGCCTGGAACCAGGCCAACGCGCTGCGCCAGATCACCGTCAAACGCGGCCTCGACGTCCGCGCTTTCCATCTGGTGACCTTCGGCGGCTCGGGGTCGCTGCTGGCCTGTCGGCTCGTCGACGTCCTGGCTCTCAGCGGTGTCGTGGTGCCGCTCAACCCGGGCAACCTGTCGGCGTACGGCCTGCTCACCGTCGACGTCCGCAACGACTACGTGCAGACGGCGCTGACACGGCACTCGCAGCTGGTCCCGCTGCTGACTCAGCAGCTCATGGACGGCTTGACGTCCCAGGCGGCGGCGGCGCTCGAGCGCGAGGGGTTCGCCGCAGACGTACGTCGGTTCGAGCGGACCGCCGACTTGCGCTACTTCGGCCAGGCGTACGAGGTCCGGGTCCCAGTCCCCGACGGTGCGCTGACCGAACAGGCGACCAACGAGGTCGCGGCCGCCTTTCACGACGAGCACAGTCGGCTGTACGGCTACGACTTCCGCGACGACGACCGCCAGGAGGTCGAGTGGGTGAACCTTCGGGTGACCGGGATCGGACCGATCCGCAAGCCGGAGCTCCGCGAGGTGTCGGCTGGTGTCGGCGCGGACGCCGCGGCGACGGGCACCCGGCAGGTGTACTTCGACGGGTGGGTCGAGACCACCATCTACGACCGGGTGGCGCTCGGTTCCTGCGACGTCGTGGCAGGACCGGCGATCGTGGAGGAGTTCTCGTCGACGGTGCCTGTGCATCCGGGCTTCTCGGCCCAAGTCGACCGCTTCGGCAACCTGGTGATGAGCCGGACGCCGTCGGAGCGTTGCTGATGACCGAGCGGTCAGCTCCGCCCGCATCCAGCGCGACCGCACCAACGGGCCCGCCGGCGGCGTACCGGCTCACCGACGTCACAGAAGTCGACCCGATCCTGGTCGAGATCGTGGAAGGCTACCTCGCCTCGGTCGAGCGGGAGGTCGAGACCGCGATCGGCCGCACGTCGCGCTCGCCGATGATCCGCGACGCACACGACTACCGGGCCGGGATCCACGACCGGCACCTCCGCAAGCTGACCGGTCGGTCGTACTCCGCGCTCGTGCACCCGGTCGTCCGGGACTATCCGCTCGACAAGATGCGACCCGGGGACGTGTTCTTCCACAACGACGTCTACCTGTCCGAGGGAGGCATCGGGCACCTGCCGGACCTCTGCGTGACCGCGCCGGTCTTCTGTGATAGCGGGAGCGGGCTGGCGGTGGTGGCGTTCGTACAGGCCTTCGGGCACCACGACGACATCGGAGGGTCGGTGCCCGGCTCGATGCCGTCCCATGCCACCTCGGTGTTCCAGGAGGGCTTGATGGTGCCGCCGATCAAGCTGTGGGACAAGGGCGTCGGGTGTGAGCAGGCGCTCAAGATCTTGACCCGCAACTCGCGGATGCCGGAGTCGTTGGCGGCCGACCTCGACGCGGAGTGCTCGGCCTGCCTGATGGGCGCGCGACGGATGACGGAGCTGTTCGAGCGCTACGGTCGCGCCGACGTGGAAGCCTGCTTCGACGCGATCCTGGACCAGACGACGCAGACGTTTCGCCGCGAGATCTTGGCCAAGATCCCGGAGGGCTCCTATGTCTGGGAGGACTACGCCGAGCATGACGGTGTCGACGCACCCAGGCTGCACACGCAACGGATCACGCTCACGAAGGTGCCGGACGACGGGGGGCGGCTCGTCATCGACTTCACTGGCACCGGGCCGCAGGCGCGGGGGCCCATCAATCACTGCGGCGACTACGCCGACGGCAACTTTCTGAAGAAGTGGCTGGCCCCGATCCTGCGGAACCTCGCCGACTCGCCGGAGCGGATGGCCGAGCTCGACGTCAACGAGGGGGTGGTACCGCTGATCGAGATGCGGTTTCCTCCGCCCGGCACGCTGCTGACGCCGATCTTCCCGGCCCCCACGAACGCGAGGACGTTCGTGATCCTGCGGCTGCTCGGGGTGCTCGCCGGCGTACTCGCCAAGGCGGTCGACGGACGAATGCCGGCTGACCAGGAGACGATCCGCTACACCGGCGTGTACGGCGACGACCTGGACGGCAACCCCTACCTGATGCGCGAGGTGCTCGGTGGCGGGTCCGGCGGCCGTTACTACGCCGACGGTGAGGACACCATCCACGTCGTGCCGGATTCCCGCAACCTACCGACCGAGTTCAGCGAGAGCCGGTTCCCTTTCGTCGTGGAGCGGTTGGCCCTGGCCGTCGACTCCGGTGGCGCCGGGCGGCACCGCGGCGGCTGCGGCTACGAGAAGCACATCCGGATGCTCAAAGACGCGCACTTCATGTCGATCGCGGACCGGTCGATCCTGGCCTGCTGGGGTGTCATGGGCGGCAGAGCCGGACAGTCGTTCCAGGTCACCATCGACGCTGGCGGACCGCAGGAGCGTGTGGTGGACGCGCTCGCCGACGCGGAGTTCGTCGCTGCCGGCGAGGTGATCCGGATCCGCACCACCGGTGGCGGCGGGTGGGGCGACCCGCTCGAGCGGCCGTGCAGCGAGGTGGCGCGCGACGTCTCCTGGGGCAAGGTGTCGGTCGACGGTGCCCACGCCGACTACGGGGTGGTGCTCAGCATCGGTGGCGGTGGGGTGCGTGTCGACGAGGCCGAGTCCGACCGGCTCCGCGACGGCCTGCGTCGCCGGCGCGCCGACGTGATAGCCGCCGGGGGCGAGCCGTTCTTCGACCGCGGACCAGGTTTTGCGCGACTGTCCGGCGGTCCGGCGTACGCCGGCGTCGACTTCCGCGACTGAGGGATAGGGCTCACCGGTCGAGCAGGCCGTCGCGGCGGGCGAGGGCGGCGGCCTCGGTGCGGCCGCCGGCGCCGAGCTTCGCCAAGATGTTCGAGACGTGCACGCTGACCGTCTTGGCGCTGATGTAGAGCTGCCGGGCGATCTCGCCATTGCTCTTGCCCTGCGCGACCAGCGCCAAGATCTCGCCCTCGCGGGGTGTCAGCTGCTGATCGCGGCGCGAGGTCTCGGCTGCCCGCGGTGCGGTGGCGCCCAGCCGAAGCAGCTCGCTGAGCAACGGGCCGGCTTCGAGCTGTTTCGCGACTGCACGGGCCGCGTCGGCGACAGGTCGGGCTTCGGCGGGGCGGCCGGACGCGCGCAGCACGGCGGCGAGCCGTGCCTGTGACCGGGCCGTCTCGAACCGGTGACCGAACGCCTCGAACCCGGCAACAGCGTTCTCCCAGGACTTCACCAGGACGTCCTGCTCAGGCGGGTCGTCGCCGGTGACCCAGCTCAGTCGCAGCATCTCTGCCTCCACCCGGGCCGCCCAGGCTCGCCCCTCGGGCCCGATCGCGGAGAAGTGACGCTGCGCGTGGACCATCGTCTCGGCAGCCGTCTCGGCGAGCCGCGTCCCTCGGGCCGCCAAGGTGTGGCGTTCGGCGGCGCTGGCCTGCGCCGCATGGGTCGCGAGCTGACCGATCGCCAGCCCGGCCAGTCGCACCTCGGCGAAGAACCAGTCGGCCTGCCAGAGCTGCCGCACGACTGCCGTGACATGGTCGTGGGCGGCGAGGGCGGCGTCGAGGTCGCCGGCGTCACTGTGCAGGTCGATGGCCGCGCCGCCGCTGATGATTGCGAGCATCCCGTCGGCGTCCCACCACGTCGACAGCCGCGCGAAGCGGTCGAGGGCGTGGCGGTCGCCGCGGCCGGCGGCGACGGCCATCGCTACGCTGGCCAGGGTCGCCTCCGCCGGCGGCGGCGGTGCCTCGCCGGTGACGTCCACCAGCCGAGAGGCCTCGTCCCAGTCGCCTACGACGTAGGCGGTCAGCCCGGCCAGCGCACGGGAGTCGAGGGCATACGGCGCCCAAGGCCGGCCGAGTGTGGCGGCACGGGCGGTGGCCTCGCGGTAGGCGGCGTGCGCCTCGTCGATCTGACCGGCCTCGAAGAAGATGCCGCCCAGGCTGTGCCGGCCGCGCAGCTCGCTCACGATGTCGTTGTCGGCACGGGCCTGGTCGACGATCTCGGCCAGCGCCTTGCGGGACGCGTCGGGGTCCTCGTGTTGTTCGTCGAGGCGGCTCATGGTGGTGCGGGCATCGGCGACGACGGACTGGAGCCGTAGCTCCTGGGCGTGCGCGAGCGCCTCGCTCGCGAACCGCAGTACTTCGTCGTCGCGACCGCGTCCCGTGAGGGCGCGAGCGTGCGCGCTCAGCACCCGGGCGCGCAACGACGTTGGCGGTTCGGCTGGGACGGCGTCGAGCAGCTGGCTGGTGACGTCGAGCGGGTCGAAGTCGGTGTCGATCACGAGTGCAGCCGTCGCCAGCGCCAGCAGCAGTCGGGCCCGGTCATGAGGCTCGAGAGCATCGCCGAGCTGGTTCACCTGCTCCCTCAGCAGCTGGACCGAGCGCAGCGGCTGACCGGCGACGGCGACAGCCTCGCTGGCCTTGATGCTGAGGTCGACGAGCGCGCTGAGCCCGACGGGACGGTCGGGCGGCGGGGTGCCGCTCTGGCCGCTGTCGCTGGGGTGCGGGTCGGCGAGCAGTCCCAGCGCGACCTGGTAGTGGTGGGCCGCCTCGTCCGGACCGCCAACGCTCATGGCTTCGTCCCCGGCCTCGATGCTGGCCCGGATCGCGGTGGGCACGTCGTGGGAGGCGCGGGCGTGGCGGGCCACCTCGGCCGCGGTGCTGGTGACGCCGCCGCCGCTGAAGGCTTCGGTGTAGGCGCGGTGCAGCCGGACCCGCTCGCCGGGCAGCAGGTCGTCGTAGACCACCTCGCCGAGCAGGGCGTGCCGGAAGGCGTAGCTGTCGCCGCCGGCCGGTACCAGCACATAGCCGTCGACGGCGGCCCGGAGCGCCTGGTCCAGGGCGGCCGATGACAGGCCGACGACGCGGGTCAGCAGCTCGTGCGAGACCCGGCGTCCCGCGGCGGAGGCGGCGCGGACCGCCAGCTTCTCGTCGTCGCCGAGCTGGTCGATCCGCAGCAGCAGCAGGTCGGCGAGGTCGTCGGGCAGAGTGGGGTCGTCGCGGTCGGCGGCGCCGACGAGCTCCTCGGTGAAGAAGGCGTTGCCCTCGGCGCGGGTGACGATCCCCTGCACGTCGCGCTCGGTCAGCGGAGCTGGATGCAGCGCGTGGACCAGGGAGTGGACATGCTGGTCGCTGAGCGGCTCGAGGGGGAGCCGCACCACCCCCGGCAGGCGTGACCACTGCGCGACCGACCCACGCAACGGGTGCCGGCGGTGCAGGTCGTCGCTGCGATAGGTGACGACGACGGCCACCGGTGCGGTGAACCGCCGGGTGAACAGGAAAGTGAGCATGTCGCGGGTGGATTGGTCGGCCCAGTGCAGATCCTCGACGATCACGAGCACCGGTGAGTCTTCGCCGAGCTGCTCGAGGCTGGCGTGCACAGCTTCGAACAGGTCGGCGCGGTCCGTCGGCTGGGCGGCCCTCGGCTCGGCGTCGGTGGTGACCCGGCGTCCGGGCATCAGTCGGCGTACGGCGGGGTGGACCCGGGCGACCGCATCGGCGAGCGCGGCGGACTGGGCCTGAAGTCGTCCGAAGATCTCGCTGAACGGCAGGTATGGCAGCGCGCTGTCGCCGAAGTCGAGGCAGTGACCCAGGAGCACGTGCCAACCCGCGTCGTCGGCGTGGGCACGCAGCTCTGCCACCAGCCGGCTCTTGCCGACGCCGGCGTCGCCGGCGACGACCACCGCCGGGGCGGGTGGTGCGTCGCCGGCGACGAGCCCGACGAGCAGCAGCAGTTCGGACAGCTCGTCGGCGCGACCGATCAGCGGTCGGAGCGGAGGTGGCTCGGATGGCACGTCCTCCATCATGCTCGTGCGCTCCGACGGTTCGGCCGACGACTGACCCGCGGCAGGGGCAGGCTGCGGAGGCGGAGTCGTTCGATCCTGGTGTCGGCCACCTCAGCGCGCGGGTGCGGTCTGGTGGCGGCGGCCGCGGACACTGCGCTGGTGATGCACGCGTCGGGCGGCGGCGCGGGCCTCCCGGCGCTGTTGAGCGGCGTCGCGGTCGGCGATCATCCGCTCGACGCGATAGTCGAGCTCGGCTTGGATGAACAGGTCGTTAAGGGGAAACATGTCGGCTCCTCAGCAGGTGGTGTATCGCTCTGATGAGTCGAATCTCGTCGTCTAAGGGGCCTTCTCACATCGGGAGAACGCCTTATCTGCAACCTCGACGTGAGTGTGAGTGGTGGGGGTACCTCAGACTGTGTGGTCGTCGGGAGCAGGCTTGAGGGCTCGGCGTACCGGGTCGGGGCCAGGCCGATCACTGGCTCGCCGGTGTCGACGAGCTGCGGCATGTCCGCGGGGCCGGTCGCGGTCGACAGCTCCTCAAGCAGCCCGACGGCCTGCGGCCAGACGTCAACCGCGGGCACGGACGAGTCGGTGAGTCGACTGACGTCATAGGCCAGGAACGGCCGAACCGCCGGGGCGGAACTTGATGCCGTAGACCCAGCCGCTGCCGCGAAGCGGGTGCGTGAGGACCTGGCTGATCACCCCGGTGGCGTTGAGGCGGCCGGCGGTGAACGAGATGTTGACGCTCGGATGGGGCAGCACGCGGGACTCAGCCGCAGCGTCGGCGGGGATGTCCCAGGTCACCACCCAGTGGTGCTCGACGCACCAGGCGAGGTCGTCGGCGGGCGTGTAGCGCCACAGGCGGTAAGGCCGGACGTCGCGGCGGCCGAGCAGCCCGCGTGGAGCCACGTGCGCTCGGCAAGCTGGCGCGTTCGTGCAACCGACGTTCCCCTCATGGCACCAGGATGGACCACATGACCGACGCTCCCAGCACCGAGCAGCCCCGCACAGGCACGTGCAGCCTGTTCGAAACCTCAGTGCGACGATGACGCCATGACGGTCCCGACCCTGCCGCCGCCGTCGAATCCTGACGCCACGGTGCGCGTCCTCGTCACCGAGCTCGGCGCGCGGGTCGGTGCGGTGACGGCGGCTGGGTGGTGCGCCGACCTGCTTTCCGGTGCCGACCCTCACGACCATGTCGAGATGCTGGACTACCTGGGGTCGAACTGTCGCCGGGCCGCCTTCGACCCGAGCTGGTACGACTACTGGGTGCGCACCTGGGGTGCTCGCGGCCTGCTCTACATCTGGTCCGACTCGGTGGCGCCGGCGGTCGTCGCTGGGCTCGGCGACGAGCACTGGCGACCCGCGGAGATGTGCCTCAAGGTGTCGACGTTGCGCGAGATCGGCGAGTCGGGCCCGGGCGCTGCAGCCCTGGTCGAGCACGCGTTGCCGCGGGTGCGGCAGCAGTCGCTGCGTTGCCTCGGCGCCAACGGCGACACCGAGCACGTCGCTCTGGTCGAGCGGGCCATCGACGACGAGCACGCCGACGTACGCCGGGCGGCGGCACACGCCCTGGCGCGACTCAGCCAGCGGCTCGATCTGGGCATCGAGATACCCGACCTCGGGTGACGTCTGTGCATGACGGGTCGCACGGGTCACGGCTCAGTTCGACAGCTGCTGGATGCTGGCAGCGAGCTCACCCATGTTGGTGATCACGATGTCGGCGTCCTCGAGGTGCGTACGGGGCGTGATGCCGCCGGCATACCCGATCACCGCCATGCCGGCTGCTCGTGCTGCCTCGACGCCATACCGGCTGTCCTCGACGACGACGCAGGACGACGGGTCGAAGCCCATCGTCGATGCCGCGTACAGAAACAGGTCGGGAGCGGGTTTGCCGCGTGGCACCTCCGTCGCGCTGAAGATGCGGCCTTCGAAGCACGCCGACAGACCGGTCAGGGCGAGTGTGTTCTGCATCTTGGCATGCGAGCCACTCGACGCTACGCAGGTTGCGAACCCCTGAGCAACTACTTCGGCGATCGCTTCGACCACGCCGGGCACGGAGACCAGCCGTTCGTCGAGCACCCGCCGGTACTCATCGGCCCACCCGGCGTCCCAGTTGCCGGGGAGTGCGCGGCCGAGGTGCTCCTCGATTTCTGCGCGCATGTCGGCATCGCTGCGGCCGACGAACCGCTCGATCACCTCTTCGCGGGTGATCTCCCACCCCAGGGCACCCAGCACGCGAACGTCGAGATCCACCGCCAGCCGCTCGCTGTCGACGAGCACACCGTCGCAGTCGAAGACCACTAGGCGGTTGCGGTGACAGGAGGGCGTCTTCGACATCGAGCGATTGTGTCAGCCGACGGGCGAAGAGTGCCGAAGGTTCGACGTCGTTCGCCTTGCGGCGTGGGCGTGTCATCGGCGATACAAGCCGCGAGTTATACCCGGCTCGCCACCTCCCGAGCATCGGCTGGTGCCCGCCGCCGCAGTGAACGGGCTTCTCCCAACGGCCACTAGGGTCGGGGCCATGAGAGTGCTGGTCGCCCTGGGTGGCAACGCCATGACCGCCGCCGACGGCAGTGTCGGCCCCGGAGACCAGATCCGGGCCGCCGAGACTGCCATGTCAGCGGTCGCCGATCTCGTCGCCGAGGGCGTCGACGTCGTCATCACCCACGGCAACGGACCACAGGTCGGCAACCTCCTGGTCAAGAACGAGCTGTCGGCGGCCGTCGTACCTCCGGTGCCACTGGACTGGTGCGGCGCCCAGACGCAGGGCACCCTCGGCTTCGTGCTGATGAACGCTCTCGAGGCGGCGCTGGCTCAACGCGGCATACGGCGACCGACCGCAGCCGTCGTCACCAGGACACGCGTCGACATCGACGACCCAGGCTTCCGCAAGCCGACCAAGCCGATCGGCCGGTTCCTGCCCGAGGACGAGGCGCAGGTGCTGATGGAGCACGGCCAGCACTTCGAGGACCGTGGCGAGAAAGGGTGGCGACGCGTCGTCGCCTCACCCGAGCCACAGGAGATCCTCGACGCAGGGGCCGTGACAACCCTCGCCGACATGGGGTATCTGGTGGTCGCCAACGGCGGCGGCGGCATCCCCGTCGTCCGCTCCGACGACGGCAGGCTGCACGGCGTCGAGGCGGTCATCGACAAAGACCTCGGTGCGGCTCTGCTCGCCCGCTCCGTCGACGCTGACCGGCTCGTCATCGCCACCGACGTCGACCACGCCATCGTCGGGTACGGCTCCGATGCTGCGGAACCCGTCGGGGAGATCGGCGTCGAGAAGCTTCGCTCGTACGCCGCCGAGGGAAACTTCGCGAGCGGCTCCATGGGCCCGAAGGTCGACGCCATCTGTCGCTACGTCGAGCAGACGGGAAACGTCGGCGTGATCACCAGTCTGGGCAACATCGTGGCCGGGTCGAGAGGCGAGTCCGGCACCGTCGTGGTTCCGAGCTGAGCCGGCCCGCCCAGACGCGCAGCAAGAGATCTCGCAGCTCAAGGCACCGCAGCTCAAGACACCGCAGCACCGCCCACGCAAGCACCGAGAGAGGGATGTCATGCCGGAGCCGATCGAAGTACGCAAGGTGGCGATCAAGCACGTGTCAGACGCGAGCGGGTTCGCCGCGCTGATCGACGACGGCGTGATCGAAGCCGACCGGGTCGTGGCCGTCATCGGTAAGACCGAGGGCAACGGCGGCGTCAACGACTACACCCGCATCATCGCCGACCGGGCGTTCCGCGAAGTGCTGGTCGCGAAGGGCAGCCGCTCGGCCGAGGAAGCCAAGCAGGTCCCGATCGTCTGGTCCGGCGGCACCGACGGCGTGATCAGTCCGCACGCGACGATCTTCGCGACGGTGTCTTCCGACACGGCCGAGCAGACCGATGAGCCTCGGCTGACCGTAGGCTTCGCGATGAGCGAGCGTCTCTACCCGGAGGACATCGGCCGCACGGCGATGGTGTCCAAGGTCGCCACCGCAGTCGGGGCCGCAATGAAGCAGGCGGGGATCGACGACCCGGCAGACGTGCACTACGTGCAGACCAAGACGCCGCTGCTCACGATCCACACGATCCGCGACGCCAAGGCGCGCGGCAAGACGGTCTGGACCGAGGAGACGCACCAGTCGATGGACCTCTCCAACGGATGCACCGCACTCGGGATCGCGGTCGCGCTCGGCGAGATCGAGATGCCGTCCGATGCCGACGTCATGCACAACCGCGAGCTGTACTCGGCAGTGGCGTCGTGCTCGTCCGGCGTGGAGCTCGACCAGGCGCAGGTGGTCGTGGTGGGTAACACTCGCGGCGTCGGGGGTCGGTACCGCGTAGGTCACTCCGTGATGCGCGACGCCCTCGACCAGGACGGCATCTGGACGGCAATCCGGGAGGCGGGCCTCGACCTTCCGGAGCGTCCGCACTGGACCGATCTCAACGCGCGCCTGGTCAACGTCTTCCTCAAGTGCGAGGTCTCGCAGGACGGCAACGTGCACGGTCGACGCAACGCCATGCTCGACGACTCCGACGTGCACTGGCACCGCCAGATCAAGTCCTGCGTCGGCGGCGTGACCGCGGCCGTGACGGGAGACCCGGCCGTGTTCGTGTCCGTCTCGGCGGCCCATCAGGGACCTGACGGCGGCGGACCCGTGGCGGCCATCGTCGACCTCGGCTCCGGAGAGCCGACCGGATACCGCCCGCCGACCAGCTGAGCGGAGCACGGTGCTGAGCCTCCGCGGGTGGGGCGGGTGCTCTGGCGTTGAACCGGGTGCGGATGGGTACACGTCAACCATGTCTCTCATCAACAGCCCCGGCTTCGCCCATGTCCGCCTCACCGTTACCGACATTTCCCGCTCCAAGCAGTTCTACGACCAGGTCTTCGGTTGGCCCGTCGCAGTCGACCGCTCGGGCGACGTCGACGACCCCGAAGTGAACGGTTCACCGGCAGACATCTACGGCGGCACGATCTATCAGACGCCGTCGGGCGCCCTCTTCGGGTTGCGGCCCGTCGCACCGGCCGGACAGCGGTTCGACTCCGATGGCACCGGGCTCGACCATGTCAGCTTCCAGGTCAGCTCGCGTGACGAGCTCGTCGCTGCCCATCAGGCGCTCGACGAGGCGGGGATCGAGCACGGCGACGTCACCGACCTGACCGACGTGGGAATGGCGATCTTGTCGTTCGAGGACCCCGACGGCGTACAGCTGGAGCTCACCGCAGCCCTCGGCTGACAGGCTCTCGCCCGGCCGGCGTCCCGGCAGCCCTTACGTAGGAAGCCGGACGTCGGCTCGCTCCCGCGTCCGGTTCGCCGCGAAGTGCGCCTGCTCGTGGTCCATCCAGGCCAACCAGTGCGGCAGCACCTGTTCCCCGTCGCGGGCAACGCCGCGCCCGATCCGTACGTCCCGCGCCTCCTCCACCCAGACCA